>Ga0179591_1314068_pt1 | contig 11652 bp, 5 predicted proteins | sample CZOMad2_1_08_16f_FD_182891 | JGI IMG/M metagenome (GOLD analysis project Ga0179591, IMG submission 182891) | Vadose zone soil fungal communities from Angelo Coast Range Reserve, California, USA - CZOMad2_1_08_16fungal (PacBio error correction) | ecosystem: Environmental > Terrestrial > Soil >...
GGGGTGTGACCTCCTTTTCGTGACTAATGAGAGACCATTCTACGACCTCAAAGGGAGGCGCGAAACGACCGAGAAGCATCAAAATGCAGAACGTTTGTCGGAGAAGCTTCGCGGAAGGAAAGCAATCCACGTCTCCGCGCTCTAAGCTTAGAAGAGGGGGATGGAAATTGGTCGAGAGTCACCTGTGCACGAAGGGAACAGGAGGAAATAGGGAAGAAGTATAACCTGGGGGGGGGGTCAAGGGAACCCTGGGTGAGTTCAGAAACACAGGGGCAGTAGGTAACTTAACGGAATAAAGAGGAACTCCTGGATGATCCCTCATTGGAGGCGTCATCGAGAAGACTAGCTTAATGCGCGACGTGACAACCAACGACGTTGTAGTAGGAAGGGAGGAGGGTGATGGTCTAGTGACGTCAACCCATTCTACAATTTTTAACTAAAAAGAAGAGGTGTGGGATGGAGAGGAAGACGGGCTCAGAAGAAAGATTGGCGCGAACCTGGCACCGGAGTCCTAGAAAGATCTTGTATTCGTGGAGGTCAGGAGTTCTGGGGCAAAAGGGAGGAGGAGGACGTGGTCCGTTTTTTAGAAACTGAGGCTAAAGGGAAACTAGAAGCGGGACGCCGCGGTTGCACGTCTTGCATACCAACCAAGTAGAAAGGCGATTGATTGGGGGGGGGGGAAAGAGAAGGAGAAGAAATCTTTCGGGAAATTAAGTATCCTATCTCGCCGGGCAAGAGGGTAACCGGGCTTTTAATCTAAGGTGGGGAACAAAAACCGAGTCGATAACTGCGGAAACCAAAAGCCTAAAACTTGAGCGTGTAAGTTCCTAGTAGAGAAGACCTAATGGTGCCCGGAGAGTAGGGAGGGTGGACGACAAGAAGAAAAAGGGCCAATAACAAGAAGGGAGATCCGTAGGGCGACATCGGATAAAGGGAAGGAGGGGGTCGCGTATAGAATCATCCAGTGACGAGGTTGCCCCAGTGCTCAAAGAAGGGAGGGTAAAGTTGGCTGCTTAAAAAATCGCTAAGCTGGGGTTGGAACGACCAATCTATGCCCGGTGACAGTAGGGGGTGGGGGAGGGGAAGGAAAGAGGTTGAAGTTTGCTCTGCGCGTTATGGAAGTAAAAAACGACTCTACAAATTAAAAGAGTAAAGGTCTGCGCTGACAAGGGGACTTCTGGATGGGGTGGAAGAAGGTGTCTTGGGGACAATAGCCAGAGGGGGGTCAAAACCGCCCCGTCGCCGTTCGGTATCTAGGGAGCCTGAGGGCATGCTGAGAGGAGGAGACTCAAGTTAAAAATCAAAAACGGTAAAAAGGGAGAACCAACTACAACAAAAACCCCTAGACGCAGAAAAAAACAGCTCGCTAAAAAGCAGGAAACAGCGGAACTCAGGGTGGGGATCGAGAACAAAGGTGCACCGACCCGCAAAGGAAGCAAAGATTTCTAGAAAAAAGGAGAAATACGATCATATCCTCGGAAGTATCTGGGGCAAGAGAAAGCAGTGCGTGCGGAGAGCACATAACACGAAGAAAAAGGGGGGTGAAAAACTCGGACTTGAATCAAACTCCTCACAGGGGAAAGGAACAAGAGTGGTGGCGAGACAAAGACCCAACGCCGCATTTTGCCGTCAAAAGGGAGAAGGAAAGTCAAAAAATACGCTCGACCGAACGCGCGCACGTCGCGCGGAGGAAACTACGTTCTGGAGTCTAGGCCTGCACCAAACGCTACAGTGGATTTTTCAATGAAGTCTCTGGGGGGATAAGCAACAGTAGTACCACGGGCAGGAAAACAGGTTTACCTGTCCGCGTGTCTAGAATGGGGGGTAGAGGAAGGCGGCGTTTGGTACAAACCGCCGAAAGACCTTTCTGTTAGAGGCTCAGAAGTAAGGGATCTGAGGGGAGAAAAGGGGAATCGATGGAAAAAGCCACGCGATAGGCCGCTTTGAGAGGGAGGAGAAGAAAAGTTTCGTAGAACTCATGAGGAAATGGGATATTAAGAAAGACCTAGAGCAATACAGGGGGGAAAGGACTGCTTGTAGCTGGACAAACGATTCAAAAGGAAGTTAGGAGAAGACGGACTTTGCTATTATGTCCGACCGGAAAGGTGGGAAAAAAAAGGGGGGGGGGTTGTGTGTTGGTAAAAGGACTAGCAACGCATCGCGCATGCCGTCTAGACCTCGAGGGGAATATCCTTCCATTCTGAGGAATCCATAGTAATTAAAGAAGCTATAAAGTGATCAAGAAATTTACTCTTCATGGGGCATACTACTTTGGGGTTGATAAAAAACCCATTTTGCACGGGGGGTCGAAGAAAAAAAAGAGGAAAATGAAAATCTCAACAAAGGAAAGGGATGGGTGAGTAAAAAGATAGATTCTCTTCCAGGGTCTCCATAAGGGGGAAAATGTTTTTTCAAAAATCAGATAGAGGCACGCGTAAATCTTGGAGAGGAGCGGGAAAAAGCGAACAACCGAGATGATGGCCAGCAGAGTATAAAGAAAGGGAAATGAGGTCTATGTTTGAGGTACAGTAAAAGAATAGGGGGGTACAATCACATCGTCAAGGTTCGGAAAGGGGAATCGAAAATCCAAGACAAATCGGAAGAGGGAACAAGTGGATCTAGGATGCTCAGCGCCGCTCGAATTAATTCTCAAGAAACTGGAAGAAAAGAGGCAAGAAGGCAAAAGAGAAGATGGATCAATCTGAGAAAGGTCGCCCAGCCGAGAGCCTCGGGAAGTGCATCAGAAAGACCTGGTCCTACAAGGGGTAGTCACAAAAAAAAAGTAACTCAGGTATATAAAAAAGGAAGAACTACACTCGGAAAGTTTGTCTGCAAAGGGGGGTTGTCGGTTCCGAACTCTGCCGGGATCAGGAGTCCCCAGAAAGGGGGGTCCTTGGAAAGAACGAGCCTTGGGACTTGGCCTTCGGGAAAGGACATCGTCGAGGGAGACAAAGGCTTGCTAGGAGTTCTGTTTCTATTCGACTTGACCTAAGTAAAAGGGGAAATTGGAAGGTCAAACGAGAGCTCTCGTTGGATGTGAGATCGCCAAAGAAGTTCAATGAATCTCGAGAGCTGGTGATTAATTAAGAGAGTTCGTTCCGTAGGAAGGAACGCCTATTAAAATCGATAAGGCGACCCAGATCGAACTAGAAAAAGGGCAAAGGGCGCGTTCGCGATCTAGAATGCTTCAATTGTAAACTGGGAGGTGAAACGAAGCTGTTCTGTCGCCCGACGTCACGCTTTCATTTATAAAGGGGGGGGAGCAAGGGGTCCTGAGCGAGCGGGGCCTTTTGGGTCAGGGGGTCGGGGGGAGGACAGGCTTCAGTGTAAAAGTCGTTGGTTTGAAGGGACACCAAAAGAAGTCAAATCAGGCAACGAACTGTGGCAAGGCCGAACGGCGAACGGGTAGGGGGAAAACAGCCAACGTGGAAAAGTAAAAGAAGACCTGACAACCGCAATAAGTGTGGGAATTGGAATCCCAGAAACGGACATGTCAATGGATCATGGACAAGAGCCTTGAAAACAGACCTTAATGGTTCACGCCGAAACTACATGACAATCGGATTCATTTTAGGGAAAACCCTGTACTAAAAAAAAAAGTGGGCCGCAGCAAGAAAGAAGGGGAGAGGAAACGTGTGCAACTCGCCCGGACTAGCAGACGTCAAGCATCACCGAAAAGGTCTTAAAAGGATGTGGAAGAAGGGTCTTAATGGCGGGCAAGGGGCACAGGGGGAAAGGCAGTTGATGGCCAACTTATCGAGATTGAAACAGAGTCGGAGAGCTGAAAGTAACTGAAAGGTCTTCCTTGGCTAGTCCTTGACGAAGGGAGAGAATAAAGGTTTGGGCGTTCAAAGCAGCAAGACCAAGCCCGGTTCCATTCACGATGGAAGGAGAATCTGCAGACTTGAAAGAGCGCACGCTTTCGGCGCAGTTCGGAAAACCCAAATCCGAGAATTCGCCGTTTTGGATACGGGGGGGTAATACTGACCGGAGTCTATCTAGGAGTGGAGAGCATGGAAAAGCACTCACGAGAATCTCCGGGGGATCCGCACCTCAACGAAATACATCTAAGGGGAAATCGGGAGATGGAGGCAAAGGAGACGAACTTGCAGCAAGAGGACAAAACTAGAAGAAAAGGGAAAGGGCCTTAGGATCCGGAGAGAATCCTCCGACCATTCACCGCGGTCGCCGAAACTCCGGAAGAGGGGGAATTGCAAAAAAAAAACCCCCCCCCCAAAAGGTCGAAAAAGAAGAGAATCACATACGCCTCGAGTTGGGACAGGAATGAGGGGGGGGCATAAAATGTCGTACTATGTCGTCGTAATTAACGGGACCTCCAAGAAGGGGGTGCGCACGCCCAAGGGTTTAACTGGAAAAAAAGGAGTCAGACGGCGTGCGATCTAAGGTACACATATGGTCAGAAAAGGTTAACTCAGAAACAGGGAAAAAAATCCCGGCTAATGTCTCGGTCAGGGGGTAGAAAACGGGGAAAAAGAAAGAATCGAGCGCTGTTTCGAAAAAAACTGAGAAGTAGTCAAGAGGAGAGAGGCTCGCAAAGCGGGGGCGGATTCGCTTAGCGGAGGGAGAAAGAAAATCGTTTCAAAATCGACAGAAAACAACAACTTAGGAGTATTAAAGTCAACTCAAGGTGGAGGGGAGGAAATTCGAATACCATGCGAAAAAGCGACCGATCTCTATCTCAGAAAAGACTCAAAAGAAATCTGCCGGGGTCGTCAGGTAAAACATCTTCTCGGGGCGGAAACTTCGAAATCCAAAGTCAGAAGAATGCGCCGAGGGCTGCTCAACTGGGGTAGAAAGATGAGGGCACGAAAAGTACACAATTCTATACTGGACCGTCTACTAAAAGGGTGTTGAAAGTGTAAACCCATTGGGGGAAAAACACGATGGCGGGCAAAGTGATAGAAGCCTCAAGAAAGAAATGATGCCCCTATGGTACTCGTAAAGGGAAGGCGCACGCTGGATGCGCGTAATCGCTGAAAAAGAGGTGTTGAGGAAAGTAACAGAGAGGTGCATGGTTCGCTGACGTCCCCTTCTAAGAAAAATGTGAAAAATCATATCCGTGTGCTGAGAGCAAGCAGGGCAAGGACGGAGCCGCTTGGGCGTCTTATAAACAAGGTCGGTCCCTGAAAGCTTGTATTCGGAGTTGACTATCGAACACTGTAAAATAGCGTGCAAGGGTTCAGGTGATGGAGCAGGAAAGAGAAAAGAGAGAAGACTGTTTCATGATGTCACCGTAAACACGAAAGGGACCAGGGAGATGAGATGGGGGGACTGAAACGGCGCTGCAAGAGGTGCTAATAGTTCGCCAGACGAAGGAAAAGATGAAATGGAAACTGTGGACGGGAGAAGGAACTTGCGGGGGACCGACCAACAGGAGGGAGATAACTTCCAACAGCAGACCTAAGAGGGAATGGGGGACCTCAGTATATATCTCCCGAATATGGGGGACCAGTATAGAAGACTGTTCCAAAATCCAAGACGTGCCACAGTCAAGCAGGAAGAAAGAGAAATTGAGGAGGAAAAAAAAGGACTTTACTACTGGGAGGGATGGGTGGAGAGAAAAAGAGAAGCAAAAGACCTTTCTATGGGACAATTAAGCTCAGTAAGTTCTTTGGGGGGAGGAATTCAAAAGATATCTCCAAATTTCCCTCAAATTATAGGAAAGAAGTTACAGGGGTGCGGCGACCAGTACCGGGGGAGGGGTGGGGACTCGAATAATTCTCTGCTGTCCATGATACCAAAAGAGGGCCCGCTGCGGCTGCTCTTCATGGGCAAAATGGAAAAAGAAAAAAAAAAAAAAAAAAACTTCTGGAGGTTAGACGTGGAACTTCCATGCTTCGAGGGTGGGAAAAAACGCCACTGAACGGAAGGTCGCTCTCCGTCGGGCAGGCGTATCTCGTCGAGGATAAAAAATTAACTACAGTTTTACAAATGACGTTTTCTTAACATCACTAACACCCCACCTGAAAGGGGGGCGAAGAAGGACCCAGCGGGGCATCCGTATGTTCAGTAACAGCGGGACCGCTTTAATAGGGGGCCTCTTCGGGGTACACCGACAAGCAGGGGAATGAAGGAGAGGGGAGCTAACGGAGCCAATTACTAAGAGAATAAGATCAGATCGTAAAAAGAATAGAATGCGTCGGCGAGCGGCATTATAAAACACTTTTTTGGGGAATCGACGGATTGAAATCAAAACTCACGAGATAAGGAATCGGGGAAGCGGGTCACGATCCCATCCAACGAGAATAGAGACAGTTTAAAAGTCAAAGTGCAGGAGACATCAGAGGCTCCATCAAAAAAAGAGCGAAAAGAAAGAGAGTAACTCTTCCGAAGTCTAAGCATCAGAAGGCCAGCACGATCAATTTCTTTTGGGGGGGTTGACATTAATCTCAGAGGGTTTACTAGAAACATTCCGGAGAGACCGGTGCACAACGGCCATTCCGAATGGGCAACTTGATCCAGGGAAGATAAGCGGAGTTTGCTGAGGGGTGGACTAAGAAAAATAGAATAACCATGTCGTGCGGAACTTCCTCTCTGTACTAGGGGATGGTGAAAGGGGGGCGGGTGAGAGTGTGATAACTAGACAAAGCGAGAAGAGAGTCTCCTTCTTGGATAGACTGATATTAAGGCTTAAAGAATTAGGCGCGGAGATAATAGCCTCAATCAAGCTGGGGAATGCTTTGGGGGGTTTGAGAAGGACCCTGGAAAGTGAAAAAGGAAAGCCGACCGGCGACGATGTCCGGCTTTATGAGTGAATAACGATAAACGGAGAGAGGGAGGCCTGCGAAGATAATTCCAGTTCCTGTCGCGCGTTCGTTGGGGGAGAGGTGAAATTCAAAAAAGACGATCAGTTTTCCTACGACAGTTTCAGAAATAATAATGATGGGTTAAGAAAAAACAATGGGATCAAAAATATGGCGAAAAGCGGGTAGGAGAAAAGAGAGTAGCAAAAAACAAAAGGAGGAAAGAGAGAGATTCTAATGCAGCTTGGCTTAAGCGGTAACATGTTTTTTCAGGAAAAAAATCTCTATTAGGAAATGAAATAGGAAGACTTGAAAAGTTCGAGAGAATCATCTTGAAGAACGCGCGCAGGGGAAGTAGTCCATCTGATGGGTCTGCGCATAGGCAGAGAGTCAAAAGGATGGGGAAGGGTCATGACCAGAAGAGGGGAAATCCTTAAAATTCGCCGGGGGGAATGGAATAGATAAGGGGCCAGATAAAAGGCTAACACAAGGGTTATTGGATAGAGGGGCACTCACGTCGATCAAAAGGAGTGCAAAAACTTTGAGAAGGGGAGATGAAAGAAGGCGCAGATCTAGGGAGAGGGGGCGCCGACTATATGGGAAAAAAGGTTAGCCCCGAAAAACTCTAATAGGAAGAAAGACACTAAAGTAATTCCTTGGTGACTCGACAACTTCCGCGGGGACGAGAGAATTAGGCCATCCTACACGACTGAACGGGACTTGGTTAAAAAGAACCGGGGATAAAGGTCAGGGCGTAGGTCCCCGATCTTCCGGGAAAAAAATACCGTAGCCGGTGGTGGCTGAAGAGGCACGTCTTGTAACGACGTCTCGGGGATTACCATAGGGGGGATAGAGCGACTGGAGGGAGAGACATTGAGAAAAAGGAAAGTGTGCGGTGGAACGGAGATCGGGAAACGGGGGGGCAGGGGGGGGTGGTAAAGATCAAAACGGGGAGTTCGGTCAATGAAACAGCGGATGACAAGGACACGAACTTAAAAATTTTTTACGTGCTGGACGCGAGAAGGGAAGGACTGATAGAGCTTCGACCCATCGAGATGAAGAGACTTATTAAATTCGCGCAAGAGAACCTGCGGCACCGGTCCAGGGAGGGGAACCAGCCGCTTGAAACGGGAAAAAAAAGGGGACCCGAGGTCCGGAAAAAAAAGGTGAGCAGCGCGAGTACGGAGAGAGCGTGGGTGAAGGGGGTGGTTTAAACGTGCTGTTACGCAAACGTCTAACAAACGTTGGAAACTTTCGTGAAAGTGGGGATTCCCAACAGGGGGGATAGGACAAAAAGGCCCTACGTAGGGGGAGAGGGAAGCCCTACAGGCAGGACTGGTCTGGAAATCGACGACTTGGGGCGCTAAGGGCTCCAAAAAGGAGGGGGAAAAAAGCCAGAGTCTGAATGGAAGGGCTAACCACAAAAAAATTTACGCGAAAGACGGGAGAAAAATCGGACCTTGAAAAACCTTCACCTTTACTGGGGTCGACCGAAAAAAAGCGGGGGGACTAGCTATTTGCGGGACAACTGGCAGCTTCAAAGAAAAGTTTTAAAGAAAGAAGAAAAGCCCTTCTGAGTTGGAAGGGGGGGTAACCTAGCGTCTGCCCTTTCGGACAAGAGAAAAGACCGGCTTATGAATGTGGAAAGCCGAGTTCTTCCTGGCGGGGCAGGCAACTGGGGACGTCTGATGGCAAAAAGTCCGACCTATGACGTAAAGGTGAGCTACCCGAGGGAACCTATAAAGAGTCCTTTCTTGCGGAAGCCTGTTCCGGATGTCTAGGGACCAAAGGGGGGGGGGGGTCGGGTTTCACCAAGCAAGAAGAAGTTCCAAAGAAATTTGAAGTCCGATGCGCGAGCCACGGAGACGTGCAGAGAGAAGAGGTCTTAGACCAGGGGGGGGAACATCTAAGAGCCGTCGCCGGGTGGAAACTGGGAACTTAAACAAAAGGAGCTCAGGCTATGCGCAGTTACTGAAAACCCGAATCTCTAAGGGGGGACTCAATTGGGAAGGGGGGGGAATAAATCACACATAGAAAAAGATCTAGTAAACCTACTTGATCGGTCCGGCTTAAGGAAAGCGGGGAAGCATGCTCTATTCCAAGGCGGTGATTAAGAGTCGTAGAGTTCCTAGAACTCCGCAAGGAACCAGGAGCTTTCTGGACGGAAACCCGGGAAAAGGTCACGCGCTAAGACCAGAGACGACGAGCTCCAGAGCCCCATGTTGAGAAAGGAGCGAGGTGGAGGGAAGCATCGTCGTCATCGCTCAGGGGAACTTTTGTCACCAGCCATCGGGAGCAAGCAACAAAAGTTGGACCGGACAAAAGTGTCGTAGTAGTAGGGACCGGGCGAAGGGACCTGTCAGGGGGAGAAAAAAAAAGGGAAGATCTACAACGAAGCAAATCCTAAGGTCAGCGCGGCTGTAGACCTTGTATGCAGACATATACCAGCCAAACGATGTCAGATCTACGAAAAAACTGGCGCAGATAAAACTTAGCTGGCGGCGCTCGGCGGCGCGGGCGGCGCGCATGGGCGAAGTAAAACGCACAACGGCGGCCCATCATAGCACAAAAAACCTTAAAAGGAGGTAAAAGAAGATAGATGGGGGGGTCCAGCCAGAAAGGGATTCTATAAAATGCGAACGCCTCAAACGGGGCGAGAGCAAGCCAGCTCAGGAAGGGCAAAGGGGAAACGAAAAGACTAAAAGGGCGTGGATCGGCGAATAAAAAAGGCAAAATCAGAGTCGAGGAAGTCTCTCTGGGTCTGGCAGAAGTTGTCGAGCACCTGGGAAAGAAATGGGGTTGACGCGTCGATCTATGGCAGGGAGGAAGGAAGGGGGCGTTCCCACCATTGGGCTTAAAACAAACAACTAAAGGGGGATGGGGGGGCAACCGTGAAAGTCCAAAAAGATGCCGAAGTTGGCGCAGAGGAGTTCGCTTGGAAAGCATAACATCAGAGGATTGGGAGGCGCTGAAAAATAAAAAAATCTTGAAAAGAGGCGTCGTGTTAGGAGAACTGACGCGGTGGGAGAGCGGACATTCTAAAAGGAAAAGGGGGAAGACAAAACTTGTTCTTCTATCAAGATGGCGCACGGTCGAGGGGAGGTCTACCGGGAGGCCACCGTCGGTCCTCTATAGCAGGTATTCGGGGGGGGCAGGAGGGGGACAACACTTAGACGTAGCGGTTCCATTAAGGGAAAAAAAAGGAGAGGCCTACCAAGAGCTCCGCTTGTACCGCTCACGTCGCCAAAGAGAAAGGGTCTATTCAAAGTGGGGGTGTTCCCACCAACCAGAATAAGGGGAGGAGGAATCTGGGGGCTCTATGGGAATGCAAGCGACGCCCTAGGAAGAAGGGGAAACGTGGTAACGTCGGGGAAGAAATTGGCAAAGGTGAAAACGGAAACGGTGAACTTCCTAAAAAGTCATCAGCAAGTTCTCAGTGTGACAAATATTATGATATCCGAATAGGTGACCATAGAGTAGGAAAGGGGGGGAAAAACAGAAGACACAAATGGAAACCCCATAAAGAGAAAGGTCTTCTTAAAAAACCGTTGCGGGGGGGGCGGAGGAGAAGACAGACACACAATTTCGCTGGGAAAAAGGGGCCCACAGCCGGGAATGATGTGCTTAGGGACCAAGGTCCGCTAGAAATAGGGTGTAAAACTCATAGAGCTTCCCTGGGGGGTCATGTGGAGACGACGTAAAAGGTATGGTTGACTCAAAAGAGCTTGCTGTAAATGATACACACTGCTAAAGAAGGAGACTGGGGACGGGAGGAAAAAAAGTCAACTGTCTGGAGTTTGGGAGAAGTGGTTTGAAAATTGCGATTCGGCAATCTGGGAGGGTGGAAAAGCCCCGTCGGAAGGATCTCGCGCCGTCGGGGGAAATCGACGAGTTTGAAAAAAATAAATTACGAAGGTTTCCAAGGAAACTTGGGGGTGGGAGGTTAAAAAAAAACCACCCTTACACTCGAGAGAAGAAAAATCGATCGCTACTGCATTAACAGCGGGGGGTAAACCTTCGGGGCATCTCGAACCGAAGGGGTAACCCGACCCAGGAAAAAATTGAAGAAGGAGAAAGAAATTTGCCTAACAGGCCCTTCGAGCATATCAAGTATCAAGATCTGGGTGGGTAAAAGGAGCAGTGCTAGGCGACTGAATAAGGAATACCAGTTTTTATCTAGAGGGTAATAAACCCTCAGAATCTATATGAGGTAAGTAATCTGGGGTCCTCCCAGCCCACGGGAGAAGAGATAGATCAAACCGCAAAGTCGCAAAGGCCAAATCAGACAAAAGAGGAGAAGCTCAGAGGGGGTCTACTCTACTCTTCCGGGCTGGACAGCACCCAGGACCTTGAGGTGGGTCAGGCCGACTGTAAACCGGGACCATATTGACAGGTTCAAAAAAAGACATGTTCCAGAGGTGAGGGGCTTGGAAAAACGGAAGTTTGGGGTCGTCTGAGAAACATGAAAAAAAAAGGAAGGATGCTGCATCTCTGGATGGGACTCATCGGGGGAGAAACTGGGGAGATCGAAGAGGGAAACTCAGAGACACTCTAAGAGGCTTCATTGCATCGAGAGAGGTAATTCTGACTAAAACTCATGCGCGCGGCGATGATCATCCTCAGAGAAAATAAATAGAGGGGACAGCGTTGGAGGACCGAAAGATTCCCCAAGGTCCTAAAGGGATTGGAAACGATGGTACGGCATGGTCAACTGATAAAAGAACGCTCCCCGGACTCCTGCGAGACTCGATGGCAGAAGAGGAAGGAGAGGGCGATTGGACGGCCTGATCTCGAGAAAAGTCAAGAAGGGGAAGGGAGAATTGTTGCAGACTCAGGGGGGAATAAAAACACCAGGTAAAAACGATGTGGGGGCTAAATCAAAATGAAA
>Ga0179591_1278784_pt1 | contig 11651 bp, 10 predicted proteins | sample CZOMad2_1_08_16f_FD_182891 | JGI IMG/M metagenome (GOLD analysis project Ga0179591, IMG submission 182891) | Vadose zone soil fungal communities from Angelo Coast Range Reserve, California, USA - CZOMad2_1_08_16fungal (PacBio error correction) | ecosystem: Environmental > Terrestrial > Soil >...
CAACCCCACTCATAACAGTTGTTGGAAAAGAAAGAAAAGGGGTCGGAAAAAAAGAAAAAAAGGAAAAAGCCAAGGGGCCCCGTTCTCAAAAAATGAAGTGGGCCGTTTTTGCGGAAACAACATTAGGAAAAAAAAAAAGCAGGGGGGCGCAAAGAAGTAGACAGTAGGGGGACATTTGCTAAAGTAAAAGGGAAAGGAGCCTTAAAAAAAAAGAAAAAATAAAGACAGTAAACAAAAGAGACAAACACAGTGGGGGCGGGGGCGGGGGGGGGGGGGGGGAGGGGGGGGGTGGTGGGGGGGGGGGGTTCTGGGGCGGGTATGCGTGGCGGGTAGGCAGCGCGAGGAGAAAACAGGATCACATGTGGACATGTTGCGGAAATTAATGTGACACGGTCTGAAAAGGTCCGAATGACAAACACAGTTGTTCAAACGGCAGGGGAACCTTACAAAGACCAGCGCGCAGTGGTGTGTAAGGGTTTGGGAGAACAATCAACAATTCCAACATCGGGGGCTTTGAACCCCAAACAAAAGGGAAAACCTAAAATAAAAGTGCTCCAGGCACATGCGGGGGCGGACATAAAGAAACATCTCAGCCTGGCACGGGAAGAAGTTTGTATGTTAAACGAGGTAGGTCAAAACCTGTTAAATCCGGCCTTAACGGGGGGGTACAAGTGGTCCCCAAGCCAGGGAAACACCGCGGCAAGAACGTCGTAGGGACTACATACCAGATCAAGGTGGAACCGGGCAAACCGGTGCATAGGAAAGACGGTAACTAACATGTCCAAGGCGCAATCAGCCCGGGGTTTCTGTTTCGTAACTAAAGAACTGCAGGAAAGGCCCTTTCCTCAGCAAACGAAAATCAAGAGCAAGGAACAAAGGACATCAAAACTCGGGTACACCGGTACTCCCCAATTTGACTGGTGCGTAAAGTAGTTCAAGGGCAGCCCAAGGCGTAACCAAAAAATCAAATTGAAAGTGAAGCGTTTTGATAAAATAGGAAAGGGGACCAGCCGTTGTGGGGGAAAACAAGTGGCTTGGGGGCTGGGAAAGCTGGGAAAAAAACCTCACGAATCGTGAAAAAATCCTCTGCCATTGACTAAAAAACAAAAAACCACCAACAGGGGGGGAAAGGAGGGACAAAAGAGGAGAAAATCAAGCCATGATTTGGAAAAGGAACGACAGGACATCAAAAGGGGGGGGGGGGGGCAACACCTGTCAATACTTACTTCAAAAAAAATAATTGAAGATGGAATGGGGTTGGTGTTGGGGGTTCCCTGGGGTTTTTAGTTGTGGAACTCACCCAGGGTTTATAAGTCTCAAGAAAAACAAAACACCAACACACCCCGGGGTGGAACACGAGAACGAAGCTAAACGGGGACCGGCAAAACCCAGCCTCGCACGGGGGCCCCCTAAACCACTGGGGAGACGAAAGTTTAAAAAGAGGGTGGCCTGTGGGGGGGGGCAAGAACGGGACAGTATGTCCTTATCGTGAAGACAAAAGGGGCACAACCCCCCCTATGTGGTAACGGCTTAATCCTACCTGGGCTTGAAGGGGTTTTTGGAATCAAAGGCTTGGTTAAAAATCAAAACCACTTGACATTCAGAAAATTGGCCCAGAGTTGAAAAGCTTGTTAAAGGCCCTCTGAGGGGGCTATGTGTGGAAAGGAAGGAACCCTTCCGTACTTGACCTGTCAAGCACCAAAAAACATACACAATCTGAAAGGGGGGCACATGGTCAACAGGGGCGTAGGGGGGGGGCGAAAAAAGGCATTCAAAAATTACAGATGCCTTTGACGGGGTGATTATTTGGGGGGGGGGGTGCGGAGTTGTAGGAGGTGGGGAGGGGTCCTCCCCCGAGAGTTCCCCGCCTTCCAGCTAGTGGAGAGGGGATTGTGGGGGGGGACCGGTTGGGGTAAAGAGACACGGTGGACTGGGGGGAATGGTTTTTGGTGCAAAACAAGAAAAGAAAACAAAAACTACAAAGTAGTCGAGGGGGGGGTTAGTGAAAACGGGTTTTTACAACCGGGTGCCAACGAAAAAAAAAAAAAAAAAAAAAAAAAGAAAAAAAAAAAAAAAGAAAGAAAAAAAAAAAAAAAAAAAAAAAAAAAAACCTGTTGGGGGCCTTGGTTTCAAAACGCAAGGTGAAATAAAACGAAATCAGCGTCGCAAAGGGTGGAGGCGTTGATCCAGTTTAGAACCTGCGGAACAACGGAAAATGGCAAGGTTGGTGCAGTGCGGGGGTGGTTGAATCGGGGGGGGGTGCCCTTTGCTGGCCGTGGTATACTGGTGCAACAAAAAAAAGGTAAAAAAAGGGTGGAGATGGGGGGAAAATTTGCAACCTCTTTTTCTAAAAAAATTGGGGGACTGGACGGAAAAAAAGAAGTCAAAGAAAACGGCATCGTAGTGAAAGCCCAGAACTGGGTTGGGGTTGAAGGTTGGTCTGTTTCCTAAAGAACCACAACCCAAAAGGGGAACCGTTTGGAAATACGGGAAAAGGGGACAATGGTTTTGTCGAGGGGATTGGGGAGATGGACGAATGTAAGATAACAAAAATTCAAACGCTTCCGGGTTGGGGGGGTGGTAGACTGTGTAGAAAGACAAAGAGGAAGTCCCGTAAAGGTTTGGGGGAAGGCTAAATGGGGCGATAAATAATGAATTTGAAAAAGACGGGGGGTGGTGAAAACACTAGACATCGTAATAATGCTCAGGAACGAAAGAATTGGGTCCTGTAAAAGAAGGGGGCACAAAAACAAAATGGAAAAGCGGAACCCGGAAAGTGGGGGAAATGGGGTTAAACGAACTAGGGACCGGTGGGAGGGGTTGTTTGGTGCGGCCAGACATGTAGGCCGGGTTGGGGGGGGGGTGAAAGGTTGGCAAAAAAGGGGCAAAGACGGGGGGGGGTGATTTCTAATTGCCAAAGGACAGTGGGGTCCGGGGGCAACTGGGGGGGCTCGGAAATCCACGTTCCTGTATTTCCGTAGAAAAAAGGGAGTCCAAACACGTTTTTTTCAAAGAGGGGAAAACACAGAACCAAGATCAAACTAAAACAAAACTAACAACCTTAAAGGTGGGAGTGGGGCTCGGGGAAGGGGGTTTCGTCGCGTAACCGAAGAGTAGCTCCCGCGAGGAAGAAAAAAAAAAAAAAAGAAACCTTGTGACCATACGCACTGTAAAAGATGCTGAAACAAAACGGCAAGTGTTGAAACTTGGGAATTGCCCCTTTAATTAAAAAATCCTCAAGAATTCCTAAAAAGCCAGGGCAAACTCCAAAAGGGTCCACCACAACCAAAACTTCCAGGCAAGGGGCCGGGATTATTACCAAGAGGGGGTAAGTGTTCAAAAAAAGTGTGGGGGCTTTAAATTAAACATTTTTTACAAGGGGGAGTCAGTCGGGAAAGGCGGGTTTACCAGCCCTGGAGTGTTTGGGGATTTTGACCGGAAGGGGTTTGTTAAGGGACCCTGGAGCAAAGGGGGAATAGCTGGTTATTTATCACGGTAGGAAGGGTGTGGAAGAAAAAGTTGGTAACAGGGGTGAAAGGTTTTACGTTCTTCAGCGCTTATGTGAAGAAGGTGTACATTTTGAAAAAAGCAGTCCTCGCCCCCCCACCCACCCCTCCGAAAACCAGGCACCAGCCAAAGGGTAAAATGGAAAAAACCTAACACCGGGATACTAAAAGAAAAGAAGGAAAGGCCAATTCGTTAAAAAACCAACACCTGGGGAACTCGGGACAGTTCAGGGACCTCGACAAGTCGGGGGAACGGGACACCAGCACGACTCAGTTGGAACAACTTGGAAAGGAGTTGTCTGGAATCAAAAAAAAAAAAAAAACAAAACCCATGTCACCTTTGGGGGGAATTGGTATTGTTTAGACCCAGCAAGTGGTGACGATGACACGGTTACAAGAGCCATGTGCTTGTAAGTCAACAACCTTTGGGGGTGGGGAACATGCCCCAGGTAAGGTTTGCATACATGTGTCAAATAAGAAGCATTCGGCGGGTGAGAGACGTGCCGGATTTTTTGGTTGTGGGGTGGCTGGGTACTCCTGTCGCGCCACAGAAAAGTTCCCCCGGGGGGAAGTTTATGGGGAGGAGGGGCAAGTCTGGGTACAGACACGAGCGGTCTTTCCAGGTGATCCCAAAATAAAGGTTAGAGGCAAACGGGTTGGGGCGCACGGGAAGGGGGGAAAAAAAACGCTGACCCACACTCCCTAAACAGCCTAGGTGTCTGTTGGTTTTTTTGTTTTTTTTTTGGTTTTTTGTTTTTTGCTTCGTAGGATTGCTTTTTTTGTTGTGGTTTTACAAAGTGTTGCCGGAAAGAAAGCCCGGACGGCGCAAAAAAAACAGGAGGAAAAAGAGGTGAACAATAAAGGCCCCCGAGGCCAAGAAAGCGTTGGGGAACGCCAAGGGTTGAAAGGGGAGACGGAAGGTTGTAGAACTTTTGTTCACAGTTTCCCCTGGATTCCGGGCAAGACCGTTTTCGACGGGTTGGATAGGGGGGTGGGATAACCCTAGGCCGAGTGTCAAAAAAATAAAAGGGGGTTACTCCCACCTTTAACCGTGCGTGGTAACTAAACAAAAACGGGAACTTCCCCGCGGGCAGATTCCAGTGACCATTCGGCTCCGACAGTGGCTAACCCTTCTTGGACTTTTCTCCTCCTAAAAACGGACCGGGCCCGGGCCCTTACGTTAAGCCGGCCCATCTTTTTGTTGTGGAGTCCTTGTTGTGGGTCAACCGTGGTTGGTTCCGCCGGGCCTGATTACCGACCACTGTGACGTTGTGGGCTTGTCTCCGCCCTTTCCTTATTGTTTAAACCTCACCGAATCTTAAAGAGGGCATTAAAGCACCTTTAGGGGGGGGCCGGGGAGCTGTCAATTCCCCGGGTGAAGGGACAAAACCGCTCGAAAACTTAGAACGTTTTGGGTGATCGCTTTCAAGAATGACAAAAAACCCTACGTTGTCTCCCCGAAAGGGGTCATCCATCTTTTCAGTCCATCCTCGTGCAACGACGTTTTTGTGTGGCGATTTTGTTCTTTTATTTTCGAAACAGCTACGGCTGAAGGCCTTTATCTTGTTGCAAGGAGCCCGACAAGGAATTTTTTTTTTGGTTTTTGGTTTTTTAGTTTTGTGTGGTGTGGGGTGTGTTTTTTGGGTGTTTTTTTTGTTTTTGGTTTGTTTTGTGTGGACCGTTGTGGGTTTTGGGGGGTTTTTGTGTGTTTGGTTGGTGTTTTGTTTGGTTTTTGGGTGTTGTGTGTGTGTGTGTTGGTTTTTGGGTTTTGTTGTGTGGTTGAGGAAATAGTGGGATTGGGGTGTTGTTTTTTTTATTTACCGGTTGTGGTTGGTTTTACCTAGTACGGGTGGGTGTATGGGGGTAAATGAGGAATTTTCCCAAAAAAACTTACTACCATTGGTGGTTCGTCAAAAGGGGGGGAGGGGGTGGGTGGGGTTTGGACGTCTTTCGCCAGTGTAGGGGCCCAAAGACCCGGTCCATTTGTGGGGCGGAGGTCTTTGGGACCTACCGCTCCAGGGTTCGGGGAGGAACATGCCACACCAATCAGAGTATGGGCGTGGCGCTCATGGTCAGTGTTTGCCCCCATGCCGCCGGAAAAGCATGTCAGGCGTGACACTCGGCTCCTGGTTGTTGGGGGTTCTCCCTATACCTGAAAGGGCTTGGTCACTACTGCCCGGGCTCACCGCCCCTGCGCTTTTGGCAGAGTCGGGGATCCAACCCAAAAACAAACTCAACTTTGCCCTCCCCCCCCCCAAAAACGTTCACTTGACCCCCCTTATGCTCCACCTGCACGAGGACGAAGGCCTATGGAAAAAGAAAAAAAACCTGTTCGGGGGGGGGGGGGGGGCAGTGCCACGCAAAACGAAGAAAAAAAAAAACGGGCACTGAAACAGCCTGAAAGAGGTTTGTTTTAGAAAAAAACGCCGTTGGGTGGAAAGGAGGCGTTGATAAAGAATTGGCACAGCCCTTTTTCTGGTAGACACACCATCCATTGGGAAAATGACCAAGACGGGAGAGAAAGAAAAGTAGAATCTTTCAACATAAACCTATTTTAAGGGAACCCTGCCCGGACCACCGTAACTTTCCTCCCATCCTGAAAATTTGTTGCTTCTTACTGTATGAGGGGTAGGGTACAAGGTAAAATGTTTTGTACATCCAATTGGAACAAGAAGGCCGAAATATGGTGTTGGTAGCGTAAGGGGGGGGGGTAAACAACTACCGCCCTCAAGGAGTTGTCTAACTTCACCGCGAATCCTGAAAAAGAAGTGTCAACAACGTAAAAAAGGGCTCAAAGGCACGCTAATCGGAAAATCGGTCGGCGGAAATGAGCACCGGGTTGTCAGGGTTTGAAATACCTTTGCCCGAAGGTAGGTGGACAACGGGCCCTAGAAGAAAAGCGGCGATGGCACCCCAAGGGTCGAAAGAGAAAAGGAACATTTCACCGTGGAACACGAAAATCGCACCACAGGCCAAAAAAACGACTCGTTTGCCCCTAAATGAATTAAACAAAAAAATCAAAAAGTGGGGACCCCGCACGTCTACGCACCGAATGGCAGGTAATGACCACCTTCCCTTAAAAAGCTAATGGGCTAAAGAACCAGGGGAAAAAAAAGAACTCTTCACGAAAACGTTTGGTCATCTACAAAAGAGTGTGGGATTCAATGTACACCGTGGGGGGGTGAAAAGTAAAGGCAAAAACACAAGTCCATCTGGTCCAGTTGCGAAGAGCGGTGTGGGGGGGTTGTGTTGTGAGGGGGTAAACGTCTTCAAAGACACGTTTAAGAACCGTGCAGTCCCACTGGTTGGAAACAGACCAAGGACTTGTCTGGTTTCAGGGAAAAAAACTCCCCGCGTCTCTTCACATAAAAGCGAAAAACAGAGCGAACTTGGGGGGCCCGGAAAATCAAAAATATGAAAGAATGCCGACCTAAGAAAATCGTGTAGACCCTTGAAAAGTATACCCTCAAACCTCGGGAAAAAGCAAATCCAAGGGATTGAATAAAAGGAAACTGGCTCAGCCTTTTTCAACTAAAAAAAAGAGAAAATGACTTAAAAAATCAGCGCGGCGGGGGTCAACACTGCACACAAGGGTTTTTTCCAGTGTGTTCCCGGTCCAAGGCACATGGGTGGGCAGCACACCAAAAACTCCGAACTTTTGCCCTTTGGGGCGGTTTTGGGGGTGAACCTTTTGGGGAATGAGGGGGGGGAAATGTAACTCGGGAAAAGAATTCATCGACTTGGTGATCAAAGGCCGCATTTTCAAATTGAACCGGTGACCCGAGAGATGAACTGGAGGTCACGGTACGGGGGGTTATTAAATCGCGGTACTAGTTTCTGTAAAAAACGGGCCATAATGACACTGTAAAACAAGCCATGATGTTTAAATCGTGGTTGGGGTGTCCAATTCTTTTACACTCGGGATTTGCCAACGTGTAGGTAATGCAAACCTACAAATAATGGGACTGCATTGAACCAGGTTGCCACGGGGGAACCACGGGGGGCCCGGGTCCAAAAGTGTGAAATGTCGACCAAAACTCCACTAGAACGCAGGCACTAATCAATGTACCATTCAAATTACGTGGTCAGGACAGAAGAGGCTTTTGAAAACGGAGGGATTTTCGATGTGCGCAAGTCGTCTGTTACCACAGTCTGGGGTTAAGTCTTAACGGAAAATCAGGGGGAATAACCGTCAAACCCTCGTATCTTTACAAAAAACTGAGTATACACCCCAAAAAAAAACCACAGGGAGAAAGTTCGGGTAGGCTCCAGAACCCCCAACAGTCCTAAAATAAAATAAACCAAGTCCCAGCGGAACCCCCAAAAACATGAAAAGAACTTGTATGGGGGGTTACCACAATGTAAACTAAAAAAAAAGAAAAAAGGGCATAAAGAGAACGGACCGTGGGTCCCCAATGTTAAACAGAAAAGGGGAAAGACAAGAAGGCTAAGAAAAATCACAAAAGGCAAAAATGAATCGAATAACCAAACTAGGGAGCGGGAGATGGGGAAAAAACGAGAAAATTATGGGGGGGAAGCCGGAATAACATGTGAAAACCGGCGAGCGGTCGGGCAACAATGAACAGCGAACCTGGACCGCCGAAACGCGTGTGTCGGGAGTGGTGCTCAAAAAAAAAAAGAAAAAAAGGCAGAGGCGCTGCAAACCCCACCCCCCCCGGTAACCGAAGAAAACTACGTGAGACTAGCTGGGGCTTCCGTCCAGAACATGCGCTGCCAAAGAAAATCACAAGCAATCATGCACCTGGAAAAGTTCTGGGGGGTCAACGAGAGGCGGAATACTTGATATGCTTGGCTGCAAAATGGGGGTGAAATTTCCCCGAGCAAAAGGCGGGGAAGGGGGGGAGGCAACTAACAAATATCCAACGCCCTCTTTTGGGTCTGAACAAGACTTGGTTTAGAGCCCGCATAGCAGGGGGAAAAAACCTTTCAAACCTCCCAAAAAAAAAAAAAAGGGGGGGTGGGAACAAAAAACCCAAAATCGCGGGGTTGCCATTAAAGAAGGGGGCGGACCCTGGTTGGGAGGCCCTTAAAAGGTCCAATTGGTAATAAAAGGGGGGCCCTAAAAGGAGCCGGCTCTTGGCCCCAGTAAACACAACCAACAAGGAGGTACGGAACCCTGATTTGGGTTGCCCCCATGTGGGGCACATCCGGTCTTTTCAGGGGTCTCATACCCCGGGGCCTTGGAAAAAAGATACCCCCTTCAAAAGGAAAAAAGTTGGTAAGCTGGGGGGAGATAGTCTTTGCAACGCCCCTGGTGGAAAAAAGTTGAAGTTGGAAACAATGGTGGCTCGTGCTTAAACGAATGGAGTTTTAGGCACCTTCACCCAAACAACACAGAGGGGGGGGAAGGGAGAAAAAGAGAGGATCAAGGGAATTCCTTATCACTAGCAATGAAAAACATTGTGTCCACCACACACGTTGGGGGGGGGGAACAGAAATAGTCTTGACAACCCCCGAACGTTAAAGGGAATTTCTTGGCACAAAATGGTTATTGGTGATACCCCCCGGAAGATAAAAATAGCCAAATTACTAAAAACGAAACGACAGAAGTGACCAGTGGGAAAATGCGCGCCAGGGACTCTGGGGGTGGTGCAGCTAATTGGAAATCGGACGGGGGGGAAGCCTTTTATTAGGAAGCGGGAAAAAGAGCAAACGGGAAGTAAACAGTCCCGGGTAAACGGACCACAATAAAACAGGAAAAACCCGGCGCAAACAGGGGAAACGGCTTGAATGGGGGGGGTCACCCAATGCGACCCCGGGTAAGAAACGGCAGAACAAACAACAACCCGGGGGTCAGGCCCCTTACTCGAAACGGGAAAATTGATCACTCAACGCGCAGCCTAGTCGTTGTTTCGCGGGAAAGTTAAAAAAGAACAATCGTTCAGGAAAAAGAGGGTACTTTACGGGGTCAGGGGAAAAAAAAAACAACTCTGGTTCTGGGGTCCAATGTTTTGGTGTGTGGGGGGATTTGATAAGTGAGAAGGCCTCCTGGTAAACCCCGCTTATTCCAAGAACTATTGGGATTGGTGTGAGGGCGGGACTGGTTTGTGGGTATCCCTCTTCGCTTACCAAGTGGGGTTGGAGTTTTGTTGCCCGAGACACCCCCAGACAACCACCCCAACGCTCAAAGCGAACTCACCGCAAAAAAAAAAGAGCCTAAAAGAAGAAATAAAGGGGGAAACACGGAGAGGACCCGGGGGGACAGTGGTGCACAGTGGGTGAAACACTGGGGGGGTGGGGATCACAAGGGAATATTTGGTGTTCAGGTGAATACCAGAACGGACGGGGGGAAAGAAAGTCGCAAAAGGGTCGGCAAAAATAATTGTGTGTGTGTTTACCCTGGCTCACAGCTGGGGGGCTGGGGGGTCCTCTTGGCGACTTTGTTGTGGTTGTTGGCTTGTTTGGGGTTCGTTCATCGGAAGGGGTGTAACTGGGACCCGTGGGGGTATTCCTGGTTTTTGGTGAGAATGAGCAAATTTGTAAACATTAAAACAAGACAGTGTTTTCCTTTGTTCAAAAGGGTTTTGTCAACCCCCTGGTTGGTAGGGGAGAAAATGGAGCCCAACAAGAAAGGTGAACAAAGTGGGAATAGGCCCTGTAGGGACCCGGTGTAAGGTGGTTTCAACCCAATTTTTAGTGTAGAAAAGGGGAGCCAGCGGCCCAAGGCCCCCCCCCTTTGGTTTTTTGCCTTTAAACACGAGGCCCATGGAACACGGGAACAGTTCAAAAATTTTGTATACCAGGTGTGTTGCGTGTGAATTGGGGAAAACAATAAAAATTTTCAAGGGGTCGTGTGTTTTGGGGGGTGGTGTGGGGTCTATAACAGGTGAAGTCCGAGGAGTTTTATGAGAATTAATAACTAAAAAGAAGAAGGAAGAGATAGGATTAAATTTAGGTAAACTAAGGTTGGGTGAACCACAACATAAAAGAATGAAAATAGTGTTCCATAAATCGACGAATCATACACGTATATAAATTTGACTGGCCTACTTAAATTAGGGGGAAAGTGACCACTGAGGAATCTTTAAAGCAAAGCTTCGTTGGCCTGTTTTTTCAGGGGGCCGGGGGAATTTTTTTTGGCGAAGGAAGTGGGCAAGACTTGTGCTTCTACTCTCCAAAGACCACCGCCCACACAACCCCTGGACGGTGGAAAAATTTGAGGCAAAGTGCAGTTTCAAGAGAAAGGTCAAACATGGTGTGTGGCAAGAACGAGACCTACCCTGGTGCAACAAACCACGAAGTAGACAGCACAAACAAGGCTGTTTAAAGAGAGGGAAATTGTGTGAGACAGAATCGTCCCGGGGGACCGGAAAAAGAACAAAAACCTTATTGGGAACAACCCATAGCAAACCCGAAGAAAAAGGATAAACGGTGTTTCCATTTGGGGGGGAAAATATCTTTTTACCAAATTTTAACCACACAATGGTGAAGCTGCCAGGGCTTCTATGGGTGGGTAGCAGTTTTGAACTCCGCACAAAGGGTCACAAAAAAACCCCGCTCAGGGGGACTTTAGATGGAAGCTAATGAAAGTGTTTTGGACATTGGAAAATGGAAAAAAAAAAAAAAAAAAACTTGGGAACTTCGTCAGTGGGGGCCGGAGGCCCCACCCAGGCGAGCGTTGTGGGGGATTTGATGTTTCTTCCTTTTCCGTGGTCCAGGGTTTTCGAAGGGGTGGAAGACACTGGCGCAAAAAAAAGGAAAAAATTCCCGGTTGTGTGATTTATCACTTTGTTTGAAGGTACTCACTTAGTCCCCGGTCACGAGCTCCTGCTCACGGGGGCCGCACCAGGAGCTATGGGAAAAGAGGACAAGGGTGTTCTGGGTTTGAAAAAAGAAATGAAAAATTCACTCTCCCAAACGGTCCCCAACCCCAAGTCTTTGCCTGCCCTTCCAAGGAGCGAATAAAAACATAACCTAGAGTACTTGTGGGCAGACAACCGGGGGAATAACAGTTCTTGTGCGCAAATGTCCAACCGGGGCGCCCTTTTTGAGACCGTGAACCCCTTAGCCTGGCCTCGTTACCGAACGATGATGGTGGGGGCCGGGGCTTAAAAAAAAACCAAGGGGTTAACCTTTGGGGTGTCGAAAAAAAAGAGGGTAGGATACCACGGGGCCGGAACAAAC
>Ga0179591_1326696_pt1 | contig 11651 bp, 15 predicted proteins | sample CZOMad2_1_08_16f_FD_182891 | JGI IMG/M metagenome (GOLD analysis project Ga0179591, IMG submission 182891) | Vadose zone soil fungal communities from Angelo Coast Range Reserve, California, USA - CZOMad2_1_08_16fungal (PacBio error correction) | ecosystem: Environmental > Terrestrial > Soil >...
CCTAAGGTTGGGGAAGAGAGGCGCCATTTGAAGTTACGTGTGCGTCATCCTCCAGGAAGGAAAAGGCGACCCAGAAAGCGTTCAAGGAAGAAAGAAAAAACCCGGCGGAAGAGGACCCCCAGTCGTATCTAAAAACTGGGTCAAGTCTTGAAGTAAGTTTTTGCCAGCAAAAGGAGGAAGGGGATCAATAACAGGGAGAGGGAAAAAGGGGGAAAGGCCGAAAGCACCTGAGACTCAGAAAAACGCAAAGCTTTCGATGTTGAGGGTGGGTTAAAAGGGGTTGTAGATCCAAAGAATCTTGGCATTCCGAAATCCCTTGAGGCCAGAAGTCAAAGGGCGAAAGGCCGAGGAGTCATAATCTACCGCAATCGGGGTGTTGAGTGGGAAAGGTTGTTAAGCCAAACTAGCAAGGGAAAAACGCTCTAGGAGTCAAAAGAGACGTCTGGATCAATCTCTCCTTAATCCCAACCTGAGGATCGAGTGTGGTCATGGAGAAAAAAACGGGTGTAGATTAAAAGGAGAAAGAAAAGCAAGGCCGACACGTCCTGAAAATGAAGGTCCAGGAGAGGGGAAAGGGGGGGGATACGTCATTCACACGCTCGCCAAAAATCTCAAGTGGATTCAGCGACTGACCATTCAAAATGAAATTTGAAAACCCAAAGGAACAGAGAAATGGGATCCAGGGAGACTGGGGCAGGAGAGAAGGAAAGAAATGGAAAAGCCACAGAAAATAGTAACGAGTGTGGGTATGGGAAAAGGAGATGTTGAAATGGGTCCTAATAACTCTAATGCTCAAGAAGCGGGGGAAAGGGTGGGGGTACACCCAAGAATCAATATTGGGGCTTGAGGTTGCTGAATGGGAACAGGGACGAGGGAAGGACTCAGGAAATAAAGGGGCATGGGAAGGGAAAAGGTGGGGGGGGGAAAGGTTACGGGGTAACCTTTCGGTTGGGGGCACGATTTCTTGGCCAGTACGAAAATGCGAGGAAAAAAAAACAATCTTAACAGTGAAGAAGGGAAGGTGAAAAAAACTTCAAATAGTGAGGCAAGTAATCAAGGGGGGAATAGATAGGTCCAGAAGATGGGGCTAGAAATATTGGATTTCGATAGCATTGGACAGGAGGGACTCTCTCAGGATCGGGGACGGGTGGACACAAAGGCAGGGGAGAACCACCGAAAAACAAAGTAACAAACAAAGGTGAATTAAATGGAAATTGCGTCCATTCCTCAAGAAATGAAACGTGCTGCAGCAAAAGGAGGGGTATGATCCAAAAAAGACCGAAGCGATCAAAAATGCGTGCGGGGGGGGAAAGATTCGAAAGTGGATTTGAGAACCTGGCAAGAAACCGCGAAGAACTTTCACTGAATAGCATGAGCCGGAGAACCAGAAAAAAAAAAAAGGGGGGGCTGACCGTAAATCGGGGAAAAATAGGAAAGGGCGTTTCGGGGTTACATTGGAGGAAGAAACAAATCAAAAAGCCAAAGCCCATCCAAGCGCAAAGAAAGGGTGCAATGCCTTACAACAAGGGGAGAAGTGTGGCAGCGTCCCGTAGCCCCAATGGACCATATCCTTGGGGAGGAAAAAGCAGCCATGAGACTTATAGGTTAAAGTGAAAAAAAAGGAGATCTGCAAAAGCAAAGGCCAGGGGAGGAGGCGCGTCGAAGCAAGGAAAAAAAGGAAAAAAAAAAGAAGGGGATGGTCCGCCATACAGAATATTAGTCATGGAAGGGGGGCAACAGACACATTGCAGGCCGTAGTCGTGAATGACAGCGAGGAGAGTCAATCGCGAAAAAAAAGGCGGAACTACCAAACCGTCCAAATCCAGAAAAAAAGAAAGCCATTCGATATCCAAACGAGGGGGGCAAAAAAGGGGGAAAGGAAGGGCTTCAAGGTAACAAAAAAAGCCCAAAAACCAAAAAACCCCACAAAAACACACAAACCAAAAAAAAAAAAAACGGGTAGGTTTTTCAAGTTCAATCCCTTAATGCGTCCCTGTACAATTGAAAGCACACACGGAAGAATTAGCGGCCTCAAGAAAGTGAGAGGACATCCTGAAAAGGAGTTGTAGATCAATTAATCTTTGCCTTCCAAATTGAAAAGAAGTCGAACTTAAAGCGTAATTGGTTCCTAGGCTATGCTTTACTAGGCATCAAGGAAAAAGGGCCTTCGTCCACCACTGCAGAGACCGAAAAGAAAGAAAAAGAAGGCACATGACACTGCAAAAAAAAATGAAATCCCAGGAGTCAGGAAAAGAAAGAGCCGTGGGTTGATACCCGGATTAGGAAAGGCATTCAAGGGCCATATTCCTTAAATGGTCTGCTCCCCAAGCCGCCCCAGAAAAGGGAAAGACCAGACATCCTTAAATGTGCAAAAAAAAAAAACGGGAATCAAAAAGAAGGGAAAGGGGGTGTTACTAGCAAGTCCCTAAAAACCAGAAAAGGGAGGCCAAGTGTTTGTTCTGAGGCAGAGTAAGGAGATACGCCATTCGATGAAAGACAGGTCAGATTCAGAAGCATGCTACCTAAGAAAAAGTTTCACCATCACAAGAAGAGTCGAAGGGGGGATCAGTTCGAGGCGTCTCGCTAGCCAAGAATACTCCGAAGGGAAGAAGAGCCAGTTTATAGAATTCCACATTTCATCTCGAAGGAAGACTCCTTCCTTACAAACCAGAAAAAGGGGGACGGAATCAGGCGCGGGCCCAAAAAAAATACCGAGGGGAGAGAAAAAAAAAGATGGCGAGGCTGTTGAAAACTAGAAAAAAAAAAAGAAGGAGGAAAGAGAGATCCTCAACCAGACGAGGGCCATCCGGGGGGAAGGAAGTCGGGGAATATTTTTTGGGAACGCGCATTCTTTCAGAGAGGATAAGGGACTGATCGAAATCGAACGAAGAATCTCAAGGTGGGAATATACCCTGGCTGGAAGTGGGGGGAAAAGCACCGCAAGTGCTGAAGGGGAGGGGGGGCAAAAAAAAAAACGATCTAGAGGAAGAAAAGCGGCAACAAGGCATCTACTGAGTGGGTGAGGGGGAAGTTTGAAAGGGAGGAGAAAAAAGAAGCTTAATCAGATAAGCTAATATTTGGGAAAGAAGCACATCATCATCCTGGCGTCAGTGATCATCTGATTAAAATTCGTAATCTTTTGCAGGGTAGTATCGTGTGGAACAGGAAGCTACCTCCTCCTGGCTTGGGGGATTGGGATGAAGGGAAAAGAAGTCGGCCGCGCCTGGGCCGGGCCTTTGGGAGGGAGGAAATTGGTGGGTGGTTCTTTCCCTTGACCTTTTCCGGCAAATCCCTGGGCAAAGATCGGCAGGCCCCCAAAGACAACTGGACCTTGTGTGAGCCCCCCGGAGAGGAACTGGTTTAACCTAAGCTTTGTAGTGGGAAGATTCATCGGGAAGGGGGAAAACCTGGGGCTGTTCGAGCTTGCTTTTATAAATGAGTTTGGGGAGAAAAGAATTGAGAACCCTATGTCCCCATGACGAGGAAAAAAAGAAGAGCTGAAGGAGGACTTGCTGAAGGAAAATGGGGGGGAGGAGCAGCTTAAGTAGAAGGATGGGACAGGTTCATCTACGTGGAACCGGGGAAAATGCGTGGTGCGAAGTTTCCCTTGAACATGCAATTGATTGCCATTGGGCAACCAGTGGGGGCCGATGGAGCAAGGTAGGCGAAGAAACGGGGAAGCCATCCGGAAAAAATGGGTGGGGGGGGGGGGGGGGGCACGGTGAACAATCTTTGTTTCCGGGGCGGGAGGGTTCCGTTTACTTGTTGCTAGTCGAAGGGGAGGTACTCGGAGCGGAAACAGGGGAGATGGGGGGGGGGCAGGTTGCCCCTTCCCAGGGCCATTGGGGGAAGGTTGAATAGGGGACAGGGCGAGGGGGAAAAATTCGAATATTTCAAACATAATTGTGTTTTTCAGGGGGTAAAAAACTGGGTTGGTTAATGGGCTTCAGAACGAAGAAAGGAAGGGGGAGTGTTGCCTCACAGAGGTTTTGCAGTACTTAATTACGAGAAAAGTAATGGATGCTAGCGACTCAAAGGACTATTCCTGGCCCCGATTGGCGTACTGGCCGGAAAGTCGCAGTAAGAGGGGGCCTGGGGCCCTTGAAAGGTAGGGGAAATGGCTCCTTGGTCTTGATTTTCCCGGCGTACCCCCGACGCAGGAAGACTATTTCAGCTCAAGGTAAACGGGAAGAAAAAACAAGCTTTAGAAATGAGGGAGGAGGAACAGAACACGTTGTCGCGATTTAACAGGACTCAAGGGCCCAAAGGGGAGGTCAGCCAAACAGGAGCCGATGCGAGAGGGGGATTGGTTGACGGATAAAAATACAAAGAAGGGGGGGGGGGGGAAAAGCACGCTGAGGGGTAGTGAGGGGGAACTTGAAAAAGGATAGGGTGACTTCCGTAAACGGGGGTCTTTCAGAAAAAGTGGTGGGGTTTTGCTGGGCGAGCCTGCCTTGGTGGGGAAAACCGAGAAGTGAGAAGAAGGAGAGACAGGAAAGCATAAAGCCAATCTTAGGATAGATGGGGGATCAGGGATCAAAGCCAGCCCTTTCCTTACAAGGTGCAATTGCCTCACTTTAGGAAAGAAATGCCAAAGGCGTCACTGTTAGCAAGTGGGGGGGTGCAAAGAGCTTGGGGTCCTGGCAGAGACTGGACAGACAAAAAGCATTAAATTCTTACACAGAAAAACATAAAGGGAGATAAGGTAAGGGCCATTGCAAAGAATGAAAAGAGCCCTGTTTTTGGGGTTTAAGAAAAAAAAGAGCAATCGTTGGGGGAAGGGAACCCACCAGAAAGGAGAAGAGGTTCGGGTCGGGGAATTAAGCCATAGCCATAAAACTCTGGTTTTCTTGGGGGTTGGGGGCCTCTTCAGGGGAAGTGGAGAGCCTTATTAGGACCCAAGGGAGGGAAGCCAGGAAGATGGAATTTGGGGGTGTTTTACCCAGAATGGGGGACTTGAGAAACCGCTGGATCGTAAAACGGAGCTAGGGGGAAGGGGGGGGGGCAGAAAGACTCCTTAGAAAAAGGGGGAGGGGCGGACTGAGGGGAGTACTGGGAAACTTGGATATGAAATGCAGAGACACCAGTTTGGTGTCTCAACAATTTTAGTCACCCAGGTTGGAGGCGAGAAGGGGGAGAGATGGATTTCCAAAACATGCCGACGAGCAACCGAAGAGATCGGTCTGAAGCGTCGATGGGGTCTCAAAAAAGAAATTAAAAGACCCAACTTCAATTTTGGGAGTATGACGAGAGGCCCGCGCGATTGTAGAAGCCAGGGAAGGCAAGGCCCTGGTTTTCCGGTGAAGGAATATGGTGGGGTGTTAATGCCAACCTTCCACGAAAGGCAGAAAGAATACTCTCTTGCAGGGGGGGGTCCTGGAATTTTAACGGAACAAGGCGGACGCAGAGAAGAACCGCCAGCTCCATGAGAACCAGAAACTGAGGGGGAGGCAAAAAAAGTATTAGGAGGCCAAAGATTCTTTTCTCCGCCAGGTGGGGCATCTTAGGGAGCGACGGGGGGGAGCGCGGGCAAAAGGACGGGGGGGGGGGGGGGGGGTGGGGGGGGGGGGGGGGGGGGGGGGGGGGGGGGGGGGGGGGGGGGGGGGGGGGGGGGGGGGGGGGGGGGGGGGGGGGGGGGGGGGGGGGGGGGGGGGGGGGGGGGGGTGTGTGGGGGGGGGGGGGGGGGGGGGGGGGGGGGGGGGGTGGGGTTTGAGGTAGCGGTCCATAAATGAATTGGTAGACGCCCCCCATCAAGAAAAGGCCTGGTCGTCTTTCAAAAACAAAGGGCTATCTCGATACAAAAAACAACTTATTATGTGGATAAAATCTATGATAGTGAACTCCTTTTTTTTTGCAACCGAGGGAGGGGGGGTGACACAGTTAGAGGTGAAGGGGGATACATCCAGCAATTAACTTCTCCACAGCAAATAAGGGGCATAAAAGGACATGAGAAAACTAACTCAGAAGGGGGCCACCCAACTTGGAAAAGACAATCCAGGTGGTGTGGGGGGGGACACTGACTGAAGACTTGGGGGGACATCAACGCGTTAGGCAAAAATAGTCCAAAGGGAAGATGGCGCAAGCTCAGTCCTCTGGAAAAAAAGAAGAAGCCGTGAAACAGGAGCGGGGATTGGGCAAGGGGAGGTAATTAAGTTTTGTGGGGTGATCCAAAAGATTTCAGGAAAGTAAAGTGACGGGAGAAACCTCCTCGGGACAGCAGTAGGCTCATCAGAAACTTGGGGGGGGAAAGCGGTTTTCTATCATATTTGTGGGGAACAAACCGCTGCGAAGGCAGGGACGCTCGCCGGAATCCAACGAAGGAGGAGGAGGTGGACATCTAATCCAGGAAGGCACATCCTGTCTAAAAATTGAGTCAGCAAAACCAACGGTTAGGGCCGGATCATAAAGAATGACGACGTCCACGGAAAGGATGGAAAGGAAGCTTTTCTGGGACTGGAATGAGGCCAACACCTCTCCCCAAAGAAGGGGAGACTGACATCGGGAAACTAAAATGGGGGGAAAAAAAAAAAAAAAAAATTATCCATCTTCCTGTAATCCTAGAAAATGGTTAAGGAAGGAGAGCAGCCCGAAGAGACCCAAAGAAAAAAAATAGGACGGATTGGGAAGGGTATCGGAATTTACAAGAAGCATAAACTTTTTTAGTCAGCTCGGGTGGGACGTGGGCAAGGAAAAAAAGCCAAATATTGGGCTGAGGGGAGGGAAGAAAAATGCTCCATTAGACTCTTACATGGCCCTTATGGAGGTTTAGAGGGAAAAGGGGGATGGTTATATTCTATTGAAGTAATGGGGGAAAACTGTTGGGGTCTTACGAAATAGGATGCCGGAAAACTGGGAGGTTTCAAGAAAAAAATTAACAGTGACGCCTGTAAGGTGATTCCTAGGGGGGATGACACGGAAGAAAAGGTAAGAAGGGCTGGCCAAGGAGGACCGTCCTGGAAGAGAATAATCAGAGGGGCTGGAAGGTTTCATTGGACAAGAGAAAATATTTGGCAGGGTGTTACACAATGAGGGTGATTCCCCTAACAAAAAAACTGCGAGGGAGAAAGGGGGCAGAACTGGGGAAGTAGTCATAGGGTCAGCCAGAATAAACTGCGGTCTTCTCCAATTAGGTTAATCCGCCAAAAAATACAAAGAGAGAAGAGGTAAAAGGATTTCTAATAGGGAAGAAAAAGGTTGGCAATTGGGAATCAATGGACAAGAGGAAAGACGGGTGGTTGCTGTCAGCGACCTTAGAAAAACCAGGTCACTAAGTGTGCTTAAGAATGGACATAAATAGTCCCTTACGGGGAGTGAGGGGGGTTGACGCTGGCCAAGAAAAAACAAGGAGAAAGTTAACACAGCCCGCCGACCTAGAAAGGGGGGGTCAACTTGACTAAAGAAGAGCGGGGCGGGCCCAAAAAGTTAAACAGGCCCGTCATAGCAGGTATGAAGTAGATCATCTTTCAGGAATTATATGTGAAAGCAAAATGCAAAAAAGCTATACCGGAAAAAAGAAAAGACAATTCGAGGATGGGGGGGAGGAGTGCCCAAGGAAATAAAAAAAGAAATTCTTTTCCCTCTTGTCTCCGACATCAGGAGGACTAAAGAAGCTGGGAAATGCAAAAGGGCCATCCCGGAAGTCTTCCTCAGTCCAAAGAGGCGTTTCCGAGAGTAGGGAGAAAGTAAAAAAATAGCAAAGTAAAAGAAAGGGAAAAATCCCCGCCATGAGAGGGGTCTTAAAAAAGGGGTTAATTGAACTGGCGGATGGTTGGGGGCATTATCCAATCGTGGGTTGGACCAATTTCAAAATCCAGCCTGCTGCCTGGTAAAAAGTCCGAACAAAAGAAAAATCAAAATGCGAGGGGGAGAAAGAACACGGGACCAGAGGATTCATCAAAAAAGGGAATACTGAATGTTAGATACCTTCACCAAAGAAGGGCCCCCTGCAGGAAACTAAGAGTTGGGGTTAACCTCGTTCGATGGGCTGGACAGAGGGGAAGAAAGGCCAGGCCGCCTTCGACAACCAACAGCTACGGAAGAAGAAGAGAAAAAGTCCAAAACTGCAAATCTCTATTAAAATGCAAGCCCAGTAGGGGTCAGAACAGACTCAAAAAAGGTTGGGGGGGATATAAGAGGAGCGAGTTGAAGATGGCCTGGTGGAACCAAAGGAGGGAGGGTAAAGGGAAGGGGCGGAAAACCCACCCAAGTAGGCCAGCCAAGAAAAGAAAAAAGGAATTTGAAAAAGTCGTGCCTCGGCATCCAAAATCCAATCCAGGGTATTATGTACTCACCCAAGATCCCTCGCAGAAATCGTGGTATTTTGATGAGTCACCTGGTGGAATGATAGACGCCAGTACGATGAAGAAAGGAGGAGAAAGGAGTCCCAGCGAAGCAGGGGATCAAAGAAAAAGGGAAAAAAAAAGACGTAATTTTTAAAAGCCGTCACTGAGGCTCTCGTCACAAAAAGAGAAGAAGCGGCTTGAAGAAAACCCATTATCAAGGGTGAAATCAACATTGCGTTAGGCTGGGAAAAGTAGCGCAAGTCCCCTTATCAGAACACGATGGCCAGAGAGGAGGGAAAAAAAAATGTCCGAGCCTAAACGAGAGGGGGTTTAAGGAAAAGAAGGACAACAACAGGAGTAATCTGACTCACAATCTGAAGATTTTTGCGCCGAGATAGGGGGGGTTGGTAAAAGCAGGCTTCAGCCCGCGCTTCGGAAAAGGAGGGAAGAAACTGGCTCGAAGAAAAGTTGGGAGGAAAAGAGACAAGGCCGGCCTTGGCGGCCCCGCCGGGAGGATCTTGGGGGGGAAATCGGGAGCGGATCTGGAACCGTCCCCAATCCTTCGTGCCTGGGAAATGGGGGGTTTTATTATTGCATGGCTTTTCTTGGACTCCTGCTAATTGTTGAAAGGGAAAGCGTACTGCTCGAGAGACTTCAAAGAGGGAAAGGATAGGACGAGGGTGCTTTGGGGGTTAGTGACGAAGACCTCTCCTGGAAGGGGGGGGGGGATCTTGGAAAACTACTTGGCCGTCCCTGCTCCTAATTGGGGGGGAAGTCGGGACGGGTCCGGCCTTGGGTGGTTGGTCACAAAGAAGGGACCGGCCTCCCTGGCCCCCGAAGGACCAAAACTCATCTTAAAAAAAGGTGTATAGGGCCCCCACAGAATGAAAATGGTTTTGGTTTTCCGAAAAACTCCTGGTGCATTTGTAAGAGCAGACAGGGGGGACACAGGGGGTCATGTCGGATTCTGCGGCGAGGAAGGGGAAGCCAGGAGTGGGGGTTGACACGGCGGGGGGGTCATGGGGGGCGAAAGAGGGAAACCCATCGGGCAAGCCGCTTGAGTGTCGCCTTTCTGGCCCATTAGGTTGTGGTTTTCAGGGACAAGATTCGATCTACAAAGCCGTGTGGGAAGAAAGGCTGCATGCCGACACCGTGGGGAGGAGAAAGACTGATTGAGTGGGAAGAAAGGTCAGGGCGATTCTGAGGGGTTAAGACCAACAGTGCCTGATAGCCGGGGCCTTCGAAATTGAAAATTGCCGTAAAAATTGGGGTGGGGGGGGGAGAAACCTCAATTGTATAGCGCGGGGATTGGGTTTCATTATTGGTGACGTGATAGGAAGGCGCAGTTGAGAAGGAAGGGAACGACTCTCAAAGGGGGGGGGCGTCTTCCGGAATTCACGTGCAATGTGGACAGGTGGAGAGGGTCAACGGGCCGAAGTCGGGGGGGAGGAAAAAGACAGGCTAAAAAATCCTCGTGTGGGTGGGGTTACCTGGTTTGTCACCTGCTTTCGCTAGGAGGGAAATGCAAGTTTGCTGTTGACGTTATCGGGCTTGGGGATTTGGGGGAGGGAAAGAGATGTCACGCCAGCTTTGAGAGGGGCAAAGGTACTCAAGAGATGCCGGCCCAGAGGGGGACTGGGCCGGCCAAGAGCAGTATCCTCAGTGGACAAGGACCCACAAGGGCTAGACGCGGCGGAGGGTGGGGGGGGAGGCGCCTTTGCGGGTACCGACGTCAAAAACCAAAATCTGCGGGCACAGCAAGGGTTACTGTCAAAACAAATCTGGGCCGGGGGGTAAGGTTCTCAAGAGGAATTGGAAGGATACCAAGCATAGTCGCTATTGCCATGAAGTGGGGCCCGCAATTGGGGGGACCCAAAAACGTGATGAAGGGTCAAAAAAACAAACATGCAGATTCTCACCGGGGGTATGGGGGGGGGGGGGCAGTTAATCATAATTGGCAAAAACTCTTTGTTGTGTCTTATTGCGGGCCTGACCAGGACTCTTGCGTTGAAAAAAAGTACAAAGGGGGGGTGGGGGGTCGTTCTGGTTTAATAGGGTTTTTGGGGGGGGGGGGGGGGGTTTTTTTGGGTGTAGGGCTAGACCCGGACTGGGGGGTCACCAAGGAAGTAAAAAATATGGATGAGAGAGAAAGGAGAAGCAATGGCAGAAACGCTTGGACTTGGGGCGAACGAGGGGACATGGCCAGCCTCGAGGCAGGAAAAGGTGGAAGAATTAACTTAGGAAGACTACCAGCGTGAAAAGGGGAAGACTTGGGGTTTGTTGGGGAACCGATAGAAAAAAACCAGGGCAGCCAAACTTCGTAAAAACAGGAAAAGGCTTAAAGTTAGAAAATGCAAATTTTGTTCGATAACTGCAGAAGGGGGGGAAAGTGTCCGACGAGAATGAAAAATAGCAAGGGTTGGGGGAATCAGCACCACAAGCCCAATAGTGAAGTCGGAAAAAAACAGTGAAAAACGAGCCTTACATTGGGGGGATAGGGGCACACAATTTAAAAGCCATTTGGATCCACAAAACGGACGAGGTTTAGGGGGGGGGGCGGAAGAGGACGGGGGCCGGGGAAGAAGGAAAAAAGAGTAGAACAGCGGATCCGGGTTTTGATTCCATTTTGACGTGAAATCTGAGAATAACGGATTGGGGGGCGAAGCGGTGTTGCAGAAGTTCTCCTGAAAGAAGAAATTGAACAGGGCCTGGAAGTTTAAGGGAATATGGCCTGAATTATCAGGCCAAGATACCCAGTGGGGTGAACGGCACAATTTCGATGAACCTACCAGGGGGGGAGGGGGAGGAGGAAGGGAAGATGGATGTTCCCCTACATGCAAGGGAAGGTTTAAATAAAAAGGCTAGCATTCGAAAGCGCAAGGGTGGGTCCAAACAATAGGCATGAAGAAACCCTCCTTGAGACACTTTGGTCTGGGAGATGATGAAAAGACTGCGGCCCTAGCGATGTGTGAAAAACGGGGGAAGGGGAAAGGGAACTGTTCCCGTTGTAGAGAGAAGGGGTTGAATACGGCCCAACCGGACCCAAAAAACCGCATCCAGCTGAGGGCTACGAGAGGGAGTTGGGTTCCGGATTTAGACTGCCAGAGGGGGGGGGCAGCAGAAACTCAGGGCGCCCAGCGTCCATGCTTGCTCCACTACGCTTTGGGATAAAAATTTCAACTATTGGGAAAAAAAAAAAAAAAAACAGGGGCGGACAGGCCAATTTGGGGAAGAGTAGGTCGAAGGTTTTTAAGAAAAGGAGGGGAGGAAACCGCCTGGGTTGGGGGGAAGACAGTTCCTGAGGGAAATTTATCCGCCCCTTCAGAAAAGGGAACGCCCGGCTCATGGTCAAAAAACACAACTTTAGAG
>Ga0179591_1369582_pt1 | contig 11651 bp, 15 predicted proteins | sample CZOMad2_1_08_16f_FD_182891 | JGI IMG/M metagenome (GOLD analysis project Ga0179591, IMG submission 182891) | Vadose zone soil fungal communities from Angelo Coast Range Reserve, California, USA - CZOMad2_1_08_16fungal (PacBio error correction) | ecosystem: Environmental > Terrestrial > Soil >...
ATCTTCATCCAAATTCCTCCCCAACACCAACCTGAGTCTTTGGGGAAGGGTGGGGAGACGTCGTGCAGAACCGAAGGCTGTGATGAAAGTTGGAAAAAAGAAAAGAAAGCTGGGAAAAGCAAGGGCCGCAAACAAAAAAAATCTCGGACCATACTCACGCGGGGTCAAAGGGGGGGGATAAAGGCTTCCGCCACATCATCATAATCTACACGAGCGAGAACAATGCAAAGAATAGTTCTCAAGATTCCGTGGTCCAGTGACGGGCTCTGATTCAGGCAAAAGGAACAGGTATGTAACCGGTGAAACAAAGAGAAGAGTTGAAACACGAATACAAGGCCACTGGCGGGCGCGTTAGAAGATTCGAAAAGGGCCTTTGAACACTTCAACAAAACTCGAGAGTTTATTCGCCTCTCGCAAAAAGGCAAACGTTGGCCCCAGTCAAAAGATCGAAACGGATTACATGTGTTACGATTGGATCTCTTTAAGAGTCATCACTCCTCACTGACGTCTGATAATAGGGGGAGGCTTGGGTGAAAGGGGGGTCAGAGAAACGGAAGCGCTGGGACAGTACTTCACATCCGGTTCTCACCGGAAGATATCGTGGGGGGTGGTTTGGGCGGACTTGTAGTAAGGGACTAGATGACTCGCCCCACGATGTTGTTTGGACAAGAAGACCCGTTTATAAGGAATTCAGGTATTGACGTTTTCCAGGACAGTTTCTAGAAACGGGACTCAAAGTACAGGAAAAACACGCTTCCTTCAACACTCGAATTCAGCCTTAGACTTGTGGACAGAAGAAATCAATCGGGAAGTTGGAGAAAAACGTAATCGACCTCAGTTCGGTTTGCGGTTTCATAAGTACCTGCGTTATAATGTGTCGTTCCTAAAGACGGGTTATGTATGTTCGACTCCAAGGTTGGAATGGGTCGCAGTAATAAGAAAGTCGACAAAGCAAGGGGGGTATCTTGCAATATTGGGGATGGTGAACCAGATTGGGGGGGAAGATGATGAGGAGTCGAACTGTGAGAAACGAGGGGATGGCGGCACATGACTCCAATGTAGGGTAAGAATGATGGAAGTCCAACTTGGATTCCAGGGCTCTGCGTTTTCCAAGTGGTGGGGAGGAAACATGCTTTCCCTTTTTGGGTATCTCTGGGGGATATTCACGGGGGTAAAGAACTTTTCCAGGATAAATAAACCAGAACACGGGAAACCAGATCGGGTTCAGGTCACCTAAGAGGTGGGCAACCTCTGGATAAGAGGGCGAAAAAGACGCCACTGGCAATCTTCTCGAACGTCTTCCCGGAAAAAAAAAATGAATGCGTCTTATTTTGGCGACGATAGGTGAAGTGAGAACGGAACGAGTCAAGATAGTGGTGCGGGAATGCATAGCAGTGACCAGTCCACCTGTGTGTAGCTAAACCCAGAGGTTTCGGGTAAAACCACTCACCCTGCATACGGTGCAAAAGACGCGACGGATGGGGGAAGGACCGAGGGAGCAAAGGACAGTGGCAAGAGAGGGGACGCAGTTAGCCTTAGACTGAAACACAAGTGCACACAGGTACCCGCGAATTCCAAAAGCTAGAGGAGACGAAGATTAACCCGCATAGCGGGAAAAAGTCGCCGGCTCTGTAATACACAGGCCTCCATATCACGGGGACTCATAGAGATACAACTTCCTCAGAACCCCCCACCCTTCTCAGACAGAGGAGAAGTGAGACTAACGCGACATAGAGGAAGGGGGTGACGGAGGTAAGAGCGAGGGGAGAAGTCCCTGCGTCGGAGGATTTGTTCGATTGCTTCAACAATGATCGTTTCCAGGAGCAGAAAAAGGATCTTTGTGCAAGGGGAATCAACAAAAGAATATGAAGGACGTCAGGGCAATGAGATTTGACCCAATGAAAGAGAAAACAAGGGTATTCCCCAGGGGCGCCTTTGCCCAACCACAGAAGAGGAAAAAGAGCGTCCCCCGCAGCCACCGGAAAATCGTTGACCGCTTGTCTAGACCCATCTACGCCGCAACCTGTCATTTTGGGACGAGGGTTTGCCGGACCGGAGCGCCACCAAAGCGAAAAAGCGACGTAACCCGCGCGAGACCCTGTAGAAAAAAGAAGACGCGCGCACACATTGGAGCTATAGTCGTCCTACACCCGCAACGTGCTTCCGAGGGGGCGTTGTCTAGGAAGGGAGAGAGTGAATGAAACGTTGAGCCACTATAGGCGGCAAAAACCACTGGCCAGAGTGGGAGGGAAAGGGGGGGGGTGTCGAAATCTTAGCTCCTAACCTCGCTGTTAGTCCCTCTCAGGAAGGTTTTACTCTCCCTAGGATGAAAGGACAGAAAAGCCTGAACAGTTGGACGGTATCGCGGGAAATAGCAAAAGCGAGCAAAGAGATATGGAAGAGAAAATGGCCGGGGTAGGATATGAGGGTAGCGTATATTAAGAAGATCCCTGATTCAAAAATTACGCAAAAAAGGGAGCTGGCGGGGCTAAAAGACACATAAATGCTGAAAAAAGGGGAAAAACTGGAGTAGCGCGAAAAAAAAACTTGCTTTTGGGTGGTTTTAATTGTTACTTCTAGGGATCTGTTCAGGACCCTTTTATCATCGTGGGGGGGAAGGAGGAGGAGGTGATCCCAGAGGGGACACCGAAAAGAGCGTGAAAAATCTAAAAAAAAAAAGACAACACCCCAAAGAAAAAAGGAGAGATAGATGCAATCGGATTCCGATTTTACATATTGGACGAACGCCCGACCTCATGATACCCAGGGATGAGAACAGGGTCCTAAAAAATCACTTAAACTTAAAACACAAAGCAAAAAGGGGTACTGATACACCCTACATTGGACAAATTGTAATTGAAACTTTAAAAGTTGCCTGGGGTGGTGTTGGAATTGTTCTCTGGCGAGACAGCCGAGACACTGGCGCGAAGGGGGGAAAAGCAGGGGAATACACTTATCACTATACCGGATATAGCCAACACCAACGAGCCATGACCGGAAATTTCGCGCCGCTTTGGGTGGGAAGCCGGTCCACCGATACCGAATGGTCCCAACCTGCAGTCGTTATAAAATCGAGAAGAAGGATAGAATGAGTAAAAACTGCTCACGAGGAAAAAATCGAAGACGCGGCCTCAACAAGTTCGAAAACATCGCACTCTGAACCCTGTTGGGCCTCCGATGAAAAAAAGGAAAAAGGAGGCGTCTGCCATAGAAAAAAACAGTAGGCAGCAAGTAGCTGTATTCAACATAAAAGACTCCACCCAAAAAAGTGGATCGCTAGGGAGGGATAAGGGGAGAGGACTTCGCAAGGCGATCCGGGGAGTAACCGACTAATACTGGTTCGCTTAATGTTCTATATAAGAAAGGGGGGGGAAGTGAAAGGGGGTGGGGAGGTGGGAGGGGTACCCGGAAAAAGAGCAGGTTTCACGAAGCGTGGGGGGGGACGGGTTGGTGAGTAATTATACAGTGGGGGCCTCGGGGGGGTCATTGGTCAAATTGAAGCAGTTTGCAAGGAAGACATCGTGAACTTGAGTACTCAGAAAGCTAAAAGTTATGCAATATCACTGGACATTGGTGTACCACATCGAACAAAAAAGCAATACAGCCTCTCTACGGTACGTAATATATCCTCAAGGAGAGAAGGAAGCTCAGACACACAATAACGAAGAGGACCGGCGTTCGTCGGCAAACTAATGTCTGAGTGGGGGGGCTGAATGGGACTGAGAGATTATTCACGAAGATGATGGATTCCTGGGGAGATGAAAGAGAGAAAGAAGAGACCTTTAAAGTGCAAGGAGTGGGGGAGGGAGGAAAATAGATCCATGGGAGCATACCTAAGACGCGGAGGAAGACCTGTGTGACACACGGGGGGCCGGAAGTCGAGTCTAACGGACGGACCCAGATTCTAAGCCTGAAATGTCACTGGCTAAAGAAAAAAAAGAAGAGGCAAGAGAAGGCTCGTGAGGGGGGAAAGAGAATGAAGGGTTTCTTCATGCCTCAAACGGGTTAGTCTACCACAAGCGGGGGGGGATTGGACGAGGGCGGAGGCATTCCATGAAGAAAAAGAAGAAAGGGTCCTCGTTGGCACTTGCTGGGAAAAATACGGCGGCCCCAATAATTAGCTCCGTAAGTTTTTTGTCCTCCTTCAACTTGAAGCGGGGAGAATTAAAGTGGGGGCGGGAATTGGCCCAGTGGGGAGACAAAGAGTATAGCACAATAGGAGATTCGACCACGAGGGTTGAAGGAACAAGGAATCGGGGCCGGGGGAATTTTCTGGGAATGTCCTACGTTCATGGAAATTAGGAAAGTGGTGCAACAAAAGGGGGGGGGGGAGGTCAGGAAAGACTGGACAGGAAGTGAATGGTTTCGACCACAGGGAATGAATAGACTACTGGATGAAACAAAGTTGGAAGACATCTAAAAGAAAGAACGGAGAGACACCCTACGAATGGAAACTGGAAACAAAAATGTCGGACACCGTCGACCTCATCATCAGAGGGCAACCAGCAACATAATAGGAAATGTGTTCCAGTGAACCAAGTGCGGAGTTCGGGGTCGAGGAGGGATTATATTGAAACGTGAAAGGGAGTAAACAAAACTCTCCAACATGAAAAAAAGACACAAAAGTCTTGTGGACTGTAACCCTCAGGTAATCAGAGGACCAGAAACAGAAAGGGAGGGGCCTCTTACGGTATATAGGGGAAGTAGGGAGGGAAGGGGGGTGTGAAGGAATTCCCAAGCGGCTTGCCAAGTTTGTATCAATAACTTTACTTGGAGGAACCCACTATTTTGAAGAAAAAGAGATGGGCCATTGGGGGGGAACGTAAAATTGGAATTTAAAGGAATAAAAACACCAACCCCGTCGGGAGTGTCTCCAAACCCAAATTGGTTGGAGCGTCTCATAGGACAGGACTAAGATGACCAAACCATGTGAACCAAAAACGAAAAGGTCTGGGTTTATAACCTCGGGGGGGAAGTAATTGTCCCTCCTGATTGCTGAACAAGAGTGTAAGCCAGAGAGGGGCACAACGCGCTGTAACAGTTTAGAAGAAGCAGGCGAAGTGATGAGGTTAATTAAAGGAGGAAATCAATGGGGAACACGGGGCACATTTGCGGAGGGGAGTAGGTTAAAAACGTGGTTTTAAATCACCTGGCTGAAATAGGCGTCAAGAAAAACCCTGGGGAATTCTTTGGAAGGGGGGTGTTGTCAAGGCTCGGACGGAGACTTAAATATCAGGAAGGGAAGTAATCTTGGCTTTCACGATGCAAGAGGGGGAGAAGGGGTTTAAAACTGGGTCAGGATCAGAACTATCACTGCAAAAAACAGAAGAAGCAGAAAGGAGAACAACAGCTCCGATCCTTATTGAGTATATCTTCTTCTTGAGTGGGAGGGACAGCGGGGTAAAAAAAAAGTTTGAAGTAGGGAGGGGGAGGTGGGGGGTTTCGAGGGAGATTGTGCGGGGGGAAAAAAGCACAGAGATGAGATTTTCAACATCACAACCCAGTATGAACAAAGGAGCCGCTAGATAGCATAATTACAATAAGGGGTGGAGTGTAAAATGACGGATCTCTCAACACCCCCACCGGAGGGGAAAAAAGAGGAAAGAAAAGAAAAAGGATTCACAGGTTAATCCACAAGAAGGGCTTGGTACTTGAGGGAGTGTGTAGGACTACGGACTTGAAGAGGGTCCCTAAGCGGTGATGGGGATTTTTTACCAAATGAAAAAAGACTGAGGTGGAAAATCGTCAGGTCAAAGAACCATGGAGATCTGGCCCACACGCTAGGATCTTTCAAGCCTTGTGGAAGGAGAGGTAAGACCACAAAAGAAAACAGAACTACAAGACAGGGACCAGAACGATAGAGCGCCGTTGGGGAGGGAAAGGACTCTTTTGTTGCCAGTAACGGGCAGATCATTCCAAGGGGGTAGTGGTCAACAACTTTCGGTTCCCAAAGAAGGGGAAAGAGAATAGATGTACTGGAAAAAGAACAGGGCTCGTACGAAGGAAAGACAGACACAGTCAAGGGGGGGAAAGCGGAGTTTAGAACTGGAAATCGCCAGAGGGTGACAACACGTTTGGGGCCCAAATCAGAGAACCTCGAAATCGGAAATGAAGGGGGGGGAGGGGGGGGCCTCTGGAAAAAAGAATTATTATCATCAGAAACGCACACTGGACATGATAAGTTCCAAATTGGGGGGAAAGATGGAAGAATCTTACCTTGAAAGCATGGACTTATGGAAAAGACCAGCTTTGTCTCACCAAGATATAGTGGGGGGGGAGTGGTTACGGACAAAAGTAGGGGGGGAGTCCGTCTGGTTTAGACCAACACCACATCATGGGGGGGGGGGGGAAAAAAATAAAGACCCGGGGGGGTAGAAATTTGTCCTGGGACATACGAAGAAAATGGTTAGAGAAAACATTTTACTCCGTAAACTGTAGGATCAACAGGGGGGGGGGGGGCAGGTCATTTCCAAGGGAACACTCGAAGACTCGACTACCACGGAAGAAAAAACGGAAAACATCCGTAAGCGGCCCTCAAAGGTGTTAGGTTGGGTCGGTTCCAGGAGACTGCAGTAGGGAGGTGACCAGACAAAAGACTGGTGGGATAGTGTCGGAGATGTGGAAACAAGGGTGTGCAATAGAAAGGCAAGTAATAAAATTGAGACAGAACGAAAAAAGGGGGGGGAAACAGTGATTCTTCAATATGAATGTAGTGGTGACCAGAATGGGAAGATGAGGAGAAGTCAAGGGGAAACAGCGGGAGAAAGTGAAAACAGGCGCGGAGAGGGAGAAAATGGGATATACCCAACGGAGAAACAAGGGAAAGGAGGCAGATGGCATGTGGTCAAAGGTTGGTCGAAACAAGGGAGGTTCACGCATTTACGATCTGAGGATGAAAAAAGGGGGGGGTGGGCAAACTGTCTGAGCATCTTTGGGGTCAGTGAAGAATAAAGAAACTGGGGAGATGTGGGGGGGGGGGGGGGGGGGACAGGGACTAGTTTTTTGGGAGGTTAAGACGATAAACCGCGGGGAAAGGTGTAAAGTGAACTCAAGGGCGAGTAAGGTCAAGCAGGAGACAAAAGGGGGGACCGTATATTTATTGGGGACTGATTGTTCTACAGCAATGATAGAAAGGTACAGGGAGGTTGGGGTCAGAGGTGAAGGCTCCAAGGACAGACACATGTTTGTAGAAAAGTGGAAAGTTTATTGAAGATAACCAATCAACCTTCCGAAGAGGGGAACCCCGAACGAGACTCTTGCAAGGGGGGCCGAACGAGGTTGCGCGAAAAACAGTCAGGGAAAGGAGGGGGGGCACAGGGGAGCAAAGACGAGCACCACCAGAAGTATTCCAGCGCGCTAATAAATGGAATGGGGAAAGGAGTCAAATCAGACTCCCCCCCTCAAATGGGCAAACAGGGTCTACAGGGATCCCGGGGAGGAAGGGCTCAGGATCTTAAAAAGGATCCATAATCCGAGGAGAAGATACCGCCTTCAGAGCACCACCCTTACAGAGGGGAGGGAAGGGGCAGACGGAAGCAGAGGTCTTTATTTATTCAGAGGGTTGATTATTAATTCAGAAGAGAATCGGAAAGGGCAGAAGGGATAGGATGGGGGGGGGGGGGGAAAGGGGCTTAGAATATCGTGTTCAAGGTGACTATGCATAATGAGTTCACTTTGACAATGCTCATTCCGTCTCTGTACGATGAAAGTCACTGTGGAAAGGCGGTCAGGTTGGGGGACCCAATGGAAACAAAGGAAAAACAAGGGGTTCAATGATCACATCAGGGGGACTGGGGGGTAACCAAATCACACCTAATGATCTTCAAAGCCAAGACACCCGAAGACACCTCCCCCTCTTCTACGACAATATTTTTGACGATAGGAAAGATACGCTAACCCGGCATGGGGGGGGGGGGGAGGGGGGGGACCTATCCCCAAGACAAAGAAGGAAAACGCGACGCCAACCTACGGTAGAAACATGTCTCTATCACACATTTGGGTGTGGGGAGAGATGGAAGGGGAGTGAACAGGAAAGTCGAAACACGTAGGGGGGGAATTGTGGGGGCGGGGGTCGCTAGGCAGGGAATTGACTTCTTAACCACTATCTGAGTCAAATGCCAGAGGGGAGATGGGGAAGAAAGAGACCCTGATAAGCGCGGGAATTTATTTGGAAGAGAAAGGAGCGGTTGGTACTCCTATCGCAGGAAGGAAAAAAAGGAAAAAAAAAAAAAGCCTTCAGGGGGGGTTCGGATCGCTGGAGAACAAAGGAGCGCAAAAAGAGGATCGAAAAAGGAAGAAGAGGGACGCGGGGGGAGAAAGGCCAGGGTCTTAGATGGGAAAGGGGGAGTAGGGATAGTTAAACCATGATTTCAACAAATTACTCGCCAAGAAAGGACTGGCTGTCAAGAAAGACGAGAAAGCAAAAGCCATGAACATTGGAAAAAAAAATGGTTCAAAAAGACAGGAAGGAAGAAAGGGGGGAAGATAACGGAAAACAAGGGAGGTTGTTGTTTTGGGGGGGAGGTCTTGAAGAGGGCAAAACCGTTTATAATCGTCTTTGGGGGAAGAATAAGGGGGGGTCGGTGCGAGGGTCGATTTCCAAGAGGGAAAAGATAAGTGCAGACTCGAGCCCACCACCAAGAAGGGAGGAAAAAGAAAGAGGAAAGAAGGATAACTGAGGTTCATTGGACAGATGGGGCAAAAAAAAGACATCATGAATTACCCAAGAGAGACCAACCGGGGGGGGAAAAAACAAGAAGCAATCGACTTAACTTAAAAACAAACAAGGTTTTCTAGAGACATCCAAGTCCTAAAAAGGGGAAGGTGGGTTGAGCCAGGCATTTAAGGGGAAGGTCTTGGGCGAGAGGCTTGTCCGCGGGGGTTGGGGAAAAAAAAAAAATAATGGAATCAAAAAAAGTGTCCTAATATAAGAGACAAGGGGGGCAAGTAATACAAAGCAATGGAGAACACTGCTCCAATAGGGCTGAGAGGAAAGAGACGCCTTTGTTGAAGCAGAGGCCGCACTATTGAAAAAAAGAAGCTGGTTGAGGGGACGACCTCTAGGGAAGGGAAAAATGCGGAAACTGGGGGGGGAAAAGGGGAGGAGGGGTGTCGTGGAGCGAGAGGCCAATCTTCACAAAACGTGGCCTGCCGATAATAAACCTAATTACTAGCGTTAAACTTCTCCTCGAAAACGATAAGGGAGGGAAATCACGTGCGCGGAAGATGTAGGAAGTAAATCTCCACAACCCACAAATGGGGGATAGCGAGGGGGGAATGATTATAAACCGGATTGAAGAGTCTTAAGGGAGGAGTTTCTGTCAGGGGGGGGAAGTACGCATTCCGAGGAGTACAAACTCTCACATAGGTTTAGGAGGTTGGGAGAGATTAATATTGTATTTGGACGAGGTCTTTGGCGGGGGGGGGGGAGGCGGGTGAAAGAGAAAGAAAATGGGGACGGGGATTCCGTGTTTGCGGACAAAAAAGGAGAGACGTTGGAGTTAGGGGTTTTTCCGAGGGGAAGGGGGGACAAAGGGAGGGAAACTAATTAATCATCTTTCTAGAAAAGGGAGGAAAGGAAAAGACAGAATTTGAAGGTCAAAGGAGATTCAAGGTGGGAACAGGGACAAAAGACTAGGAGAAGAGGAGACCGGCTTAAGCTAATAATCTGAAAAAAGAAAACAGAAGAGGAAGTTACTGCGGAGGCGTGGGTAGGCCTTTCTCCCTCTTTTGAGGGTTGGGGGGGGGGGAGGAAGATGGGGAAGAAAGGGGGATGACTACGACATGATGAGGATGCAAGGGGGTGATGAAGAAGGACCAACTTTACCCGCATATTGAAGAGTGGGGGGAGTGGAGGGGGGGTCAGAACTCTCCATTATCATTTGGGGGGGACTGTGACGGCGGGGGGATAACGTGGACGGTGGTCGGGAGAGAGCTCAGGAAGACCAAATTCTAGCAGGGGAAACGTCACTGGTCTCCAGACACCTGCGCGCGAAAAAGAAAAGGAACGTTTCCGGGGTGCACATTAAGTTTTTTGAGGGTGGACACTGACAGAAGACGAAAGGTGGACTAAAACAGGTGGGGCCTGAGGGAGGAGTCCAGATGGAATCTTTGGGAAAAAACGGTAGAAAGTGGCGGGGGGAAAAATACGGAGCCAAAGTAAATATTACTACCGGCAGTTGGTGGGTCTCCTCGAAAGTGGAAGACTGAGAAAACGTCCAGGCAGCCCGTGGGGACGAAAAAAGGTATATCAAAACCTGAGAGAAGGGACTAAGCCCCACCCACAGCGGGGGGAAAGAACCATTGCGGGCAGTGTTGATGGTTTATCTTAAAGAAGGGGAGTTCAAAAATATAGGGCAACAGTGAAGAAGGAAAATAGATAAAATCGGGGAAATGAAAGGGTCGACCAACAGAACAGTGAAGATGCAGAGGGTAATGGGACCAGGGGGGGGGAAAGAAGCTAGCAATATCAACCTCCATGTTGAAAAAGGGGGGACAAAGCATTCCCTAGGGGTGCTTCCATGTTCTACTCATCATAGTCGACAGAGGGGGAAAAAAATAGGGGGAAAGGGGCGGTCAAAACTTGGGAGTTCAGTGGGGTTAGGTATTGGGTTGACCATTTATTGGAACTTTGAAAAATCGACAATGGGAAGACCTATAAAAGAGGGATTACCGGAAACACTGAGAAAGGGCAGGAATAAAAGGGGGGACCAGAGTAAAAAAACAAGACTCTGGACTTAGGTGTCATAATAATGAGAACTAGGTTGTTTTCCAAATTCGATGCAGAATGATATACGAGTCTTGAAGGAAGAAAAAAAGCTTGGAAAGGTTGGGGGAAAAGGGAAGGGGAGTAAACCACGAGGGGGGAGGGAATTTCCATTTCCAACGTAAAAGAAAGGGGGGGGGGGGGGAATTTAAAGGCCCACCTTTCAGGTTGAGGGAACAAACCATGCTTTGGTGTTTCGGAGAAGAAGAGACCGGAAAGGAACAAGTGACGGAACATGTGGACCCAGAAAAAAAGATGGGCGGGATAAAAATGGTATGTGAAGTCATTGCCACTGAAGGAAAGAGCATGAGTGCACCTTTCAACCAAGAAAAAACTTGTATAAAAGCACGTGCGGTAGGGGAAAAGGAAGAATAGAAATGGAGGGGGGGAAGAAAATACTGGACATTTAAAGCCCGGGGAGAAGTTGAGATTGGGTGGGACACTGGGGGAAGAGGGGGGCTATGGAGTAAAAGAGAATCCGGGGTCGAAGCTTGGGTTGGTGGTTATGCTCCCGAAGAAGGAAAGATAAGGAAAAGAGTGGGCCCTGATCGGGCCTTTCAACTAGCGGATGGGGGAAAAAGAACGGGGGGAAAAAATAAAAGGGGCATGGGATTCAGCAAATCCCGGAAAAAACATCACTTGGATCCACGAGAGTCGCCAGAAAAAAAGTGAGGGAGGTAGAGCGTTTCTAGTCGGAGGGAAGTGTTCTGACAGGAGTTTGTTCCCAAAGTGGATAATTCGGGCGTACAAAAGGGGGGGGGGAGGACCTTTGAAGAGTCAAAAGATTGTGAAAGGGGGGAAAACATAAAAAAGCCGAGGGGACAAGACTGATAACGCAGAAAAAAAAAATAGTAAGAATAATTAGTAGGGGGGATTTTAAGTTTCC
>Ga0179591_1176171_pt1 | contig 11650 bp, 10 predicted proteins | sample CZOMad2_1_08_16f_FD_182891 | JGI IMG/M metagenome (GOLD analysis project Ga0179591, IMG submission 182891) | Vadose zone soil fungal communities from Angelo Coast Range Reserve, California, USA - CZOMad2_1_08_16fungal (PacBio error correction) | ecosystem: Environmental > Terrestrial > Soil >...
GCAAACCAGGGACTAAAAGGAAGAAGGGCGCAGGGGGGTAGTAGACTAATAGTACCAGGAAAGACTAACTTGAAATGCTGAAAGTTCTGGAAACGGGGCGCCGAAACAATCACAAAGAATCCAGAGAAGGGGACGACTGCAAATGAAGATTCGCCGAGCTAGGGAAAGTCTAACGGGAGTGGGGGACTCATGCGAGACTCCAAGAAGTATGACGGAAGTTGGAAACTGGCCCCGTAGAAGTCGGAATAGTGCAGGGCATGAGGGGAGAACGCAGCCGCTTACCTTTCTACCAGCCATCACATGGAAAGCGGTGGAGTACTAGTACCAAGGGACAGCGGCATAAGGGGAGATTGAATGTCGTTTGAAGGGAGAAACCAGAACCTGAGGAACACGCCCCTCAAGACCACCATCCAAATTCACATCGAGAAGTCACGATCAAAAGAGCGGTTGTTAGCCAGCAACAAAACACGAAAGGAGGGGAACCACCCCACAGGGTCCGCATCAGCGAATCCGAGGCGTTAGCCTACAGGGGAAAAATTTATCGGGACCGGTACCGCCTCAATAAGCAATTGAGAGGAAACCCAGTCGAGGCGGCCCTAAGCCGAAAAGTAGGCAGTTCTCCCGATGGGGGTGGGGGGAGAACGCTCAAAGAAGAAAGGGCCCCAGCCAATGAGAAGGAAGGAGGAATAATGGCCAACAAGTGTCTGTCACCACCCGGGCCAGGCAGCATCGAGCAGGCGATTATACGGGGAAAAAAAAAACAGAGGTTTGCCTAAAGGACAATAGTAGTAATCAGAAGTCAGCCTTAAGGAAAGTCGGGGTTGGGGGGGGGGGGAGAAGCGGACCGTTGCTTAGGCACTAAAAGACAGCCCAAGTCGTGCTTGGATTGGACAGGGGAAACGGAAAACCATGACTCAAAAAATGGGAGAAAGAAAGGTAATCAGGGGTCAGAAAGAAAAAAGCAGGGTGGGGAAGATGAAGGATAAAGCTCTACGGGCGCCGACCGAAAAAACAACATGAACCAACGGGAAGAGAAAGGGTCCCCGACAAGGGCGCCATGCAAAAAACGAAAGAAGACTCGTCAACAACAGGGAGGAAGTATGGGGGCGCGTATATCATCTCGCCGGTCGACGATAACCAAAATGTGCAAGGAGCGTTGTGGTTCCTGGGGAGAGTAAAGAAGAAACATGGCTAGACAGCCGGAGCAGTGATAAGAGGCCTCAGCATGAAGGGGAAAGGGAATGCCGGGGAAAGCAGACATACAGCGGCACGTCAAGATATAGGGGATTGGCAAGGAACGCAAAGGTGAAGAATCAGCTGTTAGCTCACTAAAGCGAGGAAGAATCGCGCCGTTAATAGGACGTGGATAACATTGTGGGAAGCCTATCGCCCGAGGGTATGCGCTGACGATAAAACCGGAAGTACAACGAGAAAGGAAAGAAAAGTTTGAGTTTGGTGGAGAAAGCGCAGGTGTCATCTTTCTAAATTAGATGAACTGGGTGGGCTTGAAGAAAAACACAGAAGCGGCTTCAGATTGACGTCTGCTCGATCGGTTATCCACATCAGTAAGATAAATCCATTCAACAGAAAAAAGATAAAAACCTAGGTGGTCTCAATAAAAGGAAAACTTCGAGAGCAAGCAAAAGTATGGAAGGAATTCCCAGGACTCCTTTATTGTGGGGAGCTGCTGTTCATGACTGCCAAAAAAATTCAAAAGGGGAGCTACTCAAGACAAAGGAAAAAATGAAAGCGGGATAGAAAAAGGGTGATCTCCCTCGAGAGAAAGAGAGGGATTACTATTTCAGGCCAACGCCAGGCCTGGGCCTCGCACGCACGGCGTCTGCTATCGGCCGGGGGGGGTGGGAAGAGGGGCTTTCGAGAAACAATAAGGTACGGGGGGGAGCTGGATGGAACGTGGGAGACGAAGAGGGGTATTATAAAGGATAGACACTATTATACAACTCGCAGTCTGAAAAAAGGTTTAGGAGGCTAGGAAAAGTCCAAAAGAAAGCGGATCGGTCATCGTCCTTAGACCACATACCTGGAAGGAAGCGAGTTCAAGGATAAAAAAAAAAAGACACTACTTGAGCGCGCTTTGCAAGTCCTTCTTGCTTCACCTCGAAAAAATAAGTGGGCGAGAGAGGGCGGGATTTGGTATCAGATCCCACGAAGGAACGGATTGAACGTCCGAAAATCCATGCTGAGATTATGAGAAAGAGCACCATCGGACTGCTGCTCAAGGCAGCCAGTTCTGCCCCCCGAAAAAAGGAAAGCGGGGGATCAGTTTGAAAAAAAAGCTTCCAGGACGGCTGGGATGTTACGCACGAAAAAAAGAAAAAAAAGGGATCTTCTGGAAAAGGGAAAAATGCATGGCGACAAAAGGGCTGAAAGAGAAGAGGACCGCACAGGAAAAGATCGGAGTACAGGACACCAAGCGAACTTTTCTCCACAACGTGTTTGTCGTAGAACCAGAAAAGGAGATGGATCAAATGGGCCAAAGACTTTGGGGGGGGGGCCCTACCGATCGCAAACCGAAAAGCCGTCCTGGCACAGGAGGAGGAGAGAGTTGAAAGGCGCTGGCCTTAGACCTGGTGGGGTGGTGGAGGGGGAAAGGTAGGTCGGCTCAGGGTCCGTACTCCCTGCGACACCCGGAGGGCGCAGCGGCTTTACTTTACATAAAGAAGAGAGATCCACTGCGATTCGGAGAGGTTTAAAAAAAGTTGGTCAATTCCGAAATCCACTCGGACCGGGGCTCGATAAGAGAGTGCCTATCCGTCAGCCAACACCAAAACACACAGAAAGAGCCGGAACTTTATACGCAGCCTAACTATCTGGAAGGACACACCGCGAGGGGGGAAAACGGTCCTCGGCGCTGCAAGAGGTGCTGGAAGACCAAATTCCTTCTAAGGGGAAGAAAAACGGAAAAGAAAGCGCAGGGCTATCATCAGAAAAGGGCAGGCTGGGCGTAACCTGCTGCGCACGAAAACTAAAAAGAAAAAGAGTGAGAGATTAACGGAGGATCTAGAGCGGAAGAGGGTGGAATTGCCATCCGTCGAAGGTGGCACGACCTGGTCGCGGAGAGTTACCCGCTATCAAAACCGGGGGGGACCTTAAAAGAGAACCGCCCTCTGCGGCTGGGGGGAGGCTCTGAAAGGGTACTGGTGTGTAGGAAGCGACTTGCTGGAGGGGGGGGGGGATAGAAACACTGACAAAAGCTCGTGTGATGCGAAGGGACGGGAATAACCGAGGGGGGGGGGAGGGAGAGGTTTTAGGTCAAGGGGAAGGAAATCTAAATAGGACCGAACAAGCGGCCGAGTATTCCCATAAGAGAAGTAGCCGCCTGCCGTAATACTTATAGACAAGGGGGGAAAAAAACAGGCTTAAAAAAATTTCTCCGTCAAGCGTCTGGGGCTTCGGCGTGATACCGCGAAATGGTGAACCCGAAACTGAAAAGTTAAAGGAGGCCCAAAAAGGGTTGCTGAGAAAAGATCAGACTGGACGGGATCATCAGATTTCATGAACGGCCGAAAACAATGCGTCTCCCAGAGGGGAGGAGTGTCTTCAATATCCCGGCCCACCCGTCTTGTAAGAGAAGTAAGGTGATCGAGGATAAAAAAAAGAAGTGGTCAGAAACACTCGAGTAGAAGGGAAGGGAGAATGGAGGAGGGTGCAGCATCAGGAAAACGAGAGGGAACAACAACTTAGGAGAAAGATAGGCGTATTCCGAAGGAGAGACTTCCTCCGGTCGGGGCGGAAAAACAACGAAGGTAAGCAAATAAGACCGTGGGACGTTACGGACTCCATGCGAACAGCGGCTCCTTGGATGTCAAAGACAAACTAAACATCACTGGTCCACCCGAAAGGGAAAGGGAATTCAGCACTACTAGGAGGGAACTCGAAAATGAGTAGTTTACTCATTCTATAAGCCCAGGAATTGAGGGAAGGAAGGGGACCGTGTAGTAGAAGAAAACTCCTCAGGAGGAGACCAGACCGATGGTTCTACATCAGGGACCGGAGTGGGGCCCCAGGTATAAGAGACAAAGAAGGCCACGAAAGGGATAAATCTCTAGCCTCCTCGGAGAAGGGTGGGAGGGGAGGAGCCTAAAAAACAACGGGTGAACGCCAAATCCCCAGGCAATCCTGGACGGAGAAAAGCTGCCTCGAAAAAAAACAAAATAGGGGAGGACGGGGAACAGGAAACCTAACATCTTCGACCCACGAACTAACACTAGATGTCATCAAGAGAATAAGGAGATTCGTGGGGGGGTCAGCCAGTGAAAGAAGCAACACGCTCACGCGGAACGGGCTTAAAAAAACATTCAACTTCGCAAACTCCTTCCTCAGAGGGAAAAGCATGGAAGATCCAAAACTTTGGGTGTCGCCAGGCAATAAAAAAAAAAAAAAATTGACTTTGGTGAGGAGGGGAAACGGCTATTAGAAGACTTAAAGAATTCCCGCTAATACGAAGGGGGGCAGAGCATCTGGCAGCAGGGCGGAGGAGCAGAGAGAGTGGAAAAGAATCTATGTATGAGGGAAGAGGGAAGTGAATGCCCTTACACTCTTCTGGTTTGGGTGAACCTCTGAACGGGTTCTCTTATCATTAACGAGAGGGAGAGAGACCCTCAAGAGGATGCTGGGGGACACGAACACTGGAAAAACGAATAAGAAAAGGTTGAGTATTGAGGTAGGAGGGGGGGGGGTGAGAGGGTAACTAAATCCGAGAAACTGCAGGGGTGAAAAGCAGGGGGGACGTCAAAATAGGGAGCTAACCAAAGTCCATGTACAAAGAATCCATCATCAGCCAAAGGAGTGGCAGCATCTTTCTCCCTCCTAGAAGGGCAGGGGTAGACTCGAAATGGGCGGTGGTGTGGTCTAACAAAAGCAGAGAGAATAACAGGAGAGAAAAGGGAAAGAAACAACTGCACCAAGGTTTTATACCTTAGTCCGACATACCGATGGCCCTTCTATCTTTCAAAAGGATCAGAAAGAGAGAAAATCCTTGAAGGGGTAGCAAGCAGAACAGGGCACGAGAGCGTAAGAAAAGAAAAAAGAGAGGGGGGGACCAGACTACTAAAAATGGAATAATTGCGACGTGCTCGGCTTGAGCCGCAAAAAAAAGTCTACTCTCCTCAAGGCATGGAGCATGAATTCAAGTCACGCAGGAAAGGGAAAAGGCTCCACGTGCGGAACGATAATGAGAGAAAAAAGATGGAATAGGAAGAACTATTACTTCGCAAATATACCGGGTATCGAAACGCAGGTGGTCAAAAGCTTTCTTCATAGTCAGAAGGAAGATACTATGAAGGGACGAATTAAGGAGAGGGTGGCTTGAAGCTAAGATTGAGAAAAAAAGGAAGACTGGAGCCGGTGATAGAACCGATCCTCGCTATCGCAGCAAAAGAAGAATACACAGAAAAACAACCACCCTCTCGGTAAAGCTGGAAAGTGATGGCTCCTAAAAGGAAAACCAACCCGGCGCTCGACAACACTTCCTAGGAAAGGAAAAAGGGAAAGAAGGGACTTCGAAATAAGAAGGGGAGGATATAAAGATCCACCGTCGGTCTCTTCAACAACACAAAGGATTAAAATATATATATCAAGGGGGGGGAGGAAATCTGACTTAAAAAAGGTGCTCTCCTTCGATCTACGTACCCTTGAAGCAAAGAAAAGGGGTACTTGATCAAAAAAAAAAAATGCGGGTTCGCCTTTGGTGCGAGGCGGATCAGCAGAAGTCGTCACAAGAGCTCTGTGGGGGACTTCTGTTCTAGTAAGGAATTGAGAGGGGGGAAAGGGTGGAATCATGTCGGAGGCAAGGTGAGACTAGTCTAGGTTTTGGGTCTCATTTCCAACCCTGGGAGTCGTAATATCTACCCTGAAAAGAAGATCAGAAAAAAGTAAAGAAAACAAGAATCGGACGAAACTCTCAGAGGGGGGGGGGAAAAGGGGAAGTAGTTCTGGTTCAACTCTTCCCTAGAAGGGTGACTAGATGACTTCAGAAGATGAATCCCACGGCAGTGGCAAACTCGAAAAAACCTCAAAAGCAAGAGTACTTAAAATAAACTGATGAGTCGGCGATCCAGGGGAGAAAGGAGAAAAGAAAAGGGTAGGGTAAAAAAAGATACCATCGGGGTGGAGGTCGCAGGTCCTCTTATACTGGAAAGAAAGGTTTGAAACGGAAAAGCTCCCCGAGGTGTTGGCGCTGAAAAAAAAGGAGAAGAATGGGGCGATGAAAGGGCGAAAGAAAAAAGACGGGACTCTCTCCGGCTAAGGGAGGGTCCGGCCTCGGCAAAAAAAAATCACGGGGGGAGAAAAAAAAATTTTAGGGGGTGATAAAAAAAAAACCCGGTGCTGGAATTTTATGAGGCTTCGAAAACAATCTGGGGGGTTGATCCTCTTACCCGACCCGGAGGGAAAACCTGGGCGCAAGTGTCAAGGAGAGAGGGGGGGAGAAGGGGACTAATTCAGAAGGAAAATGGTGAAAGGGTGATACTTTAAAGAGGGGGAAGTTCAGGAATGAAAGGAAGGCTTAAAAACGATGGACGCTCGCTTGAGACCTCCCATAAAAGAGAGATCCCCGCCGCCAAGTGTTGGGGGGGAAAAGGGGGGACACCGTGGAAGTCAAACACTAAAGCAGCTTTGCCATCCATATCCGCGAGTGATTCTCAGATACGGCATCAGGTTGTCAGGCCAAAACACAACGCTCCCTTTACGGGGGAAGTCGCAATCACCAATAGTCGAATACCAAAAGAGAGGGAGAAAATTTAAGAAGAAAAGGAAAAAAAAAAGACGGATAAGGGCCCGATTCGCCGTATAACCGGCTCCTACTCTACAAGTAGCCGCATATACACGAGCTGGGCTGACGAAAAGGCCGAAAAAAAAAATGGGAAACGAAAGGAGGCCCTCTGCCGTCGGTCGGCAAGCTCGGGAAAGGGGGAGAATAAAAAGGGAGCGCGGGGACCTCAAGGGGGAAACAATACAGCAAAAACCGGATTAAAGAAGGTATTCTTACCTGAGTGTGGGTGTCCCCGCCTGGGCGGAGGGAGAAAAAGAGGGGAAACCCATCGGGGGGGGGGGGTTAATGCGCTTAAAGAATTTTAAACTCTGCCCGGGGGGATTAAACGGCTGGTGGCTGTCGAAAGGGTGGCGGCGCTGAACCGAAAGGTCCGCACGAAGAAAAAGGAAAACGCGATGAGAAAAACTGGCCTGGCAGCGTGGGCCTTATCTCCACTGGATCCACGTACAAGTGGCGCGACTGAAAGGGAGGAGGAGGGGGGAACAGAACGAGAAAAGAAGACGTCTGGCTTCCCTTCACTGCCCAGTCCAAAAGGCTGAAAAAGTATCTCGGGGGTCGATTATCCTTGGTCGAGTTCGAGCTGGCGGAAATCCTCGAAGGGGTTTAGGGAACAAATAAGCGGGTAGGCTGGGGCTGGAGTAAAAGCTTAAAGACCCAGGATGTGGAACGACTGTGAAGGTACTGGGGAAAAAGGTAAAAATTTTCGTATGGGAAAGGGCGGTAATCTCTACGACGACTTGGGAGGAAAGCCCTGGGCATCTGAAGATATAAATAGGCAAACACAACAATGGAGGAAAGAGAGAACTATATCAGATTCTATCCAGGATGTGGAAAGGGGGATCTCGGGTGAAAAGAGTCCCACACGCAACGCCGGGAGAATAAAGAAGGATCCATTCTGAGCATCAAAGGTGCAGCAGTTTTACCCACATCCAAAGCTCAAGATAAAGGGGGGATATTCAAGGGCTAAAAGAGGTCAGAAGGCCTGATCGAGGGAGGAAAAGGATTATAGACGAGAGCTCTCTACGAGAATACAGGAAGGGGAGGTAGTGCCGGTAACTGGGTTCAAAAGACCTTGTATTCTCTGGAGACAAAAGCAGTCCACTTCCTAAAGCAGAGCGGGGAAAAACAGGGTCTCACCAGACCAGAAAACGCCGTCGTCCCGGGAGGGTACTAGGAAAAACTGGAAGGAGCTCAATATCAGGGGGAGAAACGAAAATCGGTGGATTATAGATTGATCTCAAGGGACAAATGAGAAAAGAAAACCACCGCACAGAATCAGAAGAAAGTCCTACGGAACAAGTAAAATCACAACACGAGTCATAAAGGGGTAAAAACCAGATTCGCCCCACTCAGTTTCATCAAGTCGCCTCAAGCGATTTAGAGAGTCAAAAAAAACCGGTACAAAGGGGGAAGCCAAAGTGGAAGAGGAAGAAGTGCCTGGAGAAGAACAATCTGGGAGTGAGCGCTTTCTCTCACCGTCTACGGAATGACTGCCGCCGTTCAGACGAAAGGAAAAAGCTCCAGGTTTTTGGGGGGGAGGTGAAGATATCACAAACCCAGCTGAGGGGGCGTTAGGAGTACTGACGGAAAAAAAGTGTTCTTCAACCGCTAAAAGACGCACCGCATGGCCCTGCATGCGTGCAAGATAAGCAGCTTTATCATCAGAGGGGGGACCGACAGGGAATATATTATTAAGGCGGCTGGGCGAGAGAACGAAGAAACATTTGGGGGGTGGAGGGTAACGGGGTCTTGAAAAAGGACGGAATGAAAACTCGCGGGGAGCGAGAAAGCAAAGCCGCGTGAAGAAACACGGCCCACGGGAAAACAAAAAGAACTACCGCAAGGGAACATGGCGATGCAGGGGAGAAAGGAGGATGGGGGAATATGACAACGCTCCCGGCCTGGGTGAGCAGCGTAGAATCGGCGGACCCGCCTATACCGTACACCAAAAAACTGAAAATTCATTAGGAAAAAAAACAGGGCCACGAGAAAGAATAAAAAATCCAGGAAGAATGAAGTGGAGGGGGGCCTAACTCCAAGAAAAAAAACACCAAGAGTTCCAGATCACATCAGCGCCAGAAAAAACTATCAAAGGCAAACTTTGTGGATAACAACGTGGTGCCGAGGACCAAGGAAAACCTTAGAAAAGATGAAAAGAGTCGACAAGGGGGAAAAGGTAATTGGATCGGTGTCAGCACGCCAAGTCCTATTGTCAAAAGTAAAGAAACAATCCCTCCAACCACAAAAAAAAACCGACAAAAAAACAAAAAAAACAAGGCCCCAAAACAACCCAACCAAATCCCCCACAAACACACACATGCAGAAAGGAAAAAAACAAAAAACCCCCACACCCAACAACACACAAAGAAGGCACAAAAAAAAAAAACCCCCCCCCAAACACACCAACAGCCCCCACCAACCCAAACCACACTAAAGCCAGAACAAACAAACAAAACACACCCCCCACAGCCAAATAAGAAAACTCCCAACACCTAAACACACGCCCCAGCCAACCCCACAGAACACAAACCCACCACACAAAGAACGTGAGCGCAGAACAAATACCCACTAAGGAGCCACTAAATAAAACGGCACAATAAGAAAAATTCTCAAGGGCTTTTGCCAGAAGCAGTTTGAGGAAGGGGAACTATTATAGACGACGCACCTAATGGGCTTCAACCAAAAGCGGCGGCCGAGGCTCGTCCGGGAAAAAAAAATTCAAGGGGAGCACTATCCCCTCGAATCGAAAAGGAACGAATAGGACGAGGACTCCCGAGTAACTCCGCAAAGACGATCGTCGTAAAGAAAGGGGGAGAAGGGAGCATCCGGCTTGGGGGGGTAAGGTAGGCGGTTTGGCTTGACTAGACGCAAAAAAGTACGGTAAAGCACGTTCGCCTAAAAACGTGCGAGAAATAAAAGGAAAAAACCAGTAGAGCAAAAGACAATCATACAAAACACCCATCTCTGTAAAAAAAAGTGATGTAACCAAAAAACTGAAACAAAAGCAAGGTAACGGAAAAGAAGAAAAAAGCCGATGCCAATTCACGCAGGGATGTCTGCCATCACGTCCAAAATCCTAGCTGACGATCGTTAGAGAGCAAAAAAAGAGAAGAAGGAGGTATCGATAGACAAACCCCAATTATAAATAAAAGATAGACTCACTTCTGAATCGAGATAAACCTGGGCAAATCCCGTATCGAAAGGGCGGAGGGCGCGCTGAAAACGACCTCGGGAAGGGATCTTCCTGAACATAAAACTTTCGGAAAAAACGCCGGGTTGGCACGTGAGCCCTGCACTTAGTAAAGAGACTCTTGTTTGGGGAAGGGTCGCTTGCAAGGAAGATAGGCGGGAAGAAAAACCGTAGAAGCTCAGAAGTGGAATTAGTCTCTGGGGTTGGTAGGCTCTAACACACAACCAGTAATCCGGATCTCCCCCTTGTAAGAATACGGCACTCTGCCGAATGGGACAGGCAGGGCCGAAAAACGCCAGGGAAAGACTATGAAGGGGGCGGTTTCCGTTCGGCTGTCCCCTGGAAACGGTATAGGAAAGGGACTTGTATCTTCTAAACGGATGTGGAGCGTTATATACCCCGGAGAAAACGTCGTCAGATATTGAGAGGAGGAAAGGTAAAAAAAAAAACTAAAACATTTTCGTGGAAGACCCCTCCTAGGGAAAAACCTAGTACTCTACTTTTATTTTCGGGAGGAGTTACGGGACGAGGGGACGAAGAACCCGTGAAAACAAAAAACTGGGGTCGAAAAGGGTCGCAGATCCCGGAAGAGAACGGGGCATGAGTCCTGGGACGCTCGCCAGATTAAAGAATATGGAGGGATAGGACCACTTCTAAATGTTCTAAAAAAAAAGTGGACGGTTTAGCGTCGAGCGTAAGCGAGGGAGAGAAACTAAAAAGGAAAATCATTTTTTTCTCAAGGGGAAAAGGCAATTGCACTACCTGTTCTGCTGGGGGCGCCGATGGCTGAGAGCACTCTGGCCGTAGGGTGAAAGGGGGGGTGGTTGAGGGAATCTCTTCCCGGTCAACACTCCTCAAAAGGATATGATAAACAGTTTCTCTCCGTCAGGGGAACAAGGGCGTAGCAACCTGGAAATCGAGTGGAGGGTTGAAGTGATCCATCAGGGAAATGCGGGAGGATCGCTCTCACAACGAGGTAATATAAGAAAACGGGAACAAGTTCCCTCAACAAAAACACAAGAATCTTAGGTAGGGGATTGGAAAAAAGCGAGATACTAGAAATAATGAGGCCAAAAAAATCTGTCTCTAAAAAAAAATGGACTGGGCAAGAAGAAAAAAGATTCAGGCACGAAAGACTCAAGACCCGGGCGGCCGCCAAAAAACCTAAGAGAAGCCGGGGGCATGTCTTTGAGAGGATACACAGTGCGAGGGTCTCCCGAAACCACCAAGCGTTTAGGGTAAAAATGAGACTCATGAGGACCGGAGGGGGGTTAGTCCGTCCTGAGCGTTTTAGCATAGAAAGACCTTTCAAAGCGTTCTGGGGACGGGGGGAGATCATGGACCGGGGTTCGAAGGGGAAAGAGACAGAGAAAGGGGGACCGAAGGAAAAGATTCAGACCCAGTGCTTGGTGTTGGACGAAACTGGGAGGGTCTGTGGGGGCCAAGCCCAAGAACGTGTATGTCTGACGAGGATGGGAAGGAAGGGAAAGGAGGTTTGCTTAGAGGAAGGGGGGTAGTGCAAGTTCTACTTATCGAAATAGTTAAGCACCATCTCTCTGCTAATCTAGGGGTAAACTATCCTTTCAAGACTTCCTGTCTCCCTGGGAAAAACACGAGAATGAGGGAAGGGGAGCTGTTCCTGATCGCGTCAAACAAAATAGGTGAGA
>Ga0179591_1268043_pt1 | contig 11650 bp, 14 predicted proteins | sample CZOMad2_1_08_16f_FD_182891 | JGI IMG/M metagenome (GOLD analysis project Ga0179591, IMG submission 182891) | Vadose zone soil fungal communities from Angelo Coast Range Reserve, California, USA - CZOMad2_1_08_16fungal (PacBio error correction) | ecosystem: Environmental > Terrestrial > Soil >...
TTTCAGGACTGTAAAGGTCGCTGTCAAAAGATTATGTCAAGATGACGTACTGGGGACTTACTGGTCATGGGAAACCTCCTTAACTTCGCCTTGGAATACCTCCGCGGGACCGAAAAAGGCAGAAGTCAATGGAGCCCTGGGTCTAGCCGAATAGAAATCGCGAAGGAGTCATCTGATGGAATCACACTCCTCTCAAAAATTGCGAAGGGTAGTGGGGGAGGTAAGAGGCTTCAAAGAACTTCATCTCTGGGCCTCTGGAGGGATCACCACAGCAGGGTCCTCTGAAGGAAAAACTTCTGGAAGATAGAAGATATTTCTGACATGACGGGGGAGATAAGGGAGCTCGGCTCCAGGTCAATTGCGGATTGCCGGGGGCCTTAATCAAGCCAAGGAGACACGGAATCCGGGGCAACCATGGCCAATTCCTTTACTTCTATTCAAGCTCTCTCCAGATGTAAAGTCCACCAGAAAGGGGGGAGAATGAAGGGTGAGACTACATCTAAATGTGCATATAACAAAGGGTCCTAGGAACTCCTAATCGTTAGAGCCTTGTATAGGAGTTTATCAAGCCCAAGAAGGAGCATTTTTGATCTGATAATTAAGGAACGCTTCATGGTCCCCTGCCGCGTTGGAAGGGCCTACCTTCGCAATAAATCACGAAAAATATCGTAAAAAGGGTCCAGGGTGAAAAGGACGGAGGGGGAACGGGGAGCAAAAAAATTCAACAGAAAACACCTACCAAAAACTTCTTGGGGTTGTCATAGAAAAAATTTCGATAACGAAAAAAGAGGAAAAGAAAAAAAAAAAAAGGGGGGGGGTGGGGGGGGGGGGGGGGGGGGGGGGGGGGGGGGGGGTAACCATTAATCGAAACACCCAGCAAGCTGTGCCGTGTAGCGCTTCTCGTCCAAAAGGCCTTTTTGAGGTCAGGTCTATTAGGGGAATAGAAGGAACTTAGAAAGACAAGAAGGCATAAAAAAGGCCATTCCTGAGGCAGTCGTGTGCGAGATGAATATCCCTGGGGTCGATTCGGTAACGGGGGAATCCCGCGACCACAAAAAGGTGAAGGGAATACAGAAGAAGCAAAGGGTGAAAAAAAACCTCGCTATGGGAAAGTCCCCGAAAGGAGCTCTGCACAGAACCGGACCAGTTGCTTGTAATTAGCCCCCGTACCAGGGACAGAAAAAAAGACGGTAGTCGAAGGGGCCCTCGGCAAGAGGGGTCCCTTGGAAGGGTGGAAAGGGGAAGATCGAAGAAAGCTCGCTTGAAAGTATCGGGGCGTATCAAGGCGCGCATTGTCGGAATTGATGTTTTTTAATAAGATTCGATTGTCGGCAAAAGGAGGACGCACCGTCCTCTGAATTAGACACTCAAGAAGATCGATTGCCGCATCGGTTTTCCAAGATCCTTCCTTAACACCAGACAGGGTACACATCGGCTGTAGGAGGGGAGAGGGGGGTTTGTAAGGACCACCCGCCCGCCAAGGACTTTTCACCGCCGTCGACCCTTCACTTTCAAGGCGTCATCGTCACAGACAGTCCAACCACGCGCTGAAAAGGATACCGAAAAAAGGATTTAGGAGAGAGGAAGCCACACAAGAAAAGAAGAAGGGCTTGCAATAGAAGTCTTTCTCACCGACACCAGAAGCAATCAATTCATCTGTTGAGAGAGCGCATCAGACCGGAAACAAGAGCGGGAATCACGTTGGGGACTCAAAAAATTAAAATCGAGGGCCGATGCTCCGTTCTCCCGTGCGTTCCTCGATCCGTCGATCGGCAATCCACACGTTCCTTCGGAAGGCTCGACCTCGCTCAGCGGGATCCATGCCGCGGAACAGAGGAAAAACAAACTCTTATGTGGGTCTAGGAGACCGTCATCAAACCCGAGAGAAAAAAAGAAAAGTAGCTACAGGGAAGGGCGCGGCCCGGGGGGGACGCCGCGAGCACAGGGCACCATGGTTGGGGAATCACCAGTAGTAAATCGGTATGGAATTTAAAAACAAAGAGGGCATCATGAGAGAAAACATCACAAAAATAGACTTCTGGAAAAAGGGGAAATCGCCAGCAGAAGGTTGCCATTGCGCCCCCGCTCGAACCTCTCTCGAGAGACCATTCTTCCGTGGATGTAGTTCGCAGATAAGGAGTTAGGGAGATAAAAAAAACCAAGAGACCATCAAATCAACTCCATTCAGCACATGCTCAGATATTTGCGATGCTTTCTTCGGTGGGAAACATCGGGAACCGGTCTGTGGGGGGAAGGCACAGAGGGAAGATTAGGCATCGAACACCCAAACGGGCCGGCCTCGGCCTATCAGGCGTAGAATCCGATCCTATCTTGTTGCGGCGTAAAAAGGTGAGGGAGTCCAGAACTCCGCCCGCTGAAAAGACTCTTGGAAAGTTGCTAGCCTGCGCATGGCCTCACAGGACGGCTGCGCGGTCCTCCGCAGCGCCCGAAGGATGGGAGCCAAATGCCGGGAGGAAAAAGGGGGGTTTGGGGTGACCGTCCAAGGGAGGGGGGGGAATTTTGTTTCAAGAAACTCGACGGTCGCGCTGCCAGCGAAACACATCTGCCCGGAGCATATCGCCCTTCACGCCGAAGACGGGCAGAGGGGTCATTCCAGAAGGGGAGAGAATCGAGGGAAGAAAAAGAAGGTTCGAAAGAGTTGGACCGACAGCCTTGGGAGGACGAACAGCCCGCCACCAAGCCCAATATCTGCCCGTCCTGGGAAACGTCGGGTCAAACAAAATGCGCGAAATCGCCCGAATTTTGAGCGTAAGGCCCTAAGGCAGCATCAGGCTGGAAGGAAAGACACTCCAGAGGAGGGGGAAAGCGAGTCATAGCAAAAACTCGCTGACGCATTCCGACCATGCCAAAAAAGCACTCATGGCCGAACTTCATAGCGAATTGTAAGAAATATCTTTATCGCCTGGTTTCTACCCAAAAACCGCTAACTCAAAGACTGAAAAGAAAAAAAAAAAAACGGAGGGGGATGTCAAAGGTCCGGATCGCGCGCACTGATCGCGTTCTGGTCGAAAAAAAGCTCTTGCAGGAACGGGCAGATGACATTTCGTCGTCATGAACAGCGCGTGGCATGGGAGGGAAGACAATGGAGGATTACGCAGAGGAGATGACCGAGGTGAAGGGGAGGCTTGGGGAAGCGCGCCGTCATCAGGGATGCTGCTGGAGTAAGACTCAACTGCAAATTCAATGGATCTTCAGCTCATGGACCGCAAGGGGAAAGGGAGGAAGATTTGGGGGAGGCGGGGGGTGGAGTGGCTGGAGACATCAACTGGCTGGATCACCATCAGCAAAAGATGTTTTACCTGCAGCGCGAGGCACGTTCCGAAAACTAGAGGAAGAGGGGAAAAAGGCTAGAAAGGGCGATTCGCAGATCGTGAAGAAGAAGCGCGACCTCCGATGCGACCGAAACAAAATGTCACTTTCAACGTGACGGTCACCGATACCGGGGTCTAAAGGGGGGGGAAGGAGACAGGAGCGCTTTTATAAGCCCGCCCAAGGGCCATGCGCCAGCCTAGACCAAAGAGAAGTTTTCCGCGAAGCGGAACAGATAATCAGAAAGATATGAGTCCCAAGCACTGCACGAAAGTAGAAACGAACAAGCAGAGGGGCGAAACGCGCGCGCTGCTGAAGGCGGCCGGAAAGCCGTTGGTGTTCTCACGGAGTCCGGCTGCACTATAAAAGCGAAGTGTGGTGATGAAGGGGAGCTGGAGCTAGATAATATCTCTATCTCGATCTGCTAACGGGGGGTGGGGGGGGTGGGGGCCGGTCGATGCGTTCTCGAATCCAAGACACTATCTCGCAAAAGTTGAGTGCGCGGCATGGCTGCCGGAATTTTTTCACTAGGTGAGTGAAGAGAAAGGTCAAGAAGAAGAAAGGATAGACAGAAAAATGTCGGTCGAATCCATCGACAACGCCATGGTGGCATCTCGCGAGGAGACGAAACTCGCGCTGGGTCGCAAAATGGGATTGTTGACCGATTGCTGGGACGATGGAGGCTGACGGGGGGAATAGCTTGCCCGTATCCGGTCGATGAAGGCTTCTGCGAAGAGGTGGGGTCAAAGACTTCCATATCACATTAGGGCAGTACTGGGCTCTCACAAAAAAGTTTCTTTTGCTCAAGAGAACTGAGCCCGTTGCGCGTGAAAAAACCAGAGGGAGGCAGGGGGGATCCCCGGAGATCGTATTAACGGAAACCGCATCAGAGTTGGGGCTGGTTCACTCGGTTAAGGCTGAGATCGGGGGAAGGGTCGGGAGAGGGGGAAAACAGAGCGTGCGAATCTGAGCCGTGGCTTTAGGAGGGACGTGCTCAACTGCTGGAAACGGCATCTAGCGGAGTTGCCGCCGATGGCAAGTAACGATGTACGACGCGCTGGGATTAGACACCACGGAGGAAAGAACACAAGCAGGGAGTCTCGACTGCGGAAAGGTGTGCGGTGAGACTAAACAGGTTGCAGCCCCTTCTCGCGGGAGGGTGTTGGGGGGACGACTCAAATGAGGCAGAGGACGTGCGCGCGGATCTGGACTGGCTAAACGCAGGAATTGTAAAGTGAAGGGGGGGAGGGGGCGTGAAAAAAAGGCCGGGATGACGGACAACAACGCTTACTAACCCGACCGAAGAATCCGCTGGGGTGATGCGAAGAGTGGAGCCTCCCATTAGGTCACGGAGATGGCAAATAAGGAAAAAAAGAGGGGGTGAGCGGAGGGATCTCTGGAGAGGAGATGGGAAGGCTGGGCGTTTGCCGACATCTCGAATGTAAAAAAAAGAAACAACCGGTCTCCGCCATGCGCGCAAACTACCTAGGAGATAGAAACGTGCGGCCAAGAACCGTGAAGGACAGACCCAACCCGCCCAGGCGCTGTTGCCGGCTTCGAAGAGGAGGGCCTTACCGGGAATTGGGCTGCCCGCTCTAAATTCCATCTACTCAAAGGGGAGTTGCTGGTCAATGGCCTAAGAATCGTACCATATCGAGGGGCACAAAAAAAAGAAAGGGGAGATGGAACCAAAGCACTGAGGGGGCGAGGGGCCAGTTAACGCATCTAAATATATCAGCTGGCGAACACGATAAAAAGGTCCTGGGGGAAGGATGGATCGGTCGGGCATAAAAAGGAGCGCGCGGGGGGAGACTAATAATTCACACATACCTAAGAAAAGGAATGTTGTACGAAAACTCTTACAAGGAAAAGGGGCTTTCCTCAAAGTTTTTAGGAAAATGGTTTATGAGGTAAAAGGGCGCTGGCGCGGATACGAAATTGGAAGGACAAAGCAAAAGGGTGGTAGGGGGGGGGGGGAATTTTAATTTGGGATGCACTTGACCGGTTTGCCGTGGGAAATATATTGGGGGGAGGGAGGCAGACATGCGGGGCCAAATCGTGTTATCTTCAGTCTATTCCAGCAGGCTCTCCGCAATGAGGGGCTACTTCGAAGACTTACGTCAGAGCAGGAAGGGCCGGGGGCATTTTGTCCAGCGATGGAAATCGGCTGATTTCCGTGGTGAGTTTCCTGGCAAAAAAAGCTTCGCGAAAGGAGGCCGGGGGAAAAGGAGCGAGGAATTGGGGACGGCACAATTGGCCTCCGCCTTGGGGCCCTGTCGGATGTTTGGGTCAATTCGAAGAAGGGAAGGGGAAAGAACTCTTGGGCCGGCTGCGGGAGCGAATGGATAATCCTAAGGAAAGCTGGCCTATTCAAGAAAAATTTCAAGGAGGGTGTGAACTAGGGGCCGCGTCGGGGGCCCGCGGGGACCATTGCCGAGGTCAAGAAAAATCGAGGAGGAAGGGGTTTCAAAGGGGGCGCTAAAAGGCCTGCAATGTATCGGACCTGCTCTACTTCAGGATCCTAACTTTCCTGGGTCTTGCCTGAAGAGGAAGGGGAGGAAGGGGGCAGGGAGAAGGAGCGTCGCGACGCTAATCTAAAGCTTCATCGCGGAAACTATGGAATTAGAGCATGACTCAGAGGAAATCTCGAACAAAAAACAACGGAGGTAAAAGTAATATATATTTAAAGTCCTTATCGGCATCTTGCTCGCATTTCTGAAAAAAAAAGGGGGGTGCTCTCCTATGAAATTCATGCTTAAGGCGTCCGACCGCAGAACTCCTCCTTCAGAAAACTAACTAGGGCTCGGAAAGAAGAGGAACCGTAGCGTCCAAGGGAAAGGCCGACAATCCCTCATGGAAGCTTATTGTCAAACCTCTACAAAATTTACGCAGTGGACGGTACCAGAGCGCATGCAGCTGGATGCCTCTTGGCGCTCACCTCCCTCGGGGATCTACGGTCAGTAAAAGGGAGAGAGCCGCTGAAGCTCGAAAGGTGCGACGCGAAGGCCGGTCTCCAGATTCAGTGCGGTCGTCCTTATCCTCATATGCTACTCCGCAGAAACCGGAAAGAAGGGGCCGAAAGAGATCAGGTCTAGGGGCGAGCGCAAAAGGCCTTCCCCTGACCTCGCCACCACTACATCTGCCCAGGAGAGTGACCTCCGCTGCAAAGGCAATCTTAATTAAGAAAAGTATGAAGAAAAGAGATACGGCGGGGGTTTTGGGATCGATTAGGCGGCATATAACTCAAAAAAAATTCCCCGCCTCTATTCTGCAGGTCTCAAGAAAAAGCACTAGCAGTGGGGCCGTGGGGGAACACGAAAGGGGAAAAAAAAACCTACCACCCAGAGGGCTAGGACATTTCTATAAGCGCCCATAGTCTGCAAGAGTAACCATGATGCGCGATAAACAAAAGAAGCCTCGTTGAACTTGTAGCTGCTCAAGTCAAAAAAGAGGGGGAGGGGGTGGGAGACCCAAGCCGGGACGACCTCGCCTAGCCGCCATCAGTCCAAAAAAAGCCCATGCCGTTTGGGGGACCCTTTGGGCCCAGGCGGAAGGCCCGTCTATTAGGGAGAGACCCAGAGAAGGGGGGGGAGGTATGATCCGGAGGACTTGTGGCATCGCCATGGTCGAGACTACGGCATTGAGGCAAAGAAATACCAGGTTCCGTAGATAAGGTTGCCCAACGTACCAGGAAGAACTTGGGAAATAAAAGGCGGGGATGTCCTGCAGCCGGCCAGAATGTGGAAAAACACGCACGCGCGTCACGTCCTAATCGGCGTATCAATCAGCGAGGAGAAACTTGATTGTTGGGTTTAGATAAAGCGAGATTTCCCGGAAAAAAAAAAAGGACATCGGAAAAAGAAGAGAAAAAGGAAGGGGTAGATAGATGGAAATCTATTTTGAAAATCCGTCATGAAGTGCACTTTTCCATCTACATCCCACGAGCGGAAAGGAGGATAGGAGGGGGGGGGGGGGCTCCCAGCCGCCAAAGGCACTTCCGTGTCACCGCCCAGTAAAGGGTTCAATTCCTTGCCAGAAATCCAGGACAGACAACTGCCGCTCTGCAGGAAAAGAAATGGAAAGGGGAAGGGGGCTAGGAACCGCGAACGCATAAGAAATAAGATTCGGAGGAAAACACCAGAGCAGATCGAAATGCCTGGTATCGCCTAAGCAAAAACATGCTCAGGCGTAAAAAAGACCTCGCGTCGTAGCATGTGTCCAAAAATCTCAGAAGTCTTCGCCGAGCCGTTGTAAGAGCAAGCCACGGCCTTGTAAACACGCTTCTCATCGGGTCAAGAAACACCGGCTCGACTAGCGAAGGGGGGGGGGGGGGGGGGGGGGGGGGGGGGAAGTAAAAAGGGAACAAGCGTGACCAGAAAAGGGCTGCTCCTTAGAATCATCCCGATCGAGCGTCGCTTCATGAACAATTCGTCTAGGAATCTGGTTTGTTTCCGGGCGCCAGGGTCCTGCGCCGCGAGAACCAGAAACTGAATGGTAACCATTAAGGAAAAGGGGGGGATTAAGAAGCAGAAGCATTAGAAAGTCATCAAGAAAGCTCTTCAGCCGGCACGAGAACGCGCAAGCATTAATCGGGTTACAAGTTGCCATAGAAAAGCGCGAAGCGTATCGGAACGCGCGAGCACAAGTACTCGCGTCGATGGAGTCATCCTTGAGTCGCGAAGATAACTCAGCGATCAGTAACAAACTTGTGGGAGCGCCTGAGATAGTTGATCTCGGGAATCATCGAAGCTCGTCGAGATAGTGGAAAGCAGCACATATTGGGGATGATTGCAGTCGGCCCGACGGTCGAACACCCAATGCCCAGGAGGCCCTGCAAAGTCGTAAGGGACAGAGGCTGCTCAAAAAAGGCCGGAGAAGGACCCGGGAGCAGTGCTGAGCCAATCTTTCGATAGGGAACGAAACTCGCTGAAACGGAGCGCTCGGTTCTAGGGACAAAAAATCGGAGGGAGAAAGGAAAGAGAACATCGATGAAAAAGGACCCGGATAAAGAATTCGCCCGCGAGGAAATTTTTAGAGACCAAGGGACGCAGTGTCAGTTGGTGGGTCCATGTAAAAAAGGAGAGAGAAGCCTGCCATTCAGATACGAAAAACCCACCGGCAGATTCATCAGAGCGCCTGCGCCGGTCATCGGGGCAGTTCCAAGCCGTCGCAAAAACTACAGCAGGGGAAGAAACGAAAAACCCCAGTCCTCGCCACAAAGCGACAGGCTGGACCGGGAACCGGCGGTTCAAATTCTCATTGACTATCTGCCCGCCGTTAGTCTGTCACGCCTGCAAGACCAGTGAATGCTCTTCGGCGGAACCAAAAAGCGCCCAAGGAAAGAGGCGTCCGGGATTCAACTCCGCGGGGGGAGGTCGACCATCCCAAAATCTCATGGCCGAACTGCATAGGAGACCGGTTCCTGCAAGAGCCTTGTATCGAAGGGGGTCGAAAAGACCGCGTCACGCCTCGCGGAGAAAAAAAAAAACTGCAGAGAGAAAAAAAAAACAGGGGAGGAGATATGGAAAGGACAGTAAGTTGAGAGGCGAGAAAGGCTTGAGCCGGTTCTGTCCGTCGATCAGTCTCTTGCAGACAAAAGCTGGGATGCGGATTCCCTAGCAGCTAAATTGTGCATGTGTCGGAAAGAAAAAGAGTCGATGGAAAGGGAAAGGAGATCCGTTGTTGATGTCGGTCGCCGTCGCAATCTCGCTTCTGCGCGGGAAGCGCCGGCAAATCCGAATTTTAAGGGAGGGGGGGTCAACAGGGTTGAGGGGTGGAGGGGGCGCCTTCCCTCAGGCTGTCGGTCACCATCAGCAAAAACAAGGCTGTTTTAACTTCCGAAGAGGAACTGGCGCAGAAAAGTTCAGGGAGGAGGAGGAGCCCAGGGCATAGAGGACGCGGAGCGCCGCGCGAAAGGGCGACCCGAACAAAATGCGTCCCGGACGGTCACCGCAACAGTTCCTCGCGGGGCGACTGAAATTTCCAAAAGAGAGATCAGGGGGATGCGGCGGGGCCGAAGCGTGCTGGCAATGCGACAGGCAAAACCGAGAAAAGAGATGGGGAAGGAGAAGACGGTCGGACGAAGGAGGGGGGGGGACCTCATCTCAAGGGGAGCGCAGGCAGGGAGAGGCAAGCAAGCAGGTCCCACCCCGTACGGAAGGAGCTGCTCTAAGGCAGGGCGGCCGTAAACGTTCATGGGTGGGAGGAAAGGCTCAGAAATCCCAAAGGTGCTGAAACACTTATCTATCTAATTCATCGATCTTCCCAAAGCGATCCTCTCTCGAAGGTGGTCCCAAAGGGGGGTGGGCTAGACCCTGTCGATGCGGTCTCAGGGGACAAGGAAGGCAATATAAAAGATGCGGAGAAGGGGGTTAGAAGACAGAAGCCTAGTCAGAAGGGAAGACGGCGACAAAAACGCTCCGCACATGGTTCGCAAGGAAAGGGTAGCTCTACCTCAAGAGGTGCGTCACAAATGGGGAAGGGTCTTGGGGGGAAGAAGAGGGGGGAGAGAAGAAGCAAGCGCTGGTGCCCTTCCATATAACAGGGACTACTGGGTGCGGCTAACACCAATGGACCGTTTCGGGCTAACCAGAGGAGGGAGAGGGGGGGGAATGATCACCCAAGGAATGAAGGAGGGAAAGGAATGCAGTTGGGGTCACGCTTGTTCCGCACGGTGAGGACTTTCTTCTCGCGTCCTCTACGGTTTCCGAGACTGATGCGGCAGAAAGGACCTTGGGGAAGAGGAGGAAAGAAAAAGGAACTGAGGCGAATTTGGGGGGAAACGCCGATGGGTGATGATGTAAGCTGGTATTTCAACAAAAGTAAGCATAAAATCTGAGGGAAAGAGGAGAGGCGATAGAGGGGGGAGAGAGTGGGGGCGCCTGGCGTCCGCCGGGAGCTTCGCTCTCCGAGTCCAAGTGCTGTGAAAAAGAGGAGAGACAGGTGCGGGCGAAAGGGGGGGGTCTTGAAGTGCCGGGAAACAGGGGGGACTGCGTGACCGGACGTGCGGAGCTGACTTGGCCTTCCAACAAACAAGGACTATCCCACCAAAAGACCGGGGGGGGGAAAGGGGAGCATGGAGGGAGAGTACAGAAAATAATGTTTGGGGGATCGTGATCTCAATATGATGTGCCTGCAGATCCGCGGTGCGGCTTTTTCGCTTGTGAGAAAATATGAGGAGAGAAAAGGAGTCTAGAACGGAACGAAGATTAAAGCGGGGCGTGTCTATGCCCCTGGAAGGAATCCTTTCCTGAACAAACGAGTGTGCCGCGGGAGGGTCAGAAAAGGAGAAAAGAAAAACTCTGGCGGAGGAAGGGGGAGGTCCGCTAAACATCTAGGGAGGTGCTGTGAGAAGTAATGCCCAGGATCGACCATAGCGAAAAGGGGAGGACACGCTGCTGAGGGGGATTTCCATAAGAACAGAGGGATGAAAAAAAAAGTTCACCCGACGGGGAATCGGAAAAGGAGGCCTTGCTTGGACGGCGGCGGGCGCTTTCGAAGCCAGAGGTCTCGAGATGGGGGGGAGTACAGAATAGTAAAAAAGAGTGCCGGGCTCGACAGGAAAGAGGGGTTTGGTAGAGAATCTGCGCTATCATTACTCGAAGTTCTTGAAGGCTTTGGTCGCTCGCGGGGGATCGAAAGTTAGAAGGTGTGGGGGAGTTAGTGGTTCAAAGTCAGTTGGCAAGGGTTGATCCATCGGTGATCGTTACTTGGGGAAATGAGGCCGCATCGGGGGGCAGGGGGGCAAATGACGTTACTGCAGACCTGAGCAGGGAAACTTCAGGGCGAAGTGGGTTAACAGCAAGATCATCAGCAGTAAGACGCGGCCTATCTCTCAGGGACGATTCAGTTGGGGAGCATGGCAGAAAAATAAGGGAGGGGAGTGCCGGAAGGGAGGAAGAGGAATCGCCGGCACAGGCCTAAAGAAGCCGTGTAACAGGGCGATGGGGGAAAAAGTCGGAAGGAGCTTCAGAAACCAGATCTGTAGCCCGGCGCGGGAAAGCGGTCTACATAATATCGCAGGCCTAGCCGCGAAGAAGGAAAGGAAAGGAAAAGAGGGAAGAGGACAAAGAGGAGGGAAGGAGACGCTGGCCGTGAAGCCCAATGGCTATATACCGCGCAAGTTTTTTGGGGGGACAGGGCTAAAGCTTGGGGGCGGGGGGAGTCAGAATTAAAAAAGTCGCTACTGTGGTCTCTGCGGGGGGCCTCTCCTTCGAGGGCGAGATTGAGAACCTATAAGGCGGGGGAGAAACCCTCGGAGATAACGTCAGAGGGGAGGGAGGAGAAAAGGATCGCACGAATCTGACAGGCTCATCAGACA
>Ga0179591_1272380_pt1 | contig 11648 bp, 10 predicted proteins | sample CZOMad2_1_08_16f_FD_182891 | JGI IMG/M metagenome (GOLD analysis project Ga0179591, IMG submission 182891) | Vadose zone soil fungal communities from Angelo Coast Range Reserve, California, USA - CZOMad2_1_08_16fungal (PacBio error correction) | ecosystem: Environmental > Terrestrial > Soil >...
GAGGAAGACTTTCGGGCGGGACATTCCCACCTCCCGACAAAAAAGGGACGGGCCGAGCGGTGGAGGCGAGGCCGTTTGTCCTGGGGAAGCTTACGATCCCAAGGGGGCCACCTCAGGAAGGAAGGGCCAGAAAGGAAAAAACGAATACTGTTACGCTGGACGCCGACCGGTCGGATAAAAACGAGTCCACAGAAAAAAGAACTCCTATGAAAGGGGGGGAAAAAAGAAAAGGTAGATCGCGTAGACCTCCTTCAACGGGATCAGGGCGGGGGGGGGGGGCTCGAATGTTCCACAATCCGCACGAGCAGGTCGCCATAGAAGCATGGCCGGGCCAAGCCTCGGAGGGGGCATTGATGTTGGGAAGGTAGTTAAACTGAAAAAAAAGAACCAAGGACAGCATATTTCCTACGCTAAAAGGAGCACTGTTGCGTGGGGGAACCTTTCGAAAGAGTATGGCGTAAAGGGAAACAAAGCAACTCTAACCTCACTGGGAGACTTATACTCCTTCAGGTCGCTCACTCTCTAAAAAAAGGCCGGAAGCGAAAAAGAAGAATCCATCCTCCACGAAAAAACTAGAGATCCTAGGAAAAAAAAGACGGACCTTCTGAGAAAAGTCTCGTGCTTAAACTACTTGAGAGGGACTATCGAAAAAAAACTTCAAGGGCCAGGAACGCCGTCAAAACTTTCTTTAAGGGGGGAGAACCGCCAAGAAGGGATCATAAGAACTGTATGGGCGAGGGAAGAGCCAACAGGATTGTTAAAAAAACACGAACACTTCGAGTATTCTCCAAGAAAGTACCGCTCGTCGCCAAAGGGACAAGGTTGCGAGCAGAAAAAAAAACACATGACTTGGGGAGTAAAGCTCAAAAACAAACCTCGAACGCGCAGACCGTTCCGACCAGGAAACATCAAGAAGCCGAAAGAGTGGCCGGTTCGCCGCCGAAACCGGTGGCAACAAAATTGACATCTGAAGAGAAGGGGTCAAGGGGGGGGAGAGTTGGAATGCAATCTCACGAGTAGAAAAAAGAAGAAGGAAACGAAATTTTTTTCGAACAGCACACCAGCGCTAAGGGCCTCGCCGAAAATGAAAATACCAAGAGGTCAGTTGAAAAGTTCCTACAACGGTCTCTCCGAATGAAGAACCATGGATGCAGTGATAGGTCTAAGGCTTCGGGGTCGAGGGAATCATGATGGTACACGGAAAAAGCTTGTGATTGCTGGAAAAGAGACATGAAGGAAATGACGACTTCAGATAGATCGAGACGGCCGATCTCTGATGTGACGCTCACTTCGTGATTCGGACGGAAGAAAACGCTTTCCCAAAAAAAAATCAAACGTCGGCCGAAGGAAGCCAAAGCCAGAGCGGAGAATCCGGGAAAAAACTTGAGAATAGGAAAACGAAAGCCCGAAACTTGGCGGCCCGGACATGAACTCGAGATCGATAACAACAAACAAAAGGAGGAAAAGATAGAAAATATCTGTATTTTTCCCGTCTCGTGACCGTAGGGGAAGGGAATCAAGCAGTCGCTGCGAGGGGGGGGAGGGGGCCTAGTGTTGCTGGTGGCTGCGAAAGACGCGAAGACTTGAGGGTTGAAAAGTGTAGCGTGAATAACTCCGCCGAACCGGTCGTGGAAAGAGCGGACTTTCGAGACAGAATGGAAGCAGAGAGGGGAGCGACGCATGCACGACGTTGTAATGTAAGGGGGGGGAGACGGAGGTGTTATCCCCGCGCGGTGGGAACGTAAAATAGAAAGAAAAATCACGAGGGGTCACCAAACTCACGCCGTAAACGGTAGGGGGACCGTGACTAAGGAAAAACTAGAAAAATTCTACAAACTAACGAGCTGGGGGGGGCGGGCACTGAGAGCGTTACACGCGTGGTTAAAGGGGAGGAGAACCAATTCCGTTTCAATTAAAAGGGAGAAAAGACAAAAGATTCCTGTTTCTACATGGAGATCGATGTCCGCGGGCATCGGCATTTACGGCTCCCCAAAAAGGACTTACGAGCCTGCGGCGATTGGGGTCGGTCCGGGTCAAAAAAGGAAAAAGAAGGGGACGGGTGTCCGTGAGGCCTCGCACACCGTCAGTGCAGGGGGGAGAAAGCAACGCAGGGGCGACTCCATAATTAAGGCCGTGATACTTAGATCGCCGACGTGTTCGTGGTGAAAAGACTATCGGTGGGCGCCAAGATCCGTAAAAAAAAAAAAGATCCGTCATCGTGCGTCCGCAGTGGAGACCGCAGGCGGAAAGAGGAGGGCCTTGAAAGGGCAGGAGGGAGAACAGGGGAGCCAAAAAAGATTCGTTTTGTCATCACGATCTTGGAGGGTGCGGCAAAAAAAATCAGGGGTAGCGACTCGGTTTACTTGGACGGATCGGAGAGGAGGTGACGGTTCGAGACACAGCCTGGGGGAGGATGGAGCCTACGATCGGCCGGGCTCGAGCAGTACCTCTACCCTCGGGCGCGTACAACAAAACATTGGAAAGGATACGTACATACCATCGCGGAAGGGGGCGATCCGTTTCACCAAGCCGACCACAAACGATTTGCTCCCGGGGAGAACCGATGAGAACCTGCTCGTCGCGTACCGGAAAGGGAGAGTACGTCCGGCAGCGGTGCGAAAGCATGGAGACTAACGCGGTCGGTGCTCGCGTTAACTGTCCATCGGAGCCAGGAAAATTGGTGGGCAGGTGGAAGATGCCGCCCGGTATGAGGAAGACGTCCCCGTCGAGGGTGCGAAGAGCGATCGAAAAGTCTTAAAAAAAGAGGGAAACCAAGGATCCTCGACAGCGATCTGAAGCTGAACACCGTTGAATGCTCGCGGGCGGTGAGACTCAACGGAAGGCCTCAGGGGGGGGGGGGGGGTGGTGGGGGGGTGGGGGGGTTTTGTGGGGTTGTTCGTCTGCAGACGCTCCGAGCAGAGGGTCACTAAATCAAACCGAAGCGAAAAATTCTCGGGGGGGCCAACCAACTGAACAAATCTGAGGAGAGGAAAAATTGGAAGGCGTTCTTCTCGCCGACGGGTCACCAACGAACTCTATGCTCAGAAACAGCTCGGGGTCCTGGAGAATGACAGAACTTGACTGCGCCGTCCTCTGACGAAATACCAAAAAAGGGTGGAGAAGAGCTACATCTGAGGCGGGCGGGGAAAATACGCAGAAAAAATTAACTAATATTTGGGAGAGAGGTCCGCACTGCTTTGCATGGGAAAACGATAAGGAAGGGAGAGGGCGGAAACTCCACGCGGGTTGCAGAGGATGGAATACAGGGCAGTAGGCACAAGTGTTCAGTACAAGGTGGGAAAAGTACGCCAGGACGACGGCGGAAGACTTAGTCACGGGTCGAGCGGCTCCGCTCCTCTACGAGAACCAGCGACGGGTGAGTTCACAGGCGGGAAGCAGAAGGACTCCTGACCACTATCACATCAGGCGGAAAAAACACTATGGCAGGGGAGAGTCGAGAATGTGCTCGTCAGGTTGTCACACTAAAGCGTTCGACGGGCGAACGGGGATATGCGCGGCTGGTTCGGGCACCTAACCAGAGGACTGTCGTTGATCGGAAATTCAGAGAAGGGAAAAGGAATGAAGGCCAGCGCCCGTTAGCCCCAGGTCGACGCCCTCTGTTTGCACGACGGATCACAGTTGGAGCGGATGGGTGAAAAAAAAACCGAAAAGAAAGGGGCTGAGCGTCTGGCCGACAGTAAGTAAAAATTGCTCTTGAGGCACGAACTAGCCAAGTCCAAAGTAAGGCTAACCGGAATCACACCGTCTAAACCGAGGAACGAAGAAGATGTGCACGGCTAACGGAAAGGCGGCCACGACCACTGATGGTAAAAAGAAGGGAGAATACGGTTGTCGCGACCCTTAGGTGCCGTACGACTCCCTGCAAAAAGTGGCTAGGAGCAATTAACAGTGTTGCGTGCCGGAACTTAGGGAAAGCACCGCAACCGTCCCGTCAAGACTAATAGATAGGGAAACGGGGGGCGAAATGGGCTATAAAATTGGACGGACCAGAATGACTGGCCGATTGGTACGTGCCGAGGGTGCCGACTCTGTACGCTTGCCTCTGCAACCGCGCCGATGCACCAGGTGTGGGGGAGTTCATCGAGCAAGTCTTGGGGAAACAGAAAAAGGGGACTGCACCCCAGGGATTCCAATGAACGACTTTTAAAAAAATCAATGTCTGCGAACCAACCCCCACCGATTCTGGGGACTCGGGAGAAAACACTAACTACAACACGATGACGACCATGACGCCTCGATTGATGACTAAAAGACTAGAAAAAGAAAAGCTATGAGCTCCCACGTAACTCCCCCATTCAAAGATCCAGCCACTACCAAAACAGGGAAATGCTTGATAGTGGAATCACTTGGACACGGCAGATCACAAAACGCCGGTGGGGGAAAAAAGGGGACGCGGATCGAGTTCAACGACCGGAAAATGAAAAATTCAAGGAAAGAAAGGCGGCGAACGACAACGGTTATCTTAAAAAAGAGGGGAGACGAAAAATAATTCGCGGATCGAACAGAGACGCGCCGTCCACCAAATAGACCACCATAGGGGAATCTGGGGAGAAGAAGGATAGAGGACGTTAAGGGGTTAACTACCTCTTCCCCACCGCAACACCTTTCAGTCTCTACTTTTCTAGAGAAAAAAAAGGTTCTGGAAGAAAAAGAAAAGGAAGAAGGGACAGGCACTCAAACAGCCTATCGTCGATCACATGGCGAGATACGAGGAAGAGGACCGACAAGGAAGGACGTCCTGGATCGAACAACAAGGGAGGGGGGGGGGTTTTCTGCCTTATTGTGGGGAAACGTGAAAGGTCGGTCACTGAACCTACGAAAAGAAGGAAAGAAAATCGAACTCTTTCCGTTTAGCCTGAAAGACCAGGCGCCTTGCTCTCGCGCACAGGTGAAGCGCGCACGTACTAACAGAACGGTGGACGGCCGGAACAAGTACGCGAATGCCCGATCTTCTCCACTGAATTGGTGGTCGGCAAAGGAGGGCCGCAAGGGGGGTAGTCAAGTTTGGAATCACGCGTTCACGGCGTAAAGCCGGCTACATACACAGGCCTCGGAGAAGTCTCGCCGGCACGATGTCCAGCTCGGTTGGAACGGGGCGGGGGAGCTGATCACAAGTTACGATCCAAAGCTTATTGAACTGGTGAGAAGGTCAGCCACGATCAAAAGACTGGACTCGGGGGGAAATGGGGCGGAGAGGGATGCTGCTACTGGGCGAAGTTTAAGGCTTAACGTTCAACTTCTAAGAGAGAAAGGGGATCTGAAAGAGGGAGGACAGAGCGTCTCGGGAGGGGGACTGTACATCGAGGTCAGTAAGCAAGTCTTCGTTGTGACGGACGAAGTAACGCCCTCGGTTGGTAGGCTGGGGTCGAAAGAGGCGCGCCGGATAGTCGGGAATCACCTGGGCACCTCGGGCCAGCTATCCTTAAGAAGAACTAAACCAACCACTCGATAAAAAATGCATGAGAGGATCGGCAGATCGGCAGTCCTCAATCATTCACTTGTACAAATCGTCACTTGCCATCAACCTCGCGAGGTCAGAAAAAAACCAGGTCTCTTTGCCCTGAGATGAGAGCTAAGAAGGTGAACGTAGGACGAGCTCGGCACCAAAAGGGATCCCACTATCTTCTATCGGGCGGGCCGAACATCAGAAGAGTATTCTCGCCGAAGGTCGACAACCAGATCAGGCTCCGTGGCACCAGAAGAGGTGGAAGAAACAAGCCGACCCGGGAAAGAGGTCCAACTTTTACTCGTACGAAAAGGGAGGTGTCAACGTCAGGACATAAACTAGTGGGCATTTAATGCTGAGTCTCTGACTAGTTCAGTTGAGGAGCTACGGCGGCCCGGGGAAGGATTATTCCATACGACTTCTATTCTTTGAGGAAGTTCAAGTGGAGACAATAGCACGCGTCGATCGTTTGGTAAACCACTCGGTATAGAATGTGTGAAAAGAGACCTGGTTAACAAATTCGGAAACACTTTCCACTGTTATGATGCAACATCAACTCCATCATATGGGGGGGTATTGGAAAGACTTGTAAAAAAAAAGGGTTCCGACGCCGTTGCAAACAACGGTAACTGAAGGGAAAGGAGACACAGCGATGAAAGAATAAAAAATCTCTACAGAAAATGGAGGGATCCGGGAAGGCTCGGATAGTGCGTAACGTGCTGACTGTTGTTCAATCATATGCCCCTGAGGAACACTGGAGATTTACTAACTCACGCGTGTTTATCTTCTAGGAAAATGGAGAAGTCGAGATGAAATTGAGGATAATACGTCGTCTCCGCAGGCGTCCTGAATGAAAGGTCAAAGGTGACAAATTTACATGTACTGCCATTTGAGCCAAGAAAAAAGAAATGAAAAAAAAGGCCGGTGTGCCGCAAATGCGATGCACACCTTAAGGAGCGTAGTACGAACGTGCGCATAGGGTAAGCGAGAAAGGAGAAGAGGGGAGCGTCAGAGAAGGGCTTACCAGCCAAGAAAGTCGATCAGAGATAGGAGGGCACCTGACGCTGCCACTGTGACGTTTTTTAGCACCGAGGGGAGGGAAATGGGGCTCCCACACAGATCAGCACTGAGGGAGAGAGTGTCGTGGTGACCGTAGGCAGCACGTCACGAGGAAATTACCAGTCCTCCCGCAGGAGTGATCCCAAGTTGTTTTGCCAAGATCGCGAGTCCTCTGCAGGGATCCAAGAAAAGAGAAGAAGGCACGTTAGTCGTTCGGACAGCCAGCCTGCTACTCAAGTGGACAGACATAGCCTTGACGTCAAGGCATGCAGATGCTATTCCGGGGACCTTGGAATCCTATCACTAAGGCCGGCATGAACAGATCGCGAAATTGGCAACCCTCTACTGAACGAGTCCAGACGCGGTCGCGATCAACCCTTAAAATTTCCCAGCAATGAGAGACTGAGAAGAACAAGACCGGCGAGCGGACCCCTTTTCTTCTAACGGAAGAAGGAAGAGAGTCGCACGGCCTTCGCGCAAAGTAAGCGACGAAGTTCTCCCTCGTTGCGTCTGGAAGGACAATGCCTCCCTGTGGAACGGTGAGGGTTCCCGGGTAGTGAACGTGAAGCACGTTTCCTCGAATTTTAAAGAGGGAACTCAGAATTTCGGGCGAACCGTGAGTAAGGGGTCAGAGGTCTAACAGGGGATGCTCTTGCTCGAGCCCGGCGAAAGAAGATAAGATAATTATCTAGCACCGGGGAAGGGGGGGGGGGACACGAAAAACTGGGAGAACCGTCAACCTCAGTCCGAGACCGTCCAAAAGAATGCTCGGGGCCTCACGTCAAAGGGAATAAGTCAAAATCAGATGGGGGAGTGGAGGACGATGATTTTGTCTAGAAGAGAACAGTCGTCGGGGAGAAACTTCACAGAAGTCAAACTGCGTTGTCCACTTTCCTTCCGGCCCGATCCTGTGACGCGAGGCGTACATTGGTGGGAGGGGGCAAAAGCCCTATCGGATTGTAAATAACAATAAAGGCGATCTCCAAGAGATGCCTTGACCGCCGGTATGGAGGAGGGAACCATGCCATTGACCGGGTGTCTAGCTCAGACATACACCTCTTCCGGAAAAGAAAGTTGGAGAAACCAGGAAGGAGGGCCATCAAAGAACTTCCAAAGTACTGGCAGTGGGAAGCGGCCACCGAGGTAAACTCTAAAAGAGAGAGGGGATGGAGACGATCGTGAGCCTCACGAAAAGGTAGGTAGAAAGGACCGGCCTGACACGGACAGGGGATGGTTCACGAACAGGCATTAAAGGAATCTCTAAAGTGGCCCTTATTAACGACGGGCGACTTGGCACGGACCCTTTCGGCGGGGCCGGATGCACACCACCTTGTAACTTCGGGATGAGTGGAATACGGAGGGCTTCGTGTTCATCGTGTCGAAGGAATGCTGAACCGGGGGCTATAACTTTTGTTCGCGGCACCAAAGAGTGAGAACGTCGTTTCGAGTCTCAGATTAAAAACTCGCTGGGAACACTGAAGGTACGGTCTGGGGGCGATAAGAACTACGGCGGGCCGCGGGACGTAGAGGGGGTCAACAGAGTCGGGGCCGAAGCAACCTCCCATCTCACTAAAGTGCCGGAGACTGACGTTGGGGTGCCAAAAAGGAAACGAGAGATACGCTCCGGGAACAGAAAAGATCTCCCAACAACCGGAGGAGGAGGGATATTAGTATCGAGGCAGCAAAAGGATATTTGCGTTTGAAATGGAGGCTGAAAAAAGGAGTTGCCGCGCTGTAAGTTTCTCTGGCACCAGGGGAAGGAACAGGGTTTGGGGGCCATCTTTTCGGCAAAAGAATCCGCAACCGAAGGAGTGAAGAAGAGGTATCATAGCTCGGTCAGACGAATCGAACTCATCTGAACTGGCACTTCATCGTGGGCGCAGATCACACTGGAGGGGTGCCCGAAGGACATCCTGATGATAGGAGTGCGGCCGCTATCACGCTTACACCTAAATTCATCCGGAAGAGTTCGCCGTGGTCCAAGTCGAAAAGAGGGTAAGAAAAGGCGAGCTTCCGATGCTCTTTGGGGGGATTTCAGTAGATTCAGTACCTGCGGCGCGTCGGTAGGCAAAAGGGGGATTTCACCACGCAACGAAAACGACCCACCAGCCACACGCAGGTACACAATTCATACACTAGGGAAGAAGGTTTCCCCTCTGTGGGGGCCGGCGGCCCTCCAAGCCTGAAAGTTCCTTGAGGAGAAGCTGCAAAGGGACTGGGAAACGGCGGAGGCTTTCAGGACGTCGGAAGGATACTCGATCCCGACACCGGGGTGATGAGATAGGCAGGGGGAAGCGCCTCGGTCAAGGCCGTCGGCGAACGACGTGTCTTGGAAGAGGGGGTGGGGGGGGGGGGGTGGGGGGGGGGTGGTGGGGGTGGTGGTGGGCTATCGGATGGATCATAACGGGACTACCCGCATAGTCATGAGACGGGCTCGGCGAGCCGTCCGGTGGCAAGAACTAAAGGAGTGAAGGCGTAAAAGGGCGGACGACGACCGGGGATAGCGACAATAGAAAGGAGGGTGGTGGGAAAATAGAGGGTGCCGCCTGAAGCCCGGCGGAGTCACGAGAGCGGCTATCGATTGTACGGATTTGAAAAGGTTGAAGTGTCGTCTCAAGAAACGAGCGCGGCTGAGGGAGGGAGTGCGGCGGGGACGGGCGGACGAATCGAGACCACTCCGGGCTTAGCAGCAAAAGGTGTACTAACATCCCCGTCCTAAGGGAGCACGAAAAAAAATGGAGGTAGGAAAAGACTTGACTCATCGCTAACTGTTAAAACGGGGGGTTCACAAAAACCGGGGCCCAATGGAAAAAACCCTTATTTTCGGGCTGGCATGACGACGAGAGATGTCTAACCTCTCTAAAAACTAAAGGGGGGGGAAAAGTCTTTAAGGCCGATCGAAAAGGGAGATCAACTCATCGATAAACTGGGGAGGGGGCTCGGGGTTGTCCCGGCCGAAAGAAAGAGGGCTTTTTTCCATTCATGGGTGGGGGGAAAAGCCTCAATGGGGAGGGGCAAAGGCGAGTGTCGCAATTGAAGAAATCTGGAGGAAGGAGTAGGATCGTAGCTAATCCCGGACCAACGGATCTCATCTTCCAAGAAAGCCGCTGATAACTCCAGTTTTGCTACGCTGGCGGAGAAAAGAAACCAATACACTCTGCATCAACTATCAGCTGGGGGAAAGGTTCAAAACGGGACATAACAGATGCCCAGAACAAAAAGCTATCGTCTCTCGAGAAAGGGTATGAGGCTTGTGAAATCTTAGCGCCGGACGGGCGAAGAAAGACATCTCGGCGAATATGGTCTTCTAAGTCCAGCGGAGGTGCATCGTAGCTACCCACTAAACACTTATGCCGCAGGGGGGGGGAAAAGCCGAGCACATGATCGACGGACGTGAGAGGGATAAAGGGGACGATCTATGATTCTTTGATAGAGGGAATCGCGAAACAAAGCATGGTACTAGATCCTAAGGGGGGCCGTCTCATTTTCAAACCCGCACCAAGAGGGGGGGTCAAGGATGGGACATAAGAAAGGCAAGGGGTGTTAACGCTTGTGGTTGAGCGGGAAGGGCTCCGGAAGGAGACGAACGACTCTGCTCTCTCGAAAAAGTGGGGGAGGAACGTTCATCCTCAAGAGAGAGAACGCTGCGTGAAATCCCAAGGAGAGTCCTCGGCCCGTGAAGAAATATACGAGGAAGTTGCACTCACATGGTGCGGGCGCTCGGGGAGGTCTCGTACGGGGGTCGCGCTTGTCGGAGTCGCGGAAAGCGGTCTGAAATCGGACTGCGCGGCGGGGGGGAGTTCGGGGAAGCCGGGCTGGAGGCAGAAGAAAGAGAAGGGGACTAACAGTGGTCCCATTGAAAGACGTTTGGAAAAAGGGGGAGAACGGTTATACCGTAAGCCCGCGTGGTTCCCACATTCAGGAAGAGGATGGAATCAAACGACCACTCTAGGTCCTCCCGAAAGAGGAGATGGACCCTCACCTAAAATCACCGGGGGGGGGGCGGTCGCGCCGAACTAAACCGACTCTCTCCGAAGAACCTTAAACGACCTGGGGTCGTAAAATATCCAGAAACGATACCCCGTTCTACTATTAAAAGTGGGGGGAAGAAAGGGTCACCATGGTGGTGATCGCAAAACGAATCCAAAAGGAAGCGAAGGGTTGGCGTTTGGAGGAGGACTTCGAAAACGAAATGCGCACTTAGGTTATTAAAGCGGGCTGAGATGTGGGGGGGAAAGGGGTATTCCGAATGAATTGAATATAACAAAGCAAAACGTCACAGTCGGACTAGGATATCGTAAGAGAAGGCGACATGTTTGCGAGACGCGATGTGGGAAACTACAAGTAGACCGTCCCTAGTTGGGGATGTTCCTCAATCCCAAGATGCCAAGAGTCATCTGCACTCGAGATAGAGGATGTTGAGGGTAGGTATCCCGTCTTGATATTCTAAAGTACCGGCCGACGTTGGGCACAGACATTCCGTAGGTCCGTTGGACAATTGAAAGAACGAGGAAGACTAAAAACCGGGGAGTCGTGACTCGTCCCTGGGAAAGACGATACGCCATCACTACAGGTGGAAAGAACAATCACATCACAAGAAAAGGTCGGAATCAAGGTCACGAAGGAAAATCGCTCGAAAAGAAACTGAGCTAGGAGAAGCGACCAGAGCGCCCAGAGAAAACTCAAGAAAAACCCCTTTCCCATGCGTGATGTTGACAACGGCAAGTCGAACAAAACCAATCAGAAGGTGGAGGGAGGTTAATTTGACCGCGGAAAGTTGCAAAAGAAAGCCCGGTCCGTGAGGAGGGAAAAAAAGGCTTTCGACAACTAGAGGGAGAGGAATCGAAGATCTACTGCATTCCGGTTGACGCGGGGAAAGAAAAAAACCTCCGAGTGCCGGCCTCCGGGTCACGGAACGAGTCGGAGAAAAGATCAGAAGGGAAATCGAAACGCGGGACTGCCCGTGTTTGACTCGTCGGCAAAAACTCTCCGCGAGAAAAGGAGGGAACAGAAAGAAGGCAATCTCATGGAGAGGGGAGGAAAGGTCAAACAACGAAAGAAGGGGAGGGGGGAACGATACAGTAAGGAGTCGTCGTTCTGTCAAATACAATAAAGGAGAGAA
>Ga0179591_1339023_pt1 | contig 11647 bp, 14 predicted proteins | sample CZOMad2_1_08_16f_FD_182891 | JGI IMG/M metagenome (GOLD analysis project Ga0179591, IMG submission 182891) | Vadose zone soil fungal communities from Angelo Coast Range Reserve, California, USA - CZOMad2_1_08_16fungal (PacBio error correction) | ecosystem: Environmental > Terrestrial > Soil >...
CATTACTCTGGCTGCGCAACAAAAAAGAGGGGACCCGGCGTTTAGGAGCATCAAGGAAAGGGGAAAAAGGAAGAAGAAAAAAGATCGTAAGGAATTCCACAGGAGAGGGAGGGTGATAAAAAGGGAAGATCTCATCATTAAAGGAGTTGGATGATCTTGGGGAATGACTGGAATTTTAGGGATCCGAAAGGGAAATATTGAAAGACAACAGAATCACGAAACTTTTTGATATAGAGCACTTCAAGATGCGAAGGGGGGAAGAAACGAGGCCTGAACTAAACCCTGAAAAAAGGATAAAAATAGTTACTAGGTCTTCTTTACGGGGGGGTTAGAAGTCACTATCTAGGGACAAATCTCCTTTAGAGGAACCCCTAACCCTTTAACAAGAAATCTTTCAGCACTGGGGGTTTTGGGGGAGGGTCGAGAAATGAAATCCTTGAGGAGCTAAGTACATAGGAGAAAAGAGGATAGTAAAGAAGAGAGATTTCTTTGAGAATTGGAAGTCTTGGAACTTAGTGGGGAATGAACTTAAGTTCACTTAAATTCATAGCACCTCTTCGGATGTAGGAAACTGGAAACTGGGTTGCTCCCTTTCCAACCCAATAATGGAACGACCTGGTGGGTTGTAGAAGAGGGGGGAGTGCAATAATGTTGAGGCCTTGGCGCTAGTTAGGAAAAGTGTGCCCGGAGGAGTGGGCCAATGCCAGTCTTTAGAAATAAAACTTCTGGGGTTGGGTAGGCACGAGTTAAACAGCCTAAAAATAAATAAACAGGAGCCTTTCAATCATGCTAGTGATCACAGTCTGTTGCGGGGAGGAAGGACCGAGTCTTTCGGGCGTGCCCTCGTGTAAGGCGCCATGACCGTGGCGTCTGAAAGGGAATCGCCGTGAAACGTATCTTCTGAGGAATAAGACGAGAGGAGGCCGAAAACTCAGCGGGCCCGGACTCCTCTGCAAAAAGAAAAGGGATCCAGTTGATCAACCGGTATTAGTATTCGCCTCTTATGCACAATCGCCGCAAGAAGATCTACTCCAAGCCAAGAAGACAGCGCGACAAAAAAAAAAACGGCAGAGAGGCGAACTCCAACCGGACCTAGAGAAAAAAAATGGCAAAACCCAGCCTCGAGACCTCTCTAAAGGGGGGGGGGGAAACCCACTGGCGTGTAGCGCATACCGCCTGAGCGGATAGTACATTGCAGAGGGAAATTAAAACTGGCTCTGTGTGCTATATGAGGGGTAGTCTGATTTCTTCCAAAGGACCTGGCGCATGAAACAGGTGTTATCATTTATGACTAAGAACGAACAGGGATTAACGCCCTTGGAAAAAAACAACCTAAGCGCGTAAGGGAGACTAAGGAACTGAGTCTAAAGAAAATTGGGGTGAAAGGGGGGACCGGCGGAATAAAAAAAATAAGAGGTTATGTACTCTGTTGAGGCACTTGATAAAGCCCTTTTTTTTTTTTGCGAAAGAAAGACGAACCCGCCTAGGTTCTTCGGACGCCACGGGAGTAAGAAAAAAAACGGAGCATGTTTTTGACAGGGGTAGACTAAACCTCGAGATAAACCGCACCAACAAAGGGTTGAGACTACCCGCCAATAGGGGTAATAAGGGAAGGAAAGAGGAGGATACGTTTCGATGGCATAGGACTGACTCGGGGACTATCATCCCGCCAAACGGCAGAGGGGGGGGAAGGAACGGTTTCGCTGTCGATACTGCGGACCGAGAAGATTCGGAGAAGGAGGAGCACGAAATTTTTTGACACAACGCAATCTCTTGACATTGGTCGGGATATTCTTCCTCAAGTACCTATTTGCCGATGGAGGCTGGAGGGAAAAACAAAGTCTGCCCAGGCAATACCGATCATGGACACACTATCTCGGAAAGCAGCAGATCTACAAAACCGGGGAGACATCGACCGCAAAAGACTCAAACAGAATGTTTACGAGATGGCCCACAGAAAAAAGGAGGGCCTGAACTATGTTATACAGCGCAGTAGGGAGAGCGATAGAACGAGGGTCGAGCCTGGGAAAAAGGGAGGGGGGAATTCGGTCAAAAGGACGGAGCGGTCCAAACGAGCTCTGAGGAACCGACGGAAAGGTGTTTGAATCCGGCTGGGATTGCGTCGATGTTGAAGTGAGGAGAGAAGAGGAAACTCAGCACTGCACTACCAAGGCTCAGAACAAGAGGGCGGGGTTACACGCGATGGGTAACGGGAAGGTCAGACCGGGAATTACACGCGGTAGTCTTCGACGGGGGAGAAAAAAAGTCAAAAATGAGAGTGTTTTCAGTTACGTCAAACAACGTATACATTCACTCGTGCGGTCAGGGGGGGGAAAACTCTTATCTCCTCACAGGACAATGGAACAGGAAGTGGGTCAAGATGGGGAATCTCAAACGTTGACAAAAAGCGAAGCTAAAGATAGGGGCCATGGGGTTTTCTGAGGGGATCTCTCCACCCTGACAAGAAAGAAGGGAAGTCAGCACAAGCACTCTCAATGAGTGTTGTCATGAAACTCCAACTGGCGGGGTGATCTCGTGTAAATTAAAGACAATTAAAGTGTTTGGCGGGAAGCATAGACTAAAAGGGGAAAAGAAGTATCCTTGCGGTTACGGGATTAAGCGTCTAAAACGGATCGGAAGCCAGGGCATTCAGTCGTTCGGAGGGGGGAGCAGCAGAAAATCTGAGCGTTACGGTTAGGGCGGAAGCAATCTGCACCGGAGGCCGGACATGGGGCGTTTTCAACTATCACGGAGGTAAGGGCAAAGGGAAAAGCTTGGGCGTAAAAACGGGGGGGACGCTACGTGGGGCCGAGCCTCAATGGGGTGTCACGATCTCTGACAATGAAAGGGGCTGTGGGGGGACGACTTATTGGGTCGACAATCAACAAACAGTAAAAAGTAAATAGGGAAAAGTCCTTCTATCAATGCCGAGTGTCAGACTATTAAAACCCTCCTAAATTCTTGGGGAAATCTCTTCGTGGGAGTTTTTGTCAAACCTGAAAGATGAACGCTGACGAGAGACGGGCCTAATAGTGGGAAAACCGGGCGGACGACGCTTGAAAATCAAACGGCTATCGCTACAGACCCCTGACAGGGGCATGAGGCTTAGAAAGAGCAGGATGGCATTCCACGCACTACTAGCGAATAGAACCGAATATCGGCTCTTCTGAAAAAAACCTAAGTCAGCACCTGAACAAGGAAAAGAACAAGCTGAAGGGGGGAGTAATGCTCTCCGAGAGAACCGCAGTGGTCGGATTACAAACTGTCTGGGTTACCTTAGAGACACTAAAGCGTGTGGAGCGTCGGTTCCGGGGAGAGAAGAGAAAAAAAGACGCTCGCTTCATTTAAACAATTGTACACTTGGAGAAAAAGCTGAACAGTCCATGGGCTGAAGCGACGGTGGGGATTAAATCTCCGAAGCAAGAGGATGGTGGGGTCGTGTGAGTAAAATAAACACTTTCTCAGGGGAATGCGTGGCAGCGTCTAAAGCAGGTGTCGTAAGGCGGGCTGAAATGTGCCCGTAGAAGGGAAGTCACTACGGTTAGTGCTGAGCACAGGCTGCATGCGAGATTGGGAAAGATCCATCGAAAAAAGACACAGGGAGGACAAAAGAGCGGAGGGAGGGGATAATTCGGCGTTTGGAGCGCTCAAGGTGGGACAAATCACGCCTGAAAGAGGATCAATCGTCCAGAAATCAATAGAGAGCATTCCTATGGAGGAAAGTAAATAGTACGGCAAAAAGGAGGGAGGAGTGCCATCCGGTAAAACAGCGGTTACCGAGGACGTCTCTTCATTCGAAGGGCGTAAGGGGAAGGTTGGGGGGTGTAGTGTTCACAGTTTCTTCTTTCGATCTTGCTCTCTGGTGTAGGCGTTCAGTTAGTTGCTGGGTCGGCCAAGAGGGATCGGTAGGCCTGAGCTTTGGAAAAAACAGCGGCCCTCATAAGGAAATCGGTACGGCCAACCGCACACAAAAAAATCTCATACACTTTCAACGGGGGCAAGGGTTGTCAGCAGGGGTCTGAAAAAGTAATATGGAAAACTGAGCCGCTCGCTCGGGGGGGACGAAGTGAGCGAAGACATACCATTTCTGAAAACAAGTTTATCTTAGGGGATCCCGAGGACGACTCAAAGAAACGGAAGGAGGGGAGAAAGAAGGGGAATGCTCCCGGATCGAGACAACAAGGATGGGGGTTGTTCCAACCTCGGTGCCCAACTTGGGGTTGGGAGTACCTCAGTTCGAAGGAGCGACCTTCGACAGGTCAAAATCTAAGGGCCGAAACGGCTCACGCCGGTACAGGAGGAGAGACCAGAGGCCGGACGAATCTCACGCATTGCTTGGCACAGTAGACCAGAAGCAGAAAAACGAGAAAAAGAGGGCAGAATGCAAAAAAGGGAACTTTGTGAACCTGGTAGTAGCCTGAGGGCGCCTCTTTTCTGAAAGGGGTCGCCGGGTGAGAGGGTTATTCCATCACGGCTCCGGAGGGAATGACTGAAGCATGCGGGGATCAGAATCTCAAATCAGTCCGACACTACAGCGAGACACGCCGGTAGATGGATAGGAAGACCTATCACGTGCAAAGGAGAGAGACTCGAAGGCGTGTTTTTGTACAAAAAACCATTCTAGCGGCATGGGGTTGGTCAGCGAAGAAGGTTTGGGGCAGCCTCGGAAGAATTGGAGGTGGTTTCGCCGGTTCGATTTCGGGGAGGAAGACGACTGATCGACTGGAGGCGATTGGGAAGCTGAGAGCCGACGGCGAGAAACGCGGTGTGCGCAAATGGGGAAAGCGGGAGGCATTTGGAAAGGTTCCTTCGAAACAAGGCGCTGGTAGTGACAAAAAAACGGAGGAACGCAGGACTACTGGGGGACAAAACCATCAGGGTGCCAGAGGCGTCCAACTCCACGGTAGGGGATGTCCATGGCAGCGGCGAAAAGAAAACCCTCCCGACTCGTACATTAAGAAAAAAGAGATTTGATCACAAAGAGTGGAACATTTCTTTACAAGAATAAAAGGAGTTAGAAGGGACGCCAGAGTAGGCTAAAGAACCAAACTCGGGAAGAGATGGCAAGAGTAAAAAGAAGAAGGGCAGTTTACAGCGCCAAGGGAAAAAGAGATATTTACCACAAGGGGGGAAAGAAAATTATTTACTGAAGGTTGGAAAGCATGAAGGGGAGGGAAAAGAAAAAAAATGGAGGTGACTTGAGTACCAAAGCGAAAAAAGGGTCGGACCCCATCAGAGAAGAAGGACCATTCAGACTCAAATCCTATCTATGGAATCAAGAAGATCACAGAGGTTAAGAGATAAGAGTAAATGAGGTAAAGTGAGAAAATCAAAAGTAGAGAAGTTAGGGAATGAGGGGGAAAGGGGGGAAGTAAAGTGTACTACTATACTCTAGGAAGGGATAGAAGGAAAAAAAAAGAAGGTATTAAAAAGGCGTAAGGGAAAAGGGTAGGAGTGGGGGAAACCCCGAATGAGAAAGGTTCAGTTCAGTATAGAAAAAAGCGAGAGATAAAGTGCAGGTCTAAAGAGGGAAAAGAGAGTATAGTGTCCGGCATATATTATCCTCAAGAGGGAAAGGAAGCTCAAAATGTAAAAAAAGCCTGTGGAGAAATTAGTTCTCTGGAAGGAAAGTTTTCTATTTTCTCGATCTACTGAAGGCTCCTTTAAGAGGTGGGGAGAGCGGGGTAAGGAGGAAGTTCCCGCGGATAGGATCGCTAAACGGCGCAGGGCCAGAGACTTGTGTGGAACGAACCGACTAGTGAAGAGCGATAACAACGTAGAGGAGGAAGAGGAGACACTGATCTGCTGCAGGCAACAAAATAGTGAAGGACGCCGCGTTTAGGAGGAAAGTACGGATCATAAAACCAAAGAGGAAAAAGTGGAGCACTGAGATATCAGTAGAGATTGGAGGAAAGGAAACAAAGATTCACGATGAAACTCTTAAAAATCAACTGATTTGAAGGGAGCTTTTGTCCTTCAGTAGATACCTCGTATCCGAGAGCTCCACGGAGAAGATCACTCTTAGGAATCTGCTAGGAGAGAAAACGGTGGGGAAAGAAGGGCTGACCCTGAACTAATTCGGGTGTTACAAGAAAGGAGAAACCACGGACAGTAGCAGTTCCCTGGCCTTGTTTGGACCCGAGCCTAATAGTAGGATAAGAGCCGTTACCTCAGAAGGGAACTAAATTCTTAGGGGACAGGAAGTGTGAGTTCTTTCTCAACTAAGAAAGAACCGTCATCATGTCTGGTAAATCAGGTCAAGAGGGGGGGCACAGTAGATGGAATGTCAAGGGAGGCTTAGTAACTTAGGGGGGGGGGAATACAGAGGAAGGTTAAGAAAAAAGGTACTTCAAGAAAAAAATCCAGGGAACTTTCTTTGAGGGGAACTGACCATTTTTCCTTAAGTTCCAAACCTAACAACAATTAACTTTTGAGAAGATTGCCAATGTTGGTTGTGGTGGGGGACTTGGAGATAAAATGGTACTGCCAGGATAAGTGGTACACAGGGGGGAAATTCTGTAGGAAAATAGTAGGTGGGAAGCAGTGTAAACTTTCTGGCGCCTAAAAAGAAGTGATTCGGGTAAATCAGAAGCTGAGAAGAAGGGTCGTGAGGGGCGGGCTGGGTGCGGGAGATCGTTGGCATGGCCGGACCGAAAGTGGGTAATGACGAGGAGGGACAAAGACCGGTTAAACCGAGGAGCAAAGCGAAAAAGACAAACGCAAGATTGCCGAAAAGAAAGGATTTCTACCTGGAAAACCCCGGCACGAATAAAGAATGACTAAAGCTGGTAGAGAAGAGGACGCCGCTCATGGACAAAAAAGAAAGAAAAAAGAAGACTTCGTTACTCAATAGAAGAAATCTACCCCAAGGGCACCAGAATCATCGAGGAGTCAAACCGCAGATGAAGAAACGATCAAACCGGAGAACTTCGCTAATGGTGGGTTACCCAACACTTAAGCCGTTGAAGCGCATGACCTCCCGTGAGGTAGGAATAGTTGCAGTAACTTAGGGTTACGCTTTTTGTTCTTAGGAGAGGAAAGGAGGAGTCTACTGAGACAAGCATTAAAGTACGTAGGCATTATTGGAAAAGGAATAAAGGAAGGAGGTACGGACACACTTTCTTCGCAACAAACTAACGCGAAAGAACCGAAGAGCACAAAGGTGACGGGGGGGCAGAAGACTACTCGGAACTTCTTGGACAGGGACGGGAGTTTAAACGCTGCCAACTGCGGAAAAGAGGGCGAGGAAGGAAGTCAAGCGCAGGGGTTCGGGAAGTCTGATTTTTTTGACAGGGGGTCGAAGGTAGGAACGACCTGGGGAGACCGAACCCAGGAGCACATTGTCACACTGCCGGGCTAAAACAAGGGGAAAATAGGGGGGTTTGGGGGACGGAATCGAGATGCATGAAGTTAGATTCCGGTTAAAAATGCATGAAGAGGGGGGAGAAACGGCGCAACCATCACACCGGCCGAAAAGGGGGGGAGAAGGTTATGCGCAGAGAACTGCTTTAAATACTAGGCTTATGTCTCGCATGGAAGGGTTTGAAAAAAGGTGACTGTGGAAAAACTTGGCCGCAAGGTCGCTGATTGATGCGAGGAGAGGGGACTAACTCTATTGGATATCATGGATCATTCTCACAGCAGAACATGCATAAAAGAATTTGGAACCGAGACCCAGTAAGAAGAAATCTAAACCTCCTAAACCCGGTCTACAAACGAGGGGGGGAACAGTCGTGAACCTCAGTACTGGCCCTCAGCGGGTACGCGATTGAAAAAGAACTAGGGGAGACCAAGGCAGAGAAAGGGTGGCGGTCATTACAGTCGAAAAGGGGAGAGAAAAAAAATGAGATTAGGAGCCTTCAGATTAGCGTTTCCAACCGTCTTAGACAAACTCTACTCTTATCGAGAACGATTGGTGAACTCAATGAGAGGCTGGGGTGGGGAGCGAGGTTGAAGGAGGGCGCGTCTCTACATACTCACTAAGAAAGAGAAAGGGAAATCGGAAAAATAAAACGGCGCTTGGTAAAACGGGGCACATTGAGACAGTCAGAGTTGGAAAGGGAGAGGGTGGATCCCCTCATGAGAGAAAATGAGGAAAGGGGGGAGACTCCAAACGAAACTCACTCACATTCCCTCGTGCCGATCCTAGTCGAACAATTGGGAAAGAAGGGACGTTCACTCTTGATCAAGAAGTAAAAACGAAGAGAAGAGAAGTGAGGTGCCCTGGGGGGGAGAAAGGATCGATGACGCTTCTCTGAAAACCAGAGGGCGATACATACACAAGAACTCAGCTGCAGTCAAGTGTTGGATTCAAAAGTTCGGTGATTTTAGAGCAATTCGAAGAGTGGGAAGGAATGTGTGGGAAGATGGGGTTTCAATGGGGGTAACGGGAAGGGGGGGAAACTTCGTGTAGAAGAGCTATTCTAACGGTCGGTTACTTGCGTGGAAGCGCTACCATTCGGAAACCGGGCAGGCCATCATTCTGCGGAGGGCAATAAGAAAAAAATGTACGTGGGGGCAGGGTTCAAGTGTTCAGTTGGGTCCCGAGAAGGAGCAACCGCGCTGCCCGGTGGGGACTATTCAACGACAGCTTGTCTCCACCCCTCTTGGGGGCTCGCCTTCAAAACGAACGCAGGACGTGTTGTTACTTGAAGGAGGGGTGTAAATGAGGAGCTGGGGACGCGGGTTCTTTGTAGACGGGACGGTTGGGCGAACTCAAACAACAACTGTGAGGATAAAGATATAAATCAACTCTCCTACTATCAACCGGGAGAAGCGTGTAAAAAGAGCTAGGGACACCCGAAAAGGGGGAGGGAAAAAAAGTCAAGGAGGCAGGTTTGGGGTGCAGTCTGGACCCAACGTTCGGGGAGAAATACTTACGTTCTCTTGAACTGGTTCCACCACCCTGGGCCGGAAGACGTGTCAATTAGATCGAAAGTTACCCCTTAAAGCGCGAAAGGAGAAAGAAAGACTCAAGGGGACCTGTGCAGGGATTCCTACGAGGGGTTCTAAAGGACCAGTAAAAGGGCATCGGGAAGGGAATGGTCTAACGCAGTATGGAACGTCCCAGCTCCAACAGTCGCGGGGGGGGGAGAGGGGGGAGGCTCTAAAACGAAGGTATCCAAGGCAAGTTGGGTCAAGAAAAAAGAGAGAAAAACGGAGGGGGGAGAGGCTGCTGGTAACCGTCGAGAAGTCCAGGGGGGGGGGGGGGGACGTATCTGACGGAATGGATAGACTCGCGAAACCACGGCAAAGAGCTCGTCGGGGGGGAGGGGGAAGAGCTGGCGGCAAGAGCTGAACGAAGGGGAATTCCTGAGTTCGGGTGGTGAGATCATCTACCAAGCAGGAGTGTAATCCTGCGTAACAGGAACACGGGGGCGGCAGGCGGGGCAAACAACCTACCGCCTGTGCGTATTTCGTCGATTTGAAAGGGAAAAATATCCGGGAACAGTGGCGTTTCGGTCAAGACCCCTGTAGCTGCAGGAACTATGATGGCGCCAGAACACGTAAGACAGCGCCGGAAAAAAACCCCCAGAATGAGGACCCACGCGCGACGGAGGAATACGAGTCTAATTGTAATCGATAAGGGGGGGTGAAACGGAAGTCATCCCACCCCTTGAAAGGTCCGAATAAAAAGGCCTAAGGATCTGGAGGCCTACATGTAATGGGACTGAATATTGGGTGTGTTTCCTCAGGGGGCATATGGTATTCTGGGGCCATCGCTAAAAAAGTCGTGGTACGCTTTAATAGGGGCCGAGGACCTTAAAACGGACTTTCACTTATGAGATCTGTCAATTGTAAGCCTCTCTGATAATGCTTCATATGTTTCAGGAGCGGGTTGCCGCCCTTAACTCCTACAGGGTATCAGGCCGCACCCTCTTTCTCGGCAAACACCTCATCCGCGGGTTCTCTTCACCGACGCCCTCGCTTTCGGGGGTGGTGTCAAACCGTGGCGAAAAACCCATTGCCTCGACGCTACCAAAAATGATCGCGGGGAGGGGTCCGCCTTTTTCAATGGGTATCATCAATAACTCCGTTGTCGGTCCCGAAAGTTGCGGGGGAGGGGTAGAGAACAGATCCCGCTTCCAAGGGGGGGGAAAAAGGGGAAAAAGCAGCAAGACTTCGGGCCTCCTCCCAACCCTTACGGGTAGTCAAGGTGCACGTTGGGGTGCAGTCATCACGGAGGGTCTGTCTACCGGCGGGGTCCACAAACAGCGAAAGTACGAGAATAGAGGACAGCAAAAGGCGTGAGAAAGCTATTTTTCTACGGCTGGCCGAATTGGCAGTCGACAGTGAAAGAAAGACGTAACGGAGGTCCGCGGCGAAGGGGAGGAAGCGATGTCAGGGTTCCAGCATCTCGTAGTCGCAATAGGGAAGCGGGGCGGGACGGACAGTCTTCAGGTAAGAAAAACTGCAGCTGGTGGGAAATCAATGTGGCGTATCTTCAGATATACAAGATAAGGAGGGACTCGCCTCCAGACAGAAAAAAGGCGTTAAAACCCCCCGGGTTCAAGCCACCTAGAATTCAAGGGGATCACGGGGGGCGGGCATCAGAGAAGGAGAAAGAGGTGAAATTTGTGGTGTCCACAAAACCTAGAGGTAGATTGTTCTGGCGAGAGGCCTATTTTGGCGGGGGGAGCCTAGTGAGTGGGGCTTTGGCGGCTGAAGGTTTTTTAAAAGATTAGTGCGGTAGGAGAGTCCCTGGGAAGGAGAGGCCGCTTGCAGTCAGGCGCAGTCTAAAAGCGGGAGGGGAGAAGGAAGGAAGGATATTGTGCAGGGGGCCAAAGGTCGCCTCCGGGACGAGTGGGGGGAGGGGGGTCAAGAAGGCCCGAGTATGGTCAAGGAGTTCCTCTTGGAATAAAGGCAATTTGGGGGGCCATCTCGTTCCAAGAATGAAAAAACGGTCTGCATAAGGGAGTGTCCATTCTACAAATCTCCTACCGCACTCCGTTGAAAAGGAAACTCAAAAGAACGGGGGGGGATAATTCTCATTTTGGAGCAGGAATCATGCTGGGGAAAAGGGGGGGCCCAGAAGGTTCCTGCTCCTCGTGGTAGAAGAACACGCAGCGTTCTCGAAATTGAAATGGCGGGGGTCCCACGAACAGTTTCAAAGCCGTTTCCTAACGAAAACTCGCGTGCAAGGATAAAAGAGTGAAAAAAATGTGGGGCAATCAAAGGAGGAAACACCCAGAGTATTTCTTGGGTGTGGAAAGGCGCAAGGAGTGACTTGAAAAGAAAACAAAAGGGTGCTTAACGGAAGACCAACTGTGGGAACATTAGGGTAGGGTAAACCACTAAGGGACTAAGAGGAAGAATAAGGTCAGAAAATCCTATCATGTAGAATAGTGAAAGGATGGGAGGACGATAAGGGTTGACTCACGGTGGGGGGGCTAAATCCCCCCCTTCTCTTCCAATGAGGAAATTAGTGAACGTCGTGGGGTAAAAGGGTGGCTCGGCGTTAGCACTACCAGAGGGACGTCAGAAAACGGGTAAAGGGAACCGCCCTAGTCCCTGCCTTCGAAGGGGAGGGGGACAACAAGAAGAGGTGCAAGGCATCCTAGGGGGGGGTCCTCTAAAAGATTTCTAGGTCCAGAGGAAGAACAGATTGATCTGTTAGAGCTCGAGGATCCGGACGTAAAAGGGCTCA
>Ga0179591_1358678_pt1 | contig 11647 bp, 9 predicted proteins | sample CZOMad2_1_08_16f_FD_182891 | JGI IMG/M metagenome (GOLD analysis project Ga0179591, IMG submission 182891) | Vadose zone soil fungal communities from Angelo Coast Range Reserve, California, USA - CZOMad2_1_08_16fungal (PacBio error correction) | ecosystem: Environmental > Terrestrial > Soil >...
GCCTGCGGCGTGAAGCTTGTCGGCGGCAGAGGCAAGCGGGACCGCGAGACCGAAAAGGCCGCATCATTGGATAAAGAGCATTATCCACTCAACAGTTGGGGGGGAAAAAGGGTAGACGCGGCGAGCGGGGGGGGGGCAATTTCCACGCACCTGCATCTCGGTGAGGGTCCGATGCGTCTTCAATCAAAACTTGCGGGCTGAAACGCCCTATTCGCAAAGTCCAGGAATCTAACATTCTAGAGTTTAGTAAAGAGAAAAAGACCTCGCCGTAATAGCGGGCAATAAAGACGGGAAGCGATAGGACGGCGGCGCACGGAGGTTAAGAGGGGAAGAGATGCAGCCGCTGAGATCATCGGCGATGCAAGGGCGCTACTAATCGGGAATACTATCTGCAATTAGATATTCAAAAAAAAACCCGGAGAGTGTGAAGCCGGACCGCGCTCGCAATCGGGGACATAGGGAGGGAAAAATTCCGGTATCTACCGGGGGACAAAGGCAGGGGGGGAGAACTATGCAATAGTAGGCGAGCGGACCCCATAAGGTGGCCAGGAGAAAGAGGGGGGGATCGTTCACGAAGCCGGAGGTCTGTCCCTTGCCGGGAATGCGGGACGCATCAGAACGAGCATATAAAAATCAGATTGTAATAAATAGGTGAGGCGCGGGGGGATTCGGGATAGCGAGATCGGGCGGGCCGCGCGAGGGATTGGATTCGGCCAAGCGGAGGTGTGCGTCGACTATTACGTCAAACCACACAGAGACCCGCAAGAGAGCGCGCTTGCAGGATAATGGGTCTCGTCTCGGCAAATCACGCACGAAGTGATCGGGGGCCGACTGGGGCCTGGATACTCAGGGTACGCGTCTCAAAGGTAATTTCGAATGGGGGGATGTTATCAGGGGACGAAAATCTGACTGGCCTGGAATCATCCGAGCCGCGAGCGAAGGAGCTTCAGGGCGATGAAGAGTCTCACAATCCGCGAGATCGGCCTTCTCGCTGCGGAGGGGGAATTGTGGGGAAAATAAAAAAAGCACTAGCACTTGAGAGGGGGGGGGTATTGAATGGTGGTGTTAAGGGGATGAACTGTAAATAAGCAAGAAGCAATTCTACGTGACAAGAAGGAGGTCCGACCGACCGACGCCGCGGCGCAGCGCCAAAAAAGTTGAAGGACTCAGCCGCAGGGTCACTTGAGGCTGGAAGTGGGGTCTGGGGAAGGACGCCAAAAGTGAAGAATAGTTAGGGGAGAAGGGGACCAGGTGCCGCCACGAGGAAAAGATTCGACGATAAATGTGGTTGAACGCGGAGAAAAAGCACGATGAAAACAAGCAGCGAAAAAAAGTACTGCGAGGTTAAAGCCGGTATCGTTCAACCTTGTACCAAGGGAGGGGGTAAACGGCCGGCTGGAGACATCACATCGTCAGCCAGAATTGGGAAATGGCACGGGCCAATCAGAGGTCAGGGGTCGTACCCTGCGGCGCTCCGGACTCGCTGCGGGGGGGGGGGGGGGGGGGGGTTGGGGGGCGGCTCGGTGTGACTGTAGCGGTGCTATTCCAAGGGCCGGGGCCAAAAGGGGTGGCAGCGGTAGAAAGCAGAAGAACATTTGTACCATGGCGCGTCTGTTTGTAGGAAGGAAATCTTCGCGGAAGTAGGCCTTGGGAGGATCGGCCAGGAGGAAGATGGAAGAACCGGAGTCGAGCATGTGGCAAAGGGTCTGCGGTTGCGACGAGTGGCAATCTCGATGACTAAAACCCATGAATCTGGGGGAGGCACGGAAGAGACTGGGATCGAGCCATCGGAAGAAAGGGGGGTTAGAAAGGTGCTGGCGCCAGAAAGTCGGGCCCCGAATCACTTGTCTGGGCTGACAAAGTGGAAGAAAGCTGCCTATCTCACCCGTTAAACTGCGTTTTCTGGGAAGAAATTCGGATAAGAGCCGGGACGCGACACGGGGCAAGTCGGTCTTGGGCGGCGAGAAAACAACAAACGACCATTCGCAAGACAAAAAGACCAGGTGAGAGGAACAGCAAGAGGCGCATCCGGGGGGGAATCTGAAAGAGGGTCAGAGAAGGCAGGAGCTCAAGCACTGACCGTCGTCTCCGGAGGGAGAGGAGCCGGCGCCTCGACGCGGGAGCTTACTTCTCACCAGGCACTGAACTAGACTCAGATATAGAAGGAAAACTGGACATGGAAGCTGGGGAGTACCAAGAGTTCATGATAAGCGTACTTTTTCTGAAGACAAATAGCTAAGTGGCCACAAATATCCGCGGGTCACCGGAATGCGAAAACCCACGGGGAACAAAAAACAAAAGGAGGAACAGTAACACTAGGAAGAGGAAGTTGACATAAACCGGCGACGCTGAGCTGGGCATGGGAATAAGAACAGGGGGGGGCCCAACCGCGGGAGATGACTTTATCTGCTGCAGCAAAAACAGCCAGGACGGGAAAAATCGCTCTCAACACTTATTAAAAGCACAGATCAAAGAGGAATTGGCGACAAGAATCGTTCCGGGCTGGCCGTGCCCTTGGCGATTAGAAGATGCAAAAAAACGGCCGTACCCGTCGTGAGGTCTAAAAAATTGTCCCATGGAAGAAAATCAGAGGGGGGAACTGGGCAAAAGATTTCAGCAGACGCTTTAAAACGGCCCGTTACCCGCTCGAACGCTGGTCCGGAAAGGAAAAAAAACGGCGCGGGCGTCTCGGAACACCTGTTATACTCATGGAGATTGGCCTCCAATTAGGTGGCAGAGCATTCCATATATCTTAGCTATAGGGACCGCACGCGGAACGAGAAAAGGGAAAGGAAGTCCGCCGGCCCCAAACGTCGAACGAAGCATAGCTTGGAATCCTTGAATCTCGAAGGGCGGAAGCGACACCTGACATCCGGCCGATGGAAAGCCCAGGGGAAGATGTGTCGGTTGCGTAATGTGAGTGTAGCAAAGTAATGGGCGAGCGCCGTACCGGAAACGCCGGGGAACCTTGGTCAGTGTGGCAGAGCTTAGATCAAAGGGGGGGGCCAGAACGCAACATACTGTTGGATAAAACGAGGCAGTTAGTAAACTTGGCCGAAACAATCAACTGATCAGGGCCAACTCGTGAGTATCTCCAGCAATTGTTCTAATTCGTCGTTGCGGGGAAAAAAGAGATGCTTGGTCCTGGGCCAAGGCACCTCATGGGGGAGCGAAAAGCGGCAGGAAGGTAGAAACCGGACGAAACTAACAACAATCTAGCACTTGAAATCGACGGCGTAATCCGTGACTGCAGAGCCAAAAAGGCTATTCCGCGGACGACCAACCGACGGTGGAAACAAATGCTCTTGCGGTTGAAAGGAAACCACAGGTTGTGCGTACCCTCCTAGGGCCTAATATAAACCGAAGAAAGCAGAGCGAAAACAACTGGCAAGCGGGGGGACCCGGAACTGGAAGACTATCCATCGGCGAGAGCGCAACCTTCGGAAAGTCAGATGGGGGGAGTTGGCTTGAAACAGGCCTTTGAACAGACCCGGGTAAACGGGGGACGCGATAGAAAGTCTGGGGGAACGCAGACTTCGATGATATATGAGCTTTGCGGCTTCCACTCGCTTCTCCTGGCTCGGAGTGGCTCAGAGCCGGGGCAACCAATGGGAAATCAAATAAGCCGCAAGGACCTCTTGCGCGCACAGGGGTCGAAAGGAAGAAGGCTTGGGAGCCGCATCTTTCATGGCGAAACCTGAAACAACTTCCAAGAGAAAAGTGCGAGGTCAACATTTTCGTTGCACGTCCCCTGCGTGCTTAATCTCTTTGGGAAAGGGAAAAAAGGCGTCGTCAATGCACAGCGGCTGGACAAGTTCATCCTGTCGCGGGAAAAACACCAATCAACAATTTATGGAAGGAGTTAAAAAAGAAGGCTGGGGGGTAATCATCACTGCGCCAGACGCTAGAAAAAATATCGCGAGGGGGTTAAAAGGGGCCTGCGCAGAATGGAAAAAGTAAGATCGGGCAACCCCAAGCGATCGCGCTTATATCAATTTTCGATCTAAGGGTTAAAGCGAACGGTCTGGACGGCGCCAGGACCGGGGACGCGATCGCGAGGAGCCGAGAGGCACAGTATAACGACACCGAGAAGGTCGATTACTGATCGAAAAAAAGAAGACGCCCCTGATCATTATGGATGGCGGCGCAGGAGCGAAGACTAGGGCTGACTCCCTCCGTGCTGCACGAGGGGCTCTCCCTAACTGGGGGGCAGCCTGCCAAGCGAAGGGTAAGGGTCTCGTCAGCTGAGCCGGGATATTATAGAAAGAAATAATGCTCGCAAAAGATCAAATGGAAGTACAATCCTTGTGTCGCACGTCATCTAACCGCAAGAAGGACGGCCAGTTCCCACAAGCAGAACGCTCAAATCCACCACCTATGGAATAACCCGCGGGCGGGAAAAAGTCGGAGCCGGACTCTTTTCTGAAACGAAAACGGTGAGACGGGCCGCACGCTGTCGTAGCGAAATGCAAAAGGGGGCCAAGCCGAAGCTCTTATTTTGGCGGATTGGGGGGGGCGGCACGAAGGCACGACATCTCAATAGTCTGTGGTAATATCGAATAAAAAAAAATCTCCGGACGATGCGTATGAGCCGCAGAGAAGATTATCGGAGGCATCTCTCGGATCTACGCGAACTGGTATCTCTCCAGAGAACTCGCAAGCTATACGTAAAAGGCCGGACTAAACCTGGGAATAGGAAGAGTTTCGGGGAAGAAGTGAATTTGGCTGCTGATAAACCCAATGCTTGATTGAAACGGAAGAAAAAGCGAGCTCGAGGAATTCTCGTGGGAAAAGGCTGACTGGAAGGCCGTCCGTCATAAACGAAGGGACAAGGGAAGTTCTAAAAGGGCTAGCCAATGGGGGAAGGATCTGAAGGATCCAAAAAAGGACGACAAAGAAACCGAAGTCAGAATCACGCCTAAAAGAATCTCTCTCAACAAATGAGTACTATTAAAAGAGAAGGGGGGTACCGCGTGATAGGATCGCGGCGGCAAAAAAAAGTGAACAGCGCTGATCCTCCAGGGGGAAGCACCATTGGCCGAAATTTGAGCCCTGAACGTCCCGCTGATTAAAGGGGGGGGACGGAGGCGAGCAACGAAGGACCAAACCGCTCAGATCGATCTCGTAGTCGATGGTGAAAATCCAACTTTGAGACTCTCAAAACAAATATTCGAACGATCCCTAGAAGAAAGAAACCGAGTTTAGTCCATAGTCGAGGGGGGAAAGCCGGAAGCGGGCGAGACAATAGGAAGGAAAGAGCGTAGGCCACAACGTTCGCCGTAGCAGCAAGATGAAGAAGAAAATGGCGATGCGGCCGCTCGCGAGGTCGCTCGAGAGACTATAGGGGGGGGGGGGGGGGGGGGGGGGGGGGGGGGGGGGGGGGGGGGGGGGGTTGGGGGGGGGGGGGGGGGGGGGGGGGGGTGAATTCGATAGCCAAAGCCTCGAGAGGGGTGAAGGCCGCGCTCCGCAGAGTGCCCCACTAGGGGTGAACGCTGTCGGTACTAAAAGACCTGCCAGAGACCCGTCTCACATGTTAGGACGGATGCAAACTGTTCACTCCAGGGCGAGCCATAGCTTGTTTGCGATGCAGCGGAAAAAAATATAGGTTACAAAAAGCCGGTCAGGCGTTTAAAAAAGGGGATGCTGGGGGGAAGGGCAGGCGCGAAAAGTCACGGGAAGGGGTTGGTGGTGTTTTCCCCCCTGAAAAAGATCTGCGAGGGAAGTCGGTATAGGAGGAGAAAAGGGGGAAGAGTGCCGCGCGATGTAGCGAATTGCAGGAGTGCAGAAAAGGGAGCGCGTCGGAAAATGACAGCCAGGGTCTTTAATCAGGCTGAGCCAAGAAGAAAATCGATGTAAAAGGATAAGTTCTCGTCTGTGAGGGTCCGATCAGAGAGACGGATAGATGTCCGTTATCGACTGGGGGCCTGGCTGATGCGGAAAATAAAAAAGGTCCTGGCACGTTGGGGAAGAAGGAGACCAAGGGAGGAGGAGGAAAGTCCCAAAGAAGGAGCGAGGCCGAACTCTCTACGGAAATCCTATGATGGCGCAGAAAAAAAAAAAAACTAGAGGCGCAGATTCTAAGGAGGGGCAGTGATGTGGGGGGGGGCAAAGAAAAAGCACTTTTAAAAAGAAAAAACTTTCTCTAAGATTCTTGTGTGGGCAAGAAAAGGAATTGAACCTGTACATCATCACGCAGAAAAGAAAAACGCAGGGTTTTCACGGACGAGCTTGAGCCGCGTCCAAAAGGACTCCGCGACACAGAAAAGGGGAGGCCTCCAGCCGCTATGGGACTTGGGTGGTGTTTCGTGAAAAAAAACAAGGAAAGAAGCTTCACGAAATAAAGGGGTGAAATTTGAAACGGCGCCCCAGCTTAGGCGAGGGGGGGAAAGGACAGGCGACGATAAATGTGGGGGTGTCAAAGGGGTGCGTCCGGGGACCCAGGAAACAAGGAGGGGACAGCTCGCTATACAGGAATAGTGCAGGATAATCCTTCATCGAGGAACAGGAAAAAACGCTAGGGGAACGGCTGATCAGGAGAAACAAGAGGGGCAAAAACCACACAAAAAGCCCGCTGAGCACTAGGTGGGGGTTCGTTCCCAAGAATACGGGTGCATTGTCGTCGGAGGGAATAGAAGTGTCCGGACTCGCTGCCGTTTGCCGCGAGGGGACTGGGTCATCTAGGAGGGAGGCCGAGCCGGGTCCGCCACCAAACCCCCCAACAGGGTGGTTGCGCGGCGGGGGGGGGGGAAGGAGGGGGGGGGAAAATGATGGACTCCAGCCCAAAGGAACATTTGCCCACCGTCGGTTGGTTCGGGCGTCACGATTATCCGATGCGGAAAACTGGAAAGGAAAAATAGAGGAGTACACAGTCCGATCAACAGGATAAAGGGGGGCTCGGCCGGGGTGTGGAGGGGGGTGGGAGTGGATACGTGGCTCAGCTCGAAACGTGCTCTAAAAAAGATCGTGGACGACAATGGAACAACCATCCCGGGATCTAGCAGTTGGGAGAAAAGTTTGCTGGGGGATCCGCAGAAGGGTCCAGACATCTTTGGAGGAGGAAAGGGGTTACTAGAAGGCGGCTATCTCAACCGGAGCGCGCGTTCGTGGCAGACGGATAGCAGCGCGATCCCACTCGACAAGTCACCTTCTGCAGTACCTGGGGCACGGAAAGACGAAAACACAACGAAGAGCAAACACAATAATTCTGAGAAATGAGGAAAACGATGGAGGGAAAAGCCGTGTCGCTGCAGATATATCGAAGGCAAGTCAATCGGAGCAATTATCAGGCTGATCTCACGGACAGAAAAACAGCGACGGATATGTCCGCGTGCGCCGAAATCAATCGCGAAAAAATGGGGGGAGAAGAGGAGGGAGAGAATGGCTGGAGGAAAAGATTCCTGAGCCAGCGGCTAGCGGTTGTCAAGGAACCCTCCTTCGAAGTGAAAAAAAAAAATATTCAGCGGGTCACAGCGAAGGAAGCACGTTTCTGAAATTGGGCCAGCAGACGCGACTCGGAGAGGGAGGGAAAAGAAGGTACGCAAACTCAACAGAACTAGCTGATCCTCTGCTCGCCACGGGCAATGTCAAGGCCCGCTGCAGCGGCTAAAGCCAAGAAAACTAGGGGGGGTTGAAAGGGCCCTAACGAGAAAAGAAGTTGCCAGGTGGCGATCAGAGAGAGCGAGTGGTTACCCTCGTTGGAAAAAAACCTCAGCGTCTCCGTTGGAGAAGGGGCAGATCAGCAACGTGCTTGAAAGAGCTGCCGAAAGCGCGCGACCGGTCTGTGGCAAATCGCACCTTTCGGATCTCAAGACACCTTATACGCGCTGGAGAGAATTTGTCCTCAACAAGCCATGGGCTCTATTGCCAAGCATGTCAAGAGATCAGGTGAAAAAGGGCAAACCGGCGCAAAGAAATTGACGCTGCGTGCGACCAAGTGTCAATCCGGATCGGGAGACGATCCATGCAATTGGGGCTCCAAGGGAAAGGAAGATGCTGCAGCGCGACACGGGACTCCGCAATGATTGCCTCCCGGATCCAGATGTAGGTGTTGGGTGGGGACGATGTCGTTGTGCGGGGGTTTCGCATTTGAGCCGAGCCCCAGGTATTGGCTCGCCGTGGAGGGGGGCGAGTGGCAGAAGCCAAAGGAATCCGATGTTGGTCAGAACGCAGCAGCGAAGGGTGAGGTCCGCTTCGTGGAAAACAGGCCGAGCACCACACAATATACTGGGCCCGCCTATCTGGCGGATCAGACCCTTGTCGACAAGGAGAGGAAACAGAAGTGTAATTTTCCTATCTTCATCTTTAGCGAGGGCCGCTGAGGCACTTCGTCGGGCGAAGCCGCGAAAAATGGGAACAAGGAAGCTGTTGATTGACTTGTAATCATTCCTGGCCGCAGACGGCAATGCTACCTGGTGACATCGACGAAGAAGACGGAGCAAAATTTGAGGCGTCGCGAAATGGTGCCATCTCCCCAAATTTACCTACTCGGCGAAAGGTAACACCGACCATTACTGAGGTGCAACTCCCGCAGCCTGTCAAAAGGAGGAGGGACTCGGAAAATATATCCTCAGATTGGCCCGGACGAAAAAGAGATCCCTGAGGCTGGAACGACCGTTTTTTAGACATAAACACGGCCGTGACTACCGCGCCGGAAGGAAAGCGATAGAAGGCTGAAAAGAGCCCATCACGAATGGGGATAGCGAGCTTTTCGCGCAGCTCCAGGCTCTGCCTCCCGACCCCGAGGGAAAAAACGCGTCAGAGCCGCACAGAAAGGGAGAGTGGGGCGAACAGTGGGGGGGGGGGGGGAGTGGGGTGGAGCGGGGCACAACGGAGGGGGACATCTTTTCATGCTTGAAGGGTAAAGAACAACGTGGTGCGCAAGGCTGGGGCGCGGCTGAGCCTCAATAAGGTCCTTTTTCTTTAGACAACCGGTCAAAGGCGGCGAAGGCGTCAGCAGAGGGGAAAAAAAAGGCGTCAAGCTTTCGAGACTTATGATGTAGGGGGTCAACAGGTAAAGAGGCGCGACCCCAACTTAGCTGACTCAGCCCGGGGAAGTTAAATTGACTTTGGGGGGGAAAAAAAAACAATCACTCTGGGGCCGAGCGGAATCTGACAGAGAGTGGGGGGGGGGGGTCGGGGGGGGGGCTGCGCATCAGAGGAACCCGAATCGGCCCGCCAAGAGGCTCGTTCCAGGAAGGGAAGAGGGTCGTCCTGTATACCAAGGCAACGCGCCAGGACCGAAGCCAGAATAGCGAGTATAAGCAACAGTCATAACGGATCTAAAAAGGAGGAAGGCATACGAGACGCCCCTTAGAACTTAAGCTAGCGGCAAAAAACCAAAAAATCACGATGGCGGGACGGGGCGAGGTGCAGGGAAATGGGGTGAATCTTAGAATCGCCTCTTTCTGCTTGGGCAAAGGGCAAGAGAAAAGACGGCACGATGCCGGGAAAACGCCATCACCGAGTGCAAAGACAGATCACTATTACACAAAAAAAAGAATCCTGATTGTGTCGCACGTCTCGAATTCCGTCCGAAGATCTAAGACACCGAAGAGAGGAGAAATATCCACCGCCCGCTGAGGGGAAACTTCCGTCGGCGGAGCCGTACTTGGAGAACCACGGTGGGACGGGTCCGCAGAATGGAGGTAGGGGGAATGCACTGCTGGGAAAGCCTGGAGATTCTATTTGCTATGTGTGGGGGGGGGCGGGAGTGGGGTCGGCTGCACAACCTCCTCCGAGTCTTCTCAGGAGTCACATATAGCGGACCAGAGGGAAAGAGAGGGCCCGCAGAGCCATTTAAGCTCACGGGGAGGGAAACTCTGCCGCTGGCGCCGTGATTGCAGCCCATGGACAAAAGAATTGTCTCCGCATAAGACGTCGAACATAATTACTAAACGGAAAAAGCGAACGCGTCCCAGGTACGAATTTGCGTTCGGCTGGCGGACCCTCGGCAAGCTGCTGTCGAGACGCTGACATAACAGATGCGCGAGCTGTGACTTCGGGGGAAATGGCAGGCTCTTCACGCCGCCGGTAAAGGAGAGGGGGCGGACACTGGAAGTGGCGAAAAGCCTCGGGGAGGCCGGTAGTTAGGGAAAGGATCGCGCGGAGTATGGAAAGTGGGCCGCCGCTCTACACGGAAAAATGCTCCCTCGCTAGGGGAAGGAAAAAGAGAGAATGGGGAATCCGCGGTGAAGGAGCTGCAGATGGCATGCGCCTTGCACGAATGAAATTAAACAGGCATTTCGACGAGGCACTTTTGACATCAAGTTGTCCCCGGGAAAGGGGGCGCGATCCCTACGCATTGGACGCACCATAAGAGCTCGTAGGGGGTCAAGGGTAAGAAATCGGCGAGGGAAGAGCCGCAAGTCGAACTCAGCCCCTGACCCAGATGGTTATTCATGCGTCAGAGTCCGATTATCAGGGCGATAAAATAGCGAGACGGCGTGCCAGCATGCCGCCAGAAGGGAAACAGAGGAGAATTCAATTCGGCGAGACTGTCCGAATCGATGGGCGCTGCGGGGGAATTCAACCGATATTCGCCCACGACGGATAGTCCAGAGCGCCTCATCTGCCAAATCTGGTCCTCTTCTTAAAAAGAAGCCGGTATACCGAAATCCAAACGGCCCCGTCTCACCGGGGAGAAACGGATTTAGAAGGGCGACGGAAGCCATAGCGGGTGCAGAAGTGCGGTAAGGGTGCAAAATATCATCTGCGGAAAGGGTTCTGATATGGCGTACGTCAGATACTGCCAAAAAAAAGAAGCAGATTGGAAGAAAAAGGATATGCGCGGCGAATGAAAGGATAGATAAGCGTCGGCATGGAGTTTAAAGCTCTAGTATTAAAGGCAAGCGAAGAACGAATAGCGGGCGAGATCGCCTTTTCTTTAAGCACCGAAAGGAGGTCACTGCGGCCGAAACGCTTGAAGGAATAGGCGTCAAATGTCGATAAGGAGGGGATTCAGCTCACCGGTAAAAAAGGTAGACTGGGCCTGGATAAGCAAATCTGATTCTCATGAGGGTACTGGACCTTAAGTTATAAGGAAAGAAAATCCGTCATAGGAATCTCCGGGGAGGAGACGAGCGACGCTTCGGGCGGACATGATGATGGCGAAGCAGCCAAACAGCCTCGCGAGGCGGCAGTTCAGGGCGTGCGGCAGTGATTGGGTGGGGACCAAAGAAAACCTTAAAACTCACTTGGAAGGGGGGTAAGCAATTGCTTGAATTGTGGTGGGCGCGGAACAGGGGTAAAAAAAAACACTACATCATAAAAGAAGCATGAGCGCGCCGTGGTTTCCTCCTAACTTACAACCGCGTCCAGCCGAAAAGGAAGAGAAGTTGAAAAAGCATGGTCAAACGTTAGAGTGTGGGGGCGTGGGACGGTCAGCTCCATAAAACGGAAAAAGAGGTCGTCCTCTGGACAGGGGTCACACGAGAGCAGAAGATGAGGATAAATGTGGTTATCAAACGGTCGGTGCCGGCGAGAAAGAGCAGCCAGAGCAGAGAGGCTAGCAATCGAATTCTGCGGAGGGTAAAGCGGAATATCGCTTCAACCGTTTACAAGAGGCGGGTAACGTCCTTGCTTATCAATAAAACAAGTTAGTGCCATCAGCAAGAAAGGGGGAGCTGGCGGCAATCAGCGGGCATGTCCG
>Ga0179591_1168539_pt1 | contig 11646 bp, 18 predicted proteins | sample CZOMad2_1_08_16f_FD_182891 | JGI IMG/M metagenome (GOLD analysis project Ga0179591, IMG submission 182891) | Vadose zone soil fungal communities from Angelo Coast Range Reserve, California, USA - CZOMad2_1_08_16fungal (PacBio error correction) | ecosystem: Environmental > Terrestrial > Soil >...
AGGGGGGAGCCGAACAAACCCCTGGAAGCCGGGGTAAGCAAGGCTTCTTAGTGGTAAAAAAAACGTTTCCGGGTGGAGGGAAGCAAACCTGTTGTCACCACGGTCTCACTACTTGGGCCACAAAAACGGAAGAGGAAGTCATCAAAAAATGCCTACGACTAAGGGTGGTCGGAGATAAACAAGGTGGGGGCGGGAAGGAAACGTAAGACCTGCGAAGGAAAGGGCGTCCTGGCGGTACGGAGGAAGTAAACGACTACAAAGGAGGCTGCCCGTGGGGGGGAGGGAGGCATGGTCTATTTCAGGGGAATGGTTTGTGCACGGGAGAGGTCAGAAGATCTGGGCCTCTAGAAAGGGGTTAAAGGAATTCAGCAAAAACAAGACGGGGGCCGGGGGAGGTGGGGCCGGGCCCTCTGGGTCCAAAGCAAATGTAATGTTCTCCTTGTGTGGGGGGATCAAGGCAGGGGGGGGGAGAAAAAAACACTGCCAATAATGGGTGGGGTACTTGGGGACCTTGCCGTTGTGGGGACGCGGGACTGGGGGGACTATTTAAAAGACTGCCGGAAAGAAAAAAACGCACAAAACAAAAGATAACATTTAACCTGGAGCATTTAAGAGAAAAGGGTTTTTTCGGCGGCGGGGGTGCACATACCGACTATTAACTGGTACTTGGGAAAATCGGTTAAGCTTCCACTCACTGGGGAGTCGTAGGGTTTTAAAAGGTGGATGACCCTAAAAGGGAAAAGGTGACAGGTGATGGTTTGGCACAAGAGGGGGGCAAAAAAAAAGAGGAGCATGTGGCCTGCGGGTGGACATTCGTAACCAAAAAAAAAAAAAAGCGGCCGCGACAAAAATTCAAACCTGCCCCCAGGGGGGTGGACCCGGGATAACAATCTTGCAGGGCGGTGAAAAGAAAACGAAGGTCGGTCCTTTTCGCAACCGTGGGTCTGGGGCGAGTGGCCAGACGGAAAGGACGATCTGTGAGCCCACCGGGGAGACAAACTTCTTCAAACAAGGCCCACCCGTTATCATCCGTTCTTGAGGGAGAATGACCAAGAAAAAGGGGGAAGGAAGAAGGAAGCGCACGAACCCCCCTTCCCAGGACGCTTCGGGTTGTTCAAAATTGCCAGAATCTCGTGTTGAGAAGGGGGGGGTCGCGGAAGGGGGGGGGTAAAATAAGAAAATCAGGGGAGAACGCCAGTGAAATGGGGACGGAAGGTCCTCAATAACCCACGCAGGGAGAGTAAGGGAAAGTTCTGTTAAACTTAAGGTCGAAATTTTCAGAAGGGCCGGACGGGGCAAAACTGATTCAACACCCCCACCCACGCGTACTGAGCAAAACAGGGAAGGGTAAACCCTTCTGCACCATCGGAATTGGGGGTGTCTAAAACGGAAGATGGAAAACCGCAGTGGGGGGGAGTGTCCCGCAAAAGTAAATTGCAATGGGGCGGTCATCAGAAAGACCGTTGGGATAGAAGAAAACAATCATTGCCTGTTTCCAACAATTGTACGGACATGACTCAGGAACCGGGGGACAACAGAATCAAAAAAAAAAAAAAAACAACTGAGTAGGAGAATCCGGGGGAAAATAGTAGAAAAGGTAAAAGTGTGACGTCTCGGGGAGGCAGAGTCACCTGGTCCCGATGGAGAAGAAGAATTCTTTCAGGACCAGGTAAAAAAAGAGACCGGCGCACACGAAAAAGGAGGGTTAAAGGCATAGGACGAAATATCAGGAGGGACCGCGAATGCAAAATTACACCCGACGCACCAGAAAAAGTCATGACGCAGAAAAAAAAGGTGAGGAGACCTGCAAAGGCCAACCTTTTGTACAAGGACGAAAAGAGACCGATGAGAAATGGGAAGGAGAATTCACGCTTAATTCGCAGGGGAATCTTGACAGAATCTTAATTGAAGTCAACCCAAATACGTTATAGAGGAACCAACAGCTTATTGTGTATCCTCGCGAAAACAGCCCCAGCAAAAAGGGAAAGGGAAACCCCGGGGGAAAGGGGGTCATCAGGGTCCAAGGGACAGAACGAAGATACCGAGTAAAAGTACTAAAGCAAGAAAGCATAGAATGCACACACAACTGAGACAGGCCAAATGGGGGTTGATCATGCACACTGGGGCGGTGAAAGCCCAGCATTGGGCCATGCCTTTAAAAAAATAACCAAAAAAAAAAAATGAAGCATGAGACGGGGGGGGGAAAACCAAAGAAACGAAAGTGTCCTGGTTATTGTACAAAAAAAAACATGCTCAAAATGTTTGGCAAAGACCATTCTGTACCTACTCAAAAGGGGCAAGTCCACGGAAGGACGCACGGGTCGGGGCAAAAGGCAGAAAAAGAAAGCAAAAGAGGCAAAAATTTTAGTGTCAGAGGCGAAGGGCAAAAAAAGAAAAAAGGGACGAAAGAGGAAAAGCTCAAAACCAGCCAAAAAAAAAAAAAGGGTAATTCCGAGTTCGGGGGGGAAAAAAACACAAGGCCGGGACGAACACACAATCCGTAAAAAATTTTAGGGGGGAGAGGCCGAAACACCCTCCTCCCCAGTAAGTTGCTACATATGGTCCCACCAGAAGGAAGACACCAAAAAAGCAGGCCGCGTGCGTAAGCGGGACAAAAGGCGCCAAGACACGACCTCGCATTGCCCAAAAAAAAAATGTACGCCAGCAAATAAAAAGGCAAATAATCATAAACCGCCAATATGTATCTAAAAAATGATTTAGGACTAGAGGAACTATCCGGTACAAAGGGTTATGCCCGAAACCGGGGGGGGGAAAAAAAAAAAAAACAGAAACCTGGCAAAACTGCCGTAACGGCCAACCCGGGACTTGACAAGGCGCAGCTTTTAAAGAAAAGGCTTCACAGGAAAAAACCCAGGAAGGGACTAAAGTCAGGAAGCGGTGACCAGCAAGGAATGTCCAAGCTAAACATAAAAGAGCCCGCAAAAGCCCGCTAGTTTGTGGGGAGGCTCCGAAGGGACCAGTGCCAAAGGCCCAATCGCCTCATGGTGTGTCCCACACATTCCTCAAAAAGCGACCTGATCGAGGGGGGAGAAGGATCCGCACAAGGAATACATACCTCAGGATACAGATTTGTGGGCCAAGAGGTAGAAAGCAAGGGAAAAGAATGAAGTGGCTCTGACTCACGTACTCGAACAGCTTTGCGACAAGGAGGAAGTGTTGGAGAATACAAGAAGAACCCCGGGGGTGGAGTGGGAGGAAACCAATCCCAGATTGACAAAGGTATCCTCACAAGTGCGATAACAGGTTCGGGGTAAGTGGATTGCATAATCGAGGGCGTTCAGGAGAAGGGCCTGGATGCTAAAAACCAGCCATCAAAGAAAAAGATCAAAAACGCAAAGTAACGAATTCCTGATCAGGGAAAAACACGAGAATGAGGCGGAAGAAAAGATCAGTACCAGGAAGTGCAATATTATTTACTGTGGAGAATGGAGGCAATGTTGTTTGTGGGAGGAAACAACTCACAAGATGAAACGGTCGGTCAAGTCGCCTGAGAGCCCGGGTTGACGCGATTTGCCAGCATCGAAAAAAGACGAGTCGGGAACCAAGCAAGAGGTGTGTCAAAAACCCCCGGGACAGTAAGCAATGATGACCCGCAAGGGAGGAAAAGAAAAAAGCTCACGGTCGGGTCAGGGGGGTAAGAAAACTGAGTACTGGTCAGCTAAGTTTGACGCGTTCTAGAAGAAGTGCAGTTGCGCGGAGAAGCAAAGGGTGACTCAAAGACCTTTGACACGAGACGAATGAATATGGAAAAACACAAAACCGCTGCTAAAAACGCGCCTGGAAAAAGAACAAAAAATCATGGTATTTGTACGAAACAAGGGAGAGGTGGAGGGTTAGGTCACAAGGTTGTCATTGTTGTGGCAGAAAAACGAAAGATTTTCTTGTGAGGGAAAAAAGAACTAAGACGGGAGTACCTCCCCGCCCACAATTCGGCTTCCCGGCAAAGCGACGGGGGATTGGACCAGGAAAACCAGAGACACCGGTCAGGCCCGCGTTGATGAAACACAACGAGAGCTCCGGGTGGGTCCATCTCACGTGGGATCGGCAGACATTGAGGACGTGTCAAGGAGGGTACCAATGGGGGGAGAATACGGAAGGCGACGCGACCAGACAGAAAGGCGGACCGGGAAACGACAAAACCAAGAATCAAGCACACACGGGACAAACGTGGAAGGAGGGGAACGTAGGTGGGAAAAAAAAAGCATTGGGGGGGGGGGGGGGGGGGGGGGATGGGTTAGGCGGTATGATAGGTCGTTAAAGGGAAAAGTGACGTGATGGTCCTCGTGGTTGTTTACGTGCAAAGCCGTGAACACAACAGAGCGGCTTACGGCTGGGGAAGAACACACTGAAACCACACACAACCCGACCATCCGAAACAGGGCGTAGACATCAGCAACAAGGGGCCTGGCACCTAGAAAACAGCTTTGTGCCGTAGAAAACAAACCAAATTGTGCTTGGGGGGGGGAGAATTGGAGCAAAAGGCGAGAAGGGCCTCGCACACTGAACAAAAAAACGGGAAAGGCAGAAGGGAGAAGGGTCAACCTTTAAAATAAAGAAGCTAAAAAAATCGACCTTCAGTAAGGAAAGCCGCAACGAACAAAGCGTTTGTCCAACAAAAGGACTCTTGCCGCGGCAGGGGGAACGGAAACCGAGGAAGCGCCACCACAAAGTGCCAAAAAAGCGCACAGCCGTGACTCCAGGGCTCATTTTCCACCATGTCTCGGCGAGAGGAGTGGTTTAAGGACACGCCGGAAAAAAAAGGAAGGAAAACTCAAAAACCAACCTCAGGGTGTCTGCACCTCCCACTCGGAAGATGGGGAGGAGGGGGTGGGTAGCCAAGAGCACACGCGGCCAATGATGTCTACATAGGCGTTAGAAGCCACCCTGAGTGTAAAAAAAACTGATCCACGCCCAAAAAAAAACAGACTGCAAGAGGTTGAAAAAAAAGTCACTCCACTCAATAGGACTCAAGGGGGCAGGGGGGAAAGAAGGCCGAATTTGGTTGACGGAAAGACCGCAGCGGGCAGAGGGCGAACAGGAAACAAAAAATGTGGCAAAAAAAAAGGGTCGTCAGACCACTGTTCAAAAAAAAGCTTTAGTGTAAGCCAAGAAAAGGGGGCGGAGAAACCACAAGATTTTTTTAAGACGCCTAAAAAAAAAAAAATAAAGACATGTAAATCAGAAGGAAGGGAGAGAAAACAAGACGGGGGTGTCCACATGCATAAAAAATGGGAAAAAACTCAAATGAAGAAGTGGCCCCTGACACAGGAGGTAACGTCTTGTAAACTCCCAAGTGGGGAAAGGGGGGGGGTGATAAAGGGAAACCGTTCAGCTAGGTGATGATCTATGCCAGTGAAGTAGGGGGGAACAGGAAAACACAGTGTTAATCATGTTTTGGTTGGGGGTTTTTAACGAAAACGAAAAAAAGATTAGTCCTAGGGGAAGGGACCACAACTAAAGGGGACAGTGTGTTAAAAGCGATAAATAGCCCATTTGTGGGGGAAAACAAATTCGGTGACAGGTTCATCGGAAAGGGTTGAAGTCCATGAAATGCCCTACGGGCTAAGGTAATTTGGCAAAGTATTTCTAGAGGAGTAAGGAATGTTGACATTGTCATCGTGCTAGAGGGAAAAACAACACAAGCCCGAGCCTCATGCGTGGGCACATACGCGTCGAAGGGAAAAAAACGCCAGGGAACAAGGGGGGAAAAGGGGGGACACTTAAACTTTATGAACCCATGCTTGACTTGTTAAAAGGGGCCAGAGGACCTCCGAAAAAAAGGGAAGGGTAGGGAAAACATTCCAAAAAAACAGTAGAGGACGGTGTGATAAATACATTGTCAAGGGGGTACGTCTGGCCAGAGGGGGAGGGCGAAACAAAGCAACAGGAGTTGGTGGGTAAGAAAAAACGATTTGGTTGAGACGGGTCAACAGATATTGGACTGGGGTACGGGAGAGGGGGAGGGGTCTGGGCCACTTCAAGGGCAAACAGGTTAGCCGATCTCCTTACGCTCCAACGGTGAAAGTAGGTCGGAAACGAGGGTATCCACTATCATGAATAAAGAAAAAAAGGCAGTTCTAAATCGAAGTGAAACTGGGAAAAAAAAACAATCATTGCCCTCTAAGACACTACTGATTTGTAAAAAATATCTTATGGGAAACAAAAACAAACACTGAAAGCAAGGGGCAAAAAAAAAAATGGGGGCCTTTTATGTTGGGGGGCAAAAAAAGGACAGACCGTACACCCCGGGTCGCGTACCTGTTTAAAGTGACACCCCGGATGGGGGGGGGTCTAGTTAACCTCCGAATGACTAAGTAAAAGGGGGGGTCAATCAAATGTTGGGGATGTGGGGGGGTTTTGGTGGAACCTTCCAAGGTTTGTCAAAAAAACTTTTAAGGTATGAGCTTATAGCCCCCCCGGAACCATCACATGTGTGAGAACACCTTAAGTACAAGTGTTACAAGCGTGGGGGGAGTATGACGTCTCTAAGGGAAAACAAGTTGGGATGGCAGGGTCCAGGGGGATGCTGAAACGATGGGCTAATATGCTAGGGTAATAAGAGGGCGCGGAAAGGATACCAACGGACGGGGTTAATGCAATTTCCGGGAACGTACTCGCGAAAAGAAAGGCCCGACTTCCCGGAATCGGAAACAAACACCATTCGTGTTAAAAAAAAGGGGCTTGAAACAGACAAAGGCCAAAACAAAAATCTTGTCCTTGGGAAAAAAACAAATTTGGGGGGTGACATACTTTGGGCCGGGGCAAAAGGGGGGGAAGGGGAGAAAAAGGGTGCCTCGCTATCAAGCAAAAATTGGCTGGGTTCTCGTTTAAGGGGGGACACTGTCGCAGGTTAAAGGCCAAAGCAAAACAAACTGTGGTAAAATTCCACAACCGGGGAGGCTGCATCAAAACCCAGAAGAAAAAGAAAACAAATGCACCGTCACCGAGTCGCCAAAAAGTCAAAAAACCAGGGGAGTCCTGGTGCTAGCAAGGTTCCCCACCACCGAAAAACGCTCTCTGGCCAACGCGGGAAGCCAAAACACAGAAGTTCAGTGTCCAGGCCCAAAAAGGAAAAGGCAATCAGGGGGTCAAAAAGGGGGGAGGGGGGAACTTGAAAGTGTTTTGGGGAACAACTTCTGACCAGCCCAACCACGGAAGGATTTCGTGAGTGACCCCGCGAAAGGCGATTGTGGAAAGGTCTTTACAAGGAAAGAAAAAAAACCACCCAACAATGCTCAGTTACCAGTTTCAAGAGGAAAAAAAAAAAAAAAAAATGGGTCCCAAGACCCCGTGAAAAAAAGGAAGAAAGGGGGTCTTCGCAGCCGAACGACCTGCTTAGGAGGGTAAAACGCAAAGAATGTGGGGGGGTTAATGACCACGTACGGTTCTTACGGAGCGGCCCCAATCGTCGAAAAGGGGGGGGGCCTACCTCGCCTGCAAAAGCCCCGCCGAGCGACACCCACAGTCGGCACAAAAAAACCTCCAGGGAGTAGTGAGCCACCACAAAAAAGCTAGCCAGGAGAAACGAAAGCACTGAGACCACCAATAGAGAAAAAAAAAAAGAACAGCCGGCCAACAACAAGGTGGGTTTCAATCTGGGTGAGGACATGAAGCAAAAACAGGGTCGGACGGGGAAAAGGGAACAAAAAAAGCCATCAGCAAATACACGAAGTCCCCTCAGGGAAGGATACGTGTCCAACCGAACTGGGAAAAAAAGGGACCAACGAAAAACATCTCAAAGGACTCCCAAAAGAAATGAAAAAGCGCAAAACCTCAAAACCAACCAACGAAATGAGCCGGAGAGATGTCTTAGGGGTGAATGCATTGGAACGTATAAGGGGAAGGTGGGGGAAATCATTTTCCAAAAAGTGAACATATTTGAAAAAGAAGAAGGGACAGAGGGAGCAGGGTGGGGAAAGGGGGGCTTTCTAAAGGGTTATGTGGTAAGGCCAAACGGGGGTTGAAAAAAAAGAAAAAAGTACCATAGTAAAAAGGGGAAAAGTGGTCTCATCTGAGAGGGAGGGGGGGGAGAGACGCGTCATGGAATGGAAGAGAGAGGTTGAATGTAAAGGAGAAACTGAAGTTTTTCTCCTGGGGTGATTCTGGATTGGGGTGCTCGGGGGGGAACATGTCGGAGATTTGAAAGGGTTGTGCAGCAGCGATAAGAAAAAAAGAGGAAAAAACAGGGGAATGGAAAGCCGACTCCAGGTTTATGTTGCCAAGGAAAATGTAGTCAGCAACTGGGGATGTGAGAAAAGCACCGGGCTGAAACGTAAGAAGACCGGGGGTTGTGTAAACTGCAGGGAAAGATCCAAATGATGAAGAGGGTTGAAAAAGATCGATGTAAAAAAAAATGTTTGGGGGAAAATCGAAGTTGGAAGAAAAACACCAATGGGGATTTGGGAGAGCATCGTTGGAACACAGAGGCGCAACTGGTTCAACCCCGCCTTGGGAACTGGAATGGCAAAAAAGCGATTTTAGGCTAGACAAAGGCTGGAGGTGGGTGGAACGAGGGGGGGTAACCACATGAATCCTGAGCCTGACGAAGAACACATCGGAAACAGAAAAAAGTACGGCATTGGGTCTGGGGGGAGGGGTTGTAACCCGTCAAGGGTAAGTCGTGGGGAGTTTTACGTAAAAGAGAAAGAAAGAAACAAGAAAGTTTGCTGCGGGAAAGGTTAAAGGAAAAAATGAAAGAGATGGGAGGGGTGGACAGTTCTCAAGAAACGGAGGGGTTTTGTGGGGAAAGTTGGGGAAAGTTCTTTAAGGAAAGGACACGATGGAGGGCGAGTATTAAAGCTAAGGGGGAAAAGGGGAATAAACTGCAACCAGTAATGAAAAGGAATCACCGGGTATGGGGACGGACGCAAAAATAAGCTTGGATTGAATAGTCGGAGCAGAGGGTTTCAGAAGGGAGAAAGGGATCAACTGTACAGGGGGTCTTTTGTAAGAAGGAAGAGAACCAGACGACAAAAAAGAAAAAGGACCCTGGTAGAAAAAAATTAAGGACAGCCCTGGGGCCGGAGTCAGGGATAGTAACGCCAAAAAAAAAAGGAAAAAACCCACCTGTCACCGGGTAACAGAAAACACAGCAAAAAGGGGTATTTGGACCCAATTGCTCGTGACGTGACAATCAGTAGAGAAAAAAAAAAAGGGAAAATCGCACGTCAAACAGGGGGACCGGGGCCAAAAACAAAGCGAACGGGGGGAGGACGGACCAAAACGTACAAAAAAATGAATGGGGGTGGGCTTTTGTCACAAAGGAGAAAAAAAAAAAAAAAAAAGGATGTGCGGTAAAAAGTCCTTAGTGGGGCAAAAAAAAGAGGGGAAAGATTTTGTGAGCATAGGAGGAACTTACGTTAAGAACAGACCAGTGAGAAAAAAAGGGAAACCGTGCAGGGAGATCAAAAGGGGTTCAATCATGGTCAAAAACAAGGTAATGGGCAGGAAAGGGGGGAATCAGGAGACTGGCAAGTTCCAGAAAGGAAAAGTCGGGAAGGACCTTTTCACATATAGAGAGGGGGGGGTGGTGTTTAGTGAGAAGAACCTCTGGCAAGCGGAAAAAAAAATGGTATGTTTGAGCAAACAAAGTAAACGCGGTGGGGGGGAAAACGTGTGGCAGCAACGCCTCAAAATGAGAGGAGAATCAGGGGAAAAGTCAAAAAGGAAAAAGGGTGGGAAACAGGGGGGGGCACTCCCAAGTGGAGGACCAGTGTGCAACGGGGGGGGGGAAAGAAAAACCCTGCGTTGGCCGTGGGGGGGGGGCACAAAGAACTATGAGTGCCAAAACTAAGGAGGCGTGATGGGTGTTTGAAGAAAAATGACAAGGGGGAAGCAAACCAACAAGCCGAGTGGGGGAATCAAGAAAAAGAAAACTTTATACAAACAGTGCCGATGAAAGGTAGCAAAAACACGGTAGGAAAGGGCAGTGACCAAGTGAAAGAACTGAAAAGCACCTCCTAAGGACCATGGGGGGATAATGGACGCCAACTTTGGTTGAAGGCAAAACATGGGCCCGGTGGCAGGCAAAAGAGGCCACCCAGGAGTTCTAGCATGGGGTTTTCCGTTGTCACGGGTCGGGAAAACAAACACACCACCCAGATCCCAAACTGGAATTTTGCAAAACTACTGAAAGGGTCCTCCAAGCAGAGACACTGGAAGGAGGGGTCATAGAACGAACTTAAAATGTGGGTTAAAACATCATGGAAGAGTTAAAAAACAATGGTTGGACCACACAGGGACCTGAAAAGCCGTGGAAGGGAACCAAAAAGGTTGGGAGGAACATGTTGAAGTGCAAAAGCTAGTTGGAAAAAAAATGAACCTAAGAATTTTCGTTGGCAGTTTCCATTGTTCACAACAGTGAAAAATGAAAAAGGAAGTGTCTAACCTGGTCAGCTATGGAGCAAGGAGGAGTTAAAAAAAAAAAAGGAAGGGGTGGGGGTATCCTGATAGACAGGGAGGCTCTTAAAAGTCGAGCAAAAGAAAAAAAAAAAAAAGTGGCAACGAAACTCTCAATGGTTTTGGATGAAAAGCAAAAAGGGGGAAAAAAACGTAACGGCCTCAACCCGGACACGGCAAAATTGCAAAACACGAAGGGAAGAATTGGGATTGAGAAGCTTTTCGGAAGGTAAAGATTCGAAGGGGGGGGGCGTGCGAGAAACCGTTTGAAACTCCAAAGGGCAGACAGGCGCAGAAAAAAAAAAGCATTTTCCTCGTAACAAAGCGAAAGCCGTTGGGGAGGGGAGAAGGCAGCACACCGCGGGGCGGGCCCTTCACTGTGTGTGAAGAAAGGCGAATAAACAAGCAATTTGAGAAGGAGCCGGGAATAGTAAGGGGGTGCCAGACAAGAGGGGGGAAAGGGGGGACCTGGGAAAGATCGGCAGTGACCAATCATGAAATATCACGTAAAGGTGTGTCAACTATCAGGAGGGCTTTGGCCTAGAAGGTGGAAAGGGGAGTTGCGATGGAAAAGGGACTGTTAGGGGGACGGCTACCTTCTAGTGGGGGAGCCTGCCCACGTAAAGAGGGCGAGGGAGAACATTGTGATGGGGTTTGCAGACAAAGCAACCCAAGGGGGTGTGATCACTTCAAAAAAAAATCTCAAACGGGCCCCGAAAAACATGCGGAGCTAAACAGCCTTCTGCCTGAATGGTTCGGGCTGTGGGGGGTTGTTTTGGGTTGTGGACAGCTACGCAAGAGAAGGGGGAGAGGGGACCAAGTGAGGCTCATCGGGGGCCAAAAAAAGAAAAAGGATAAATCACACTAAGGAGGGGAGCACGTTCTTCACAAAAAGGAAAAGGGAAAGGAGTACACGGGGTTGAAACCTTGTGGTATATTGGGCTGGGCGGGCGGGTTTTGAGAGCCGAAGATCAGAAGGAAACACGTGCAAGGAAACCGTTATCTAGGACAAAAAGCCTGGGGTGGAACTCCCCAGAGAAAACCGCGAAAAAGCGCGAAAAAAAGAAGGGGTATATTGGACCCTGTCATAGAATGAAGTGACAAGGGAAGACCTGTCCGGCTAGAAAAAACTGGCTAAATACTGAAGGAAAGGGGCAACTGGGTCAAAAAAGAATAACGTTTGCGGTGGAAATGACAAGAAACAGAGTCCGTTTGGAACGGGGACCT
>Ga0179591_1317868_pt1 | contig 11646 bp, 11 predicted proteins | sample CZOMad2_1_08_16f_FD_182891 | JGI IMG/M metagenome (GOLD analysis project Ga0179591, IMG submission 182891) | Vadose zone soil fungal communities from Angelo Coast Range Reserve, California, USA - CZOMad2_1_08_16fungal (PacBio error correction) | ecosystem: Environmental > Terrestrial > Soil >...
GCGGGATCTTCTCAATGACGGAAAAAAGAGGGTGAGGAGAGGGGGGGGCATGATAATTTAGAGGCGCATTTGACTGTTAAAGTGCGCCTATAAGAACCGAGGAAGGAGCAGAACAAGGCGTGACAGTGTGAATCCTCCGTCGCTCATCAAATCAACAAATAAGAGAGAGAAGCGATGAGTCTGAATGGGGTGTCGGACTCTATGGGACTTAAGCCTCTAATCAGAAAGGAATATGTCTTTCCTTCGCGCGCATCTGTTGTCTTTCAAACTCTGAATTGGACTAAGTACCTATCATGCCATAACCGTGGTCGTCAATGGACTTCCAACTGAGGGTACAATCACGCAGAAGCAAGGAGGGAAAGAATGTCTGGATACACGGGAAATATCTTCGCGTCCGAGAGCGGGAGCAAAGGAGGGGCCCTAAGAGGCGGGAGACGAAGAAGCGGGCCTTTGCCTTCGAAAAAAAAGAAAGATGGCCAAGTTAGCTTTACGCTATTGGATACTTCCAAACAAACCTCTCGGCGGATGAGTGACGTTACGCAGAAAACAAATGCATCGTCAATAAATAGGGCCGCTCAGCGGCTCTTCGGGGTGCAAAGCTTTCTAGAGTGAAAAAAGAACAGGGGGTTTGGCCCCTTTCGAGGTCTATTCGCTTCGCTGGAAGAGGGGGGGTTGGGCAAAAATTTTTCCTGCTTCAAAAGGTGTCCGTCAGCCGATCCCGGGAAAGGAAAATGGAGGGGACATGTCAGAAAGTCAAAATTCAACCAAAGTCCCGTGCGGTCGGACAGCCAGTACAGATAGTTACCTGCAAGGACGCCGGGAGTCTGGTCTTTGTATTCATGATTTGCTGAAGGAAAAAAGCCAGTATGCGGTGCAAATCTTCAGGCGAATGAAGAGCGGCTGCGGATCAGGGGTGAGATTTGAGGTGGAAGTCTTAGACCTCAGAAAGGCAAAAGAGGGCCGCTAACCCCAATGTGGATCAGCAGGTTTTCGGAGGAAATCAACGATCCCGAATTAAACGCGTCACTGACCAACATGAACTGTTTCAAAAAAGCGCGGGGGCAATGAACTAAGAGTACGGAGTGGCGCCGAGCAAGCCGGATGAAACAGGTAGAGGACGTAGGGAGAGGGAGTCGATATTTCCTTAAAAAGTCGCAGAGACAGGCGCAAGCCCAACCCGATCAATGCAGCTCGCACCGGAGCCGCGATAGAAAGTAGTAGGTCTAAAACGACTCCACTTTGGGAACACAGGTCTCGATAAGGGGAAAGAGCCTCGGTCATTGCGATCGGTCCGCCGCGAACGGAGGGAGCGAAAGGAGGGCACGCCATAAAGAAAGAAAAGAGATCAGGGGACTATTAGGATAATGTCCCGAGAGAGAGCGAAAGGCCGACAGAACGAGGAAAACTTCTAAAAAGGAGAGTTCGGGGATCGACAGAGCAATCACACGCGATCAGATTTGGGACGGAACTGAGCGGAAAACGCTGTGAGTAAAGGAAGAGGAGTGGACTTGGAATTCCGGTGACACTTAAGATGCTTCTCACGTGTGACGAAGAGCGCGATCCTGTTCGAGCAAGCGGGTCAGGAAAAAGCGGATGAAGGTACAAAAATCCATAGTATGGCTATAAAAGTAGCCGCGGCATTCAATCGCGAAGGTCGGAGACGCATCTTGATGTTAAAAGATCTACAGAGACCTTGGGGAGGGTAAGCGGACTCACCAGTGGACTGCACGCCACACAAGATAAACAGCGCACGACCCCCCGCGATGGCGGCAAAGAGAAAGAAAAGCACTAAAAAAAAGCTGATGGGGGTGAGTAAAGAAAACCGCTATCACTGAATGGTGGGCAGCCGCTCGATTAGTGCAGGCAATGCGGAGAATTGGCGAGAAGGGAAAAAAAGACTTGAGCGGGTAATCCTAGTTGGGCGGTTGGCCTTTTATCGGCTTGTTTCAAGTCGATCAAAAGCGGAGCATCCCGGGTGTATCTCTCGAAAAAAACAAAAAAAGAGGATATCCCGAAACGTGATTTTCGTTGGGAGGGATCAATTACAGCTCGCATCACCGTAAAAAAAAAAAAAAAATGATTGAGTACCGGGGCAATAATGAAGGCTCCAGCCTCCGCTAGGGCCTGGCGCCTTCATCTAACCGAATGCAAACCCTTCAGTCGCGTGGCATTGGTCAGAAAGAGGAGGGGGAAATCTGGAGGGAGGGCCGGCTCATCGTCGGGGGCTGGTCTTGCGGTTGCCTTTGTTTTTTGCACCGAATGGTGGGCGGAAATGAAAAGACGGGCGAGGGGGAAGAGTTCCCCCCAAAGATCGACTGCGTTCTACACGAACGACGATTAAATGAGCGGCCGAAAGAGAGCAGAAAGGGGAGAGGGATTCTTCGAAAAAAATGTGCCGGAGGCATGCCTCGCTCGACCAGCAACGCGCGGCCTTCGAAGAACATGGAGAAAGAGAGGGTACAACTAAGTCCTGAAAACGATCATTTGGGAACGTCCGCAGAGGGTTTGAAGAGCCAGGGAAACGGAAAAAAAAAAGTAAGAGGGTATAAGGGGGCGCTGTCGCTCAGCGAGTGTCAGGGAGCTTCGTTATGTACCGGTTAGAAAATCGTTAAGAAGAACGAGGAAGAAGATCGGCGGGAGGGATGATTACGCTTCAGCTGTCCTGCATCATCAGTTCGAGTGGTTTCGAGCAAAGTAAAAAACGAGCACGCGAGAGAACGGAGCATAAGGGAAAAAGGGGATTGAGTTATAGGAAGGTGGGTGGGGGTTGGGGGGGGGGGGAAGGGGGTTGTGTGGAAAAACACCCCAAAAAAAAAAAAAGGTGGGGGAGGGGGGGGGGGGGGAAACAGGGAGGGGGGGGGGTGGGGTGACTGTGTTTGTTTGTTGTGGTAGGGGTTTTTGGGGTGTGGGTTGTTGGAGGGGAGGTTTTGGTTTGGGGGGGGGTTTGTTGTTTAAAAACTCTACTCGCGGGAGGTTGCCGATCTTGCTCAACATGCGGGTTGTGGTGGAAGTGCCGTAGCAAGGTTACTGCGAAAGAGCCCTGGACGAAAAAAGAGGAGAGGTACCAGGGGAGGAGTCATTTAAAAAAAGCCGCCGTGGAGAGGAAGGCGCCCCGATTTTGAAACCGAAAATGCAGTGCGCAAAAGGAAAGTCATGCCGGATAAAAAAAGGGTGGAGGGTGAAAGGAGAAGAACGTCTTAGAAGTGGGCACCTTGTGGGTTCGGCCCGATTCAGGCTGTCGCTACTAGGCGGACCGGTGAAAAAAAAGCGACACCGGAGAAAGAGGACTCCTCTATGACTACCCAGTGTCGCAATCCTCGAAATGCGGAAAAAGAGCCATCATCATAGAACATAAAAATCCTTCACTGATGAGGGATGTCAGATATCGGTCCCTGGCGTCAGGTCCATGCATGTTCCTATGCTCTTAAAGGTGAGACGGGAAAAGTCATGGTTACCGTGATCTTAAAAAGTGAGAAGTTGCCTTCCCCGCCAAGGGAAAAAGCCCTCCTCAAAGAGGGAAGAAAGCCTCGTGCCGCCCTTTTCAGCGGGTATACTAAAGCATAGAACCGTAAGTGGGATCGGATGGTTGATGACGCTGAACATTTGTTGAATCTTGAGTGAAAAGAGTCAACGATTGGCTGTGGGGAATGAGGGGATAGTAAAATCAACGCTTAAATGTTTAGGTGTTTTGATAAAAGGGAGGGGAATCAAGTAACGAAGATTCTACCAGATGCGTGGCAATCATTGGTAAGGAGAGAAAAACAAGGGAAAAGAAAATATTGGGCCGTGATCAAAAAGCCTGGAGGCCAGAGCTGCTAGTGAGGGTCACGCAGGGGAAGGGGCAAAATAAAGCGATGGGTCGAAGACTAGCGCGAGATAAAACAGAAGATCCGCTCTAAAGCCGATCGCCTCTTAGAGCGGGGGCAAGAGAAGGAAAAGGGAAAAAAAAAGGGGAAAAACATTAATCACTCAAGTCCAAATTCTATAGGGTGCGTTTTTTAGAGACGAGAGAGAAGAGCCGGGGGATGCAAACCTTGCGACGATTCTCGATTACTAGTCGCGATACGTGTAAAAGAGGACACAGACTGTACTACTCGACGGACAAAGCTAGTTTCGCTAGGGAAGGAAGACGAAAAGAGAGGGGATGGAAATCTCATGGGTGGCGGTAGTAGGCGACTTTAAGAAGAGGAGTCAAGGGGATTCATATCAAACAGCTCGATCTACTGGTCGTCGGTAGGGGGAGAATAACGGTAGAAGACCTTTCGGACGTTTATCAATGACTGAGAGCTCGAAGAGACGCCGCTTTCGCAACTTACCGGCTTAGAACCAAAGGCAATAGATCGTTCACCTCCTAAACGAGGACAGATGGTTTGTGGCTCGCGGCGGGCATCGTCCCAAGCGAAGAAGGGAGTAAGGAAAGCCTTAGACATGGGGTGAGCAGGCACGAGTGAGATCATCGAAAGAGGGGACAGATCGAATAAAGAAAAAAAAAGGGGGGCCTATGGCGGGCATCGCGGGGCGGGGAAACTTGCAGAGCCCAGGAAAGAAGTCAGAAGGGGAGGGGGTCTGTCGTCCTCGCAGTTAGCACTTCTGTCCCAGGGGAGAATCATATAAGCGATCAAAATGATCCTAAGAGGAAGAGGAATGGGCTAGGGGATTTGGATCGCTTCCCATTGCATGGGGGGTTTATGAACGAGACTGGGTGGGGGCCGCGGAGGGCACAGAGGGAAAGGCGAGAAACTGAGCGCCAAACCTCGCCGGCAAGCGGGCGCGTGGGAAATGTCGTACAAAGTCGCAAGCTCACCCCGAAGATTCGAAAAATCGGAAAGGCGCCTCGGGAAGAGATACCCGACACGTGAACGGGAAAGGAATCAATCAATTTGGGAGACGGCAGCAATGCAGCCGAAAATGCGGGCGGGGGGGGGGGGTTGATACTAGTCAAGGGGGGTGTTGCCAAATCGCGAGGTGGAAAGGGAAAGGAAGTGGAAAAATATAATCAGAGTTAATTCCGCGTGAGGAGAAACTTCGAGGGGTCACACCAGTACAAAAATACAGAAAAAAGTCATGTTCACTCCAAGAATTGGAGATACTGGAAGGTAGTGGGCACAGTGGGGGCAACATAATCCAGGTGAGGAAGTCGGGGGAAAAAAGGTCAAGAAGGAAGACATAATGGAGTTCCGCACCTTGGGTTCGCGAAGAAACAAAAAACTTTGGAGAGTGATTAATAGAAAACCGGAGAAAGAAAGAAAAGGGGTCAGTGAGAAGGTGATAAGGACCCGTCATCATCCTTATAGTTGTCACTGACGGAAAGAACGGATCAGAGGTGCGGAAGGAAAATAGAATCAAACTCGTCGCAAGAAAACTCCTAAAGAATGAGGAAAGGGAGGAAAACGCCGATCAAAATGGATCAGAGTCCACAACAACACGGGGAGTATTAGGAAGTATATAGGTAAGAAGAAAGAGAAAAGAGAATCATATAGGCTGGGCGCCGACAGGGGAAGAAAAGTTGTTTTCGGATTGCATTAATACGAGTAAACAGAGAAGGAAGCCGGGAGGCTAGGGCCCGCATGCCAGAAGTTAGACTGAAGGGCCGAATTTAAAAGGGGAATAACCGTTCCTCGAAAAGTTTGGAGAAAAAACTCGCAGGGACCTGAGATCGAATGTAATCAAATCAGCACGGCAGGCGGGCGGGAAAGAAAGGAAAGGGGGGGGTTGTTCCGGAATTACTTTAAAAAAACCTTTAAAAAGGTCTTATTTCACCACGAAAGACTTACTGAAGAATAAGAAAAAGAGGAAAAAGAAGGTATTGGGTAGGGGATGGTCATCGTGAGATCCACGAGCAAGAGAAGATCGGGAATATGAGAGGGAGGGGGTCCTTTTCACATGTGGGCAACAAAAAAGGGAAAAAAAAAATACGGCTTCGCGTATGCCAGCAAAACAAAGAATCGAAGGGAGGTCCTGCAGATTGACCAGGTGAGACAACTGGAGAGCATCACGCGTCCGGAAAAAAGCTTGGTCAAGCCCGAAAGAAAGGCTGGGGAGGGAGATAGAGCTGGGTACGAAAACTTTCGACCGATCGAGTTAAAGAAGAACGAGGCCCGTGCGTTTTGCGCGCACGCTGGAAAAAGACTGAGGACTACGGCGGCGAGGAGGTAAAAACCAGCAGGCCCCTTGAAGCGAGCACAAATCCTAAGCATAAAAGCAGATTAGGGACAGAGGGAGATGAAGCGAAGCGGGGGATTCTCAGGTTATCCAAGGCGAGCTCTCAACGCAGCCCCCGAATGGAATTTGGTATGAAAAAGTAGAAAAGAAATCCATCAGACCGCAGCGAGGCCTTTGTTGAAAGGGGGCAGCCCGGCGTCGGAGCGAGAGCTGTGCAGGAGAAAAGGTAATGAGGGAATATGAACTTGAACTGCACTCTTTTGGACTAATGAAGACCGGTCCACGAAAGATTTGGTTTTGTCATAAAAATAGTATGGGCAAAAATACTTTTGGGTGGCAACTACTTGGAAGTGTAAAGAGGGCGTCTGGCGAGTCGGGAAGGACCGCCCGGAAAAAAAGGAAGGACAAGAGGATGCCTTCCCTGTATAGAGAGTGAATGGGGGTAGCCTCGACGACGGGTTCCGACTAAGACCTCTCGTCAAAGAGAAAAAACTAAAGATCTTGGATCGGGAACGTCGACAGGCGGGTCGCGGCCGGATCGGTCAGATCAGTTTGAACTTATAGCGAAGAATCAGGGGAGCACTTCTCATCACGGGGGTTAAGGTAAAGAAAGAAGGCGCAGTAAGAAACAAAAAGAAGACGAAGGCGCAGCGAAAGGAATGGGATTTGGAGATCTATGGCGGAATCTGGAGATGGGGCTTGAGATCTGCCTAGAGGGTGCTATATCTCGGGCAAAAGGGAGAGACTTCGGACCGAGACTGTACTACGAAGTACAAGGAATTGGAAAATGAGGGAAGGGGGGGAACTGAAAAAATTGCCGTCTTTATCTTTAAAGAGGGACTCGTGAGGAGGGGGCGGGTAAAAGGGAGGGGGGGGGGAACCCGGAATCCTTTAATGAATACTAAGGGGCGGCGGGAGAAGACCAAAAGAAAATAGGACGCTTATTTACATTGGAAGCGGAGAACTCCTCATGCATAGAGTGGGCGAAGCGAAACAAGAATAATAGGAGAAGAAGCAAGGTGCTCATCTCAGAAATGCTCGGGGTCGCAAACGCGACCACAGGAAAAAAGAAGTGAGGGGAAGGTAAAAAGAGAGTCTAGAGGTCTTTTTCTTGGCACCCGCAGTTGGAAGATAAGCGGTCAGCATCGGGCAGTAGCAACTTTCCCAGAAAGGCGTTGACCAAGAAGAGGGATAAAACTACCCGCGCCGCCCTAAACCGGGTCATTACTGCCGACGGTGGCGGGGAGCTGATGGGAGTACAGTCGCCGGTCGCGCTAGTCGGTGCGACGAAACGGCTGCTCGGGGGAGCGTGGTAATGGGGAGTTAAGGCGACGCAGCACCGAAAAGACGGGGTCAAAAAACCAATTAACTTCTGAGGAAAAGAGGAGTTAGCCGGAAAATCAACTAGCCCGAGAGCGCCGGAAAAGAGACGCATGCCCGGTTTTACAAGAACCAATTGCGCAAGAACTAAAAGAATAGGGGTCCAGTCCTTACAAATGAAAAAAACTCGTCCATTATCGTGATCGAGCAGGAAAGTCACAGTCCTTGGCATCTACTCAGCAGACTCAGAGCAAAAACAAAAGAAGGGGAGGAAAACTCTCCACCTCTCAAGAGTAGATCGTAGGAGCTCGCCGAGCAAAACAGCCGTGGCGGCTCATAAAGTGATGTGCTCAAAAAAGAAAGTATGAGGTAGAGGAGAAGACCGGCACTCGGCTTAGGAGGCAAACAGCGTTTCCCCCGATGAAGTCCTAGCCCTAGTAGGGGCCCGCGAGAAAAGAAAAGAAAACTAACTCTACCTGGGGCTACAAGTGCGGATACAGCAAGCCAGACAAAAAACTGATAAGAAGGCAGGCATATTTGGGCTCGGCACGTCTCGCCCAGATGGTTGAAGGTGAGCCGATGTCCTGACCCGTCCTTCAAGGGAATGGGGTCTAAACAGTTTTCTAATGAAGCGCTATTTCCGGTGGAAAGGCAAGCAGCGCAAATCGCGGCGGGCAGAAGGGGGGGCTGAAAGACGGGGGGAGGAAAAAAAAGTCGGACTTCAAGCTGTCAATTCTCGGCGAGCGTCGTAAAGTCGGTCTAAATGTGAAAAATCAAGAGATGGAGGGTTGCATGATTAGCTCCCGAACAGCAGCGGACCTCCAACAAAAGGACAATCTCAAAAAAAAAAATCCCAAAAAGAATAAAGGACAGTCCCACCTCCGCAACGAACTTCCGACTCGGCAAAAAAAAGGAGGGGTCATTATGGGTTTGCAGCCGATTGAATTTAAGAGCGATAGGAGGGAGGAGACTAGCCGAATGCTCAAAGATGTCACAGGGGGTTGGCCGGGGTAAAAGCTTGTCCAAGGTGAATGAACGAGATAGATCGGGTTTATCTCTGCTCTCAACACAACAAGGAAAGAAGCTCTCGAGCAAAACAACGGGGGGGGGGGAGAGAGTACGGGGGGGATAATAATTGGGGTGAAACAAACGCGCATCATCCCGGGGCAAAAAAAGCTGACCTATAAGGGTCTCGAAACAAGCGCCGCGAGTTTCATCGCCTTCATAAGCAAAAAAAAATGCCCACAAGAAGGAAGAGAGTACGGGGAAGGAACCGGGTCTGAGTTAGTGAGTGCTGGCCGAACTCGAAAAGGTAAGGGACGGGTAAGGCCGTTGTGGTGCGAAGGCCGATGGCCTGAATAGGAAAGCGGGACAACGATCGCCAAACGCACACGGCGTTCTCCCATCGTCGGGAAGGAGGAAGGGGGGGAAATCCGGAGGGAACGCATTTCAAAACGCGGCAAGAGAGCGGACCGAGAGACGCTCATGCATGCAAATGTAGGAAACAGAGGGGTGGGGCAGCACAGATTCACAAGGACGAAGCCATCACTCGTACAGGAGGTGTGCCGCGAAAAGAACCAAAAGCGGGAATAGGGGTATCACGGTGGATTGGAAAATCGATTCAAAAGAAGGTTCGCGACGGTCGGATGTCCCTTGCCGCACTAGTCTTTCTCGGGGAAGAAAAAGCCGAGAGGGAGGATCATCGCTTACGCGGCACGAGGTAGATGCATCTCCGGAGACTGACGCAAATAACAGCACGGACCTTATAGGGGAAGGACAAAAGGAGGGGAGGGGGGGGAGACTTTAAAGAAAGAGGCGTAGGTTGCCGATCTTGGGGGGGCTCAAACGTTATTTGTGGGTGGCGGCATGTCCGCGGAAACCCCTGGACCGCGCGCCAGGAAAACGAGATAATGGAAAAATAATTAGGGAGTAATGAGGGACGCTTACCCAGAAAAGTTTCTGAGGATGCGCGCCGCGCTGTGAAACCTGCAGCGCTGACGCTGAAGGAAGCTTTAGTCAAGGAGAGGAGGCAGGAGGGAAAAAAAAATAAAGGTCACCTGTGGGAGTCAACCCTGTCCGGCCCTGTGAACGACCCCAGAGTCACATAAAATTAAGAAAAACCTGAGAAGGAAAGAAAACCTAAGTCGAAAACAGCGGACCTTTTACGGACTCCATCATCATCACCCCGGCGGCGTCTCGGCGGCGGCTATCGGGTCCACCCCACTGGCGAAAAAAAAAAAAGGGAAAATGGGGAAGGAGGAGAGGGGACAAAATATTGACCTCATTTCCTTAAAGTGGATGAGCGTAACCGCGCCGGACCGCAAAAAAAATGATAAACGGGAACAGCTAACGAGAGTCAAGAAACGGCTCTCCCCCTAGGGTCGACCTTTTCGCGGAGCATCAGCCCGCCACGATTTATGGACGCGGGCAGTTTACTATGAGGGAAAGAAAAAATATAGGCGGGGTAGACACTCTTCCAAAATCAAAAAAAGAGAAAAGAGGTTTTTGTCGTCAAGGCCCTATCCTCGTCGTATCCATCGATGGAGTGGAGAAGTCACTGTGGAAAAGGATAGGAGGGGGACGAAGAAGAAAATATTGAAAGAAAGGAGAACAGAAACGCCTTGGCAAACTGGCGTCTCCGCGGCAAAAGTACAACTGGCCAATCGGGGGTGTCTCTCGCTGGCTCTGCAGCGCGATCCTGAACAGCTCCGGCGAAAAAAATAAGAGAAGAGCTCTTTCGACCGAAAAGAACTCCGACGCCCTGTCACCGCAAGAAAAGGAGGAGTCTGACAGAGGAAAGAAGAGTTTGGGCTCGCGCGCGGTGTCGATCAGAAGTAAAGACCAAGAAAGAGAAAGCATAGATACGTAGCGGAACGCACGACTCTCGTTAAAACAATGAAAAAACTACAAACGTGAAAAGTTTTCCGGTTATACCCTTCACCGCGATGGTCGTGCGAAAAGAAATGGGGGGTCGATGCGGTGAGAAGCGATAAGAGGGAAGACGAACACTCTCGATAGAGAGGCTGTCGGGCGGGCTTCGGCTGGTGCACTTGGAAGAAAACTGACGAGGCAATAATGCGCGCTCGTCGCGCCTCCCTTCTCACCAACAGAAGAGGACGAGGGGGGACCGACTACTCTTCTGCACAATTCCATATTGGACCTGCCAGGGGATGCAGGAAAAAGGAAGGCCAGGTCCGTCAGAAATCTAGCAGTTGAAAAACGAGGGAAGGGGGGGAGACGGGAATAAACCGGAGGCCTGCAAGATCCGCAAACGCCTGTCAATAACGGAGGTAATGGAGAGGAGACAAGGACCGTACCCTACAATGTGCATGTCGGGGGAAGGCGTGCTCTTCGAACTCAAACTAAGCAAGAGAGCGAAAAAAGGTTAAGTGTCTAAAAAAACAAAACTCATAGTCCGCTGATATTGAGATGTTTGTCGGACTTACACACAGAACGGTGTGATGGGGGGGGGTGTGTCGGACTCCATTCGAGCGCGCCCATGAACGGCGCGTCTGCTCTGGTGAACACCTTGAAAGGAAAGCCGCATGCGAGAGGGTCTTGAATGTAGGAAATATGTCTCCATTCTAAAACCAAACCAAGATCTCTCCCATTTCTGGCGCGGCGCTAACAGAAAAACCACCCAGAAAAAGGGTGGAACAAAGAGGCAAACTGACGCATTCCAGTGGAGACGTCTTGCGAACGGCACGTTGAGCCAGGCAGAAAAGGGGGGTCGGGTTGGGGTCAAGACGCAAAGCTACCGTGGGGAAAAGCGTAATACGTGAGCACCATGTGTGATCCGACTCGCGAGAGGGGAGCAGTCTGGGCGGTGAAAAGCGCTTGTTAAAAAATAAACACCAATACCCGCCTTGTGCTAACGCGAAGGGGGGGGGGCCCGGATTCCAGTGTGCCATCCGGAAATAACGAGGTTCCCAAAGGAAGACAACAATTCATGTCGCCGCACCTGGCCCCTGCTGAAAGGGACCCTCCTCGGAGGGAGGAGGAAACAAGGTTTAAAGGGGTGGCTGACACTTCGCCCGCGTCAGGGGACCTCTCACATTGGAAATATGCAAGCCGATCGGGGCATATAGAGCAAAAAAAAAGCACCTAAAAAAAAAGGGGGCGCAGTGGAAACAACAAGGATAGCGCGCGTACCTTGTTATCGAA
>Ga0179591_1347105_pt1 | contig 11646 bp, 11 predicted proteins | sample CZOMad2_1_08_16f_FD_182891 | JGI IMG/M metagenome (GOLD analysis project Ga0179591, IMG submission 182891) | Vadose zone soil fungal communities from Angelo Coast Range Reserve, California, USA - CZOMad2_1_08_16fungal (PacBio error correction) | ecosystem: Environmental > Terrestrial > Soil >...
CGCTAACGCGTTGCTATCTATTCCGCTCCTCTATGTGTCGATGCAAGATATTGGGAGTGAAGGGGAAGACAGGGCCTGGTTGAGTAAAAGGAATTTGGATCAGCATGAGAAGGTTAAATAAGGGGTCGAATCTTCGGGCGACGATTACACGCCGCGGACGGGGGGGAGGGGGGGGGACATGAGAAACATTTCAGGACGTTGAGTCACGTGGGATGGAAGGAAACTATTTGGGAACCCTAAATAATTGCGTCATGAATGAAGGCCATGCAAAGGGGGGGGGAAATCGGCCCGAGTTGGAGAAAAAAACTACCTTTTTAACCCCCCTCCCAGACGCGGGTCCTATTTAAATAGGAAGGAGAAATGATGGGAAAAAAACCTCAGTTCAGTGAAAAAAACAGGCATTTTGGCTGCAAGGGTTCTGCGAGGTCAACAGAGGGAGACCAAATCTACTATCGTCTCTGCAAAAGGGAACCGAGAACGTAGTCAAGTCCGTGGAGGAAAAATACACGGATCAGGCTGGCACTCAATGCTGCGCTCGTAAGAAACCAGTCCGGGGGGAAGATGAGACCCCGGGGGAAGGCCGATTCAGCCAGATTAAAAGCGGGATTTAAGTATTGGGGACCGTGCGAGAACGAAAGAGACAGACAACTGTGCTCTAGGTTATGTCATCAAGAGGGGAGCCGACTCTTCAAGAGAGCAAGGGGGGGGGACTGGTTTGGCGATGAAAGGGGGGACAGGGGGCGTAGTGAGGATTCTTGGTTGGGCGAAAAAAGTGTGCCGCTGTGAGGAGGGAAGAATCTTGCTCGGGTTTTTAGAGTGACAGGATAAGAGGGAGACGATTGCAACATCTTGCCATGGTTGGGAGAAAAAACTCCGATCATAGGCGAGGTGCGTACATCAAGAAGAGCTGGGCAAACGGAATAGGCACCTTGCGGGCAAGCTATCAGTCCGCTTTTGTGCAAGAAAAAAAGTCAAAAAAGAGGAAACTTGTGACCGGGGGGGGGGGGAATCGCAGGGAGTCCAATCGGCCGGCGCCCGGACTTCATTTGGGAGGAAGGACTCAAGGGGAATAAAGAAAGGAAGTTTTGAAAGGGGGTCGAGGAAAAGCAACCTGATCCTGCCATGCCACGCACGCAGCAAACTGGCCCGATGAGAGACGGGGGCATCAAAGAGGAGTCAGGGAAAAGAATCAGAAACGCTTCTTTTTTGACTGGGGGGGGCAGTAAAAAAAAAAAAAAAAACCAAAAAACAAAACAACAAACAAAAACAAACCCACACTTCATCCACCAACAAAAAGGTAAAAAAAGAAAACAAATCCATACACCCCTGGTTGGACCACACACAACACATCTCTGCTCTAGGTCCTTGGGTAAATTGATTGACCTCGAAGACCGACAGCAGGCGCGAGGGAGGGTCCTCCCCCCGCCGGAGAAGAGGATCAGGTCATCGTCGACGCTGGAGACATCTTCTCTCTACTAGCAGCATCGGAGAGGAAAACTTCTCGTAGCTTCGGAGTGAGGGATTGGGGGTGAAAAAAGAAAACTTGATCTTCAATAGAGAGGGACTAGGTCGCAGGCGTTAGGGAACGGAGTCCTTTCTGCTCGCGGATCGGTCACTAAGGTAGATAGGAATATCTTTGAGGGGTCTCGAGAAAGGCGCGGCTTCTTATAGACGAGCTAAAGGGGGTTCCTAATTCTAAGCGCCAGAGCCCATGGGAGGCAGCTTTTAAAGTGGAAACTTCTCCCGAAAGAGGCATGCTGGTATAATATACCTCGGCAACGTGCAGGAATGGAGATACCTTTTCCAGGGAGGGGACAGGCGGCCTTCCTCTTTTGGGGGGGTATTGTTGTGGCGTTCAATAGACAGGTCCCGTGAAGGTTCTCTGGAATCGGGACCTAATCGATCGCAGGGGAGGTGACCCTCTAATCTTTTTCTCAGGCGCCCTTCGCATAGCGACGAAACAAAAAAGCGGCCGAAGAAAAGATCCGGGGCCGGGGAACCGGGTGGACTCAGGAAAAAAAAGGGGAGTTTTGAAACCTCAAAAACTGCTTGACAAAAGTTGGGTTAGTCGATGGCCGGTGAAGAACTACATTCCGAAGCGGGTGAGCGGCGAGAGAGGGGAGAAAAAACATTCTACAGCAAAACGTAAGAGTCTTCGGGATGACCTGGGAAGGCCGGCCACGGGGCGGGTTGCTTCTTGGGTGTGCTTGCATCCTTAAACCTAGGGCCATAAAAGAAGCTTCCGGAGGAACTGCCTATCGTTCTTAAACGTCAACGCCGATACGTGAAAGGAACATAGACTACAGCAGGTTTGACCCAAAACAGTGTCCCTTTAATGGGATCACAAAAGGAGATTCTCAGCCCATTCTCTGCGCACTTCTCTCAACGGCGGAAGCTGCACGTATAAGAAGCCTGCTCAAAAGGTGGGGGCGCTTGCTGGGGAACGGTTCACGAAAAAGGAAGGCTAAGGTGGAAGTGGGCGTGGAGCTATCTCAGGGGCTTGCTTCGTCATAACAATCCAGGGTCATCTAACAATTAAGGAAAGCCTGCCGGGCTAGAGCAAGACGCCGACTCTCTCAAGATAGGAAAAAGAGAGAGATGAGGCGTTTCGCGGCGAAAGGCGAGAAGATTCAAATCGGGGAGGGGATAGTGGGGGGCGGAATGGAGAACTAAAAGAAAACCCGCTTAGGTCGGCGAATAACTCAAGGCCACTGATCATGGGATCGCAAGAGAATACGAGCCTTGAAGCGCAGGAAAGCGGCCGGAACAGGGGGTCATTCAACGAACTGGAGATCTCCTGAGCCGTGGATCGAGCAGAACGTAACTCCGCTATATTAATTTATCTGGGGAGGGTCCCAGACCGATAATGAGCATTATAGTAGAGAGGCTTTTCACGCGGCTGTGGGAAGACGTCACAAAGGCATAGGAAGTGACCGAAGCCGCGGTGAAAGCGTTCCAGCAAGTTAGATTCAGCACGACACAGAATCCCATGAAACATTTGCCGTCGGTGACCCGATCAGACAGAATCTGGGGGAAGGTTTAGAAGAGATCTTCTTCCACACGAAAAAACGCCTTCAGGACTACACTCCGGAGAGGTGCAGGTTCCTCGCCCAAGCATACGTCCACTTTTCGGCACAAAGATGGACCAAGAAAAACGAGTTGGTTTTCCGCGCAGCCCATGAGCAGCAGCCTGGGAGAATGGCCGCAGGCAGGCCCGCTAAACGTTCGTAAAAAGAAGGAAAAAAATGATAGAGAAGGGTCTTATGCGAGGGCCTAATACCTTCCCAGCGACAAAAGGGTTTTCTTGGGAGCCGGCGTTTCAGCCAGGAAGGAATCCAACCGAGAAGGGAAAAACGGCTGATGCTGGAACGCAAAAAAGGACCACCAAGATGCATGACCAGGGACTCTAATCCTTGGGAGGAGGAAAAAGGTCTCGACAGCAAAGACTTGAAAGTGGGATTTCTATCCAAATTCACCCGAAATAGGGGGTCGATGCTATACGTTGAAACGGTGAAAAAGGGGGGGGGCCGAAAAAACGAAATGCCATCGTTCAAAGGATCGAGGGGAGGATATAACCCTTGAGAGTCGTCCATATACGGGCCGCTCGGTCGAGAGAAATAAACATCTCAACCGGCGAAGAAAAAGGAAAACCTAGCCGCTGCATAGCTCCGCTTTTCATGGGACTAACGCGAAAAAGGGAAGGATCGACCAGGGGGGGTAGAGATGAGAGGGGACAATCTGCGTGAGAATTTTTTGAACCTCAAAGAGCAGGCATCACTGCGGTGGTCGGAAGAAGAAGGGCTTATTGATAACGATGGGAGTCTCGACATCCTGCGTACGCGTTCCTTGCTCAGTACTCTAACCGAGGAAAGAGGGAGGGGTTGCTGGCGCAGAGAGAAAGATGGGGGTCCGGGTCTTAATGTAATTCCACAAAAGATTGTAGGACATCTTGTGAAGAAAGGGCACTCCCTAAACCTCGAAAAGAGAGAAAAAAAATCGACGCTCTTCGGTCTAACGCTGAATCAGGAGGGGAACCCAAGGGGACCGGAAAAAGAGACTCCAGTTCTGCGGTGGGGCAACTACAAAGGAGATGCAGAAGCGAAGCAGGGACAAGTTCAAAATCGACCTTATTAATGAAACCTATTCCTTTCACCCTTCAAAAATGGAATAATTATTCAATTATCAAAAGCCAAGAGGGAGATCCGGGGAGTAAAACAGGAAAAAACACTCGTGGTTCAATACGGGGCGAGAACCCGGGTGGGAAAAACGGAACTGGGTAGGGTATCCTGCCAAGCAAAGCAAGGTCAAAACGGCTATCGAACGGGGCCATCCAAAAGGAAGGCTCTACTGGAGAAATGGGGAGCATCCATAAACTAGACACGAGGTGCTCAAACAAGCGCAAAGACTCTGTCTTGGAAGCTACTCGGAGCAATAGAAAAAAGAAGAGAAAAAAAAAGGCATGAAAAAGACATCTTCAAACCTACACATTAATGGTCTTCCTACTGCCCTTGGGTCCCGACTTACAAATACGCAAAAGGAAGTAACATGGTCTAGGATCGTACTGTCGGCTCGATGCGAGAACACAACCATCCGACGGTCACTAGAATCAAGCAGAAAGGGAGGAAAAGACGTCAAGGTGGAGAAGAGGAAAGGTGAAATTAAAAGCAGAGCAAACATCTCTGCCACGATCTGGGAGACAACGTTGTAACCCGACGGGGTACTAATTTATTTCGATCACAAAGAAGGGGGACTGAATCAAAAAAAAAGGTCCAGGGGAAGCACGAAAGAAATGGAATGTCCGCGCGGAGGACGAGAAGCGCGACTTGACGACGAGGTAATCTGGAGAGGGGGGGTCGCCTGGAGGAAAAGAAGAAGGGGAAGGAAATGGGGAGAGAAGCATCCCTCTTGGGCTGAGCAACAAAAAACACGTCGCAGGGGTTGTTGGTAACTTGAAAAACCAGGCGGGAGGGAAACCGGACCGAATAGTAAAGAGACCCAGTCGCCTTCGGTATGGGGGGGGTGAAAAGTATAAATATTGAGACAAGAGGCTGAAACGGGGGGGAGCCAAGCACGTGGCATTTTGACGCTTAGGGAACATTTGTTAGGGGTTTCGCGAAAATCGGGGGGGGGGTGAGATGACTGGTTGGGAAATAAAAATTGTAGGGAGATCTCAAATTAGCTCAATGGCTTTTATAGCTCTCCCGAGCAGCGGCAAGACGACGAGAAAGAGAGGGCGGGTAATAAGGCGCCACAGTACGTATGCCCAGAGTCGGGAGGTTAAAGTCAATATCGGCACAAGACGAACAGTTGGAGTCTTCGGTGTGCCGGGGGGGACCCGGAATGTGAGGATCGCGAGGGGGGAAATGGGCGAGTGCGTCGGCACGTGGCTGAAGGCGAAAGGTATCCCTAGTCAGGGAAGAGGGAAACGCCTATTGGGGGGGGAAGCTAGTGGAAGGGACAAGGCATGAAAGGATTCAGTTCACTAACTTCTTCAGGAAGGCTGCTCTGCTTCCTGGCGGTCAGAAGAACTCGGGGGTTAAAAAGAGGAAAGGAGAGGGACAAAACAAGGAGAGAAAAACAACCATGGGCGGGAAATGTTGTGGGGCGCGAAAAAGAATGCCAGAGCCCACACCCGATAGCGAAGAGCAGAAGCGGAAGAGAAGGGACGTTTGACAATGAAGTCGCCTAAAAGGCATGCCGTTTTCCAGTCAGGGAAAAGTCAAAGAAGGAGCGTGGTGCAAATAAGGGAGAACCGGTAAGAAGGAGGAAAGAAACTTGCACCAGGATTGGCCCACACAAAATCACCGGACGGAAGGTACTCCATCATAAAAGGGAAGAGGTTGCTGGACAAGGACATCCGCAAAAACGTAGTGAAAAGGGAGATGGGACTTAAAAAATTGAGGCCCCCTTCCTTGGGCGCATCGCAGGTATAAAGATAATGGACGCACGCGGGCCTCTGACGACCTGCTCGAAGGTTAAAAAAAATGATGTCTAAATTAAGGGCAAGGAATTGCGCCGGTGGTCACTTGGCGGCCGAATAATCAATACACGATTGAGAACCAGGAATGGGGGAAACAGAAATGAGAGGGAAATGAGAAGGGGTGCTAAAAAGAAAACGGGGGGGGGCGAAAAGAGGATGGAGCTTTCCCCCCTAACCGAAGCGCGACGGGTGAGACTCGACACGAGGCAGGAGTGGGGAAAATCTAAAAAAGGTTTTTGAGAAACAAAAGGACGCGGGTGGGGGGTTCTAAAAAGCACGTAGCGGCCGCTTCACACAATGAGCCACTATACGTATGAGGTCTAGCGGGAGACGGAAAGGGGGAGCTTCAACGCGTTCGTCGAGTGGGGGGAGCATACTAAAAAAGAAGGGGATCTAACTAAGCATGAAATCCGGTGGGAGAAAAGATAAAGTTAGACTCGGGTTCCGAGCCCAGAATTCGAGCGCATATATTGCAAGACGGGGGAGGATTGGAATGACCGGGGAGAAAACGAAGATATATTATCAAAAAGAAGAGGGGAGGGGAAAGTCTTAGGAAGATGTGATGGGGGGATCGCGCGAGAAACTATAGGAGTTCCGTCAGGGGGGCGAGGAATTCGTGCGTGGCGTAGGGAAGAGGAGTGGGGGTAATCAATTCGTAAGGGGGGGGAGAAGAAAAATTCCAAGTTCATAAGGTTGGTTTGGAGCGGGTTTTTATCGTGAAGAAGAGAAGAGGACGATTTCCCAATCATCAAAACGTGGGCCGGGGTGGGAAGTAAATAGGTGCAAGGAGAAGACTACGGCAGGCTCCATGAGCAAGGAAGAAGGAATTTGAAAAAGAAACTCGCTAGCAGGGGGGCGCGGCTTTGCGGGCAATGGAGCATTCAAAAGGGTGGGGGGACAGAAACCAAAGGTAAAAAATAAAGGATGTGTTGTGGCAGCCTTTGGATGGAGTAGTTCCTCGGCGCGCCTCTGAAGCACGGGGACTCCTTCTAAAGGGAGGGGCACCGGGTCAATTGAAGCCTGGTTTGCACTTTCGAATGCGCGCCTTCAGAAGAGCCTTCAGAGGGGACACTTTCAACGAAAGCAAAGACATATGCGGGTAATCCAGGGGGGGAAAGGTCAGAGGAGGAGAAAAATCTAGGCTAAGACGAGGAGGGCTTGATGTTTTGAGAGAGGCGCGGGTCTCAGTACATATCCAAAAGAGGAGGGGGATGGGAATTGCAAAAAAAAAAGCTATAAAGAAGGGAAAGATTACTAGGAAGGCAGGGCCAGGCAACAGCCATATCGCAGGAGTGCTAACGGCGGCCACAACCGCGTCTCTCGGATTAAAGAAGCTATAAACCGTCGCAATGCGGCGGAAATAGTCGACTCCCGACGTGCTGCCTAGCTTTTAGTGAAACAAAAAACACAGGAAGAGACTGAGAGGAAATATCAGCTGGAGGTAGGGGGGGAGGAGGGGACCGTGAGTAAATCAAGCTTCCTGACTCGCGGGATCTTCCTCGTTTACGTTTCATAATAGAAGGGGAGAGAGCGCAGAAAGTGAGGAAGAACGCGATAAATTGTTGGGTGGGAAGTTTAGAATCTCTCTTCCATGAAAGGTATGTAGGGCTGGCACTCTTTTTTAAAAGGTTCAAGAGAACTCGAAAAGCGAAGGAGAACCTACCGGAAAGTGGCCAACTCTGGCTTGGAGAAATACACCTTTCTCCGAAAGGTAGAGCTACTGGCAAGGAAGGAGTTGGGGGTAATGGGGGGGGAGGGAAGAAAAAAAAGAGAAACGTGGGGAAAAGCGGAAGGGGGGAGAGGGGGAAGTCGGGGAAATTCACCATACCAAAAAAGTCTGGACTCTTGGAGGTTCCGAGAAAAAAAATCTTTTTTCATCTCAAGGTGGGAATGAGAGGAAAAAGGCGCAAAGGAGGAGAGGGTCAGGGGGGAGGGAATCGAGAAGGGCGAACCGTCATGGTTCCATTGCCTTCTTCAACTACGTGGATTTTTCAACACCGAACAGAAAAGGGCTTTCGGAGTGAGTGAGGGACGGGGCAGATTGAAGAAAATTTAAAGAAGGGGATCCCAGGGGGGGGGGAGGGAGACATGGGAGATGTAAACACATCACGTCACCAACGAGCGTCCTAGAAGGTAACATTTCCTTCCACTTTGGCAGGGGAGGGTCTTGGGTGGCGAGAGAAGGGTACACAAGGAATGTGCAACCGCCGATGCGGGAGGGACTGGAATGCCTTTACTAAACAAGTCAAAAGGAATAAAAAGAAGAGAAGACTTAGAAAAACGAAAGGTGTCATCGTTGAAAAAGGAAAGAGCGAAAGAGGGGAATTTCCAGGTCTGCGTGGGTTGGTTTTCGTGGTTGGGCTCGCAACGCTCGCGTCGCACTAAACTTTGAAGCTTGAACTGAGCCTCTACGGAGAAGAGGAAAAGGGTTAGATGGTTGGGGGCCCCTATGAAGTGAGGAGAGGACTGAAGGTCCTTGGCGGGATAAATACCGCCTGGGGTTGTCTTGTACTTCCTTATCTCCACATCGTTCAAGGAAACAGGCTTTTCAGGGAATTCTCTCTCTGAAAAGAGAGGATATAACAACAAACAACTTAGAAGTTTAGGGGGGAGGGAAGATCGAAAGGCGAGATGCAAGCCGGAAGCTCCGAGGTGTTCCGTCACCGGTACACAGACACTCACGGGCTATAAGGGCCTCCACTCCCAAAACGCAAAAGCAAGGAACGAAGATACAGTTCCAGAGGGGTCAACACCGCGGGTGCGACGCAGACAAAACGCTGTCTGCCAACGGGACCTCCTTGTTAGGGCGCGGGGGCTATCAAGCCGAAAAGGGGTTATCTATCAGGAGACGTAACCTAGAACGCTCTACTGAGGGGGGAGACTTGGGGTGGGAACAGGGCTTCCACCGTTGGGCGATGCGGGAAAAAAAAATCTTTACTCTGTGGGGTCTTTTGCAAAGAAGGAAAAAAGGGGAGAGGGAGGACAAGCCCTGCCGACCTAAGCCGGCAAGATCTGTTCCCCCTTTACATTAGGGAAATGAAAGACCGAAAGAAAAAAATGAAAATGGGACGTCAACTAGCAGACAGCCTCCTTTTTGCTGTGTTACTTTCAGGGGATGACGGACCCAGAAAAGAAACAACAGGGCAGTCAAGGATAACCAGCATCGACTAAGTCCACGGACGCAACGCCTCTAATGGGGGGACACTAAAACTGACTGGGGGTTCCTCAAACGGCAAGGGGGAAACCATTGTCCAGTAAAAAAAACCGGGAAGTCTAGGACCCGACTAAGAGTTGCTGGGTTTCGGTCGCTGATAATGGCGATAGAAACTCGCAGGGACTCTTGTCTGGGCCCGGGGTCCAGCGCTAGGATGGGAGGGTGGCGTTCATTTCACAGATGACCTACCGAAAAGAGAGTTCCACTTGGAAAAAGGGGGAAAGCACAAAGAAAAAAAGATCATTCCTCCAGGGGAGAAAAATATTGTCATTCAATGAGGGGGGGATCAATCCACTGCTTTGAATTGCCTTTAGGTTGAGGGAAAAGGGTTCACCAATTCTTGAGAAGAAAAATGGGGGGGGAAGCCGGGAACCGGAGTGGAATACCCGGCCTTCCTAATAGGACAGCTCGAGGATGTACAAAAAAACTTATCTAGTAAGGAAGAGACTACTGAAAAAAAAAATCCTGCAAGCCCAATTCACGGAACCCGTAGCTACCGAGTGATCCGCGGCCATCGAAGCAAGAGGGAGGACTCAAAAAGGAGAATAAGGGGGAAAGGACTCGGTATGGATTTTCCATTGAAGAAGCGTTCATTGTTTTACCTCGAAAATGCATGCACTCTTTTATCAGGAAGAATCTGTCTAACTAAAAGGGGGGATAGAGAATAGGCCTAGGAATAACGTTTTACGGGCATCCTGACGCCGATTCCTAGCTCTATCGCATGTTTGATCAATGGAAAAAAGGAGAAGAATTTTACTGAAGCTGGGATCGCTGGGGGGGACTTAACAAAAGAATGGTCCAATCGTGGGAAAGACAAGGTACAGCTCCTGGCAAACCTCAAGACTCAAAGAACTCCACTAGGAAGAGTCAATGATATGGGGAGGCAAAGGGAGAGGAAGGAAAAGTTACCGACAAAAACAATAGAAAAGTTGGGCTTTCTTTCAGAAAGACAGGAGAAATCGAGCATCGAACAGGTCAAACTGCCCGGGAAGGAATGGACCCGGGGAGTCCTCAAAAGGAAAGGGGCAGGAAGTAAGCGAGAAAATTCGATTAACCTCGGACCCAGGCGTAAAACATTGTTCAGCGTAACCTTGAGGAAGGAAAGGAGGAGAGTACAGAAAAGCCGCAAAACGCTCGAAGCCTTGTTAGCCAAAGCTCAGGGATCCAGGATGACCAGAGAGAAGAATCGGGAGAAGAAAAAAAACAAAAAACGGGGGAAAGAGATGGGTCCCGGGGGCAATCGACTGAACTCGGGTACGGGTCAATATAACACCCGATCACACCACATATTATTACAAGAGAAGGGAAGAAAAATGGTCAGGAGAGTGGACACAGAAAATGGGATGCAAGGAGGGGACCATAGCCCACAAAAGATTCAATCCCCGCACTACCAAGGCCTAAGTGAGTATGTCTGCGAGGAAGCTCTGACTCCCCTCGCGGCCAAGCAGACGAAATCAGACCGATCGATAAATCTGTGGGACGGGGGGGGGACGCTCAGAAAATCTAGAGACCGTCATCTGGAAGGAATGGAACCGATCTAATTTATCGTCACCTAAACTGGTTATGGACTAAGGGGTGCAAAAGGGGTGAGGAACTCGTGACTCTGGGAGGAGGGGGACGGACAAATTAAGTACTTGTAATACGGGTCGATGGTAACGCGTATAGGTACTTACGTAGTCTGGAGCAGGGGATTGGGGAGAAAAAAACCGCACATAAAAAAAAACCCGGAAGGGAAATGCGGTGGGTTCACTTTAAAACCCCAGGCGAGGGGTAAACCCTGAGACGGCGAGTAACTCTGCACCCGTCTGAGGGGAAGGGAGGGGTTAAAGCTTGGGAAGAGGACGCCAAAGTAAGAAAACGTGAGCATGCGGGATTTGAATCTGGGGGGACGCCCATTTTGAAATGCTTGGTCTCAGTGGGGAGGGAGGGATGGCCAAAGGACGCACCGGGGATAAGGAAGAAATGCCAAAGTCGCCGAATTTTTCATACGATCGGCAGGTCGGAAGCTCGTCGTCGTCCATGATTGGGAAAGGGGAGAAAGGGATTCGGTGAAGATTCAGAAAAGGAGGGAGTTCGAAGTCATAAGGGAAAACAGCCCAACATGCGCGGTTGACGTCGATATAGCTGGAAGGGCGGGAAAGGTAATCTCGACTGGGGGGGGATTTGAAGGGGGGGGGGGTCCGTGCAGGTGCTACGACTAAAACGTATCCCCACCGGTGAGGAAGAGGGATCAAAAAAATCTATTTTGGGAAAGAAAACTAGGCCGGGAAAACAGTCAATGAGGTGCGACTTTATTGGTCAGAACGGCTCAACGCACTGGAAGTGCTTCCTGTCTGGTTCGGGAGGGAGAAGAGGCAGAGGGGGTCTGCTAATGGAGGGGGTGAGAAAACCATTCGATAGAAACAACAACAAGGGAAAGGTGATTAAAATGAGAGATGGTTTCTCGAAAACA
>Ga0179591_1260971_pt1 | contig 11643 bp, 16 predicted proteins | sample CZOMad2_1_08_16f_FD_182891 | JGI IMG/M metagenome (GOLD analysis project Ga0179591, IMG submission 182891) | Vadose zone soil fungal communities from Angelo Coast Range Reserve, California, USA - CZOMad2_1_08_16fungal (PacBio error correction) | ecosystem: Environmental > Terrestrial > Soil >...
GGTACAAAATATCGACTTTAGGACGCAACTAGCAGCAATGAGGGCTGGGTGCTTGCAGAGTGTCATTATCAGAGAGGGACTTGGCTTACCGGGGTCAGTAAATGCAAGAAGGTCGGGTGAAAGTGGACGTAACTCATGAAGTAAATTTCCCACGTTCTGTACAGAGAAAGAAAACCTTAATGCGGACTGTCAGTTTTTCAATGGTGTTGCAAAAAAAAATAAGGTGAACGGGGATTTAATAATAAGGTCTCAGAACAAACCCATTCTACCTTCTCCGAAAAATTTAAAGAGGTTGGGGACAATTGTTTGGGACATAAAGGGAGGGTAGAGGAAATTTGCATCCCTAGGTTAATACCTGGAGGGAAAAGTCAACCGCTCTGTGCCCGCCCAGCATCACGACATCCGGGAAAACAAAAAAACCCTAAGGGAAGTTGCAGGGGGAACGTTAAGGCCAGTTTTGGGTAGACTCGTGTCTGGCCGTCCAGAACAGGGAGAGATCGGGAAGCGCGTCGGACGCGGCCGGGTGAAGGGAAGGTTTCATGGTGCGGTGTGGACACTGAGCAGCCGATCAAGTCTGGAGGGACTGTGAGGGATATTAGATGGGGGGTAATCAAGGGGAAAGGCAAAAAACTCCGGCAGATCGTGGCTAAAGCATTCAGAAAAAAAGGGGCTGATGACTCCGCCAGAAAATTGACCGGGGGCTCGGGAGAAACCGGTGACTCCTTTCGAAGTACGGTCACTAGAGAAAAGTGGGGGGGGGTGTTTATCTTCAAAGGGGAACAGAAGAGGGGTGATTTCACAACATGAGTCAAGCATCAGAACCGCGCCCGCTCCGGTAAGCAAGAGGGAGTATAATCTGTATTAAAAGGACCCTTGCCGATCCCGCGAATCAAGGGACCGGTTAGGTCATATGCGTTTGATCGGAGGGAGGGGAAAGAGAATGAGCAGACGCCTGGGAAGGTACATTTGCACAGTTACACGAGCGGCTATAAGTATAAAGCTCGATGTGCGACCCGAAATTTTCGGGAAAGGGGGGTACACTCTCAGGAGAAACCGAATTTCATTGGGGGATTGATGTCTAGGGGAGAAGGGGGGAGAACCAGTTCAACGCACCTCAAAAGTCCTGTTAGGAAAGGGCCACGTGAAAAGTTAATTTGAAACGATGGGCGGGTGTCAAAGAAATCAACTTGATTGGAAGCGGGCGAGATCACCGGGTTGGAAGCTGGGCGACCTCGAGGAAGGGACGGCCGAGTTAAATGGAGCCATCTTACTCCGAAGGGGGAAAAGTGATTAGGACTCAAAACAACGAGGAGGAGAAGAGAGATCCAGAGTTTTCGAAAGGGAGAAACTAGTAGAAGATGGCGTATCTTTAACGGAAAGGCCGTAAACCGGCAGAAAAGAAGGGAGCATGGAGAAGAAAGACGGCACCACGGTTTAATCTCGCCGCACGCGCCGTTTCGGGAAAAAACAGCGAAACACAGGGAAACAGGACAATAAGAAACGGGGAGCCAGCTGGGGGGGGAAATGTGGGGGGGAAGTGGAAAATCCCAATCCTCCTCTTCTGAATCTCCTTTATCATACGAAGCGGGGGGCAATAAAAAGGAGGACAAATTGTTAGGGGCCCATCGCTATTTGCAGACCTAGGAAGAGGAGGAACAGGGGGAAAATGTCTTTCTCCACTCATGAAGGTTCCTTTGTTCCGGCGGCATAGAAAACCTCAGAGGATGTTGAAAATCCAGGGGTGGACGAGGGAGGCAGAAGGGTGTCTTAAAAATCAAACGAAGGGGGACTGAGAGTCCCTTATATGCGCGGGAGAGCGTCTGGGATGAGTCATGACAAAACCACGTTTTTTTGAGTTTCTCGACCGCTGCCAAAGGTAAGAGGAGCAACGAGGGACCTGAGGGGACTTTGAGGCAGAACTCGGCTCGAGTTTCTCTCCGTTCCAGGTGAATCTCAGGGCGACATAATAAACGGGAACCACCTAATAACCGGAATCCACCAAGGGGGAACGAATCTGGAACGATCTTCATGAATGGGGAGAGGGGGTCACACCCGCGTGGGCTTCCAAATCACGTCCGAAATGGTGGCGAACAGCCTCATGTCGGAGATCAGGTCTGGCGCTCAAAGTTAGGGATAAAAAAGACAAAAAGAAAGCAAAGGCAGTAACCGGCGGGACTTAAAGCGACGCGCCCCTTAGCGAATCGGGTATCGAAGCTTAGTACAAGAAATCTCTAGAGGACTAACAGGGGAATCTGAGGCGGAAGGCCCTCTTCTTAAAAAAATGGAAGGTCTTCTTCCAGTGAGAGAGTCTTTGGGGGATAAGGGAGCGGAAATTCCCGTGATAAAGGCCGGGAGGGTAATTCGCAATCTACCACAGTCTTGGTGGGGGGGAAATGGAAGGGTCACACTGGAGCCCGCGGGAAAAAAGTATAATTTTGGGAGGGCGCTCCAATGAATTTACAACTCTTCAACTCGTTACGATATCACTGTTGAAAAAGGGGGACAAATACCCGGCCCATAGGAGGGATTAATACCTAGTAGACAGTGCTTAACTTTCCTCAGGGGGAGCTCAGCGCAGGAATTTCGGGAAAGGGGAAAGAGGAGGCGCTGTCCAGGGATCCATACACGAGTCAGAAATCATAAGGCTAACCCATCCGATGGTTGGATGAGGAGTTGGGAGGCCGGGGGATAAAAGGGAGATGTACCAAGGGAGGTACTCCCCTTGTTCTGGACATTTAAAGGGGGAATGGAGGGAGAAAGGACTCGCCTAGCGCTTTGAGTCGGAACGAGAAAACGCGATCAGTTCAGATAATATCGGAATGCTTTTAGTAACTAAATACAGAAGAAGAAGGGACCAAATCTCGCCAAAAGAAAAGACGACGAATACGCGGGGGGGTACGCGTGACCGCGGGACGCATTCCCGTTGCAGCTCAGGAGTTTATTAAGAAAAAAAGAGGGGGGGTAAAATGAAACTTGTTCCTCGATTTAAAATCAAGAACACGGTGGGGGCGCGATAGGATCCGAGGAGAGTCTCAGCCAGCCGATGGCGGGAAGATCAAAGTGAGGAAGGTTCTAAATCGGGTTTGAGGCGGTAGCTTGGAGGGAGATCGGGGATCGCGCAATTCAGCACAGAGAGAGAAGTCAGTATGTAAGCAAAAATACCTCGGCTTCCTGGGATTAAAAAAAAAATAAAGGGGCTCTAATTATTGGGTACTGGAAATGGTTTTGTTAAACCTGAATCGGCCGCAACCGTCCGGTCTTAGGGAGACTGTGAGGGGGAGAAATACACGAAGAAGAAGTTAACTAGAGGGACGATAAGTCCAGACCGTATGGGAGAGAGATGAATGATTACGCGGGGACGGTGGGGGGTCCTTAGCCGTAGCACTCGCCATAGGAAAAAGACCTACCTAAGGGAAGCGGGAAGAAAGGGTCATACCTCCTGAGCTCCCAAAGAAAGGGGCGTTTGGAAAACCGGACCGCGGGAGTGTTTAAAAGTAACGGAGCGCTTCTTGAAGGGCTGCTACTAAAGGAAAATTCAGGAGACCTACACCCTCAAGCAAAAGGGACAGATTGAGAGGGAAAAATCAAAGCGCTTTGGTCACGTTCTCAGAAAGCCGAGAGGGAAAGGAAAATTAGCCTCTCAGGGGCAAGTGCTGGCAGTGATAAGCGGAATAGTGCAATCGTGGTGAAGATCAGCTACGAAGTTAAAGGCTAGACTTCGCGGGAGGAATACGAATAAATCGCATATGACAAAAGGGATGTAGGTTGGGAACACAGTTGGGGGGGAGACGTCAAGGACGTTCTTTGGAAGTTTCTACAAACGCCTAACGGGAGATCTGGAAGGACTGAAAACCACCTGGGGCGCGGACAGAAAACAGATCGAGGGGGAGATTGGGGAATTCAAACCAAGGGCCTGATCGAGTGACGGATTCATCTTTGACTATCGAGGGGGGGGGGGGACGAAAGGAAAACTTAAAATGTAGGGGGTAGAATCGTCCAGAGAATGAGATAATGGAAAATGGGAAAATCTCCTTTTCACTGAAAATAAGAAAGGGGTAAGGGGAAAGCGATCGGAGAGGGGGGAAACGGAGGTTGAAGGAAAGACGGGAGACATCCCCTGGAGGTCGGTGGGAGGTTTTTTTAAACAAGGATTCGATATCAGAGGTAATCGATAGAGAGGAAAAAAAAAGAACTTTAGAGCGCCTCGTGAAGAAGTGGAAAGGGGGGTCACATACCCACACTGTCAGGTAGCACGAAACTATGAGAACCTCAAATATACTCCTGCCCGCGAGGAAAAAAAAATTCTTAAACAAATCCTGGGAAAGAACCGTGGGGGAGAAATTAACTTGAAGTCCAGAATTGAGTATCTACTATCTGAGTGGTAAAGTAAAAGAGATCTGGGGTAGCAAGCTAAGTGAGATTGAAGGTCTTTATAACGAAACATGGAGTGTAATTTTAAGGGGTGTCCTGTTGGGGTCAAGGAGTGAAAAAGAGCGAAGAGATCAGGAAGTAAGGAATGTCTTGGGGGGGAGGACCAATGTGATTTAGTCATCTGGTGAATCAACAAAGGAAGGCGAGCTGTGGCGGGAACAAGCAAGCGATAAAATTTAGGAAAGTGGAGGAAATCTGGAGGATATACGTCAGTAATGTCAATAAAGGGGGCAATGTGATCAAAGAGGGAAATGGGAAAGGAAAAAAAGACTCTAAAAGGAATACGGGCGGAAAGATGGCCGGCAGGGGGTGGGGGTTGAACTGTGGCAAGACGAAGGGGATAACATCAAACTAGGGGTGGGTGAAGGTCTACATGACGAACGCAAGAATATAGATCGCTCTGCGACTGGAGTTTAAAAATTGCGAAACCTTAACCAAAAAATCTCCAGAGGGGAAAATCATGGAAAAAAAAATGGGAATGCCCGATGTTGGGGGAACAATCTGAGGGGGGTTTCCGTGCCTAAAATGGGGCCCAAACATGTGGAAGAAGAAATGGGAGGCAGTTTAACTATCGTAAAGATACACACCAATAGAAGAAGGGGGCAGAAAGGGGGGCGCGGCGGGCTTGTTAATAAGAAGGGCTCACAAAAAAAGAACAAGGGATGGATGTCTATGCGGAATATTTAGCCAGAAAAAAATATCCAAGGCGATGTAGGGTGACAGGAAAGGTCAAATAAATGGAGGTTAAAAAAAGCTGTGTGGGGCCAGATCACTTGGGAAATTGGGGGAAGCAACGGCCGAGAAACCGTTTGTCGAGGGGAGGAAAATATAATCAAATATCAGACATATTACGCCTAGGAACTCCCCGGGGGGGAGAAAAAGAAGTTGGCACGGAGGAGAAAACCAAGAGGAGGGAAAAGAGAAGATCCATCTTCCCAGTTCTTTGGACAAGGGCTAAAGAAGGAGGCGACGAGGAGGGACGGGCAAGGAGGGGAGAAAAATTTCGACCACATAAGAACACTTTTAGAGAGAAATTCCAAGAGTATAAAAAAAAGGATAATCATCATCTGATCGTAAAATCCTCTTGTCAGTCGCCGGGGGAAGGAGGGAGGTTTGTAAAAGGCGGTCCGTCGAGTGGGAGCCTCATCTAAAAAACCAAATGAAAAGGGGGGGAACAGCGAAAAAATAAAAGAAGGCCAAATTTGGGGGGAGGGGGAAAGCTCTCAGTGGGCAAGGTCGGGGTGTACTCGTGCATCTTTAAAAATGGATAAAAAAATGAGTTGCTCAGGGAGTTCTGGGCCATTGTCGGTAGGAAACCGACATAAAAGAAAAAAGAGGGGAATAAACGCCATTATTGACTGCTTTGGGGAGGGAAAATTTGGCCGTGGGGGGCAAAGGGAGTCATACATATTATTCAGACAAAGTTCGACGCCGGAGGGAAGAGTCAGGATCTCAGTCGTCGTCATTCGTCGCCGGAAAAGAACCCAGGTGAGTTATGTCCGAACGCTGCCACGAAAAAAAAAAAAGGGGTACGTAGGAACAGGGAAGGGACGTAGGACTTTTAGGGACCTGAGGGGGGCAAAAAGAGCTGAGGGATCCAATCCGTCCTGGTTTGAACTGGCGGAGGAGAAGAAAAACTGATAGCACGTCCAAGATGACGTCCTCAGGCTGGTAATAGGAGGAATGCAGCGTTGGCGCTGGGGACGGATTCTATCAAAGCCTTGCACATTAAGACCAGAACAGGTCTGGAAAAAAAGGAATGGAGCTTTCACCATTTAGAAAAACACGGAAAAAAAAGCCAGCCGGCCTGCCAGATACCGCAGCCCAGTATAGGGATCACTTAAGAGAAAAAGTGGACCGGACCAGATACAGATATAATAGGGCAAAGGGGGGAGAAAGGGGACAGAGCGCGTTCCAACCTGTTCCGTTCTGCGAAGGCCAGGTGTGGCGAAGATGGCGGGCGGCAAGTTAGGAGAGGATGATCAGGATTGAAATGTTCTTCTGGGTACATGATGGGGTGGGTGGGAAAAGGGATTTAGGATCCCATCTGGAGAGCGTAGACGTTATCGCAGAGGAGATCAAGGATAATTCCATCCTCAAACGTGGGACGATCTCCGTGGGGGGGGGGGACAAACAGCCAAGAGCCGCTCAGCAGACTAAGGGTATTGGAAAAAACACGAAGGAGGAAAAGGGCAGGGGAGAGACGGAAACTAGGAATGGGTGCACGGACTGGGAAAGAACTTGATTGGGGGAAAAATTCGAGTTGAAAGGAACCCTCTGAATCTCGGGATCATAAACCCAAAAAGTAACACCTCCATTTGGGAGAAGTGTGTACCGGGTGTGAAACCAAAGAGGGGGAAAAGAGAATACGTCAAATTTGGCGATCCAAGGCGGTTGGATGGGATTTTCCAGAGGGAGAAAAGATCTCCTCAAAGTCAGGGGGAGGGCCGCGAACGGATCGCGGATCCAAGAGGGGAGGAATTGCGAGAGGGCAGGGTGAAGGAACCAAGACCTGGAAAGAAAGAATCCGAAAGATGTGCCAACCAAGGAAAAGACAATGTCAGCAAAGGAGTCTATCTGAAAAGTCTCGATCCGGAGCATCTTCCCGTTCGAAACAATTGGATGACTCTGAGAAGAAGTATCCGGCATGAAAGGAATGGCCGCGGCCTGTGAATCAACTAAGTGCGAGGAGGAAAGAGAGATAGGATGGTCTAGAGAAAAGCCACGGGGATGCATGAGATCCTCAACTTTTCTAAGGAAGGGGGTCTGGGAGTTGAGGGTCGGCCAGCGTTGCTGAAGTAGAGAAGGAAAGCAAGCGGAAGATGCAGGGATTAGGTTGACAGAAAATCCCGCTGGAGGGAAAAAAAAAAAAGGATGAAAAAAAAGGAAGGTCTGGGTACTTTGTGGTGTGATGGGGGGTTTTGGCCAGCAAAACTGTGGGAGGTCCTGTCCCTTATTTAGAAAAAACTAAAAGCCTGTAAAAGACTGAAAAAGGGGACGAAGAGACATCAGAAGACTCTCAACAACAACAGCGATTGTGGGGGGAAAAAAAAAAAATGAGGGATCGTCAGGAGTCCGTGTCGTAGTCTGAAAGGAGCACGCGCCGCTCAATAAGACAGCAAGGGGGAACCACAGGGTGGGGGCTTGAAAAAAATCGGAAGTCCGACCGCCACAAATTAGCAAATGGGGCGGTTTTGGGGTCATCACCGGACGGGGATTTCCTACTAGACGGGAGGGGGGGGAAGGTCGACGAGAAAGCCAAAACTCAAAATAAAAACTCTCCATCACAGGGTAAGGAGGATGGCATTCGCCGAGGGCGTTACTCCGAATAATAAGGAACCTACAGAGAGAAGGAAATGAGGGACTGGGGAAAACGAACGGCAGGAAGATTCAAAAGAGCGTGGTTAGTCAAAGGCATAAGAAGAATCGGGCGCATACGGAGCGAGACGCAGTACATCGAACTCGGAAGGGGACGTTCTGTCGGGGGTGACAAAAAGGAGGAGAAGGGCGGGGCTTCTTACGGGGGGTTCTTGATAGACGTCGAGGAGAAGACAGACTAGAGGAGACGCGACCGGGTCGAGAGTACACACTTGCACAGACTATGGGGGGGAAATTCCCCTGGGTTCAATGACGCCAACAGTGACGGATTCTATGGGGTACAACTAGCTCTGTTAAATACACCGGTAAAAAAGGAGAACAACTGTAGGCTGGAGTAGTTCATGATCCCGAGTGCTGCCGAGGGTACATGAAACTCGTTAGGGGATTTCATAAGGAGCACTGGTCATGTCCGTGAAAGAAAGGGAGAAGTCTTACGAGGATCCATCAATGGATGCGGCTGGCGATGGTAGGGCCAGAGAAGGGGGGAATGAGGAAAAAATAATTGTGGACGTTAAGATCTCTAGCAACCAGGCTGCGGAAGTCTTGGGTATCCTTGGGAGGAATTTGGACATCAGAGGGAGGGGGTTAGAATGACGCATTACCTGAAAGTTTTATCCAAGAAGAAGAAATAGGCCCGAGTGCTGGACAACTCAAATGGAAAAAATAAAGAAGGGGGGAAGAAAAAAAGGCCGTTAATAATCTAGAGAAAAGGAATTCCTCGGAGGGGCGACTATTCGGTAGGGGGGGGCGTCACGAATGAGAGATCCGTTGGAATACAATCTGTAAAAGGGGAAGGGAGAAAATTCACTGCAGTTGAAGGTGAAGGGAATGTTTTGACGGCCTTGAGCGCAGGGAAAAAAAACTTGAAAAAAGGGGGGGGGGGGGGGGGGGTTGGGGGGTGGGGGAAAGTGTTCTATAAAGGACGGAATGAGTCCAATTGCAGGCGATGTTTTTGAGCATCTTAGGCACCACAAAAAAAAAGGAGGAATTCAGGTTGTCGACAAAAGTGAAGGGGATTCGTTCGAAGCATTTTGGGAGGGGAAGAGGCTCCTGCCAGGAAAGTGAGAACGCAAACAGGAGGGTTCTGCACTCCTGCTAAAAAAGGAAGAGGGAGAGGACGGAAGGAGCTTGGTGGGGGGGGGAGGGGGTAAGCGTGGTCTCAGATAAAAAAAGTTGTGGTCGATCGACATACGAACGCAAGCAGAGACAAGGACGGGGGGAGAGAAGACAATGAGGTATGTGGTCTTGAGGAAGAACACCCGGGAAAAGGGGAAATAGACGGGGAATCCTTAGAACGCATAGGGACTCTTCAAAAGGGTTTCTCGTTGACCTATGCGACTTTGGTCCAGCCAGAAAGTCGGGGAGACGTGAACGTTCAGGGGAAAAATCGTACACGATTACAATGAGGAAAGGGGGGATTGAAAAAAAAGTGTGGACTTTTCTGGGAACGCTCTCAGAGAACTGGGGGGTGTGAAGGTTGAGATCGGCCAAGCGACGGTCCATGTCAAAAGAAGAAAACGCAAGAAGGGGGGCTGTTCAAAGATCGGAATTTAGGGAACAGAACCTTCTACTGAAAGGGGGGCGCCGGCAAATAGAAACAGGAGTACGAACGCTCTGCGACCATCTATCTCCGACGGCCTATGGGAAAAAAGAACATCGAAGGAAGGGGGATAACTTGGGGGTCGATTAAAGTGGGAATCTCTCTCAAACACTTATTAAGGGAAAAAGAAGGAGTTCCAGCACCGGAGGTCGACAACCCGGAGGGGGATCAAGCTCTGTTAATCGGAAAGGGAGAAGAGGGGAACCCAGCGTTTACGAAGGGCTCACATCCTGCAAAAAAAACTTTTTAGAGAGGGAAACGTCCGAAACTCGAAACTGTTTACCCATACGGATCGTAAATTTCCCGAGTTGACCGGAATAAGAGAAAGGAAAGGGGGAAAGCGTCTACGAGGGCAACTCCTGCATCAACCTAATGAGGAAGCAGAAAGAGCATGTCGAGTACACCAATCCTAACTAGTAATGCGATCTGGAAAGTCGGTGGGGATCTTTTAAGGGAGTACTGTGGGGTCTGTCTATGCCGTCTTGCAATGGCGTCGGCCCAGAAGAAAAAAAAAGGGGAAGAAGAGGGTGGGCCCGGCTAGATGGTGTCGCTTGCAAGAGGATTTCAGGAAAGATGAGAAGAAAACGAAATGCTTGAGCTTTCCCGAGAGCATTCGACGGAAAAAAAAGGGGGAAAAGGAGGGAAGAAAGGAAAGGCCCGACCACCGTTTGTAGTTATCAAAACCTCTGAAAACCCAAAACAAAAACCCAGGGGTACTTGGCTCGGGCGAGTGAAAGGGAAGATCTTGGCGAAAGAAAGGGTTCAGAACCCTCGGGGAGGAGGGTGCATAAGAAGAAAAAAATGTGAATGGGAGAAGATAGGCGATCTCCCCTCCCAACTGATGCTGTAATCCATGGAACGAAACGGGAAGGGGGATAAAATAGCAATTAATTCAGGATTGCTAGTTTGTAAACAAAGATTTGGAAAGGACAACAGAAACAAAGGGGGGAAGAATGAAAGAATACAACCGAATAAGAAAAAAAAACTGACATCAAAATATCGCTACTAGATCCATCAATTTCAAGAGTCACAAGAAACATGAAAGGCAATTGCCGGGAACCGTCTCCATCTACGAAATATCGAGAAAGGGCGACGACGGGCGAGCTCGATATCGTACTCAACTACAGTCACGTTCCCCCCGGGCCGGGATCGGCAACGAGTATAGTCGGGGGAAGAGGTTAGGGCGGGGGGTAAAGAGTGAGACATTGATTTAATTCGGGAAAACTCTCCAACGGAAAAGGGGGGGGAGAAAATTCATGTTACCAAGATCCCCAATGGAAAGTTATGCTGTGTGGTTCGAGAAAGCAAGTATTCTCAAAGCTTCAAGAGTAGGATATCGGGGGGGGGGGGGAAACAAGAACTCGGAGACCGTCCGCACCTAAGGTGGGGGGTAAAAAGTGTCGGGAGGAACGTTCGCCGAAGATCAAAGGAATCAATTTCATAAATCCCGGACGATTCCGGTTACCAGCAGTGAAGGAAACTCGGAAGAAAACATGAAACGAACCCACCAACTCCATTTGTTGCTAGAATGTTATCAACCAGGGGGGGAGCAGTTGGACCAAAATAGATATCCGTCAACTGGGCGACCCAGGCCAGTTGAATGGACTGGGGGCCCTCGGGGGTCAAATCGTCAAGTTTCGGCCGGAGGGCCGGCTCGCGGAGTGAAGGAAAAAGCTGGGGAGAGAAGTCTTGAGATAACGACCTTCAAGAAAAAAAAGACTCAATCACGCGGTGGCCCAACTAAAGAACTAAAAAACTGTGAGGAGAGCGGGTCTTCTCGCGCCGCGGCATCCCCTGAAGGGGAAAAGGGAATGAAAGAGGGGTCCACAAGGAAAGGGGGAATCCTTCAAATGGGGGGCTTAACTTTTGAAAGAGAAGGAAGGCACTTGGGCGGACGAGGCTACTATTGGTAGGAAAGATCTTATGAGGGTATTGAAACCATCCGGAAAAAGTAGATCCAGAGACAAGCGTTGGAAAGAAACTTACTTGCAGGGGGGAGGGGGGTTTATAGGTGAGCTAGAAGAGGTCCGTGAGGGACTAGGGCTCAAGCAGAAACAGTAGGGACAAAATCCTCTCTTAAGGGGGGGAAAAGAGGAAAAAAACAACAGTCTGGCGCTAGAGGAGGGTAATGGGAGGGGTTGGATTGGGGAAAGAAAGACCGAAATTTTTTACAAACAGGCGGTCTTGTCTTAGGGCTTGCGAGGATCCGGAGAAAAAACCCGAGAAGAAGACCG
>Ga0179591_1332518_pt1 | contig 11643 bp, 13 predicted proteins | sample CZOMad2_1_08_16f_FD_182891 | JGI IMG/M metagenome (GOLD analysis project Ga0179591, IMG submission 182891) | Vadose zone soil fungal communities from Angelo Coast Range Reserve, California, USA - CZOMad2_1_08_16fungal (PacBio error correction) | ecosystem: Environmental > Terrestrial > Soil >...
GCCTCAATCTTTAGAAGAAGGGTGCCTCTCAAAAATTGGGTCGGGTACGAAAAAAAGTCAAAACCTCGCCACGCCGGAGATAATCTCGCAAAAAGAAAAAAAATTCTCTGGAATACACAGCCGTTTCGCAGAAAGGACTTCCTATCCGGGCAGGGGGTGGAAAGGAAACGGATTATCTCTGTATCTGCGGCGAGAAAGCTCCAAACTTACAGAAGGCCAAGGACCGGGATGAACTTTCGGAGAAAGAAAAAAGGAAAGGGGAATCGATCTACAGACGGAGGGGGGGAAACGCTTCGTCACCGAAAAGGAAAAAAAGGATCTCCCGCAATGGAGCGATTGTGAAGCCGGAGGGGAAAGAAAGGAGAAAAAGTTTTCCGAATGCCAAGGAGGCTTTCTCAAGAAAAAAACAAGGACGATCCTCGACAAAAGAAAAGCTCGCCCATACTCCATTACCACTTCTGGGAAGAGGTACGTACCTTCCTAAATGGGGGCGTGGTCGCGAATGGAGAGGAAAAGTACAATTGCAGTCTTCATTTATCTCCGAAAGGCGCGTCTTTCTCTTAAGGAAAAAAAGGGCAACCGAAAATAAATATAAGAGCCTTCCACCATAGCAGGAAGGGGGGGGGGGGGAAGCGCTGGATGTCTATCCATCGAGCAGGGACGTAAACCTTTTATGGTGAGGGAGGAATCGTTCATCATCGGATTCTGCATCAGGGGGGGGGAGGAAAAGGGGAGGAGCATCCTTATTTTCTCTATTGGACATCGTATATTCTTATTTTCTATAAGAAAGGATCATCATAATCTCGGGGAAGCAGTCCATCAGGTGTGAGGGGGGGGAGGGGAAAAAGGGAAGAAGGGAGCGTTCTACCCCGAAAATCAGCTGGAAAGCGGCTCTAGTCTTAGGTATTAAAAAAAGATGTTAATTTTAAAGCATGGCTTAATCCCGAAGGGGGGGAAAAAAACACTGAATAAAACGTGATTTCTTTGAAGAGCTACAGAAGAAAGGAGCAGCTCTATCTCGAGATTGGGCAATCATCTCTATAAAGGCGGGACAGGAAAAAGAAGAACGAAAATGCCGACGCGCAGACAAGCAGTCGCCTTATCATGATGAATGCGAAGGGTAAAGACGGGCACCACCCCCTTCCGAAGAAGGAGGAGGAGGAGGAGTGGCATCCATTCTACCTACTCTCTTCAACAGGAAAAAGGGGACCGCGCTTGCTATTTTCCAGAGAGAGCAAAGGGGAAAGAGAGAGATCTATGGCCATCGCTCGAGAAAAGAAGAGAAGCGGTTGCCGGTTGAAAAAAGAGAGTAAGGTAGACTTAACGCGCTCCCCAAAGGACAAAAAAAAGGAGGGGGGAGGGGGGGCCAGGGCTCCGGCGAGGAAAATTCTCATTACACGGGGACGGGGGTTGAGGCGCCATGGAAGGCCATTTTCTTCCGGATGGGGGGGAAGAAAGGGAAGCATATTATTGGCGAATAATCGGATCTCAGGGGGCACGCGTCAGCTGGTGTTATTGAAAACGAAATAAAGGGGGAGGGGAAAAAGAAATCTGCGGGGATTCAGCAAACGGGAAAATAACATCTCGTCGAGAAAGAGATCCGCAGAAAAGGGGAGGATAGTTCCATAGCAGATGATTTTGAGATTCCCTGTGATCCACCTGTGGGACCTGGGAGCTGCTGAAACCAGAAGAAAAGGGAAAGGAGCCTTTGCAGATCTTTTGATAGAAAAGATTAAATTGCGCGTCATTCCAATGAAAAGGGGAAGAGAAGGGAGGAGACGAGGAGAAGGGCTTCTGACGAGGGGGAAAAAATCCAAAAAAACCTGGGGGGGCGAAAAAGGAGATGATGCTCGCTGCTCGCCAAGAAAGGCTCCAGACTTCCTCTATTGAGAGGGATTGGTGAAACTCTTGTGTCTCATGACAAGGGAGAGCAAGAGGTTTTCCGGCATGTGTGAAGAAAAAAGGGATCCTTTCGGTTGGAAAGATTCCACGAAAAGGGGGAGGTCCAACCGGGGGCTTCTAATGAAGGGACCTCCTTTTTCATGGCGATCTTTTCTTAAAGGGAGGAAATATATTTCCCTTTGTGGGGGGGGAGGGGACGAGAAAAAAAGAAAGGAAAGAGGGGGGGGGGGGGGGTGGGTAAAAGCCCGTTTCCTCAAGGCTCGTCTTATGCGGAAAAAAAGGAGCAGAGGACGTCCACGACGTCTTCAAAAAGGGGAGGGAATTCTATTCGACTGGAAGGCGCGAGTCGGGGTCATTCTGGGAAAAAAAAAGGGGAGAAGGAAAAGGTAGATCTATTACTTCTTCATTAGATTTCATCGCATGAGGGAAGGAAAGGGTGTCATTGAAAAAGTTCATTTTTGGAAGGAGAAAAGCGCCTCACTACTAGATAATAAAAAACCCTCCAAGGGACGCCTTTTGAACGTACAGCGTTGATTTCTGAGAGTCGCGCTCTTTCACTTCAGAAAAGACTCTTTTGTTTCGAAGGGCGAGGGGGGGGCTCGGGAATCAGCAAAAAAGTTTTTTTCGTCAACATTCTTCGCGTGATGAGGTCCATCTCTTATAAGACAACACCACTTCTTATTATTTCACCTCTAGAGAGGGAGGAAGATTCCGCAGCACGCGCGACTTGACGATGTAAAAAACTTTTGTTGCACGCGATGAAGGAAAAATCCCTCTCCACTCTTATTTCAGAGAGAAGACGAGTAATTTAAATCTCGGGGGGAAGACGTGTATAAGGTCTATTAATTATATCAGGGGAGGGGGGGAAAGAAAGGGGGAGATTATCTGCGGCGAGAAAAAAAATGACGCTGACTCTACACGCTTTTCAAAAGGGAAAAGGGGGAGGCTCCTGCCGCCAGTTACTAAGACATCTTATCAACGCTTTTTACAACAGGGAGGGGAAAGAGGAAAAAAAAAAGAGAGAGACTGCAATTCTCTAACATTTTGAAGCCTTCGTGAAAGGAAAAATTTTCCTCCTACACGCTCTCAGCAAGGGGGGGGGGGGGCCCCCACCCCCCAAACATACCCCCCTCTCGCTGCCCAACAAGGAACGGAGGAAAAAAAAAAGAAAGTCTCTCCATATTCCTCCATGACCACGGAGAGGGGAAGGACCTTCCTCACTTATTTTCGTGGAAGAGAAAAGGGGGAAAGGTACCACTTGCGTATTATCTCACGAGGGGGAAGAAGAGGGCTTTCCCTAGGTTCATAAAGGTCACCAACGACGATCCTTCCTTCCAAAAAAAGAAAAAAGGGGAAACTCTCGCGCGTCGATGGAAAGAATCCGCTGAACGCGCGCGTGATAGGGTATGGCGCTGGGCCAACGGCCATGGGCATGGTCAAAAAAAAGGAGGGGAAAAGACCTTGGCGCGAAGAAGGTGCTCGATTTTCGACAAAAAAGGAGAGGCGGAGGTGGAAAAAAGATCTTCACCGGCGAAAGAGAGGGAGGGGGGTTTCCTCATCAGCAGGGGACATCGTACAAAGTGGAGGAAAAAAAAAAAGAATCATCTTCGCGGCGGAAAATATCCATCGGCTGGAGGAGGAGGGAGAAGGAAAAGGGGAAAAAAAAGGGCTTGCTTAATCCGAAATCGTGGCAGACCACATAAAAAAAAAAGCAATACTCTACTACTTTATGAAGGAAGAGAAAGGAATTCGAATCCTCTTATGCAGAAGTATTACTATCCGGACCCGACAATGAAGACGAGAAAAGGAATCGCCCCGCCGGTCGCTGAGAGGCTGGTAAAGTTCAGCCGCAGAAGGAGGAGGAGGTGTCCGGTAGGGGGGACGGGGGAGCAAGTCTACCTTACTCTCGGCATAACGCCACAAGGGGGGAGGGAGAGGCTGTCGATGGTCCGTAGATCTCCTAAAAGGAGAGAGATCTCTCGGACCATCGCCAGAGAAGACAGGTGGCCGAGTGAGGTTGAAAGATTAAAGGTAGAAGGGAGGAAACTCGCTCAGAGAAAAAAAGCTTTGCTTCCCATGCAAACGAAAATGCTTTCGCCAACACATGCTCCTTCATCATTGATCAGAAAAAGGGGGGGCGATTACGCTGAGGCTGCTTTCTGCAGGGGAGGGAGGGGGGGGGGGTTCCAGCATAATATATATTATTTCTAATAATCGGAGAAGGAAAAAGAAAAAGAAGGGACTGCTCATACTTCGTCTCGTCAGGGGGGGGTTATTTCAAACGAAAAGAAAAAGGGGTCTGGCCACCGATTTCTGGATTCAGCCAGCAGAGGGGAAGAAAAAGGGCTTCGTCGAATCTCCTCCGCCTACAACTTGCCAGAGGAAAAGCAGGGATCCCACTTTGTCGCGATGGCGTAAAAACGAAAAAAGAGGAAGTAAAAGCCGATTTCATGATGAGAAGATCTTTGATCGACAAGAAAAAAGGAGCGGTCACCTAAAACAACTCACTGATGAAAAAGACCAAGGAGGCCTAGTTACCGTGCTGGAAGAAGAACCTGGCAGTAAGAGTCAATCAAACCAGGGTGAAAAAAAAAAAAGAAGAGGCTGCGCCATCCCGCGCGGGAGGAAACAGGAAAAAAGGCATTTCTTCTTTGTGAAGGGGCGGGGAAGACCTCTTTAATGACCGCAGAGGGGGGGGGAAAGCTTTAGATAACTGCCAAAAAAAGGGGGGGGAAGAAGGGGTTTTCTACGATTTTGCAAAAAAACGCCCATCAGTCGGAAGCCGGACCCTGGTTCGGTAAATCAGGGCGATTCTTCGGAGGAGTCCTCGTCCTGGTTTTCATTCGGAGAGAAAAAGGGGGGGGACTTCTATTCGTCTTATTTCTTGCAGAAAAAGGAAAGGGGGAGGCAGCGCCAAATACTGCACGGGAAAAAAAAGGGTTCTCGAAAGAAGAATCTCTTTCCTCGGTGAAAGGGTGAAAAAAGTTGATCCACGATGTAGAAAGCAGAGAGGAGGCAGAACTTGGCAATCCAGGGGAAAAGTTTTCGGGAGAAGTAAGGCAGAACGGAAGCCAGAGACTATATAACCGTGGAAAAAGGGAAAAACAACGCCCGGGGCGCCACTTGCGGGGGATAAAGAAAGAGATTGAACAATCTTCTTAATTTCTTATTTGGTGTCTGCTCAGTGGGGGGGCGAGGAGGGATAAAAAACAATTTTTTCTTCGTCCAAGTGAGGCGAGAGGAAGGGAGGCCATCTCGTAGGGAAAAAAGGAGTATTACCATCTATATATGGGAAGGGGGAAGGAAGGGAATCTTCGTCGGTCACAAGCAGCCTTTCGCTGACTAAAAATGGGCGCGATCAAAGGAGGAAAGAAAAAACCTGATCATCTCGAAAAAAGAATAAATGAAAAAGCGCTGAAATCTAATAGAAGGGGGAAGAAAAAAAAAGGCGAAGGAATGAACAGGTGAAGTTGTCATAATCTTTCGAGAGGAAGATGCTTCCTCTTCTGCCGAATCGAAAAAAAGCTACACCTCTTGGCAAAGAGGGAGAAGGGTATGCGAGAACAAGCAGTGACGTCTACAATCCGGAGCAAAACGGTTTTCAAAAGATTCGCCTCCCGCTATCTCTCAGGGAGCCTTCTTTTCCGAAGGCGAGGAAAAAAAAAGGGAACGCCTACACGAAAGAAGCGAAGCCAATGGGCTTTCTCGGAGCTGCAAGAAGAGAAGGGCTCGACAAATCGTCCCAGAGAAGGAAAAGGAAGGGGAAGGCGACCAGGTAAACTTCCTCACTTGATGGGAGAGGGAAGAATCTTAGAAAAAATTTCTCTTCAGGGGGGGGGAAGAAAAAAGATGATCAGAGAGTTAGATTCTCACTATGGGGAGGCCTCCAAACATATCTGGAAAAAGTAAAACGCGACAGGGGAGCGTCTGGGGGCGAGTCAGCTATCAGAAGAAGGGGGGGCTCTCTTTATCGGGGAGGTCTCTTTCACTTCAGAGAGGACGAGAACGGGGGGGAGTCTGTCATCCCATTGAGAAAAGAGGAGTCCTTAGTTGCTCGAAGGGGATCTCTCTATATGGCTTAGGGTCCCCCCCAGAGAGGGGAAAAGTTCCTCATCATGAATAGAAGGCCATCATTTTTAGGGGGGGAAGGGGGAAAAAAGTGGATATTTTAGTAGACAACGGGGAGAGGAACGCTAATATCCATTCTTATGAGCGACGCGATTTATTTACCAGCGGAGGGGAAGGGGAGGAAAAAAGGGAAAAAAAAAAGACACTGCATACGGTGTCGTTTTCAATCACACCAGGCAAGGAAGAGGAAGGTCCACGTCGCGCGCGAGGATAATCTCTATGACATGCTGGAAAAAGGGGAAGAAAGGCCACGGTTCGAAATGCCACAACACTGTCATACGACCAGAAGAGAGAAAAAGGGGGGGAAATCAGCCTTCTCCGGCGGTCTTTTTCCTTCTATGAAGGAGGAAAGGAAGAAGGGAAATCTCTTCAACCACAACAAGACCACTTATTTCGTTACTTTCGCGCTGGAGATGGTAATAGAAAAAAAGGGGGGAGTATTATTAAGAGACTCGGACCATCTCCATCAAGGGGGAACGCGGTGCCGGGGGAAAAGAGATTAATGTAGACTTGAGGAAAAAAAAAAAAGAGCCTGACAAAGAAGGCTCCTTCTGATGGGGGGAAAGAAACATTCATCTGATACTCCTTCTTTTTATATGACTCAGTGGGGTTCTGGGGAAGGAGGGGGCATTGTCGGTTCCGGGACTTTCCAGCTGTCATAGGGGAGGAATAGGGAATAGAGACACTTCTCCTTTGGACTCGCATAGGAGGGAGGAGGGGGGGGGAGGTGAAAACGAACTCCCGGTTAGGGGAGAAAAAATAAAGAGCGGAGAATCCCTCCGCCTTCTCAGAAGGATGGATATGAAAAATTGTTCCCGAGCAGAAGTACGATTTCCCGGAAGGGGGGGGAAGAGAAAAAAAATAAAAGGGTCGCTGCTGAAACACCGAGGGAATGATGAGAAAAGGATCTTTGATCGACCATAGAAGATGAATTGAGAAAAAAAGCAAACCCGTATGCAGAAAAAAAGGTCTCGCCAAAAAAAAAGTCAGAAGGGGGAAAAGGATGACATCCCTTCCTAAGTGAAAAGAGAAGGTTTACTATCACTGAGCAAATCCTCCATCTTATGTAGACTGCGAGAAGGTCTCTCTATCGAAAAAGGGGAAGGAGAAATGGGTTAAAATATTCTTCTTTGGGAAGAGGGAAATTACCTCGGGAGCTCCATAGTGGGGCCCCTCTTGATCTACTGCCGCGAACGTTTCCTTTCACGGTTTACTAACATTGGCATCGGCATGTCGGGTCAGGTCCGGACAAGGAAGGGCAGAATTCCGTTACCTCCGTGGGTCAGAGGGGCGAGGGTCGAGGGAAAGAGGACGTCCTCGGCCGTGGAAAGAGGGGGGGCGAGAAGCCCTTGGCAGGGGCGTAGGGCGGCAAAGGGGGAAAAAGGGGAGATCTTCGGCAAAGACGCTTCAAAAGGAGATCGCGGGGACAGGCGCGAGAGAGTTGAAAAAAAGGAAAAGAGAGCGGATGTAGATGAGGAACTGGCGGGGAATCCATTTCATTGGCCTTTGGGGAAAAGGGGGGGGGGCGCGTCGTTATTGTTCTCTTCCGGCAGCTACTACTATATCCGTGGCAAAAGAAGGCAGAGGGACTTCGACACTGCGGTGCTCTTGCGAGGTCAAAAAGGGGTCACTTCTCGTCGTATTTCTGGCTGCTCAGGAGAGCTGCGTCATAACTTTATCGCGACAAAAAAGGGAAGAGGCGCGTTTGCGTAAGAGGGGGAAGAATAATCCCGTCTCTCTCAACAACAAAGAAGGGGGAATTATTACGATTGCCGCAATCTGACGAGAGGGGACGACTAAAAAATGTGCGAGGAAAAAGCCACTCCCTCTCCACTCTGAGCAAGAAAAAAAAGGAGGAAAGGAAAGGGAGCGAAGAGATCACCTCCTTTTCGACAAAGAGAAGGAATGAGAAGGGGAGGAAAAACGTTCCACGTCTTATCTCGTAGCTGCGACCAAAAACTACCGACGCGACAAAGGGAAAAAAGGAACAACGGTTCCTGAAGACTCCGAAAAAGGTCCTCGATCTCACATCCGGAGCAACCGGGAGGAAATCTCGCGCCGGCCCGCGATCAGAAGGGGGAAGCCGCTTTGCCTACGCGCTAAAAAAAAAGGGAAGAGCTCGCCGTGCAAGGCTTTTCTCGCGCTGCCTCAAAAAGGAAAGGAAGGGACAAATCGAGCTCGCCCAAGAGGAAAAGAGAAGGGAGGTACGGAGTCATCCAATTTTCTTACCAAAAAGGGGAGGGGGGGGCTTTGCCGATGGCAAAATCGGGGGAGCCACTTGCTCGGCCGTTATCGAAAAAAACCGAGGGAGCGCGGTTCCGAGGGAAAAAGAAATTTTCACCAAGCCGATCCTGCCGGCCAAACATCGCGTTACGAAAGGGAAAAAAGAATGCGAGGGGAAAAAAGAAAGCTGACGTCGCGCGTGAAAGGGCGCTGTCACTTCGCCAGGAAGAAGAAAAAGGAAAAGCAAAAACAGTGGCGCGGCCTTCTGCATCCGGATTTGCCTCGAGGAAGGGAGAGAGAGCGTGATGGTCGATCAAGAGGGAAACATCATTAAATCGGCGTTGTGTCAAAAAGAAAAAAAAGGGGGAAAAGAGAACAAAAAGGGGTCGGGCAGAACCCGAAAATCATCTTCCTGGCACGCGAATATCAGTGGGGGGGGGAGATTCGCGACGCGAGGGGAAGAAAAAAGGCGGTGGGCAACCATCCCACTGCATAACCGTGAGGGATTGAAAACACAATGACGCGACGACTGAAAAGATTCATCTCCGATTATTCAAGAAAGAGGGAGGGGACAGGAGGAATTCACCTCTACAATGCCGAACGGAAGAAGGGAAGCGCCCCTCAGGCGCTGATCAGGGGGATGTAAAGCAGCCGCGCAGAAAGAAAAGGGGGGGTACGGAGATGAGAAGGAGTTATCAATTCTACCTGAGAGGAAAAGGGGGAGGGAAAGGAGTGTCGTGACGCGCTGGCGATTGGAAGAAGAAGGGATGATGCAAATAGAGATATCTTCGGACCATCAAAGAAGGAATACAGGGGGCCGGGCGGTTGGGGGACCGTGTTTTAATAAGTAAGGGGAGGAAAGGGAGAAGACGCTCATCCTCATGACTGACAAAAAGGGGGGAGGCCAGGCCGATCGGCTCACTACCGTCTCATTCATACATGAAAGATCCCAGAGGGGGGAACTATGTAACTCTTGGGGTGGACGTGGAAAGCATTTTCTTTGGAAAAGAGGAAGCATGTTAAATATTCAGATATATATTTCTAATAATCGGGAAGATGTCTCTCTTGTACCCGGCGTCCTCTTCCTTTTCTGGGGGGGGGGGGGGGAATGGGATGGAGTGAACTATTTTCGGGATGAAAAGAAGGAGGGGGAGAAAACATCGCTTCGCTGAAATCTCAGCTGGATATTCGCGTTCCATAGAGGGGAAAAAGGGACGAGGGATACAATGTGTGATGTCTCAAAACTAACCTGAGAACCGCCGATTTCAATGATGAGAAAGAAAATCCGCTATCGATGCAATTTGCAGGAGGAGCAACAAAGGACACTCCTTATTCTAAGGAGGAAAGTCCTAAGGGGAAATGACGATGAAAAACAGGACGAAGTGAAACCCATACACTGTTTCCGATCAACGCCGAAGCCGTCAAGCGTGCTCGCCATCCAGTCGCGGCAGAAGAAAAAGCGATGGTGTCTCTTCAGTATCGGCGGGGGGAAAAAGGAAAAGCCGTCTCTCCAGAGGGAAAAGGGGGAGGATACTTCCGCGCAAGTGGGGGGGGGGCAAAGGTTTCTACGGGCCCATCATTTGGCAAGGAAGTTTAAGGAGGCCTTTACCTCCGTGGTAAGGGGGAGGGGAAAAGCTGGGGCGAGCGGGGAGTGACTTCCTCAAGGTGGGCAGAGGCATGCCCTTTCAATCGGCGAGAGGGAGGAGGAAAAACTTTTTCGCCGTGAGAGAACGGCTGCAAAATGTTCTCCAGATAGTATAGCGTCTTTCCGGAGAGGGCCATACGTTGAAAACCGGGGGAGAAGGAGGGGAACTTTCTTCATTAGAAAATTCATGGAAGGGGGAAAAGAAAGGTCAGGTCAGGGGTTGGTCTGCTGAAAAAAGCTACGGATAGATCTGGCAAACCCGCAAGGGAAGGGAAAAAGAAAAAGTTGTGTGAATCGTTTTCTTTTCGGGGGGGAACTTCCTCTTCTTATTTCGAAAGGGGGGAAAAGGCGTCTATGTTAGTTTCGTAACAGACGGATCGAGGGGGGGGCGGCAATGCTGCGCCTTTCTGCGGAAGGCGCGTAATAAATCCATCTCTCGAAAAAAAGGGAGGAAGAGAGAGAGGGTGGACGTATTTCCTCATCTTCGGAAGCACGCAGACAGAGAAAAGATCAATTTCTGGTAGCGAGCACTCCCCGAAAGGAAAAAAATACGACCATTAAGTGAAAAGAGAAGACAGAAGTGTAGAAAGTCAAAGTAATTTAGATTCGGCGGGCGGGGGAAGGATTCCACTGATTCTCGAGGGATGCCGATCTCCCAAAAAGGAAAGAAAGTGGCATAAAAGAGGGATTCCCGGTCTGAGATAAGAAAAAGAGAATCCTTAGCACCGGTTGGGTAGGCTTCTCCTGCAAGAAAGAAAAAAGGAAAAAGAGGGAACATTTTGGAAAAAGTCTTTGCCTCCTTCTCTCACGAGAAAAAGGGAAAGACTCCTCCGTGATTCCCAATTGCCTGAGGAGCCTTCCAAAAAGGAGAAGAGACAAGAGACTCTCTCCCAGAGCGCCGAAAGAAGGAAAGTACCTTCTAAGCCAAGTTTCCGGAAAAGAGGGGCCTATTTCAAAACGGTAGAAAAAGGGAAAAAAAAGGGGCGAGAGGAAAGTTGGCACTTCTTGGTTAAACCAAAGGGGGGGGAGAGGATTCCCTATTTCATGTTCACAAAGGAAAAAGGAAAGAAAAAATAGAGCAGGAGTGATCTCTCAGGAGGGGAGATCATCTATCATCCCTGGGATGTAAAAAGAAGGGGGGAAAAGGGGGAACTTAGGAAAGGCTGAAAGCATCACTGATAACTTCTTCATCAATTGGAGCGAAGCCTGAAGGAGAATTTGCTGACGCGCAATTTAGGGGAGGGGTTGGTTAAATTTAGGGGGGGAGAGAGATGCCCAGCTAAAAAACCATTAAATCTTCGTTTTTTCAGGCAGCACAAAAAAAGGGGGGGAGGGATCCGTGAATCTTCGACCCAGGGGAAAAAAAAAGAAAAAGGCAAGGGGGAGGGTAAAAAGGGAGATTCGCGACGCGATGGGGGAAAGGGGACTGTCCTTAATCCTTCAAGAGAAACCGTGAGTTCGTTTTTCATCAAAAAAAAAAAAAAAAGGTAAAACGGGCGCGAGAGAGAGACCGGCGAATTATTCTCCATCATCTCTATGAAAGGCTGGAAAGAAAAAGGAATGCCGACCTGGCAGCCAAAAAAAAACAACACGGTCAAGAAAAAAAGAATGAAAAGAGGAGCCGTTCGTGCTGGGAAAGCAGCCGAGGCCAGAAAGGGCGGCGTCGGTGTCGTCGGCCGAAAAAGAACGGTCTCTTCCACGCGGCCCACCAAAGAAAAAGGGGGGAAGAGCCGATGGTCCTAGAG
>Ga0179591_1342520_pt1 | contig 11643 bp, 10 predicted proteins | sample CZOMad2_1_08_16f_FD_182891 | JGI IMG/M metagenome (GOLD analysis project Ga0179591, IMG submission 182891) | Vadose zone soil fungal communities from Angelo Coast Range Reserve, California, USA - CZOMad2_1_08_16fungal (PacBio error correction) | ecosystem: Environmental > Terrestrial > Soil >...
TAGAACATGTGGGGGGGTTATTACTCCTTCTGTGGCGTCCGAGTAAGGCGGGAGCTGCCCAGGCGGGGGTCTTCGGGAAGGAGGGGAATGGAGGGCCACTCTTTTTTTTGTACTTCTTTTTGGATTGAGAGGGGCGGTGAGGGGCGCAAAGGGGATTCTTAAAAAGTCTCGGGGAACTACACTCTGCAGAAATGTCCTTCATTCTGGGGCTTGATACATGGGAAACAGTAATCAGCCCAGACTCGCCCTGATCTTGCAAAAACGGGGGGGGGGGGGCAGCCCATTTGCTTTCTTTTGGTTAGGGGGGTGTTGTTGGTTGTTTATGTGTGTATTTTTTGGTGGGGTTAGTCGGATGGAGATTGGGTGGTATCTTTTCCGTTATAACTGAACATAGAATATGATATATCACCATCGGAACGGTCAAAAAAAAAATGCGTCGAGGGGGGATGGTAATGGCTGCTTCTCCTTTCTTTGGGGGTCTATGAGGGAAACTCTGTTGGTTGCCGGATGGTTCTAAAGCTTATAAACCGAAGGAAAAAGGTTCCTATACTAGACCATCCGAAAAAACAGGCTGGAAAAGTGGGTGACGCAAACCTTCCCAAGGAAGACGGGGGTGATGACAACTATCTCTGTCCAATGGAGAGAGGAGCAAGAAAAAAACATTTCAAAAACCGAAAAGATTTTGGAAGGGGGGGGCTGAAAAAAGTTGGGGAAAGGGAGGAGGGAACTTGCTTAAAAACTTGGGGAAGGTCAAGGGTAGGGAAAAGCAGGCGTAACATAAAACGAGGCCTTGGCACCGTATCGGTGAAGCAATTAAAAACCAGACCGGAGGGGGGGGGGCTAAAAACCGGCCCAGAAGCCGGGACATTTTTCCGAGGAGGAGTATTGTCTCATATTCAGTTCAGGGGCGAAGGAAGGGAAGATAGAAGAAGAAAACAATTCAAAGACTAAAAATGGGAAAAAAGGGCTGCCCAGAGATCAGTCAGCTAAGTGCTCGACGGGGTGGAAAGGTCAGCAGGGTCTCAAATGCCGAACTTCAATGCTGAACTAGGTGTAACCTCGCAGAATACTATTTGGGGCGGCAATCACCGGAAGGATCAGAAAAACATCCTTACATTTTGGCTAATCCGCATAATGGGGAAAGAAACCAGCCGGGAAGAAAGTAATAACGAACCGGCGGGCCCATCACACAAGGGGGTTGAATGCATGGTTTAGGGTGTAAAAAGGGGGGAACTTCACTAAGGTGGACGGGGATCACGAAGGGAAACGATGGAGGTGCAAAACAGTTCAAACATGCTTTTTGACATAGAAAGGAGAAAAAGAGTAGTATAGGAGGAATAGGCAGTTAAAACATCGGGACACAACAGTTAGGAAGAGGGAGGGGAAAAACGCACAAGTTTTCCTTCCTGATGCGCGCCAATTTGAAAGTTTTTATAGACCGCGAGAGGAAAGAAAAAAAAAACCGGTCAATCAATGACCCGACTGCCAAACCTCACTCCCTAGGGAGTAAGACTAAGAGCTCGGCGGCGCATCGACAGAACCCTTGCCGTAACATTTACGGAACACGATTGATGTACCGTAAAGAGACGCTGAAGTGTAGTCCGATCTGGCCAGTGTTCTGAATTGTGGAAAGAAATGAAAAGGCCAGCGCAGCCAACTCCCGGGGGGCCGCAGAATCACGCGGGGAAAAAAAATGAGGCAGGGTGGAAAAGAGGAAGCGAGCGTCCCTCCTGTAAGAGGAAAAAAGGAAGTTAAGGGGCCTGGCCTACAACTTCGCCAGAAAGTCGGGATCGGTTGGGCATTAGGCAAGCTTCGGGACTGGCCCTGTTAAACGGGGGACTGCGATGCAAAGGGGCTGTCTGTTAAAGGAGCGCAACAGCCCATCATCAGAGAAAAGGGAAAAAAGAGTCATGGGAACTCAGTGTCCTGGTCGAAGTCGGTACCAACGGGGTGTTTGGTCGGGGAAGTGCGCATGAGTACTCATTTCCAAAAGGAAGAGGAAGGGCCGATTATAAGTCCAACTGGAAGGCTGAAAACCTCTGAATGAGAAATTTTTTCAGCAGAGACAAAACAGGGGCGGGAGGGGGTCGACGCCTCAAGTTCTTTGGTGGCACGGAAAGCAATATGATCATGAAGGGATAACCATGCAGCATTGATTTTTCGGGCTTCTTCCGAATGGATAATCTGCTACCAACCGGGATGACAAGAGATTCCAGCGGGAGGAACGCACGTAATCAGTGGTCACACTTTTAAGAGGAGAGTAAAGGAGAAGAGCGTGGTGGAGGGAATTAGAAAAAAAACAAAGGAAGGGCAGCGTAAACAGAGACGCGATAACACTGGCGTTTTTATGAAAGGGACTCGATTCTATTTTCCCTGTGGACGGGGTGTCCCAAAACAACTCAGAAAGATTGTCATAGATAATCTGACAGACAAAGGGGACGAGGGTCTCAGTCAGTTGCTGGGGAGGGCAGGGCTAAAAGACGGGTCGTCATCTCAATTGCCTAGGTGAAGGGACGGAGTGATAAAAGGTGGATTTACGCCCTCGAAGGATAAACGCACAATACGCCCGTTTTTAAGCAGGGGGGGGGAAGAAGGCGAATCCTGCGGACTGCTGTGAGCAAGGGGGTTTGAAATCGGGGGGGACTTCAAAGTCTAGTGGAAAGATCTCGGGAGGGGCTGATAGAAGAGACCTTTTTAGGTTCTGTGGAAGGGTACGTAGAGTTAACGTGAGACGAAAAGGAAGCCGGTTCTGAGGTAGATAGGGGAGGAGAAACAGGGATCATGAGAAGGGGGTGTGGGATGAAGACTTAGGGAGCGGGGACGGGCAGGGGGATGGGAATGAGGGAGTAGGGAGTGGTAGGTAAAAGACAGGCAGCGGAGAGGGAAGAGTGGGTGGGAGGGAGAAGGGGGCAGGCTTGACCTTTCAAACCGTCGGAGGGGGGAATTCTAAAACCTCTTCGACTGAGGGGTCACTGAACGTTGTAGGGGGGGGGCGCGTGCACTTGGCAGGTGAGAGAGGGATAACTCAATGGGGGGGGTTGTTGGTATCAAGACGGAAGGTATGAATTCTTCTGAGAGGAGGGAGGGGGTATAAAAAGTATGACCCGTGGGACAAAACTAATCAAAAAGAAGATTGAGATGAAAGATATGGAAAACGGAAAAAAGGCCTTTGAAAAAAAGACCCAGTCTCACTCCTACGAAGAAGGGAAAAGGTAAAGGGTTATGGATAACACAAAACAAGTCTGCCGGTTTCCGAATAGGGGCAGAACCAGTGCACGCGGAAGAATACTTCTCTTTTCCAAAGGGAGCGATGTGGGACTGGATGGGCGAGGAAAGGTGTCTGAAGGAAGTGGAAAGGATCACTCTCTGACCCTAAAAAATCTCATCCTATATGAGGCAAGTGGAAAGACATCTTTAAAAAGGATCAACAAGTACAGCACTCACAGGTCTCTCCGGTAAATTACCCAAGCGGAAGAGTCCGTGTGATGGAGTGTTCAACTTACACTTGGAATCGCCGGAAATTGTCTTTGGGGGGAGAGGACGGTATCTTGAGTGAGAGAAAAAAAACCAAAAAAAGACGGGGGGTGGGTCCTAGTAAACAAGTTTGGACATGTTCAGGAAAAAGAGAAAACTGGTGTGGGTGTCAAAAGTGGGTCGGTTCGGACACCTAAAGTTGGGGGGCCACTAGCTTTCGGAACTCACGTTTCTGACTAAGTCAGGGGAAATGGAAACACCACCACTTCGCGTTGAGGCAAGACAGTGCTGTTCAGGCATATTGTCATGCGAATTGAAGGCTCCATGGAGATAGACCGCCATCAGAATCTGGTATAGGAATTCTATTCATTTGGGGGGACGCCTCTTCTGGTCAGATAATGTAATACGCCTCGGGGAAAAAAGATCCTTCTAATTGAAAAGGCCATATCAAAATATGCGAATCCAGACGAAAAGAAAGTGCGGTGGTCTGAAGGAGACGAACTGTGTTTATCGGATGAAAGAGAGACAGTAGCACCTGTTGGCAACGCATTACGGAGTTGAAGAGATCTCGGCAGAATGTGGATAGGGAGGTCGGAAAGGGACTTTTCGGGCAAAAAATAACTGTGTGGACTTGCCCAAAAAGGTGCATTCAGAGGGAAAGTGGCAAAACTGGAGAAAAAAAAATTCTTTGTTGAAATGCTCTACGGAAACCGAAGAAGCTCGCATGGGCAACTGGTTAAAGGGGGGCGACTAACTGATCCTCACCCTCCCTACAAGGAAACGAGGAAAAAGGCGGCTCCTTAAGAAGCATGGCCCTTCCTTCACTTAACGGAAGAACACTGCCTGATCTTTAGACGCGGATCGGTCGGAGTTACACGAAGCATGTGCCTCTCGGGGAGGAAAATGAGGGGGGATCCCCGGGAGTTTAACAAATCTGAATGGAAGAAGAAAGAACCAAAAAGAGAAATGTGGGAAACTTACAGAAAAGGTCTAGGGCGTGCCATCAAGGGGGGACCGGCAAGGGGCTTCATTTTTAAAAGTGATAGGAAATATATGGCCCAGCTAAGAGGTACCGCCGCGTCTACAGGAAAACGGAAAGGCCAGCTACTTATTTCAAACTTGTCTTAACGAACAACAGCGATGGATAAGGGGAATTTCTCCAAAGCAATTGGCGCGATCGGGGCGGGGGGCAGTCACTGCTGAAAAAAAAAAGCAGAGGGTCAGAATAATTTTCCGGGGACAAAAAATATGTTGATAAGACTCCCTAATAAAAACTCGGCTAGAGGGGTTCAGCTTTCAGACTTTGGACTAGCTAACTACACGGCGTGAATTCTAGATCTAAAAACGCAAACAAGTGTGGGAATAAAGGCGTAAAGGTAAGAAGATTGAAATGTTGGGATTGTAAACGACCAGCAGGGGAAGTGACCTACTTCTAGCGGGGGATGGTTGGAGGTGCGCGATAAAAACTCGCAAAGATGGGGAGGTGTGGGGTCGAAGGAAAAAAAGGGAATGGTCACTGGACGTCTCTGCGACTGAGCCAAATGGACACTCGGCCTGTGATTACAGTTGGCTGGGGGAAGGGAACAGGATTGATGTACCTGTAAAATTCAGGGGGGGCCAGCCCAGTTTGCTTGTAATACTTCTTGAGGTCTTGAGGACTGTATATTCGATCAAGGACCGGGGGAAAGAGAAGGGGGGGAATAATCTTCTTATTCTTCGCTGCTGGCCGGATCAGCTATGGAGGTCAGTGGACGTTAAGGGTTATGAAAGAAAGACGCGGGGAAAGTCGAGTCTCCTTCTGTTTCAACGAAAAAAGATGAGACCATGCCATTACCATTTTCGAGAGAATAAAAAAAACCCACGTTGCCGGCACAAAACTACAAAAGGGGGGGGTGTGCAGGACCCAGAAAATCAAAAACAAGGTCTTGAGAGAAAGAAATGTTCATTTCAACAAACTAGTGATTAAGTTTGGCGTAACAATGCCAGCCGGTTCGGGAACACAAATGTGCGCATTTGGGGGAAATAAAGGGGAGGAGAAGGGAGAGGTTAAACATACATCAAAGGTGAAGTGTGCTCGTTCTTCTCAAACTGCACGGCAGCCCAAAAGCAGAAGCTTCCCGCAGAACGATGAAAAAGTTTTGAGGAAGGAAGCAGCATATTCGAGTTTCTCCAGAAGACACAATGTATAAAAGCAAAAAAGAACCAGCGAGACACAGCAAGGGCGTGTTCCCACACCAAGGATCGAACGGGTCCACTTTTAAAAGGGCTCCATCACCTGGAAAGCACCCGGGCGAAAGTGTACCAGAAAAGAGGTGGCTGCAATCAAAAAGGGCTCAAATAAAAAGAAGCCATCCAATCGGGGGAGCCATTTCAAAAAAACAACCTCCTACTAAGAAGCAATCACTTTGTCGAAGCAAAGTTTAACTTTTTTTCCATTACGCAAAGGGGAAGCCATTACACTGCATTTTTCGGTAGAACAATGAGTTTCGAGTCAAGGGAAAGAGGGGGGGCAATGACCAGAACTCGAGGATCGTGGGGATCAGGAACATTAAACGCTGGATGCACAACGTGAGGTTTCGCTGTGCGAAGAAAAAAAAAGGGCCTTCGCGTTCGAACATTCCTTTTTGAAGAAACGGAGTCGATCTCGTTGTTGAAGAAAGGGAAGAGGCCGACTAGACTAAAGGGGGAGGGGAGGGGAACGACTCCTAGCTCAAGCGATCAAGCCGCAACTGTCGAGGGATGGTGACTCTCCTTCATGGGGGTCGTAGAAAGAGATGTGACTAAAATGTGCTCGGTGCAGGGGAGTCCCAGCAGGGCAGGGGACCCTGGTCAAGTCAAGAGGGGGGGAAAAAAGTCTGGGTCCGTGATCACCCTACAGAGGGGAATCAAGGGGAAAAACGTCATTTCCTCCCTTGGGGGGGTGTACGTCAGGGTGAAGGGAGGCCTTCAGAAAAAGGTAAATTCTTTAGGGGGAGGGTCAGTAGGCTGCTCATCCCTTGTGCAAAAGGTGGCGTGCAGAAGAAGTGTTCAAAAGCGCTGCACCAGTCACTCATAAACCCGAGCATTGATCATTGTCTGGTCAAAGTAGCACAACAGTGAGTTGGGGGTGGTCGTCCTGTGCGCAAGGATGCACCGGGAGACGCGATGCCGCAGACGTAACGTAAAAAAGGAGTCGTCACCAAGTATGAAGGGTCACTTAAACAGGGCTGACTAATGAGGGAGCCATCACTTTGAGGTGACTGGTGCTGCACACTGCAAGCGCGAGTTTGCGTAGATATGGAGAAAAGCCATAGGAATGACGACGAATCAACTAGAAAAAGGAAGATACAAGACAGTATCCCGATGACCCTACGACGGCAGGCTCCTCGTCCCCAACGGAGAGAGAAAAGACTAATCAAGGCATCAAATGCAGGGAAAAAAACGAGGTCCTTGCCTCGGACTACTAAGTCGAAGAAAAGGGGGTGTCTTAGAGCACAGCTTCTAAATTTTGGCCATTTACCACCCGTAAAGGGCCACCTTCCCGTGCTCAGATGTGCAAAAGGGGAAAAAGGAGGGAAAAAAGAGGTGAACGTTCGTCATTCAATGACAAGAGGACGAGGGAAGCGCAAAAGCAGACTCCGGTAAGGGGACTTAATTATAAAGAGGGGGATGACGGTAAGAAAGAACTCGCATTTAAAAGAAAAGAAGAAAAATCAGGCCCTCTTTTGGGAAATTGGAGACGACGAAATATGGCCGTTGGTTTACACGGTTTGGGAAAAAAAGGCGTCTGAGCCTAAGCAGCTCCTCTCGGCTGAGTCGTGGGAGGCTCTCATTTCTCTGTTCGAGAAGGTCGAGGCCACACTACTACACTCAAGGTTGCTGTGGGCACAAGCCAACCATATTCGAAACTGGAGAAGAAATGTTGGCGTTGTTGTGACCAGTCGGTACAGGAGGAGAAGTGAAAAAGGGTCTGAACGTGAACAAAAGCAAACAACAAAGAGGAGATGAATGTACAACGGGAATTCACGGGGAAGAAGAAAGACAAGAACTGCAGGCCATGCTACCTTAAACTTGAGGGATGATAACAGAAATCTCAAGGAAAATGTATTAATATTGGGGTTTCACCGCCTCCGAGAAGGGGGGAGATGTCAATAGGAAAAGGGCCGACCCGTACGGGGGAAAGATAAAAGTAAAAAAGAATACTCATGCCGATGCGGCCCTTTCGAGGATAGCAAGGGATTGTAATTTGCAAAAAGGAAGGGAAAGAATGATTTCCTTGCTGAAAAAAAAAACTTCCACTGGACAAAAGCACCGAGGTAAACTTGAGGAAGCGATCGTAGCGAATCCCCCATATCTAGGACCGACAGTCTTCTCATTACACCCTGTGGCGCGCACCTGCACCTGTGAATGAAGGAAAAATAGAATTTTCCATATCATATTGAAAAAAGCACGGGAGCCTGGGTGGCTTTGGGACATTCGTGTGTAGAAAAAACCGAGTGTCAAGAAGCTAGAAGAAAAAAGTAATTCTACTTAAAAAGGGGGGAAAGGGAATTGCCAAGGGTTTTGTCACAAAATGCGCAGATTGGCGGGGGGCGAGACTCGCATTTGCGACGGGAATCCCGGAGCCGCTAAGGGAGCGGGTCGCACATTTTTCTAGCCTCGGAGAGTATCACGCGAAAGGACGCTCCAATTAAAGCGATGAAGGTATCCATATCATCAATCGTAACTAAGAAAGGCAAAAGTCTCCAGGCAACCAAAGTTGCGGTGACAGATTCACAAAGGGGTTTGTAGGATGAAAAAGAGCAGACTAGGGGGTTGTCACCTTGCCCTTGAAAAACGTCTGGGATTTCGGGACAGCAGAGAGGAAGAAAGGACGACCGGACCGAAAAAAATACCTGTTGCTTCCGACAGACACTGAGGTGCAATGCGCACATTATTAAGGGAATGGGCTCGACTGGTTAAGCATGGTCGCTTCCTCTCGCAGGAGGGGGCAAACAGGGCACTGTACCATAAATACCTTTAAAAAAAAGGGATCCCTACATTGCTTGCATCTTAGCCAGGACAAAGGCCGACGGTCTGTCATTCGACTGGAACGTGGAACTTGATATTCAAGATAAGGGTTGACTTCCGTCTTACGAATGGCTTCTTCCCTTGGGTGGCGATAGCGCTGAGTAATAGTACGGAGGAAAGTCGAAAAGAAGAACCAGGAGCGAGAGGTACGTGACATCAACGGACAACTTAAGGTTACTTGCAAGGGGGGCCTTGCTCGTGAGAGATGTCGCCGGATGTTTACCGACCGCGAGGTCAGAATGTCACGAAGAGGGGAGGTAGGGGTATCTGCCACAAAAAAACGTCTATTTGTTACGATCAGCGCTCTTAAGGGAGTCAGGTCAATGTGATGGCGTTCGTGGGCAAGGGTGATCCAAACCAGATGGGTTGAGATGAGAAAGACCGAGAGTGCCGATCGAGTCGTAGGCTTGCACTAGTTAGCTTTACCGGCTTAATCGAATATAACTCCCACGCCCAATCAATCCTTGGAGGGTGATCGTAACGGGGGGATAGACAATTCAGGGTATAACTTGGGTTTGATTCTAGACGTTGGCACTACCTTCGACTGCACCGGCCGGGTTGTTCCTTATCGCCAAGCTTGGGGAGGGGTACTCTTTTTTATTGTTCCGGTGATGCCGCAGGTGTCGTCTAGCGATCTGGAAAAGCAGCCGCAAAAAGTGAGTAGGGATCAAATTGTTAGAACAGGGGAAGGTCGCTCCCCCTCGCTCCTGAGAGGGGGGGGCACGACCTTGTCCATGAGCTGCAGATGGCGAGGGTTAGGTACTGGACCTTGGGGAAAGAAAAAGGAAGAAGTATTATCACGAAGACGTAAACTGTCAGGGACGGATGGCGGGATGGAATTTCGTTGGGCCCGTTCATTTGAGGAACGAGACAGGAGGGAAACTCTTTTTCCGCATTCTGGGGGGGGGGGCAAAACGAACAATCTTATAACCCATGGAAGAACCAGGTGGGCCGAAGAAAACTACACCTGCAAACGTGGTACTAAGAGAAAGTTAAAAGGGATAGGAGCAACAACAACCGTAGTGTATGAAATAGAGATCAGGGGGGGAGTAACAAAGTATGATCTTTGGGAAAGGTGTGTGGGACATACTGGGGGGACCACCGTATGGGGGGGGATATTTCACTCGGGAACATATCAAGGAAGACAGAGGTTCTTTTTTCCGAAACTGCCTTCGCCAACTTGTGTTAGGATACCAGCATAGACGAAGGAAAGTTCCAGCATTTGAAAGGATTGCTGTTCAGATGGACTAGCAGGTCATCATTATAGACATCAATAAGATACATCCTTTCAACAAGCAACTGGTGAGTAACAAAAAAATCAGTAAAAGGCTAAGGGGGTCTCCACTTGAAGGAACACCTGCAACTTCCGGGGCAAAGGAGAAAAGTTTCCAAAGGCTGCCCGCGAAACGAGCACATTTGGGCAAAAGGAAGCGCCAATCAATCAAAGGCGGGCCAGCACAAGAGGAGAAACCCATCCGGAAAGGCGAGAAGTATGACGCCACGAAACGGATCAATACCCAGTGGGAAAGACGGGGCTTGCTCTAAGGGAAAAAGAGAATTCGGTATCTCGAGAAATTGTCAACTCGTAGCTAACATCGGGCGCAAGCCCCTGCGAGCGAGATCTTTCGTATGCTCCAGATTCAACATATGGGGGGGATCACGGAAATATTCGGATCGCTGTCGCTAGAAAAAAAAGTGCGAGAAGACAAAGGGAACTTTGTTTACCGGGATCAGTGCCGGTGGTTACGGGAAGAAGAACTGGAAAAAGCTTCCGTCGCCGACAAATGAGGTCGTTCTACTCCTAGCATCGAGGACCTAGAAAGGTCACCTTTCCGGAAAAAGAAAAAGGGGACCCCTAGTTTCCCTGCCTCGAAGATAATGGGTCGTCAACTCTTGGGTCCTAAAAGTTTATGGCGTGGGAAATGGTAAAGGGGACATCGCAGATCAAACCAACTACTGGAGGTAAACGGTAAAAAAAAGGAAAATGTACCTATAGCCTAAGAAAGGGCATGAGTATACACTATGGGGGGGGGCCTTCATTGCCTCCTTGGAGGGTGACGGAAACCCGTAAGGACGCCAACGTGAAATTCCTAGGGGAGTCTTGGCGTCAGTGTGAAGATTCGCGTTGCGACGGGGTTTCACCAATCCTTCCTTAGGTTCAATCGCGACACGCCGTCTCAACTAACGTCTTCATTAAAAGTCTCAACGGGAACCAACGGGAAAAGGGTTGTCGGGGTCCGTTCCTTCAATCCATGTCGGCCTGATTAAAGGAGGCAAAGGAAAAGAAAGAGGACGAAAAAAACCTCCTCAGTTTGTGGAGCATACAAAAAGGGAGCGAATTCCCACGCAATTTGCGGGGGCCGAGAAACTGCCAAGCAATGGATGCGCATGAGGAGGAGAAAAAATCGAGAAGGGGACGCGGGGAGGATACCGCGCACGACAAATAAGCGAGCAGTGGAAAGGGAAGTCGCAGCGGCTTCGCGGAAGATTCCGCTCTGGAAGAGCGAGAACGAGCCAGCGCCAAAAGCAATGGCGGGAAGAAAAAAAAAAAGGAGAAAAAAGTCAGTTCCTCTCGACGGTCGAGAAAAGGAAGGGGACATCGACGTGGCGAGAAGCTCTAGTGGCCCAATTTACGGGAAAAAAAAACGTCAACCAGGTCTCATTCAAAATCTGACCTTCTGAGGTGTTTTAGAATTTCCAAGGGGAAAAGGGAAGGGGGAGGTCGAAGCCGTGTAGTCATCTCAAGGGGGAGGTATAGAGAATGGGGGGATTAAAAAAGGCCGAAGGTACCGAGAAAGGAAAGAAATCTCTCAGCTGGGTAGCTTGGCCGGGCGGAGGACAAAGTCACAGCCGGGGGGTCAAAACTGGGGGCTCACAAGGTGAGTCTTGTGCGTCTGAAAAAAATAAATCGTTATAATAACGCGGCTGAGTCTGGGTGGGGGGCACGGATGGATCGGAGGCCCCAAAATCAGAAACTGGGTAAAAATCGGAGGGTCGGAGATGAAAGGGCTGCCCCAAACATAAAGACCAGGGATTTTGCGGGGTTTTGTTAAAAGAAAAAATTTAAGGGGTTAGGGTCTGCGGGGAAAAAGTAAAGGGGAAAAATTACTCCACTTTGTA
>Ga0179591_1256481_pt1 | contig 11642 bp, 9 predicted proteins | sample CZOMad2_1_08_16f_FD_182891 | JGI IMG/M metagenome (GOLD analysis project Ga0179591, IMG submission 182891) | Vadose zone soil fungal communities from Angelo Coast Range Reserve, California, USA - CZOMad2_1_08_16fungal (PacBio error correction) | ecosystem: Environmental > Terrestrial > Soil >...
TAAGACCCAACCTTTTGTCGAAACGAACAAAAATTTTTGTGGAAAAAGATACGACGCCTTGATCCACACTTCCACCGATCCTGCGAACAAGAGTTTGTGACCATCCAATAAATGACGAAAAAGACAGATGGTGGATCCAGTAAAATGATCTAACACAAGAGGAAAAAAGTGTGTGGGGGGCGTTACATAAACTCGCCCATTAGGGGTTCCCAGGGGGCAGGGGGAGGGAAATGAAATTACCCAGGGGGGTGTCTTACATAGGAAGGAAAAGGGAACTCTGAAAGAAAAAGAAATATCACGCTTGCCCGATCAAGTGTAAAAGATCGCGGCGGGGGAAAAAAATTGCGACGGTGAAAGAAAAGGATCGGGACTGTAACAAACTTAACCAACGAAACCGGATGGGGGTTGGGACCGAAAGAACGAGTACGCGGTGGGAGGGAACGACATGTTCGGGGGAAGGCAAAAATCGGCAGGGAAAAAATAACTCGGGCCTTCCGGGGGGGGTAGGGGGAAGGAGTCGGGGTGAAAGGAGGATGAACACGCTACTAATCTGGTGGACGGATTCACCTACTGGTGAAGGGGTGAGGAATTAATTTTGTTAAGGGGGGAGAAAAAAGAATTCAGGTCAAAAAAACTCCCCGGGTTGATCAAGAGCATGAACGTTACCCAGAGAGAAAAGATCCCGCAAGGGGGACGAAACACCCCAAGGGAGGGGTGTCAAACAGCCAGTGCTGGGAGGCAGGGGATCACAAAAAGGGCGAAACGGAACGGAGGAAGAAGGGAACCCCGCGGATGATAATTGGGGGGGGGGAAAAGCAAGAGTGGAAAACAGACTCCCCTGAAAACTTCAGCATACCCGGTGGAAAAATGTAGAAAAAAAAAAAAAAAGGGAACATAACGCCCACGGAGAGAGGGGGAACATGGTTACCCCGGGGAAACAGTAGAAAGCCAATGTGAAAAAATTGGAAGAGCCAAGCAGAGGGGGGAGGGGGATAGGCCCCTTAACAGGAAAGGGGACGGATGATGCTGGGAAAAACACATAAACATGGGAAAACCCACAATAAATCCGAGGGGTCGGAACAAAAATCCTCAAAAAGGGTGGCTGGAAAAAAAACCAGGGGGGGGAAACGCGCTTGTGGGGGCCAAAAATCGTAACGAAGGGCCCCCACAGCCCGCAAACATGAACCAAACAAAACGCCAAAAGAACCGTGAACCAAAGTCCCCACAACAGACCCCTTACACAGACTTTTTGGAAGAAATGGTTGGTCTTCTCAGTTTGGTGCCGCAAGCGATTAATCAGAGGGGGATCCGGAAAAAAAAATAAAAATTTGTTTGAAATATCAACAAGAGGGGAGGGAGGTTAATAGGCATCGAACCCGTTTCCCCAGGGTTGCTCAGTTGGGGGGCCAGGCCCCGGGGCAAGGAAAAACTAAAGATAGGGAGGGGCCAGGGAAAGGGGGGGAAGAGCAAGCCGGGAAGTAAGAGGTATTTTTCTTCCATTGCGGTCCTCCAAATGGCGAATCACGGAGCGCAGGAAACGGGGATCTCCGAATCGCCGGCCGCGGATGGCGGGTGAAAGGTATCATTGTAACATTAGTCTGGTTTAAACACACGGGGGGGGTCAAAAATCATTCATAACAAGAAAACAAGTCCAACAGGGGGGGTTTAGAGTTTCGGGACAGGCGGACCAATAATAAACCGCCAAGGGAACAACCATAAGGGTCATTTTGGGAATTGGAGCACTCCAAAAAGTTCGGCGAAAGGAAAGACAGGACCGGGAACCTGCCGATCTTCAAACTGGGGTGGTTAGGAGGGCAACTGAATCCAAGTTGTCGCCTTTGGAAGGCTTTGTTTTGGCGGTCCTTTGGTAGCCAGGGGGGAAGTAATGGAAAATAAAGGTTTACACTTCGCGCCATAAACCAGGGAAAGGGAAAAAAGGGCAAGAGTGAACCAACCAGTAAAAACACAAGAAAGGCGCGATTGCCAGCAAGAACATGTCAAAGAAGGCAAAAAAAAAAAAACATTCTCAACGCAGAAAAAAAAAGGCTGAAACAAGCGCATATACCGCGGCACCAAAAAACCAAGCCCCGAAATCATGTCAAAAAATTGCGCTGTAACGATCAGAAAGACGAATATTCAAGGGGACTTACACGGAATGAGCCCAATGGTTTGGGGCGAAGGATCAAGCAACAAATAACTCAGCCAAGGAAAAGACCGTCCGGCTCAAAGAAAAAAAAGGAAGGAACAAGAAAAAAAGACAAACTCCTTTCACCAGCAGCCCGTACCCCATGATTAAAAAAAAGAAAATTAGGAAAAAAAGCCACTATCCGCGCGGGTCACCCACCCCGCCCGGGAGGTCCCAAGAGTGGAAAGCAACCGCCTTGGGCGGATGAAGACCATAATCACCCTAGCACCGAAGGTGGAGATCCTCTCGGAAGCCCTTGCTGGGGAAAGAGGAGGGGGGAAAAAAGTGAAACATGGTCAAAGACGGAGAGAAAAACCACCATGAAGGCGAGAGAAAGGTAATTATAACGGGCCTCATCCAAAAACCAAAAAAAAAGGTCCCAACATCCGCGCCGAAACGTAACCACGGGAAAAATCTCCCTGTGTTACCCTTCCCAAAAAAGAAAGGGAGTTAGAAAGTAAAGAGACTAAAGAAAAGAAACCGGCGAGATCAGAAAACCGAACAACCCTCAATGGGTGATAAAGTGTCCGCAAAGGAAAAGAACGGAAAAGGAGAGGGACAAGAAAACTGGGAAAACCTGTGTCTTTATTCAAACTGAGACACCAGGGAAAGTTCCAAAGTTCAGATCCCGAAAAAGGGGAGACAAAGGAAAACACTGCCAGAATACTTCTTGCAAAAAAACCATCCCACCCCCACCTTAGAAAAAGGGACGGTAAAATGTTCAACCAAAAATAATGTCGGGAAAATCAAGCTCCGAACTCAGATTGAACAATCATCCACAGAAAAACACAACTAATTATAGAAAAAGTATTGTTTCAAAGAGGCCTGGCTTGGGCCCGAAAGGGGGGAAAGTGGGTGCACCCGCTCCGCCGGGGTTTGAGACCATTGCCCCCAAAAGGGGGGGGTGACGGGGGGGGGGAACCGTAAGACTGCATGTGGTTTCTTCGCATGAGGCGGTCCGAGAAGATCGCCGGGCAGTCGGATCGGCCAACCGACCCGCAGTGGCAGGGGAAAAAAGGGCAATTCAGGTGGCAACTGTGGGGGGGAAGGGGTGGGGAGGAAAAACTGTGATCACAAGCGTTCGGTGAGCACTTCAAAGGCGGGGGCTGCTGGGAAGGGGGACGTCTACACAGTCGCATTGGGGACGGGGGAAAAAAAGGGAGATGTTTCGGTACGGACGGCGCGAAGTGGGGGTTGGAAAAAGGAAAAGGGAAAAAGGTCCATCCGCCACAAGGGGGAGCCGTGGCCAAGGAGCAAGGTCAACTCCCATCAACTCGGAGGGCAGCGGAAACGGGAACAGAAAAAATCGCCAAGTAAAGGCAAAAAAAAGCTGGCTGTCTACAGAGGGAAAAGACGTCTTCCCGAAAATGGACATCGGGGCAAGACAGGTGCACCAAACGAAAAGACGGGGGGCTCTTTGAAACTCCGAGCAAAGAAAGGTTAAGGGTAGCATACAGGGGACGCTGGCGTGGAGCGTAATTGTTCCTTCAAATGCTCCGGGGAGGGGAGGGGAAAGGAATGCGGGGAAGTCCCTTGATGATTGGGAAAAAAAGGGGGTGACGGGGCGCCCAAAAAAAAAGCAGGGCAGCGACAAAATAAGGGAACGGATCGGAGCAAAGGGAGAAAGAAAATGCGGGCGGAATTTTTGGGCCCGTTAGAAGGGGGAAAGACTGGGAAGCAAGTTTTCGCCGTTGGAAAGCCTGGTGGAAGAAATAAAAGGGACACATCGAACATGTCCTGGGGGCTTCCACTTGGAAGGGAACAAAGGCCGGTCTTGCGCACACCGTAACCTGTAAATTGGGTCCCATTAATAAAAAAAAAAATGCAAACCACTGGCAAGAAAAGCAACAGACGGCAAATTCAGAAAAAACGAGGGTATGTTCTAGGGCCCACCCAGGGGGATCTCCGGAAGGGACGAGGCCTCATTCAGAAAACCGATTTCGATGCGTGCTAAACCCCCATGGAACCACGAAAAAGACGAAAAAAAATTTGTCAACACCCGATATCCTGTCCGCCCTGTAAAGAAAAAAAAAAAAAAAACAAAAAAGCAGAAATCCCAAGGTACGATTGCCACAGGTGGGGGAAAAAGCCGCGGACCACGCAGCGAAAAGGTCGAGGGCGGCACAAATTAGCGGGAGGGGTAACCGCTCGCCGTGCAAAGAAGGGGGAAGAAGGCCGGCGACCTTCGACGCCTGCCCGGACGCCTGGCAGACCGGCAGGGACTCAGAACTATGGTTCGATGGAAAAAACTACCTGAAGACAAAAAAAGGGCGAGGCAAGGAACTACTGGCCCCAGAAGCACTGAGAAGGAAAAGGGGGGAAGGGGATGCCTTAAGCCCCAACCTGGAAGGGGCGCGATGAAAAAAGGGGAAAAAACATATTGTGTTGAAATTCAAACAGGCAAGAAAAAAACTGGGGGAGCATCCTTAAAAATGATGTTCTGGATGGGGGGGACGTACGTGCTTGGTGGGCCTGGGCAAGGCCCATCGTGCGAGAACAAGCTTCGGCCCCCCGGGCAGGGGAAACAGACCAAGTTGGAGGATGTTCTAACCCTCAGTGGGGGAAGGAAGCACATTTTTTATTCCTGGAAGCGATACGACCTGGCCTGGCTACATGCCTATAAGCGAAACCCAAAGCAAGATCTGCTACTTCACTGTGAGCGATGGCGTACGGCACTGGGACCCGGGCACGATTCAGGGGAAGCCTGGGCAGGTGGCCCAAGGCTACAAAAAAAACATTTGGGGGGTGAAACGGAAAGCTGAAGTACCGCGCCGTTTTCCCCTAGACCATAAGGGGGGAAGAGGAAGCCATCGGCGCACGGTCAAAACTCCAGGGGCAAACCGCAAAAAAAAAAAAAAAAAAACCCACCCTACACAAGCGCTGAAAAGAACAGGGAGGATCCGGAGTTGACGTATAACTGGGTCCCGGTCTGGAAGAAAGGAAGAATCGTGGTGAACCGTCAACAAAAGGAACTGGGGCGCAACGTCACCCAAGGAGGGGGTAAAGTACTGCCCCCGATTCCAGGGGAGTCAAAAAACAGGCTGCACGCGATCATCTGAAAAAATGCACCCGGAAAGACAAGAGGGAAGACAAGAAAAGCACTCACCCTGTATGAAAAACGGAAGGTCCACGGCGTAAAACGCATAAAGAAGCAAGCAAAACCGGGAAAAAAGGGTTGACCAACGCCCGGAGGACAAGAGAAGAAAATCTCCAAGCCCGCGCCTACCCCAAAGGCACAATCCGATAGGTGTAAAATAAATTCTTCTTGCCCGAAGGACTCGATTCCCCGAAAAATCCAAAGGAACCAAAAAACAGAACTGAATGGGAAGGAAAAAAGCGCCAGACGACGGTCCAAGGCCAAAAACAGCAAAACAACACCACCCAAACCCCCCCCCCCCAAACCCCCCCCCTGAGGGGTAAGGGGTCCGCTAAGTTATGGAACACCGAGGCGGACGGGCTGACCAGTGAAGGGAGAATGCCTATCACCGCAGACTTTCCCGGAGGAGGAGGGGGGGAGACGGGAAAAAAAGAACATTGGGCCTGGGGGATGTCAATCTTCCCAGACGACCGGAAGAGATACTGACTACGATACGGACCCAAGACGAAAATGCAAAAAAAGAGACAAAAAAAAACAAGGAGGAGGGAGTAAAGAGAGAAGATTGTTGCGGGGTCCGTATCGGAGAAAGGGAGGGGAATTCCCTGGTCAGGCCCGGGAAAGATGGTGAATGACCCCCCAGGCCAAACAACGTGGGGTCTGTGGCACGATCGAGACGATGGCACAAAAAAAAAAGTTCGTAGCCGAAAGGGACCACGTTGTTCCCCGTAGAGGAAGAGGGGGTGGCCATGGGATCAGACGAACGGGGGGGACCATCAATTGTCAAAGGGAAACCCCCCCCACCCCCCCCCCAATGTGTAGGGGGGGGGGGGGCGTGGCCATGAAAAACCAAAAAAAGAAAAAGTGAAGTGAAATACCGCGCCGGAAATTGAGGAAAATTTGGCGGCCGGCATTAGGGGAGAAAAAAAAGGACTCGGGAAAGAAGAATGGGGATGAAAACCTAAAGAGGCCCGGGCCTCGACGGGTTGAAAAGGAGCGACGCCTTGTCGACGAGGGGAAGCGAAAAGAATCCCGGGCGGTTAAAACATACCGGCTAAAAAAAAAAGAGGCAAGGGGGGGAACCGCTCGCGGACAGCGGATTGGGGTGAGTGGAGCGACCAAACGAGGAACCTGTAAGGGAAAGTCGCTCGCCGGGGGGTATGTTTGATCGCGTAGGGAGGTCCCACTGGCACCAGCCACGAGGAACGAGGCTGGGCGGAAAATATGCAAACCTAAAGGGGTGACGGTGGGGGAGAGCGAAATTGGAAAAAAAACAAAGAGTCAGGACCCCCCGCCCCGGATTTATCCCCATGAAGGAAAAGAACTCAGGGAAAGGCCCGAAAAACGGCCTACACTTCAAAAAAAAGACTATGTATGATGAACAACCTTACTCGGCGGCATGATCTAACCCCACAGCGGATGAGAGTAGTGGGGGTGTCAGCCCCCTCGTGACCCAGTTCAGCCAGGGGTAACGGGCAGGGGCCAACAAATGTCCGGCACCGGGCAAGGAAACCAGAGGAAAGGGAAATCTCGGACAGAGGGCCCCACGTCACGTCGAAGAGTCCAAGTTGGAAGAAGAGAGGAGTTGCTCTCCTAAAGAAAGGAGAAAAGAAACAGTCGTGCGCTGCAGGCAGAAACATGGGAGTACCCTAACAGCGTCAAAAAAATCAAAGGGGGGGAGGGGGCAAACATCCAGGGGTACCCTCTTGGAAACATAGTACAAAGCATGGGCCCCAAAAAAAACCGACCGGAACCACCACCACAGCACGCGCAAAACAAGACAGACCCCATAATCATGGTTTTTGGGAGGGGACCGGCAGAGATGGGAATCGATGTTTGAAATATGATATAAAGTTGTGGGGGGGTGGGGGGGGAATATCAACAATGAGTTTTCACTTTAAAATACGGCATAGAGAAAGTGTGGGTCCCAGGAGTACGTGGAAAAGAGGCGCCCGGGCCCCGGTGATGTCGCAACAGAAGAAGGGGGGGGAGAAGGGCCCAGATAACACGATCCTGAGTAGTCGTTTTTTAAAAGTACACAGGACGCCCATCAAGTGCAGATCTCAAAGGGGGAGGCACAGGCGACGGCAAAAATGACGAAAGAAGTCCCCGGAAACGTAAATAGGACGCGTCGAAAGCGGGACTAAGCGGCGGTCCCGACGACAGGAAAGGGGCGCGGCTTCAAAACCAAACCGCCCGGCCAATTGAGTAAAGGGGGTATTGTCCCACTTGACTGGAACATTACGGAACGACATCGGGGGGGGGGGACGAAGCTTTCGTATTGGTGGCCGAAGCCCAACTTCTGATGAACCGACAGCCGACGCCCAATCTTGACACCCTGGGTGTTGAAAAAAGTCCACGCCCGGCCGTTTGGTGGGGGACCTTTTTGTGCGCTTTTGAACGTCTTGAAAAGGGGGTTTTTGGCAAGAAAAGATTGCCCAAAGGGGTAAAGGAAGGAGGGACCAAACCCGGCACTGGGGTGAAAAACCTCAAACAATAGGAAACGCCCAGCCAACCACGAATGGCCATCAAAGGAATCACGATGGCAAAGGTGAGGTAAGGCCCCGCGACAGAGAAAACGCGGGTAACCCAAGCTGGGTAACGGCCCTTCCAACAAAACCATCACACCGCAAAAGGAAGGGCCATTACTGCAATAGACAGAGGGGCGATCTGGTCGCTGACATACAGTGAAAATGCAAAAACAAGGGGGGTGGGGGTGCGCAATAGAAAAACCAGGTAGAAGAACATAACCAACAGGAAGCCCGTCCATATAATCTCCAAGAGGAACAAGAAGTACGTCACCGCTCAAAAGTGCCATCCGTCAAAAAGGAATTCTTCAATTAACGGGGGGAAAACGCGAGCCAAGCTGGGATCCAAAAGGACGGGCAACGGGTATAAACCGAAGGGGGTGCATTCAGCACCGTTTTGGGGGGCTTGACGATGTACAACCAACCAGATCCCGGATCAAAACGATGCGATGACCGGCGCGGAGGACCGTGACGAGGTGAATCGAGAAAAGGGGAGGAACATGCCTAAGGGGGAAAAACGAAAAGATCCAAAGAGGCGAGGCTCAGGGGTGAAGAAACGGTTACTTCAAGTGACCCAACAACACTGGGAAAGAGCAGGGGGACGGACAAAAAACTACAGCCATCCCAGAACTGGGCCAAGGCCCACCAATCGCAAGAGCGGTAGAGTACAAGGAATCAAAAACCCGACGGGAGCAGACCAATCCACCGAAATTGGATAAAAATGCGACAAAACAGGAAAAAAAGGGGGACAAACAGAAAAAGACAACGCAAACGCACAGCTGTCGGGGGGGGGTTGAGTTGCCGATTCACACAAGACGACAGGGGAATAGGAAACGCCCATGGAGAAAGCAAGGACAAGATACTGACTGGCACTATGACCATCCCGCCCCAAAGTACTCAAAAACGCATAACGTCGGAAAATGGTTTCCAAGGAAACATGTCTTGAGACCAGGCAACCCTAAAACTCCACCGATTTCAACACTCTCAAAAAAAAAAACTTATTAGGAGGAAAATAGAAGAGGGGTGTGTTCCCTCACGGCGAGGTGTCTTGGGGCTACCGGGGGCCAACCCTGGTTCAAAATGGGGGAAGCCTCTCAAGCTAGGAAAATTTTCTCTGCATCCTGTATCTAATGTGGACTGGGGGGTTCTCCAGGACTGGCAGTCACCCTCCCTGCTACTCCAGGCAGCTGTAAGAGGGCCACCCTCCCCGCAAGGGTGGGCGTGGGAGGTGGGCCCGTGGAAACCAGAGGTGGTGAAAAAAAAGGGTTGGAAACGGGGTATGAGTGGTCGGTGTAGACTTCCCGGAGGGTGGGTCTTAGGAAATCCTTGACGTCTACCCTAACAGATTGGGGGAATGGGGAAAAGGGGGCTATGGGTTCGTCAAAACTTCGGGGGGGCGCGGAAGTGGTGGGGGAAGAATTCCCGGTTAGAAGAATGAGCCTCGCAACTTCATGGGGATCGCCAGGGCAAAACGAAAAGAAATTCAAGACCATCGCCTCTGGGGTCCAGCGGAAAAAACAAGGGGGGCTCCCAACGGACGGGGTATCCCGCCACAAGGAGTGAATAAAGGGAATCTGTTCTAAATCGGAAAGAACTGAACAACGGACAAGGGCGGTAGGAAAAGTTGGTGCCCGCACGGAAACGATTTGTCTAGAAGAACAACCGTTTCCATGTGAGAAGAAGGGGGGGACAAGGGAGGGGGGGAGCGGTAGGCGGTTTAAGGGCGGCCCGGAAAAAGGGGACTTGCGTGTATTGGCTTAGGGGACTGGGGGTGGTGATCCTTATGACCCAAAAAAACTTTTCATCATCAAAGTTTCAAGAGACCAATCGCAACGAAGAAGCGTAGCTACAAATGTGACCTGCGACGGGGGGGGGGGGGGGGGGGTTGCCGCCGGTCTATAACCCCAGCAGTGGGCACGCCGTTTTGGGTTCGCGTACGCCAGCGGGAAAGAGGGATCGTGAGGGGGGGAGGGACAAAGCAATGCTGGCCAGGTCACCGATTATACGGGAACAAGGGAAGGGGCTTGAGAAAGCTAAAAAAACTTAAGTGGGTTACTAATTTAACCACTGACGAAAAACAAACTAAAAAAGCACGCACAAGTGGCAACTTGGAGTTGAAAAAAGGAAAAAAAAGGGGGAAGAGAGACGGAGACAGGCGGCTTCAACGCGGACGCGGGGGCGGCTTCCAAATGCCTCAGCGTGGGGAAAACAACCCAGGAACAAAATTATCACCCCCTGTTCGAAGCGAACGAAAGGGGACAGGAAGAGCGGTTTGAAGAAAAGCGAAAACCGCGCCCACTGCGAGTTGGGGACGGTGAAAAGACCAAGAAGAGGTAAGGTGAAAAAGCTCGCAGAACAACTATCCGATGCCCGACTTCCCAAGGGGAAAAAGGGCAGACCATGGCGATCACTCACAAATGGGCACGAATGGGGAAAGAAAAGAGACCGACTATCAAACAGGGGAGAGGGCTCACTACCGGGCCAGGCAACACCTTCGTAACCTCCCCGGGGACATGGACCAACAGGAAAAGACAAACCGAACTTAAAAACGAGAGGATTAAGAAAACGTATTGGGGAGAGGCCAAAAACACACTTTTAGGAAGACATGATTCAAAACATTAATCGCAAGGGAATAAAAATGAGAAGGGTCCTGGGGAGGCGAAAGGTAAGGGGGGTGTGAAGGAGGAAAGGGCCCAAGGCGGACCGAGACAAGCTGTCTTTTGAACCCGGACAGGGGTGAAAGAGACCCTTGGGAAGAATTTTACTGAAGGAAAACAAAGCCCTGGGACAGGGTGTGTGGAGGCCGGCAGCGAGCACGCCTCCTTTGGGGCTCAAAGGGCGATATAAATCGCCGCCTCAAAGACGACTGTTTCAAACGGGGAGACGCTGGGGGGGGGAGTCTGGGGGGAAACTTGGGCCCTGTGTAGTAATCCTTGGCCCCCAAGCCCACCGTCCCCCGAAACGATTGGGAAACTGGCTGAAGTAACCGGGTAAAACCTGTGGGTCACGATCTTAGCACTACTCAAGACCTGTTGGCCTATAAAATCAAAGACGCAGAAAAGGCACTGCCAGGTTAATCCTCCTACATCGACTCCCAGGGAGAGGACGGCCTAGAGTAAACCTATCCTTTTTGAGACAATACAAGGGGACGGTGGACTCCCGATTCATCTTTGTTTCACAGGGGGAAAAGGTCTGTAGCGCACGTCACCCCAGATGTGCACAGGTCGCCTTCACGTCACAAGGGCTGTTCAGAGAAGAGCACGAGTCACAACGAAACCTGACACACCCCAGGAAACAGCGACTGAAGAAAGACGCGGCACTGACGAACCTTTCGCAACAAAAAAAAAAAAAAAAATCCCAAATCCTCTCTAGTACAACGAATCTCAGATTCAGCCGGGTCCGTTGTCCCGAAAAAAAGTGAAAGAGAAAACTGGGAGCACGGGGAACCAAGGAAGGAGGAGCAAACTCCCCGAGAGCCGGGCAAAGAGGAAGAAGGACGTTGGAAAAGGACATATTTCCAAGAAGGAAGTTAGCACCGATGCACAGGGCAGAACCACGGTGGTAATTAACCGGTCGCGACAGGGGAAGGCTCCCAGCGGCGAGGTTCCAGGGCCAACCGACCCGACCTGGCCAAAAGGGACTTGTAAACTCAAAGAACCGGGGGGGAGGTGTTCACACCTCGTAAGCGCCTGCCTTGGGGGGAAAAAAAGGGGATCGGAATTAAGGATGGGGCCACGGCGCGGCGGGCCGTCGACAGAGAGGACCCACAACGAACAAAGCCTTGGGTTCAAAAACCGAAAGAAAGAGAATCTATACACCCCTCCCTTAACCGCGT
>Ga0179591_1335631_pt1 | contig 11642 bp, 13 predicted proteins | sample CZOMad2_1_08_16f_FD_182891 | JGI IMG/M metagenome (GOLD analysis project Ga0179591, IMG submission 182891) | Vadose zone soil fungal communities from Angelo Coast Range Reserve, California, USA - CZOMad2_1_08_16fungal (PacBio error correction) | ecosystem: Environmental > Terrestrial > Soil >...
GCAGGGAGGTCTAGCTGGGAATAACATTAGGAGCGGGTACCAAAATGACCGAACGCAAAGAGGAGGGGTTCGTCAATCAGCAAGGAAACTAGAGTACGGAAGTCATGTGGACCTATTTTTCACATCAAAAACTTGTTTTGAAGGGAATCCCCTAATGTACCTGGACTGGGGAGGCGTGGGTTGGATAGGGACTGTGACTGGCACGACATTTCCTAAGGAGGCGGTGTTATCTACGAATGTAGGGATTTTATCAGTTATCCCAAGAGAGCAATGACAAAAGGAGAGAATCTCGGTAAATAGTAACTAAGAAGTTGTTTATGAGGGAATTAACGCATAATGTGAGTATGAAAGAATACCCATAATAAGTAAGGGTTGTAATCTAAAATGCGAAAATGAACAAGGCCATATAATAACGCATTGATTAGGGATCCCCCAACCCCCCAGGGTGACGCGGTAGATTTTCCTGCCGTTACTGTTGGAGGAACCGGTCGATTGCTAAAATGAAAGCGCTCAAGTGAACATGGGGAAAGGATAAGCCTTATTTCTCAAAACGGAGGGGGGGCCAATAGGCTGAAAAATCAAGCCGAAGTCTCTCTCGGTAGAGATGGGTGCTATAATGGAGGAGAAGGAATACTATTCCATTAGTCCCGTTTAGGAGGTCAAACCAAGTCAGAAATCCGATCCAGTCAGAACACCCCCGAAAAATAGAAATTCGGGAATAATAAACTATCGTTCCATGAATAGGTTGGGGGTTAAAATGCGAAGAAGATACTTCTCATAAGGGAAGTAAGCCTCAACGTTCCTAAAGTGAGGGGATGCCTGACGTCCCGACTAGCTCAAAGGTAACGATAGGGACTAACATTAGGGGGATGGAGCAAGTTGGCATTTAGAGGTGACCAGAGTCCTCTCTTACCCCCGTCAAGGGGAAGGTGTCGACTAAGTATATTGAAAGAACTCTATCGATTAAAGAAGGAAGATGGGCCTTAATAAGTGAATCGTTACAGGGCGCCGTCTGCAAAGAGCTGATAATTGGTTGGGGTCGGAAACAAGGGAGAGAGTTATTACTGGGAATGTTTTGGTCAAGACTGGTCATGTGAGCTTCAGGTAAGACTACGACAGGGCAGGCGTCAAAGTCTCGGAAGTGGGCTTCTTTCTTCACTATACGGTATACGAGAGGACCTTTTTCTATGGTAGCAGAAAAAACAAAACGGACATCCGATAACAAGGAGTAATGAAAAAAAAAAAAAGGATCCCTATTGTAACCTTCGTCAGACCTCAAGAAGCTATGTGTTCAATGAGCCGGGGGGACATATACAATAAATACACTACATCTAAGAATGAATTACATTGGTTAAGTCAGGTTAGAAATGGCGCGCCATAAGAAGTACATTCAGGGGCAGGGTCACACAACGTCAAGTCATACAATAAGAAATAGTTTCACGGGGACTGGACAATTCTCGAGGAGCTTATGCTTACACGAATTTAAAATGTACCTAAGTAGCATGCTGCACAGGGGTGAGAGGGAAGGAATAGAGTAAACATTGCTAGACTCGAAGTGATGGTCAGAATTGGGGGTTCCAAACAGAAAGAAAAGACGCCTCGTGTCCCCTCAGACTCTTTAAAGGGATGGGAGCAACCGGGAAGAAAGAGAAGGGCCAAAATAAAAACGCAACAATAAATTCTCCACTACCTCCGCCGGACAGGAAAAGGAAGTATGGATACTCTGTCAACGAACAAGGATATGGGGTGACCGAAGCATTTATTAAAAGGAAATACATTTCAAACCGCGAATGAATGGGTGGCGATGACTACCTTCAATAACCCCTAGAGTCGCTTCCAGCAACTCCCGAGTCATCCACGCACGGGAAAGGAAAAAAATCAGCGGAAAAAAAAAAAAAAGAAGAGTGGGAACAATGATGGTATTATTCTTGGTTGAAGTGGAAGTTGGAGCTAGATGCGGAGTTGGGGCTTCACGATGTACGTATGAAAGAAAAGAAAAGAAGAATCGGAACCGTCTAGTTTTTTAATTCCTGAGGAGGGCTTTCACCACAGAATCCTGGATGGGGGAGTGGTATATTCTAAAGAGGCGAGGGCCTGTCCCCTGTTAGGTAAAGGGTTTACTTGTGGGTTTGAGAGGTTCCTCTCGAAGCTGGCCCTAGAGAGTTCTCGCAAAAATTCAGTATAGTAGGGAATTTCCCACGAGTGAGCCCTTTGGGAATAGGAAAAGCCTTTCTTCTGAGTCTGAAGAACTGGGGAAAGCTCATTTTAACTGACTCCTCACCGAAGCAAATCGAGAGGCTTCTTATCCTTGAAGGACATTTGAAAGGAGAAGAAAAGATAGCCATGAAGGAGGCCCGCGGACAAGATTCTAATGGATTGACCGGTTCCTTGGTGCCAAGGGGGGGGTTGGGCCAGGGAGAAGCCGTATTAGTGTGCGATACACAAGCGGCAGTCCTTTACAAGCAAGTAATTCTCCGGCGAGGCCACCCCCAAGAGGTGAGGAACGTAGCATCGGGCCTGGCCTATCGAAAAGGTCGGGAGAAAGTAACTGCTAGCATCTTCCCCCCAAGAAGGGTTTTTCCGAAAGAAGTTGTGTAAGAGGCAGGTAAAACCAGTTCCTTTTGGACGGGGGAGACAAGCAGTAAAAATCATCGACAACAACATAGACTCTTCATAGTTCCAAAGGTAAGGAAATAACCGGAATGGACCTGCGAAGGGGGGCTGGACTCTTAACTCAAGGTCGTCCGTTATGAGAAGACAAGGAAATCTATCCAAACCCTTCCCTCAAGAAAGGCAAACAATCCGAACTTGCCGAAATGCCGCCTGGTCCAGTAAAAAGAGGGGGGGGTTTGTGGGGGTGGGCGGGGCGGCTGTGGGGGGAGGAAAAGTTAAACAATTTTGCCCCAGCAACTGACGTGGGGCCTTCCTTAGGGGAGACGTTAGTCATTCGGACCGCTCAAATGTGGCCCGATGGGAACTGGAGAGTCTTGGGGAAAGTGGCGGAGGGAATCAGAAAAGGAGGGCGGAACCCTTATTGAAAGGGGGGGGATATGTTAAGGGGGGTGGAATTCCGTTCCCTTTATAATTTTCGGGGAGAGAAAAAGGAGGTGGGGGTATTGGGTTCACTGTGTTCGGGAGACTTCTCGAAGTTCGTACTTGATACCACTCCCAAAGGAGAGAAATAAAGGTGCGAGCTGAAAGCCACACTTTGTATGAAGGAGTACCATGAAAGGTGGTCGCGGTGAATCGTTCAGAACTGGTACAGCTGTCCTAAAGAAGTAAAAATAAATAGTTGCCTATTTTCGGCCCTGAAAGCCTATCCAATGTCGGATGGCTAATATCTCTAAATAAACTGACCGGGGATTCCTCATCAATCATAGAAGAAAGAATATCTATATATGGTCAAAATGGGGGGGTTCTAGGTTCGATGATACTTTCACTTGCGCCAAGGAAAAGCTTCTGAAGATATACCCCCTTACGGATAACTGGAAGCAGCTTGAGGGATGTTACTTGTGGCATAAAAGGGGTTAAAAAAGGAAAGGGCGCCAAGTCTTTCTATTACTGAGTGGTTCTTGACAGAGCCGGAAATTACTCTTCTGTAAGTAAAACTATTAACGAACGTGTGAAGGGATGGGTCGATGCACCAACTAGAATTAGGAGTGGTTTGAAGCCTATCTGAGGTATAACATAAAGGGAAAAAGACATTGCGATACAACGAGAATGAAAAGGACCTGTGGCAGGACGCTATAGGCAAAGAGAATGTCCAAACGTGCAAGATCTCAACGATTTCAACTTTGATAACAGTAGGTGAAAATGTAAAACACCACTCAATAACGTGCACCCAAAGCGAACTAAAACAGCGGAGTCAAGGACTCCAGGTTGAGAGAAACGACTTGAGCCGGTTGGGGGTCTTCCGGTTGAGAGGAATTTGCAGACATGAATTTACTTGCTGCTCGGGAAGACCATTCCCTCGACTCAAAAAAAAAGCTTCCAGGAGTAAAAAGAGATTCAGGTAGAGGGAATCCTTGCCGAAGCTACTAAATTTACAAAAAACCTAACCGCCCGACCAGGCCAGGAGAAAATGGTTCCTGAGAGTAAACTAGGTCTCTGTCTATGGGACAGATGGGGGGGGGAAAATCAACGGTGTGTGTTAATGGGTTCAAGAGAAAAACAGTATGTTTCTTGGACTTGGGGGGAAGATAAGAAAAACGCCTATGAGGAAGATCTTTGTGGGGAAAGGAAAAGGTGGGTCCGAGGGTCTCGCCGAACTCTCGTAAAAACTCGGATCTGCGAGTGAAGTTCTGAAAACATGAAAGAACTCCATTGTGTAAGGAATGGCATCTTCGGGAAGGCCACGTATTCTATACCCAGAAATAGTCTTTTGGTGGAGAAGGACCACATGAGGAAAACAAGGGATCTCTAACCGGTGGAGGCTCCTTTATCGGCATTTTCGGCTAAGTGTCTGTCCCAGGTAAAAAATGTTGGGAAAAGAAAACTATATGTCACGTATCTCGCCGCTGAAAACCTGGGGCCAGGGGAAGGATTTGGCGCCAGGTTTTGATGCCAAGTTTATGACCTTCAGAAAAAGGCAATCAGGAGCTAGGGGAGTATTGAGTATTCTCAAAAGGAGAAAAGGAGAAAGCTTCAAGTCCCATATTGCGAGGTTTCTGGCCGTAGTCTAAATGCCTCGGAACAGAGAGGGAAAACAAACAAGGGAAGAAGTATATGTTTGTTAAGCAGAAGCTATACAGCTTGTTTCTGGGGGGCCTGATCTTTGGGAGTGTAGAGAAGAATTCAACGACAAAACGGGGTAAGGAACAACACGAAGGGAATGGAAGTTCGAAGACCGGGATCCCACTAGCCTAAGAACGATTAGGAGCACGACATGGGGTAGGGAGGCTTAAAAAAAAGGTCTTTTCCTCGCCAGCGAACAAGTTCTGGTCCGGCTAAGGGAAGCGCCGAGAAGGCTGAGGAAAGACGAAAGGGCCTTTCCCAGTAGTTTATCAATGAAACCTTGGAGGAAGGCCTCAAACACACAAATCAAAGACCTGAAAAATTATGTGAGCGACCAGTTGTGGGTCAATCTGGGAGGGGAGGGGCAATTTTTGGAATCAACGAGGCATTTTAAGCAGCTATCAAGAGGACCTAAGGATTTCCCTCAGGCCAGGAACTCCATTCGCCGGAGAAAGTAAGATCAAATGTAAGGGTTTAGAGGATTTCAGTCACTGGGGGACGGGGGCATGTCTTTTACTGTCAGGTCATAAATTCACGAAATAAACTTCTGCCAGATTCAAAAATATTAAGGAGAGAAGGGGTTTACACGAAAACGATTCGATGTGCGTCAATTGCCAAAGGAAGAAATATGCCGTCCACTGAAGACCTTTCAGCAACTCAGGGGCCGGAGTATCGCGGGGCCCGGAAGGGCCCCCTCAATAAAGTTTCCGTGCAACGTCCAAAAAAGAAAAAGTCAAAGAAGAAAAAGAGGAATGCCTCACCTGAAAATTATATTTAATCCTCTATATGATTAACGGGGTAAGCTTCCAAGTAGGTATGCAACCGAAAGAATCGTCTCCAGGGGGAGGGGGGGAGAATACGGAATGAGTGGAATCCCTATGTTCGAATAGCTAACTACGAGTTGATCATCCATTGGTAGAAATTACCGACATGCACCGCTGCCCAATGCTACAAGGGTAAGGCGAAAAATGAGAAGGGCTCATCAAAGGAGACAACCAACGCCCATAGCCGGTCAACAGGAACTACGCCTAAAAAAGGGAACCCAGTCGATCTTAATGGATTCAGAACGGCAGAAACGGATCTTTTTGACCTCAAAAAAACCGGAATAAGGCAAACAGAACTAGGAGAGTTTAATTCTTTTGCAGAGATGCATTAAAAGGCACTCCTCCTCGGGGAAATCCTAAAACACGAAGCGTAAAAAAGCAAGAATAGAAGAGCCTATACACACAAACAACCAACACACTGGAGAGGGATAGAGTCAGTGCCCGGGGGTGGGTATGACGCGGGCGTTTTATTCTCGTATTACAGAGTGAACATGAGGAAAAATAGGCCACTATCAGCGCGGGAGGTCACGTTTGCCGGAACGAATCAGCAATGAGGCAAAACCAAAAAAAAAAAAAAAGGAATTTCGTTTGTCGATTCATGAAATGAGAAACGACTTTCCTGTGCCGGAGTAAGAAAAGAAATTCTGGGGTGAGGGCGAGGGGGGATTCTCCTCGAAGAGGGTCGTTGTGTGCAAAGCAAAAGAATCCGTAAGGGCAAAATCAATGTATTTTAGGTGTCCTGTGGGCACCATGAAAAAAACTCGGTCAAAAAGAGGAACATCGGAGAGATCAGGGCGATTCAACAAGAGGGACCTTCAGTCAGGAAACGGCAGGGGCCTTAACGCAAAGGATCGAAACATGAGTGAAAGAGAAGGTGAACCTAGGAGAGAATTCAATTATTGCACGTAAGGGGTGCTGAGTGTGTTTGCCGCACGCAGGTCCATTAGTGCGGAGATCAAGCTCACAAAAAAAAACAACCTGGGCTATGCGATCATAGAGAACTAGGTGGCTGGAAGCCGGTGCATGGGAAAGAATAGCGGGAGGGGGAGGAGACTGTCGAGCCGTGTTGAACAAAGAATCCGTTTGGGAAAAATCAAGTTGTAGAGAGGGAAACGGCACGTGGAGGGAAAGAAGAACTAAAGGCCAAAAGGACGATACTAAGGCGGGGGGACATTCAAGAAAGGGCAAAAGACTAACTTCATGGCATTCTACGGTCAGGCGGAACTCCACCTGAGGACCGAAGGTAGTAAACGCCCTCCACTGAGAGTATGAGGATTCCCGAGGATCACAAGGACTAGCGCCCCTATTTACTGGGAATCACCATCATGGGGGAAGATTGTTTTCGTCAAAATGTATAGCACTCTCGCTGGGCCAGGACGTTCCTCGTATTGTCAAAGAATGGAGTCCTTTTAGTCCTGCGCGGACAAAAGGCTCTGTTGCAGGGGATCTTGTGAAAGCTGAGGTTTTGCTGATTTCTTCAAAAGAATGATGCATGGAGTTAAAGGGGGGATCTAGGGGGGGCCGGAGGACCAAGCATGGAAAGTAAACGTGTTTTTTTTTCCTGAGGCAATGGTAAGGGGGATTTTGGAGGAGAGGCGGCTGATATCATAAAACAGCTCATGTAATTGCTGACTGGGGCTGACACAATCAAGGGTGTTTCTGACGTGTGTGAAAGGAATGGCTCTAGAGGGAAGTGGGCTTTAAAGAAAAGAGGAACTGTACTTAGGGCAATTGGGTTGCTAAAAATCGGAGATTACTACAACATCTAGAATCTACGCAGGACGGAATTGGTTTTGCAAGTGCCTCACTGGAAAAAAAAAAGATAAGTCAACTAGTCTAAGGAAACAGCCGGAAATATGCGTGAGATAATGGGGCGCGGTCTAAAATACTGAGGAAAGAAAAGAATGAAAATGAAAGTAGCATAGCGTGATTACTTTTTTTGCCATAATGGTGTCTCAGTGTGGCTCCAATGACGACGGAGTGTGGGGTTCGGAGGGCGACTGAGAAGAGACATCGCAAAGTCAAAAAGGGGAAACGGGATCCTAGAGAAAATGGTTGATTAGGTAAGTTGCCCTGGAAAATCACGAACAGAAGTTTTTGCCTGGGAGGAGGAGACGGGACGCAAGGAATTATTTGACGAGACAACGCATGATATTAGGACATGGGACGGTCCGTTTGTAAAACGAAGGGGGATTCAAAAGGACCGCCATAGCACGGGGTTCTGCGGGGGAAGTAATTTCAAAAAAAGAGACATCCCGTGGAATGTCCAAAAGACGCGGGAACCTACAGAGGACGAACTAGGGAAAAGAAAAAAATGTAAACAGCGTGACTTTTCGGGAGGGCAGTGTAGGGTCGAAAGGGAAATAATTAATTTCTACAAGTAAGGATCTACGAGGCATAGCGATCAAAATGATGAGAGAACACTAAGGTATAATTAGGAAGTAATACTCATTAGGAGGATGGCCAAACTTTAATATAAGAAACATCAGGCAAAAACTCGAAAATCTTCTCGACGACTATCGTCTTCGCTTAGGGAAGATTTGGACACAGCACAGGGTAAGTGGGTCACTAGAACCCACCTAAACTTGGCCAAGGGAAGTCCGGGGGGGGTGATCTGAGCGTGGAGTCGATCAACTAACATGGAAGGACTAGGTTGTATCAGTGAGTTAGATGGGGTTTGGGAATGGTATGCTAAAGGGGCGATTCTTCAAATGAACAGGGCAGGGAAGGGCCAGCAAACGTTAAGCCTCCAGTTTATTGGCAATTTGGAAAAACGCGCTATTTGAAGGGTAGGACTAATAACCCCACAAATAGTGGGCGGATGTGTGGGGCCCTGAAAACACTTGTCAACGCAAGGGATCATATGAGTTCTGGTTTAGGTTCATTTTAAGATGAGTCCTCGTTCCGTTGGTATGAAAGGAAATCAGGGGTAGCTCTCACTCGCAAGGACCAATTTGTCCCTTGGTGACCTATTGACCCCGGAAAGTTTTTCGAGTTGAGCCAAAAACGGTCTTAATCTTTTGTCATTGGAGCGGGAGAACCGTGGTCGTCAATATTAAAGACCCGGGACAGTGTGCCTGGCTGGTCGGTCTTAAAAAAAGAGATCTCTAGCAGGCAGGGACACAAGCTGAAAAGAAATACCATTGGCGGGGGATCAGGAGCAGAAATCGTTTCCCCTTTAAGGGATAGGGGGGGGAGGTACTATCCCTTCACGGGGAGAGCTACATTTGAGACACCTCAAGTCCGCCGAAATTCTTCTAAAAAGAAAAGACTCATACAAATGAACTATTATTGATCAACGAAACGGGAAGTGAAAAACAACGACTCAATTAAGATTCACCAGAATCTCGGAGGAAAAAACTAAGGTTCTGGGGTTGAGGGATCGAAAGTAATATGAATATCGTAATGGGGAAAAGAGGCAGAGAAAAATCCTGTCCCACAGAATCTTGCACACCGGGGGATGAAAAGGCCACACAAAAATCCGGCCAAGTTTTGGGTAGGAGTACCATCGTGCAAAGGTTCTTTCAGGGAGTCTGTGCAGTTTCAGGAGGAAAGGTTTTTAGAAACTTCATTTGAGCACGACGCGTGATTTCCGTCAGTCCGGAGTCGGCCAGAAGAGAAACATGGACAGTGGGCGTCGGTGATGGAACGAGGTGAATTGTTACCATCCCCGTTAACATGTCAGAGAAAGGAAATGTCATGGTAGAAGAAGTATCAGGGACCAAAAAATTAGGCAAAAAAAGTAAGTTTGACGGAGCTCAGTATCGAGAGGACGTCAACGGAAGGGGTGCAAAAAAGCGGGCAGAACCGTCAACGGGTCCCGAGGGCCGAGAGCTAGAAAAAACGGTGGGACAGAAGGGCGCCTGGATAAGAAGAAGAAAGGGACATGACGGGAAGCACACCCAGAAAAGCACGGCAATATCTAATGCGAAGGAAGAAGCAGAAGAGTCAACCACTAGGGGCGATTCTATCTATTCAATGGGGATAGCCAAGGAGCATTCAATACCCGAGGCGGCTCCTTCCGCGGAAAGAGTCATTAGGGGGAGTGCGAAAAGAGTTTTTCACTATACGCGAGAAGCGGGGGGAAACAGAGGTTCCAAACCTATAGGACTTGGTCCATACAGGGGAAGAACGCGATCCGGGATTGGTCTAAGCGACGAAAGTGGCAAGATAAAAAATCGTAAAAGGAACTAACAACCCAGTCATTCGACATACCTCAAAAAAAATAAGAGAAAAGGGAATATTTGAGAGGAGATCAAAACAGAAAGGATCGTGGAACATGCAGTATTGAAATAGGGACGAAAAACAATTTCAAGCCGTCCTTGAATTTTAAAGGAGGTGGTTCGCTAGGGAAAAATCTTGATATAACTAAGCTAGGTTAGAGCCTCAAACTCAATCTTAAAAAATAGGAAATAAGAAGGAGCAACAAAAAAGAAGAGGGGAGATAAAAATATCTATTTCTTTCCGGGATGGGGGGGACGGGGAGTCGTGGGTGAGGCGAAAACTAGGAGGATTGTAACAGATCTACGGGAGGGGAACGAGGCCAGGAAGAGGGAACTTTTTCTTTTTTTAAAAGGATTTCACAGAACTTCTGGAGGGAAAACCAGTTTTCCGTTGTCATCTGGATCTAATGTCAGGAAGGCTTTAATGATTGGCGTGGTGCTGGGCGGACTAGGGGAGGAAACATTCGCATGGGATAGTTCCCGGGGAAAGAGAGTCAAGGGCATCGCTCTTGAGTGTGGGCAAAATGATGAAAAAAAGACCTGATGAGGAGTCTCGAACATCGGGGAGAGCGAAGATTTGAAAGAAAGTGACATGCATCAGAATAAGGAGTAGGTATCTGCTTCACGGTTAAGACTTCTGTAAGCGCACTAATATATCAAAGGATGAGACACGTCTCCGTAAACAAATGGAAGGAAGTTCAGGTAAGGGGAGGAATTGACTGCTGGGGGTTGGACGGCAGGTCAGCAATTGTTTCTATCCCGTCTCCATGGCCTAAACATAGGGGTAAACCAGGAGACTGAGGGAGATTGAGAGTCATAGGTGAGGTGCACTCTTGAATGAACTCCTATCGTTCTGTTCAGGGAAAGGGATATAATCTAGTTCCCAACGCAAGGGTTTTGAAGAAAGACCGGGGAGTTTTATTCAGGAAGGTTGAACGGCGCCCTCTAAAAAAAGAAAAAACCCGAGGATAAGCAAAGGGGGGGCAAGGACAAAATCGTGCAAGCGAGCGGGAATCAGAAAGCGGAACTCACCGTTGAAGAAATTCATCAAATCTTAATTATTCAAAACATTCTCCAGGGCAAAGAACGCAATGAACTTGCCCGCAAAAAAACCGAAAGAAATAAAACAATTTTAAGGTGATGTTGGGAAAAAAAAAGCCTCGGCCTGAGGCAGGAAAGGGGCGACGTGGGCCCGGCACTTGGCGGAGGAAAATCATCGAGTGGTTTCAGGAAATGGCGAGGGAGACCCTTAAAAGTTGCCTCTTGTGACAGCCTCGGCCTGGTGGAGTCGATTTGTCAATCAAAACAGTCAGGGTCAGTCTCCGAAATAGTTCGAGGGGGGGGGGTCTGAGTGGGCTGTACTAAGGGTCATGGAAAACATGAAAAAGGGGGTGGTATTTAACCTTGTACTAAAATGGTCGGAAGTCGTGACGAACTCCAAACCGCTCGCAAATGTAAGATCCTTTTGGGCTGAGCAACGAAACGTAGAAGGGATGCCTTTTGGGTCTCCGCACGGGTATCGAGGGGGAAGCACTAATAGAGAAACTGAAGGGGAAGGAGGGCTTCCTGAATAGACGGAGAGGAATCGAGAAGTTAAAAGATACTCCGGGGAGGGGCCGGAAAAATATCGAAAGATCCGTGAGGCAGCTCGATCAATCCACAGTGGGGAACTTCTATTGATCGAGAGACAGTTCGGCGGAAGGAGATTGATAAATATCACTAAAAGGAAAAGAACAGTAGCATACTTTTGACGGTGAAAGAAATGGTATAAAATCTCAAAAAAAGAGAAGATTATTTCGGATGAGATCTAATAGAATGACTCTCGGGAGACTTCACTGACAAATGTTGGAGGGGACTTTTT
>Ga0179591_1207182_pt1 | contig 11640 bp, 8 predicted proteins | sample CZOMad2_1_08_16f_FD_182891 | JGI IMG/M metagenome (GOLD analysis project Ga0179591, IMG submission 182891) | Vadose zone soil fungal communities from Angelo Coast Range Reserve, California, USA - CZOMad2_1_08_16fungal (PacBio error correction) | ecosystem: Environmental > Terrestrial > Soil >...
TGGACAGTAAGGCATGAAGTGGGGGGGAATGTATTGGAAAACGAAAAAATACTATGCAAGTCGTTAATTTGGAATTAAAAAAGTCAGACTAAGGGAAAATCCCGCCAGCCAGGGACTGGGGGGGAAGCACAAAGGCCTCACCCTCCTTGTCAAAAAATCTACCGGGGCCGTAATAAAGAACGACCTTAACACCAAAACAGAAGAGGAAACAATAAACTGAATTGAATTACGGCGGAAGCCGGGAGACTCCACAGCCGCGAGGCTCTCTGAAACCTGATAGAAAGAAACTACGTCTCAATGGGGAAATCGGTCCGACATGACCGGGAAAAATTTCCCGGTCAAAATTCAAGAGACGATCTATTCCAGAGAGGTACAGACTCAGCACTGGACAGGGGCCCTCAATTCCACTCGTGTAGGGAAAAGAGAAGTATCAGGCAACCCACCAGCACCCCGGTTCCGATACTGAATCGGTAAGCCCAAAATAAGTTAATAACCTAGCAATTCAAATCCTCAGCGAAATAAGGGAAAAGAGAAAAAACTCCTTCCCGGCTCGTAAAGGGCGCCTACAAAGCTACCTTCCAGGAAAAAAGCCAGAGGCACCGAAGGGGAGAAATTCAACGAAGAATATGTCCTTTTCCACCGAAGGCAAGAATGGAATGAGGGAACAAAAGAGAATAACCAAAAACCTTTAATGTCACGGTTGAAAAATAACGCTCGAGAGTGGACAAGTTTCGTGGACCCGGCCGTATTGAGGAGAGAAAGTACGCTCTCTTCTCACCTTATAACTTTCCAATTCGGAGAACAGGCGAAGAACTACGGGACCCGCAATCCGTCGGGGGAGTAGGAAAGATGGGTCCAGATCTTCTTATTCCTCAATCTCGGATGAGGGGTAAGGCGGAACGTCAAGGAAGAGGATGAGAGTACACTGTCCTTCTAAGGAGAATAAAGAGGGAAGTACCCGCGCGATGCATCCTTTTACACCGAAGGAAGAAGGTGTCGACTAGTAAAAACATCGACCAGCCCTGTCTGGTAAAGAGGGGAAATTTTGGTGGAAGTAAGAAGAAAGAAATTGACGGCCTATTACATATGAGGCAAAGGAGAGATCTAAAGGGGCCTTTGGAGCACATCGTAGACGCAGTGGGGTGAAGACGCCTTGAACTCGACGAGGGGCTCACATTAAGTAAAGATCGTGAGTACTTCTGGGGGAAACGACTTGCTCCAGGATATAGAGAAAGTGAAGATGTGATCACAGTTTCCCTAAAAGATAGATTTAAAAAGGGAAAAGGCGCTAAATGATCAAGAGAAGGCATCTCTCTCAAAAAAAGAGTAGATGGGGGGGGGGGGTATATAGAGATGGTCATAATTGAAGCTTCTATCAAATCAAAAGGACCGCGGGTTTAATCAGATGGTGTGAGGGCAACAGCGTTATCACTCTTCACTTGAGAGATATTCGTGAGAGAAAATCGGGCTCCAGAAAAGAAGATCACAAATAATGAGGGGTTAAAAAAAAAATGGGGCCAGGAGTTGTCGTTCTAAAACAATCAAAACCCCCCTGACGGCGACAAAGGGGGGAAAAATGACAGTCAGGAGCGAGCAATGGGTACGGTCGTAAAGAGAAAGGTATTTCAGGAGCGTAGGCAAGGGACACAACAATACGAGCCCGCGATGAAACGAAAAGGGCTGGGTAGCCTGAAAAAAGCAAAAGGGAGGGGGGCCGAAGGGGTCACTTGAGGCCGTGACCTCTGCAGGGACAGTTTTGCCTATGGATAGGGGGACGGGGACGGACGGGACCGACAGGGCTAATAAAGGAGAGGCTTTGCACGGGCACTAAGAGAAAAACCCTAAAAGGATAAGCAGCAGGGATGAAGTATCATCGGTAGGAAATATGGACCGAAGAAGGAAAAACTAACAGTCTTTTCTAATGGAGGAAGAAGTAAGCGACTGGACATTTTCAGGTCTCCTTGGTTAAAATGGGAGAGAGAAAAGAGGACTGAGACACTAAATCGTAGCAGGGGGGAACTACCGCTGGGGCCATCTTAGGAGAAGAAGAAAAAAAAGAAGGATAGGTCGTTTCGCTAAAAAGGTTGCTCTCTGCCAGTTGTTTTCAGGGAGGGGGGGAAACGTAGGAGGGCGTTGAAAGGGGAAAAACTCTTCATAAAGCAAGCTGCGCCTTTCATAGGGAGAGGCGACACGGACAATCCGGCGACCGGAAGGGAGTGTGCTTCTGGTGGACGGGGCGGTTCTTGGGCTGGAGAGAAACGTCGGTTCGAGACCTGGGAGGAGAACGCATGTCTCAAGGGCTTTGGAGGTTGGCGTTGACGGGTATGGAGAAAAGAGAGGGGGGAAAGGGTGAATCCCTCGGTCCAGTCTGTCAGAGGGCCCTGCTTTCCTGAGTATTTTGTACAAGGGGGGATCTTGAGGCGGTGGAATTTTACTCTTTTCCCTGACTTGGGGGTTTCTTGAACGCTTGACACATGAAAGTAGAAGGAGGGAAGGGGAAGCTCTGCCTTGGAGTGGTGGGGAGGAGCTGGGCCGATTCCCTAGATTCCGTTGCGGATCGGGTAAAATCTAAGGGCTGTTTTTTGAAGTAGGTCTCTGAGGTCGCTGACTTATGTCGACTTGTTAGGTGAAACTGGAAGGATAGCTGGCAAAGGGAAGTTAAAAGCACTCGTCTTAAAATTGCCGTACGGGACTGGATTGGGACGGGGTTGGGAAACAAACTCATGGGAACACCCCCCTTGAAGGAAACCTGACGGGTGCAACCCAGTCTCGAAAGAAAAAATTTCGGAACAAGCGACGGCCTGAGCGGCGCTTTGAGTGCACGTACGCGCGGAGAAAAAAACAAGTTTAAAAGGGTTCTGAGGCTTTGGAACAGATTTGTCTCAAAGGCCAAATCAACAAAAGGGCAAGAAGAGGCAACAAACAAGGGGCAAAAAGGGACAGAGGGACCGCTGTACGAAGAGACACCTAGGAAGACGAGGAACTTAAAATACCAAGCGTGGTGGTAAAATACAAGGGGAGCTAACTAAGTCTAACAGGAACAAAAGGATATCGTAGCGGCGAGGCAGGGGGAGGAGAGATATCGGGATCAAAGTCCTCTAGCCTCGGATGGGGGAGAGGTTGAAAGCCGGCGTGAGCATTAGGATAAGCAAGGATAAGATGATAAATAGAAGCGAAGGAGCACAGAAGGACCCAGCACGATGCTACGCGACGAAAAAGGGGTCAGAGTACATCTAGGACGACGCCGCTTGTCGGAACGAAGCGACGGCGAGGAGAAGGTCTCAGGAAAAGACGGCGTCGAGGGGAAGGGGGGAGAATGGAAGGTCTCTATCACTCAAAAAAGGCGGAGGAGGGGGGGGCAAGCTTGGATCATCATCCGGACATGAAGAGCGCTAGGACCGAAAAGATCGGGGGGCACACCGAGGTCGGAGAGGGGGTGGGGGGTGGACCTAACACTAAAGAAGGTATTCCTGACCTCTTCGGCAAAGCGTTTTCGCAAAACAGGGATCTCCGTGGGAAATTGAGAGGAAGAATCCTTCGAGAAGAAGAAAGCGAAAAACCCTCGGCCCAGGGGACAGAAGCCGGCGAAATTTCTGTGAATCCGAGGACCGTGGGTATGCATATGAGTTTTCATCCGGTAATAAAGAGCAATCGGCCTCGAACCCTCGAGCCGATCCTGTTGGACTTCTATTGAGATGTCCCGCAAGACAAAATTAACTTCGGCATAGCCAGCAGGGAGCAAACCGGAAAAAGGCGGAGCCTATGGGTTAGAACTTGTAGAGTCAGTCAGGTTACGAGGGCGGGGTAGGGGCCAAACTCAGGCCATTCTAGGGGTCGGTACTAGGAAGAGAGGACGATGGGACTTAGATGGAATGGGAAGGGGAAAAGAAACCGAGAGCACGGCGACGAACGCCCTCTAGCAGTGAGTATTGAAGGAAACGCTAGGCCCCGACCAAAACGATTCCGGAGAAGATCAAGCCGGTGTTGTAAAAAGGGGCGGTAACTTTGGGTCGCGGCAAATGGGGGTGGGACACAAGAAGGTCGGCGGCCTGTTTTTTTTATGCGAAGAACGAGGAAAAGGTCTACTTTCATGAAGGCTAAAAGCCTGACGTCTCCAATAAAAACTGGTAGGATTTAGGTGCAAATTTCATCCAGCGACAATGAAGGACACGAAAATCGGGCATTTATGGACGGAAACCTCGAGGTGGACGAACTGGGCAGCACCGAACGGAGGTCGATGAAAAGAACGCGACCTGTTTTTTAAAAAAACCCACCGACAAACCGAAGCAAGGGGTCACATCCCATGCCGGTACTACAACTAGCCCTCATAGTCCTTGTTAAACCTACTATGCCGTTCACAGGGAGCCTGCCCTTTCGCTTGCGCGGAAAGGGGCCCAGACGGGGGGGGTAAATCGAAGGCAGGAAGTAAAAAAAAAAAAAATTAAGAAAAAACACCGCAAACGGAAAGGCCCTCAAACAAGCCAGGACCCGAGGGGAACTCACGACGTTCAGCCAAAACGCACGGCGATGGCCCAGGCTTTCAGAAAAGGTGGAGTTCTTTTTCAGAAGAACATTACACAAACTTCACAGCTTAACGACGATAGCAAATGGTTTCCCTCAAAGCCTCGTCAGGGAAGGGAGCTCACAAAAAAATTCTTCTCAGCCATCAAGAGGGACGAAACCGTCGACTGGGGGGAGCCCCAAGATACTAGAGCGCGACTGGGAACCAAACCTTTAGGGGGAATCATCACAGACGGAAGAAAGAACTCTGTCACCCTAGACGACGATGAAAACAGCGTAAAACTAGGCCACGATCTCAAAAACCACGGGAGGGGGAAAGGAGAGAGATACTAGGTTCAAGACGATAGTGGGTCTGGAACGGTGAAGAGGGAGGTGGAAAGGGGGTGTCATAGCCAAATGGAGGGAGGCTAGAAGAGCTTCCTTGAAGATCTTGGAAAAGCAGTCTGCAGATAAAGGAAAACTCTGATGACCGGTCGAAGAAGATGGAGGAGGTGTATATTCCACGCGGCAGAAACCCTTGGGGAAAAAGGAGGAGAAGGAGGGGAAGGGGGGTCTCGAAAAGAAAAAAAAATTTGATTGAAGCGTGGCCATACACCTGAGGGGGGATGAAGTCCGAGTAAAAACGCGGGCAGGGCAGGGGGGTTATGGAGGAACCTAGCGGAGTGTATTCCTGAAGGGGAGAGGGACAGAGGGCCCGCGGGCTACTGGTCCTTAGCCTGGGAAAGGCCATAATAAAGAGGTCAACAAGAGGATTAGAGACGCGTGTTGGTGGGAACAGGGGGGGGACAAAAGCAGCGAAGGTGAGGGGGTGTTAAACAAGTCGAGTACCTGCTTGCAAAAGAGAGAAAAAGAGGGTGAGAAAGATCCAAAATCTATGGGGGAAAAATCACCTGCGAGATCTCCTATTGGTATCAACCAGCAATGGCGAGGGGAAGAAGAACACCAAATCCTTACATGGGAGGTAAAAAAGGAGAAGAGGGGAAAGGTCGACAAGTTGAAAGAACGGGTCTATGCTAGGTTCTCCGCCAAACAGGGGCTCTCAGGAAAAGGCAAAACGCAACATAACCAAACGAATGACAAGAGCAGGGACACCTCGTGCTTAGCGGAGCACCGGCATCGCGGCGTCGACATAGCCGAGACTGCGATACATCAAGCAAGGCCGAGAGTAGGGTAGCTTTTAATGAACAGTAAGGGAGATCAATCTCGCCTCGGGCGGTGTCTCAGGAGGAAGCCTGAAGGGTCCGGGGACCACCGCGGTGAACCCATCAGCTACGGAGTCGAAACCAGATAAGCCGCCTGCTGATAGCTGGGGGCAAGTAAGGGGGGTTTCGGTTCTGAGAGGAATAGCCGTCACAACAAGGGATTTGGATCTCTAGTTTGCCGTTGCGTCTCTCTCTGGGGCTGTGGCCGGGGATCAACGAGAGGAAGACCAAGCGTCCTCTTCACTAATGAAGAAATGACCGCGACTGCGGGGAAAAATGAATGCAAAAGAGGGCTAGGGGGGTCCTTCTGTGCTATAGGAGGAAGGAGGCAACGCCAGGCGAAGCGGTCAAATATCGAAGGCATTGGTCGGCTACAAGGGCGGGGAGAGGGGAGGGGGTGCACCCATCACGTCCTCAGCAGAAGGCGACGGCGCTTTCTTCGCTTGTCTGAAGCTGCAGATAAGAGCGACGGAGAAAGGAACAGCTAGGAGAAGAGCTACATCAATGCTCACGGAAAATCGACGAAGCTACTTCACTAGATCGATCTTCGCGCGTAGAGAGGTGGTCGACAATGCGGCGTCGACCGCATCTAGAGGTATCCCGCAAACGAGTGAGATATGCCATCGCGGGGGGGAAAAATCGGGAGGAGGTCGTATTCAGTCTACTCGCTCCTGAGGGGCAGCTAAGGGAAATCGGCACAGCGACGCGCAACTCGAAATCAAGTCGTTAGAGACGACCGTCGAATAGAGGAAGAAAAAGCCGCGCAAGAAGCGGTCTACTATTTGTGCTGTGGAATTCTTTAAGTAAGGGACAGCAGGGGACCACTCTAACGGTGAGGGGAACGTCCTCTTCTTAGCGGTTCGTTGTGTAGAAAGCGGGGCTGGACTGGGGACCAGGGGGGGGGAAAAAACAGGGGGTTTGTAAGGGGGGGGGAGTGAGTTGCGACAGCTTTTAAACGCAGCAATAAAAATTGGTAAAAACGGGGGCGGGTTTGGGACCTCTGGGTGACGGAAGGGGGGGGGGCAGCCGGAGCAGACGGATGGCGAGCAAGTTCTCTCGAAAGGGGAACGGAAGACAATTAACGTGGAGGCTCTTTTAGAACCCCATCGAAGGATAAAGAGGCAAGGAGGAAAAGTACCTAGAAACTAACCAAAAATCTCCGAAGGAACGAACCTGCCTCACCCTAAGCGCAGTCGCGACCGGCATCAAAGCATCCCGCCCGTCAAGCAACATCAAAAAACGCGTCCCTACGCCGTTCCACCGGCAATTTCCTGGCTTTTACCTCACGAAAAAAAAAGCCTCAATCATCGCCTTAAAACGCCACTCGAAGTAGGATGTTAAACACAGATCCATGAAGTTTCACCTGTTCCAACCACCATTAGACCAAGATAAGTCAAATGTAAGGCAGTCATTGTAACTCTCCGAAGAGAAAGGTTCCATCTGAAAGCTGCGTTTAGCCATCAAAAATTCGTTCTTCCAAAAATCATCCTCCACTCCAGTTTCAGGCAAAAGAGAGCCCGGCAGACTTCTCCAGCGAGTTCATAATCAAAGGCATCCTCACTCCTAAATCAAAAAGACCACCTCGGTCTACATTCTGCTTCTCGTTTCTCCTCAATACCGTTAAAGTCCTCAGAAGGCGGACTCCGAAATTGGGGGACGCTTCCAAGAGGCAGACACATCTAAGGTTCCAACCGCCGCAAAAGTTCCGCTCGCAGAAAGGTCGCGACGACCCTGATCCTGAGAGGGGGGGACTGGCTGACTCTATTGCAGACGGTCGTTGATCCCCCTGCTGGACGGCTGCTCAGCCGAGAGAAGTCGGACTCAACCGGAAACGTAAGCCCATGCCGTCTCTACTTAGGAAGGAAAGCGGACCCGCAAGGATTCGTACGAGGAAATCCGTTCCTGACCAGGATATACCAGCAGTCGAGGGGAGGCGGCAGGTTTCGCAGGCGGTGCTCTGCAGCAAGCTTCTGAGAAGGGCACGTCGACCTCAGACCACTCTTCACGTCCCTCGCGTCTGGCAAGAACGTAATATTGAAACAAAAAGGCTTAGTCGGTAAGAACAAAATGGCTGTGCATCTGAGTGCGCGCTTGGTTGGGTTGGGGGACAGCACGACCTGAAATAGGATATTACAGATTCTTAACAAGGCGCGATCCTTAATAACGGGGGAACTGAAACTTCAGGAAGGGGGGGGTGCATCAAGAAGAAGGGGGGGGGAACGAGGGGTCATCACAGAAGGGGACAGAGTCAGCGGCTGTCGAGGGGAAAAGGGGCATCACCGGAAAAAATATTCGATAAATTTCCTAGGAGGGCACGCTGTTGCCCGAAAAACATAGAGCGTCAACCGCGCATACAGACTAAGATGATGAAACAAAAGCCAGATGATGCGAGAGACAAAAAAAAAAACAACTTAGGATGAGGAGAGATAGTCATGCGCTGTAGAGCTGATAGAGCGTCATGCCGCGGTGCGCGATATTTTTCGGGCAACAGCGGCCCTCAAAACACGCAAGGCCATCGCCGCAAGGGGATCCGGTGAGCACGCGTTCTCAAGACAGCCGCTGGAGGGGGGGGGGCGATCTGGGGGGAGAAAAACTCGGCCATCGGGGTGGAAGGAGTGCTGCACCACTTGAAAAAAAAAAAAGTGTGAGGAAAACGGCAAAGGGGCTCGCCTTGGGGGACTAATCTTTACTCGCCGTATTTCGTGGCGTGGCGCGACTTCACAACAATCCGCGCAGATGAACAGCCAGCTAGGAAAGCCTGTAGCGAACCAGGAGGTGCAAGCTGTTTCAAAGGAGGGCCGCCGCAGGGCGGGACGGGGTGAAATATTTTTATATCGGTCGACGGCCCGTCGACCTCTGAGCACTTGAGGGAATAGCAAGAAGGAAAGACCACCGCAGGAAGACCGCGTGAGACATCTGAGGAAAAGAGTGCCACGAGGGCAACGGGGTTTCTTGACACGCCTGGACGGCCGAAGTAGCGAAGGGGGGGGGGGAGTGGGCAACTGTCTAAAAGAAAAAAGCAAAGGCGCTGCGAAGGGAGAGCCGACATATGGCCGGGTCTACTACCGGGAGGGCAATCGAGCGGCGAGCAAACAAGAAAAACGCCGTGATAAAAGGTTCTTGAGAAAAGAAGGGGGTCTTCGGTAAATTTGGGCACGGCGTGACCGATATGTCGTCTGGGGAAGCGCCACTTGCAGTTGGGAAGCAACTGCGGCGGGACGGGCAGTCAGAAGGAAGGAAACGCCACGCCGAACCGTCGCGGCGGTGGGCGTTGTCATTCTTGATCTTCTTCGAATTGCTGATGACGGATTGACTCCTGGGGACGGGCTCAGCTCCACTTGTTAAGGATGAATTGAAGCACGCCGTTTGGGGCTACACTCTATTGACCGGGACTGCGCCCGTAGTGAATCGGTCTGGAAGCTGCCCTGCTGGGTCGCGATTGGAAGGGGGCAGAAGTGTACGGTTGCTTGGACCGGTGCCCTAAATGGGGGGAGGGAAAGCTTTACCAGTCCGAGACTGATTTTGGAGGTGCACGGCGCGATGCGTCTTTTTAGGGAGCGTGCCGAGGGAACGGCAATGCGGTGGGACGTCGTCGGGCGCTTAAGTATGTGGGGTGGCGGGTTGAGGCTTCTGCGGCGGGTCTGGGCTCCGGGCGCGGCTGGTTTCCTCCGGGCTTTGGCAGGAGAAAAGATGAAGGTATCGGTTCTAATCGTACTTAGGCCCGAAATTGACCTCCTGGTGAGGATGTATTGGGCGTGGTTTGGCAAACCTCCTCTCGAACACGTCATAAAGGGAAAGGGCACCCATTTCGAAAAGGCCTCAAGACGAGGGGAGCCGGCGGCGTCCTGTACTCAGCGGGTCTATGATCCAAACACGCACATTGACAATTGGGAAGGAGGACAGTTGCCGAACATCTGTAGAACTCATACAAATCATATTACAAAAAAAAGGGCAAAACTGGGACAGCGGATCGGTACCACCAAGATACGTTCATAAGCAAGGGGAAGAAAGGAAAAAAGAAAAAAAGACGCGTTTGTCAAAGAGCCGAATCCTAACTAATTCGACAGCACCACAGATAGCGCTCTTACGCGGCTTGGGGGAGTGAAAAACTAGAGATCGGCGTCGACTCGCGGATTTGAGGAGGTGAGCGTCGGCGGTGAAGAGTTATGCCGTCTCAATCAACGGCAATTATCTGGAGGTGGGAGACCCCCTATCCAGGGGAAGAGGGGACAACCCGCAATTGCGGACGAAGACTTGGTAGCTATTACACGATATTTCTTCACCATGATTGAGACCACGTCGCTAAATCGACTAGAATAACTCGTGAGCCGGTAGGAGAGTCGAGATGTGCCTGGTGCGCAGAGGGAGTGCCGAATATCGCCCAATTTCTGCGGGCTAGCTTGGATCGCAGGAAGCTTCAAATTACAGCAAAACTGGGAAAAGGTAGAGCGTCAGTGTCGGCTCGGTTATTTTGGAGATAGGGGCACGACATGCCTTATCCTCCAGTGGGCGGCAAGATACTTTGAGCCGCGCACAATTTGGGGGAGAGTACGCCTCTATACGAAAACACGCAAACTCAAAGCTCGCTCGAAGCCGGGTACTCTGTACCGTGTATAGTAAAGCAACGTACTTGTTCGGGCCTAATCGTTGACTCCTGTCGAGACCAAGCTCTCTCGTCAGTTTCAAGCCGCTAGGACAAAACTCCGGGGGAAAACTGAGAGGTCCAGTGCCTCCCGTCAAACATTGCTTCGAAATCAGCAGCGCGATCATCCTGACGTCTCTCTGGGGGGGTGGGTCAGAAGTCGTGCAGCCGGTAGATAAATGAGGGACCGACTCTTTTTCGGGGACCCTCAGGCCAGTCAATCTTCGAAAAAACAGGTAGAACCGAGGAGAAGAGGGTTGGGGGGGGGGGGGGATACTTCCGGGATTGAGAACGTTCGGAAGAAAAGCGACATAGGCCCGAATCTTGAGTAGATCCTAATTCTCGGCGATGCCCTCGAAGGCCGCCAAGTCAGGCGCAAAGCACGCCGTTGTTTGTACTGAAATAATTAAAGGGTCAGCGTCCTGGGGTGGTGTCCCGCCGGCGATCGAGAGCAAGTTTCTGGGAGAAAAGCGTCAGAGAAGGGAGGACTTTTGGAGACCCTTGGGAGATGCTGCCCTTGGTGTCGTCTTCCCTCAACAGTTCATTATTTTAGGGAAAAAATGGAACGAGTCCATCGCCAAGGCGGGCACACAGGGAGATGAGGCGAGTGATTTCGACCGTCGAATCCAGCGGTTTCGATCTTGCATCAACCCGCTCTCCGAGAACCATCCAATACCCCCGACGGGTGGTGGGTCCACAAACGCAAAAAGGCTGATGTCACCATTCCCATGAAGGGCCGAAAAAAAGCTCCTCATCATCACTGGGGGGGGCTAACATCTTCTATGGCCTTTCAGGACAGGCTTCATGCCCCGGTCGCGGTGCTAACCGGGGCCCCTTTTACATACAAGGGAATGGAATTAAAAGAAAAAAGACAAAAAAACCGGGGGTACCGAATCTTGTCCGAACTGAAAAACCGGACCGGGGGTACCCTCTGGGCACAAGTACGTCGAAGACAGGAAAGGCGGATGGTCCACTAGGGTCACTCAAACTTGGGGGGGTCAGGGGGAGGTTCGAAAGAAAATTCACAGCAATCGCTCGACTTTCAAAATGTTTTCAGAGTATTCATTTAAATCTCAGAAGGGAATATTATCAGAAGGCCATAACGGATGGGACCGGGGGTAAGGGGGAAGGTCCAGCCCCAAGAGAATTCAGGGCTCGCGCCTGGAAGACCCCTTTTACGGCGTCGAAAAAAGGTTCTCCAGAAGAAAAGAGGGAAAGGGAAAGAGAAAAGCACGCTCTCAAGAGAATAAATCATAGGGAAAAATAACATCTAGT
>Ga0179591_1223682_pt1 | contig 11640 bp, 7 predicted proteins | sample CZOMad2_1_08_16f_FD_182891 | JGI IMG/M metagenome (GOLD analysis project Ga0179591, IMG submission 182891) | Vadose zone soil fungal communities from Angelo Coast Range Reserve, California, USA - CZOMad2_1_08_16fungal (PacBio error correction) | ecosystem: Environmental > Terrestrial > Soil >...
TGGTCAAGAAAAGCAGCAGGAACGGAAGAACGTAGAATAGAGCGGGCTTCTTCAGGCATAAGAAACAGGGCGGGGGGAGCGAGAAAAGAGGAGGTGACACCTGTGGAGACCTCAATAAGCAAAGAAAGAGAAGTTAGCTATTTTCCGTAAAACCAATAAGATTTTCTGCAAAAAAAAAAAGGGGGGTGCTCGTGGTAGACTCGAGATCGAGGAATGGGGGAAACGAATCTTAAAAGAGAAGGTAGCTATGAGCCAAAGGGGAACTTAAAATGTGATTTTCCTCCGGCAATCAGACATTCTTCTTGACGAGCGAAGAGAAATCTCTACGACCTAGGCCGGAAAGGTTAAGAGAGACGGGGCAAAAAAAAGAGAAAAAACTTATTCAAAAGAAAATAAGCGTCAATGTAGCCAGGCTCAACACGGTGGTACTCTCTTGCGTGGACCGGGATTCATGTCGCCGACAAGCGGTGCGCGCGGTAGGACTGTTTGCTAACGCATTCGCGGCCTCTGGAAGAGGAAGCAGCTCAAAAAAATAGAGGGGTGAAAAAGTAACACGTTCAGCTCTTTTGAAGGAATTCCGAGCTAAACCGACTAAGTAGATATCTAATTCGGAAGCGGCTGATCACTGAAGAAAAAAAATAGGAGGATCCGGCGGAGACGCCTCTGTCAGAGACCAGGCAAGCTCAGGTGTGACCCAGCGGGAGTCGACGAAAGAGAAGAAATGGCTGCAAGGGAAGGGGCACAAACATCGAGTGGCACTGCTTCAATCTATACTGCATCACTGACTGCTGAGACTAAAGCCAAATTTTCGCCGGATAGGCACCAGAGGGGTAATGAGATATTGCGAAAAAAAAATCGTCAGTTAGCGGGAGGGGGACAGACGAGGGGACCGATGCAGGCTTCATCATCCAGCCATGTAAGGCAAGGGCCGAGGAAAAACAAAAGGAACCTCCTTGGAGAGGGAGAAAGGTGGGGGTTGGTCAGGAGAGAGAATGATCAAAAGTCTGCAAGGGGGTGGCAAAGAAAAAAAAAGGCAATCTTCCGTCAGCAAGGAAAGCTTCTAAGAAGAAGTTATCGAACCAGTCAGGATGCGAATATTCGGAAAAATTAAATGAAAGGAAAAACCGCGCTAAAGTATGGAGTAAGACGACAAAAAAAGTTAAAAGTATGGGAGAAGACGCCTTTGGGCGCAGAGGCAGAAGCATCTGGAAGTTAGGGAAAGGCTCTGCGCACAAGGTCGATGAGAAAGAAATGGACCGACTAAGAAGACGAATGCGGGAAAGTCCGAACGTGAAAAAACCGACAAGCATTACAAAGCCAGTTCTCTGACCAGGGGGAAAATCGGGGAATCTGAGGTCCCAAGCCGCATATTATTTTGGGCACCAAGACTGAGTATTTCGTAGGTCAAGAAATACTCTCGCGAGCAAGACTATGGAGTCGAGTCATCAGGTTCTTTTCAGGGGGGGAAAACAACTCTTGGGGGGTAGAGACAGCCAGAGGAAGGGACCTCTAACTTACTAAACCTATCCCGGTAAAGAATTGTGGCGCCTTTCTTCTTGAGCCTGGACTGTAAAAAACCGCCCCGAAAGGGGTAAAATGGAGGAGAGAAAAGAATAATAAAACCTACCGGAAGCAGTCCACCAAGCGGTGCGAATGGAAAAAGGAAAGCCCTCGCTCCCAGTTCTGGCGGAAAGAGGTTGGGAAAGGGGGAGGTGCGACGCGGCTGCTCTGGCAACTTCCTTTGGTTTCAAAGAGTGAAAAAGTGACAAAAAGTTACATCCGCTTTATGAGGTCAAGACATTTTTGGTGGTCGAATCACGCCTCTTCTGTCGTTGACGAAAAAAAAAAAGGGTGCCGCGTCGACTAAGCGAGGTCGGATCGAATAACAAATGTAGGGGGGGGGGTTCGGAATCTTAGGGAGAATCAGGGGGGCGAACTCCTCTTAATTCGTTAGGCCAGAAAAAGAGCCCAGAAAAGGGAGGGTGCTATGAAACTAAGAAGAGGGAAACGACCACGAAAGGGGCAACCGGCTCCAAAACGGGGAGAAAGCGGGAAGACAGAACGCCTTAATCCTGCATCCGGCATCACGGGGAAAATCCAAAGAAGAAGGAGCAGCTTCATGCGGTGAGAGCCAATCGGGGAGGAAATGGGTGGGGCAGGCAGGGGGGGGTTCAGTGGATCAATTCCTCTGATCAGGGGGGATGCGATCAGTCGTGCGTCTTAATGAAAAGGGTCGAGAAGGGAAGAGCACCTCCCTGAAGGAAGGAAAACTAATGGTACAAATGGAACGATATCAAGCACCTAGAAACGGTTACTTGACTTGATGTCCACCGTGAAAGAGTGAGGTGATAATAAGCGCCGGGTCAATGCAGAAAAAAAGGAACGACACCGTCAAACCACCGAAAAAAACATATATTCTTGGTCCTTGAAAGGGAGAGGGAGGGCTTCGGAAACAGGTCAAAAGGCGGCGGAGCGAGGGGGTCAAGGGGAAAGAGCGACCGGAGCGCGTTCATAGGGAAAATTCTGTACTCCTTTTGAAGAATAAGAGAGACATAGGAACAGGGGTAAAGTTTTTTCGACGGTTTGCCAAGTCCACATGCGCGAAGGCGGAAAATGCGGGGGCTCCAGTTACCAAAGACCTTTCCATCCTGGAGGAGTTCGCCGAGCAGATGGAGGAGGTCAATCCCGTTGAGAGGTCTCAGAGGTTCATCGAAGCAGTCGCGCCCTCCTACACCGCCAAGACAAAAGGAAGCATAGGAAAACAGAGTTCTAGGAAAGGGGACCTCTTATTGGATAGAGTGAACTTGAATCTGAGAAATTGCCGGGCCGCATGACCACTAGGAAACTCAAACCACGACAAAGCAAGGTTTAGGACGCAGCGACTTTTTCCGATAGGAAAAAGACTCGTCAGGGGTCGGGCCGATGAAAAAATTCCTCGGAAAAAAACGCACAGCGGGACCGCGGAGGAGGTAACGTACTTTACATAATGTAAGACATATCCCGGGAAAAGGGAGACGGAACACTTGAAACCGCCACGGCAACAAAGGATGGGACCTCCGAAAAGCGACAGGTATGATTCTATATGGCCGTGGAAAAGCAGCTCGCCGTAGACGCCTCGCCAACGGAAACCCGAGGGGAAAAAAACGAGGGTCAATTAAGTTAGGTGCAGGGAACTTGGTCCAGGGAAAAGACTTCCTCCGCGGAGAGTAGTACGGGAAAAAGAACCAGCTAGGATTCGGCACGAGAAAACGTATCGTCTCTTATAATCTCCGTTTTACGACGAGTAATGACGGCGAATAGAAAGAAGTCAGGTCTGCCAGCATGATGGTTCCTTTTGACACCCCAATCGCAAAAATTGGCTCACAGCTGAGTCCGACTAAGTGGAGCAACCAGTGCGAGTCAAATCGGAGGGGCAACAGGACCCGAGGGACCCTCTGCTTCGCATACCTCTAAGGGTTCCGGGTCAGAAGAAAGTGGATGCTGGCAAAAGCGAGCGCGCCTTTGGCCGGAAAGCGCTTGCAGGGGTCACAAGGAGGGAATTGGCCAAAGGGGCAAGGCCTAGAGGGGACTGGTCGGCCCCTTCTGCTTCATGTCCCAGATCTGGAGGCCGTAAGAAGGGGTCGCCACCCTGGGACAAATAAAAATATAAGACGAAACCAGGGCCCAGAAACGGGGTGAAGAAATGAGCAGGAGACTGAGTGTTGCACGATCTCATTCACTTCCCTTGGGCATTACAGGCCTATGGGGGAAGGCACTGGCGGGAAAGGTAGCTACTTGAGGAGGGGGTTCCTACAAAATCCAGACCAGAGATCTCAAAAAAAACACGGAAGAGGGAGAAAGAGGATATATGACACGTTGAGGGTCTTGTGTGGGAGACACAGATCCTTCAAGAAGAAACGTTAAAAAAATACTTGGTAACAGGGCGCAAAAAGGGCTGAAAAGGATCATTGCAACCTCCTCTTCGCGGGAAGGTGCGCAAACAAGGGTCTGTCGCAATAGAAAAAGCGGCAAAGATGATTTGGTATTTCAAACGGTGGCGAACCTGGAAAAGTGGAGCTCCTGTGACAGAAGTTAGGGAACAGGTAATAGGGGGGACTTGCTCGCCGAATGAAAGAATTGCATCGCAATCCTCCTGTGCTCGGGGAAAAAAAAGAAAAGCGTCTCTGGGGGCAACATGCCATCCAGGAAAGTGCCGGGGGAGGGGAAAATCTATCTTTGAGTTCTAGAAGATTTCCCCGCCGTGGAAAATGCCCTCGTTTTCCGCGAAGAGGATCAAGGGAAGAAGAGTGAGCCCAATTATTGGTCGGCTTTGGAAAAGGCCTAAAAAACAGAAACTGCCGAAGCAGATTCGACGAGGCTCTCGAGACCGTAGAAAAGCGAAGTTTGTTTCGTGGCCTCCTCCTATACGGGGGCCTTAAAAAAAGTCGCCATATAGGCGTAGGAGGACAAGAGGGCACTGAAAAAAACCGGAAAAACGATTCCGGCGGGGCGGCTAGGCGGTCTCGGCAAAAAGGAAAAAAAGACGGCCGAGATAAATCCTAAAAAGGAGGACGAGGTCATACTCTTTGTCCGTGAGAACAAATACAGAGGGGCGTCAAGGGGGTCGGGAACAGGAGAAAGGAAAACGAAAGGCAAAAAACGACCTGCATCAGGGGGTTCATCGGCAAAAAAAAAAAACATCGCAAGCGCACGCTCGGCAACAAGGGGGGAGCAGGAAAGGTCGTGGGGGGTTGGAAAAGGGGTTCATTGCGAAACCGTCCGCTGACAGATGACTCCGAGCAATACACTCTCCTAAAAAAACCATCGTTTTCCAGGACATTCTCAGGCTCGGGGTGGCGAGGGACGGGCGGCTGCCGATAAAAGGAAAAAAAGGGAGAACGAAACGGGCTGGGAAACACGCTACTCTCGTTAGAAATCAACCTTCTTCAAAAACGAAGTGTACCGTGAGAAGCTCGTGCGCCATTCGAGGGAAGGGCAATCCATAGCGGAAACAAACGACTCTTAAGCTTTGAAGAGCGCGAGAAAAGTTCAAAAGGCGTCACAGAGCTTCAACCAAGGAGGAAAGGAGCGACGGCGGGCCCAGGGATGTCCCAAGAAAAGAGCGAAGCCCTTGGCGAACCATCTCGCCATCTTCAAGTACAAATAAAGTATGGTGGCAAAAGAAGTGAGGGGGGAGGACGAAAACGGCGCTTTCTACTTCTCGAGAAAACAGCCGGGGGAACAGAACAGAAAAAGCCCGGAATGAGTGATGAGCCAAAAAGTTAGATGCATCAGGTCGGAGGCCTTGAGGATCGAGACGAATTCCTCCTCAGGGAAAAAAGTGAAGCAGAAAATTAAAAAAAAGCGATCCGGGCAGTCTTCAAACGAGAACAAAGGAACAACTTCAAAATCCCCGAAGATGGACATGCCTCCCCTCCGACAGAGAAAGCAAGGTCGTCCTGGACGTGAGCCGGGCGGCTATTTCGAACTTGAGTAGTCAGTTGATGCATCGGGTTCACACGCTTTACGACCCGTTTAGGAGTAGGGGGCGTTGGGCGCCATCCGCAGAGAATTCATAGCAAATGGACGTCGGGCAAAGGATGAGGAATACCGAACCAAAGGCGGCGCCAAAAAAGACAGGTACTCGAAGTTCAGTAAAATCCACCAAACAAAGTTGTCGAAGGACGAATGGTCGTAACACGACGAGAAATTTCGTCGAAAAACGGACTGGAGCGGACTAGCTTGTCGCACTAATCATCGTCGTGGAAGGCGCTAAAAAAAAAGAGAAATAAATTGCTTATTTGAAAGTAAAGGACAAAAGGACCAAGGAATTCAGGAACGAAGAAAGAAAAAGAAAAAAGCCGGAAAACCGCCTTAGTTAGCCGCCTGAGGTCAGGGGAGTCCCCGCCCGCGTGGGGAAACTTGCGCAAGAAGTTAAGGAGGATTAGGGGCGTCTAAGACCGCAATCCCAGGCGGTTAAGGGGAAAGGCTCGGGTCTCAGCTCCCTCACAAAAAGTCACCATACTGATCTGTGCCTGAGAAAAAGTGAAAAAAGGATATAGGCCGACAGAAAAAGCGGGTGCTCAGGTAACCGACACTAACGATTCGCTACGAAAAAATCACGCTGCTAGTCTACGCTTATTCTTCCCTACTGCATCGCGGAGGGGGGTGCAAAATCCATATGATGCAGGGCTTGCATAAGATTACCCTTTCTCTGGGAATCTGGGGGATCAAACTTTTCGACGGGTCGAGGCGCGTCAACGGGGAGGAACAATGTGATTAGGCCGAACCTGGGACAAAACAGAAGGTCCGCGAATCTCCTGGACCAGATGAAGGAAAAAAAAAAAAAACAAACGGCTCTGCTTACCCAAACTACCCCGACAATTTGAAACCAGAAAATGCGGGCAGCGTCTCTGTCAAGGGCAGGGAGGGGGTGGAAGCTCTTCGACGGATCCTGAACTGGGTCAGAACAAATTCGGGGTCGCCAAGACGCGGTCCGGGATTAACGGGAAGAGGGACGGGGCGCTAATTTCTACACCGGTTAGGAAAGAGGATCAACGGATCGAGCGAAGGGGACCCGCACCTCTTATCTCGCCCTACAAATGGGGGCGGTGGAAAAAAAACGGGAAACATGGAAGGCCTGAAGACATTGCGGTCTGAGGGAGGCAAACGGGGAAAGGGGCTAAACCGAAAAGTACTGGTAAAAAGCGGGAGTGGGTACCTTCCCAATAAGACACACACCCACTAAAAAGGGCCGGCGCAAAACAGTGTCGGTCTTAGAAGCCGGAGTCTATCGAAGAAGCCGGGGGTGTACGTAGGATTTCTGTCCAAATAAGGTTAAGCAGCCCTGAAGGAAAAGGCTCTCTAAGAAGGGCCCACTGAACTGCGGCGACAAATGATCTAAAACGTCAGGCGCCGAAGGGAGCAGGTTCGGGATGAAGGGGGGGGAGCGCCCAATGGGATCCGACTCTCTCTGCAGGGGGGGTAAGTCGGGAAGTCGAGGAAACTGCGCTATCATCCACGATATTCGCGAAAAAAAGGAAAAACTGGGAAGAAACAGGCGCGCGCCGGGAAGTTCACGAGGAGTAAACTGGCATGAGTCTGCCAACTCCTCCCAGACTACCAAAGGAAACTATTGCGGAGAATCAGAAAGGAAGACCAGTAAAATTCCAAAGTGTCGGCTACAAGGTCGTCTTCTTATGGTGAAAAAAGGGGCAGCACTCTCAGAAATGCCGGTTAAGCTCCCGAAACAGAGGCGAGGGGGGTTTCCAGTTGAGCAAGTCCTCATTTCCTTAGGATATGGGGAAGCGCGATGCTCGCCAGCAACTGGCCGTGTCCTGAGGGGAATCCATCCATCTTCAAATTGACTAAGGGCTGAAAGAAAAAGGAACGAGGCGAGTCCCTCTAGGAAAAAATTCTCAGGATGAACGGGGCTCACTAGTCCTAACGAGGAAACTGCCAGAAAAAGCGCGGGAACTTGCACATCTGACAAAAGGAGCTGGGGAATAGCTTGATGGATCCCGAATGTTCTTGGAATTCGAAAAAAAAGAAAACGAAATGGAACCAGGGACCCTACCTTCCATACGTAAGGGGAATAGTTCTACTGTAATTCATCCGCGAAAGATTGGTTACAAAGCTCATCTAAAAAAAAACAAGAACACTAGGGAGGAAAAGAGAGATTTGTTCCCGTCTAGGGGCTAGGCGCGGGAAAGCATTCCGTAGAAATAGATCGGCTTCTGAAGCGACTTAAACAAAAATATAAGGATGCGTCTTAGGAAAACAAAAATTAGATACTCCAGAACTCACTGCAAGCGAAGGTATCGAAGGTTTCGTCCCGCGCGCTTGTGAGAAGGAAGGGGAAGACCTAGATCGGCAATTAGAATTGGAAGCGGGAAGGCGCAAAAGTCGACTGCTTGGCGCGACCTTGAAAAGGTTGCTCTGGAGGTCCGCCGTCCAGCAAGGGAAACAAAATGCCGAGATCGAACTACAAGAATAGATACAAAAAAACGGGTCCGGAAAGGTAAAGACGCGGTGTGGCCTCGGAGAAAAATCGGCACTGAGTTGAGCCCCCTGCGTGCACAGAATTCGAAGGGTCGCCACACGTTGGACGACGTCTTTAAACTGACTTATGAGAAAAGAGCGGGGGGCGTCTAAAAGTAGGTCTTTTGGGAGTACCCATGACAGGGACGCAGAGGCCGAAGTCGGAAAGCCTGCTCAAAATTGACGTGGGGAATGTAAAACCAAAAGGAAAATCGTGAGAGAAGAACTTCCGAGGCGGACCAGCCGGCAGGAGCTCTCGAAGGCGGCATACTTTGAAGCACAGGCCCTCACCAAGAAGGATGGAACTCGGATCTGCAGAGGGGTCAGAAGAAAGTGTGCGCGCTCCGTTTGCCTCAGCGCTTTGCTAAGACCAGGAATGGGCTGGCGAGGTTGGCACCGACAAAGGAGGGAAAAACGGCGGCAGGGAATCGCCTCGACTCGTCTGAGCCAAAACGTCAGTCAAGAACGTTGCGGCCGGATATTACCGAGGTGTCTTGTGGGGGGAAGGGGGGATGTCAAACGAGGGGGGGGTACGGTACGCTTGGACTCAACGTCAAGGGGATTCCGTGATTTCAGGTCAGACCCGAAAGTCCCTTCATTCCGCTTAGAATTTCCTCCAAAAACTGGGAAATCGGGGAGAGGCGAGATAAGAGGTTGATGGAAGAGGGCACGAATCAGAGAAAGGAAAGGAGAACAGGGTTGATCCTATCTGCTCCCATCGTCAAAAAGATTTTACGGCATCCCGGAAAAGGGCGGAAGAAACGAATGGTATCGACAAGGATCGAAGGCGGAAAAAGGCCCAGTCAAGCAGGAAAATCTGAGCCGAGCTGGCGGAAAAGGTGTAAGGGGATTTTTTCCCGAAGAAGTGGGCGCCGCAGAGCAAGAGGGGGGTGTCAGGATCTTTTCTTTACCTGATCAGCCCAGGGCGACGGTACGAACGAACAAGGACACAAAAAAAAGAATACATCGCTCACTCTAAGGGGGACGCCGCAAAAAAAAGTGAAACAGTTGGGGGGGTCGAGGCATGAAGGCTTGAGAAAAACAAACCAAAAAGAAAAAAAAGAAAGAAAAAAATCCAGACCCCGGACTAAAGTCGTATTGGGACCCGGAAGGCTATGTCGTATTTCCCCCACCCAAAAGCAAGGGAAGAAAACATGGACTGATGGGGGGGATAGGAAAGGGGAGGCGTGACTAAAGCACACTCTTGTGTTCGGAGAATCCAGGCCGGAAACGGAGAAGTCCCGATCCTTCTATTTTCTGCAGGTGAAAAAAGGGGAGGTACCTAAGTCCAGAAAGCAACCGAAGGGTCGGAGCGATGCGACCAAAAAGAATCCTCCCTACCTTCACCCTCGGTGCGAAGAAAAAGAAGGGCGGACGACCCGCGTCCCAGGTCTTTGTCTAATACAGGGGGGTCAAAAGCTTGGAGGCAACGCGTCGGAGGACGAGGGGGGAACGAGCCTTTTTTCTCCTGATGGAATTGGGAAAAAGGGAGAAAAGAAACGCAAGGTAGGTCAGCAGTTTTGTGGAGCGCGAAAGCACGAAAACGGGGACTTCTGGGGGCGGGAAAGCTCTGAGGTCTCTGTCTCACTAAGCTGCGAGGGGGGTCCACATTCGCAAAAAGTCGGGTGGGGTTAGGACAGCTTCGTGGAGGGGGGAGTGCTACGCCGCGGATTCTTTTAACCTTCACTCAAGCGCCCGGTAAAGGAGGGGAGTGAATTCCAGAGGAGGATTTCGCCCCCGCCGTAAAAGAACTCAGCACGGGCGATAGCGTGAAAATAACGGAGCAAGTGAATCCGGAAAGAGACCCGCAATAGAACTCGGATACCTCCTCCGAATTCTCCTCGTAGAGGGTATGCTCCATAGTCTTGTGAAGGGGGGTCCCCGGGTTCTCGGTGCTTGAAAAAAAGGGGGAAATGGGAGAAAAAAAACGTGGCGGGGAGATTCCGGTCTTGCGGAGGGGAATGCGGTTTCCTAAGAAAACAAAGGCGACGGGGGACTGATGAATCCTAAGAGAGCCTGAAGTCACGAACCTGAAACCAGGTGGCGTGGAGGTATGTTCAACTGCAAACTGGATGAAGAGGGACTGAGGGGGGGATAAGTAGAAATCGCCGTGGGAGAGGCATAAAAGCAGGAAAGCGTGAAGTCCCAGGAGGAACAAAAATAATTCGTGAACTTTGCAAGGGGAGGGCGAGGAAAAAGTCGCACAGGGGCTCTCGCTTTGGATGGTCGACAGAGCAACCGACGGGCGGGTCGGATCAAAACTCTTGTGGCAAGCTGGGGGAAAAAATCGAGCAGGCTCGGGGGATCGAAAGGGAGAAAGGGGGGTAAAAAACGTGTTTCTAAGGAGTGATTTGCACGGGAAACAGGGCGCGCATTTGCTCCCGATGCTTCAGCAAGTAAAAAGAATCGTGAATGCACTCAGACGGGAGGGAGGGGCGAGCAATTGAGGAAAAAAAACCGTGTCTCTCTCTTCTAACATCGTTTTCAAAAAAGAAAGACGGACTGCCAGGCAAACGGGGGAACTCCGCCACACAAGAACCTGAGCATCCGAAAAAAACCTATTGAGGCGAGGAAGAGTTAGTGGTCGGCTTCTGAATCGTTAAGGCTTCTAGTGGTGGCCGAATGACCGGAAATCCGCCCACAGGGGGGAACATCAAGGGGGGTACAAAGGGGCCGGGTTTGAAGGATCAGTGCGCATCTTCTTTTTTTTTGGGGGGGCCGAGGGGAAACCAAGATCCGGGCAAGAAAAAGTCCTCTAGCGGAAAGTCACAAACTTTCCGACAGGAAGCCATATCCCTGATGGATCAGGGAAAATTTCACCCAGGCAAACGGAGGAAGCTCGCAATCGTACATTTGGTAGATGAGAAAAAAAACATGCGTGTACAAAAAAAAGCCATTTTCCTAAGTGGTCAAGAGATCGCCGGGCTACGCCTAGTCTCCGACCAAAGACTATATGATGGGGGGAAATCGGAGGACTTGTGGCCTTCCTCAGCAGTATTTCGGAAGGGAAAAGAAGGGCCTTCATAGAGTGCAAGGACGAAACAACCCGGCGAGGGGGTCTCTATCACGCAAATAAAAAAGTTGGTAGACGATATTCTTCTAATGGAAGTCGAAAAGAAGGCAGTAGCACGGTACATGATTGTTGCCCTGGGGGGGAAACCGCAAGCGCCCCATATTGTTTCTCAAAAGCAGAACGAAGGAAGTTGGGTAATTCCACGCGAAGCGCGTCACCACGCGGCTTACCTGCTGGTGTCGCATGAAATGGAATAAAGTAGAAAAATTGCCTTTTCAAGCCCTTCAAAGGAAGGGATGAGGGAAGAAGAGATTGGGGGGCCGAAAACCCGGAGAGGGAGAGCGGGCTGGGGTTTGCATTTCGCATTGATTAGAATAGATTACCTTCGAAAAGGGGGGAAGCTGGAGGCGGGAAAGACATGGATCCACCTGACGACAGGGAGCAAGCGAGCTAAACTCAAGTGCCGCCGAAGGGGAAACGCCATGCGAGAGGCAGGTTCCACTGACGTCTAAGGGGAGGGGGCGCAGTGGCGGAAGCCTATTGTGATATAGCTATGAAATGGAAGAGGGAGCAAAATGGATATGTTGGGTTGGTCCTCGAAGCCATAA
>Ga0179591_1247791_pt1 | contig 11640 bp, 11 predicted proteins | sample CZOMad2_1_08_16f_FD_182891 | JGI IMG/M metagenome (GOLD analysis project Ga0179591, IMG submission 182891) | Vadose zone soil fungal communities from Angelo Coast Range Reserve, California, USA - CZOMad2_1_08_16fungal (PacBio error correction) | ecosystem: Environmental > Terrestrial > Soil >...
GCGTGGGTGGGGGGGAGGAGGGGAATTTTGGAGGGAAGAGTGTCCAAGAGAACCGATCAGCCACGCCGAAAAAATGACGTTCTAAAAAGGAATGCAGGCCTGTGGGGGTTAATTCTGGCTGTATCAAGGGAAACTGTCAGGCCTCAGGAGGGTAGTCCTTAAACAGAACTTGTAACGGGGAATAAACGACGGGAGGGGGAGTCCAGTTGCTTTTTGTGGGATGGACATCTGTCAAAGCCAGTGCCTTGTTCTACAGAGATAACAAGGATTGAAGTAGTTGTAAGGAAATATGGGTTGGCGCAACGGAATTAGAGTAACTTGATACGAACTTGTGACTTCAGAGAGGGCCTCCGAATTGAGTCTATTAATAATGACGTTGGTAAATCTCACGGCAAGAGGAAGGCGGATTAGTCATTTGGAGTGGAGATGGTCTTGAATTCTTAAGAAATCGACTTGTTCCATTTATTTAAGAGAATGCTGACAGAAGACAAAATTGAGATGTCGGAATGCCTCTTGCCCAGACGACGTCTAGAAGCCGGTGAACCTACTAGACTTCCAACTCTGGGGGGGGTATCCAATCTAAGAGGTCAACCGAAATGAGAATAATACGTGTTCGGAAAGAGGCATTTGACACGGGGGATGCTACTTCTAGGAAAGGGTGGACGTTCTATCGTGGGGAAGAATAGCAAGCAGAATACAGGGGGAAGGGGTTAACGAAAATTCGTTTCGTTTCTCATACCCGAAATCCCTCTATGACGGGGAAAGGGGTGTCGGCGGGCCGGCCGGGGGGGAAAGCTAAAAAGCAAAGTGGGTCTCGATGCCCGTTGGAAATGCGTGCCTCCCACAAGGAGAAGGCGAGTAACCTGAGGGAAACTTCCGCTTGGTCTAGCATCTACTTGGGTACGGACACATGGGTGGGGGGGGGGTGGGGGGAGGAGTGGGGAGTGGGGGGTTAGGGGGTTGGGGGGGGGGGGGGTTTTGTGGGTGTGGGGGGGGGGGGGGGGGGGGGGGGGGGGGGTAGATGGGGGGGGGGGGGGTTGGTGTTGGGGGGGGGGGTGGGGGGGAGGGGGGGGGGGGGGGGGGGGGGGGGGGGAGGGTGGGTGGGGGGGGGGGGGGGGGGGGAGGGGGTGCCGTTGAGGGGGCGGTCATGCCTTGAGGTCCTTGAGGTGAGATCAGTAACTGGCTTAAAGAAGTAATCTTTCCCTGGTTGGACAGGAAAATTCAAAGAATTTCAGGAAATGTGGTCACTAGAAAAAACAGGAAAAGATGCGATCCGCACGATCATCCCAAGAGCAGCAAGATCCTGGAGATGTCAGAGGTCACGACCTTAGGTGAGGGAACTATTCTGTTGAAGGGGGGGGGGTAAGAAACGCAAGGCGACAGTTCAAGGTTTGCAGGTGAACACTGGGTATGGAGACAGGGGACGGATCGAATGCGAGGCTTAAAATGTTGGGGGGGGGAAAGGGAGGGTAAAGGGGGGAGAAAAGTCCATTTGCTCTACGTATAAGGAAGGGCCCAACCAGAGTCAAAACCTTCCCATACATAAAGATAACTCGAACAAGGCGAAAATGGTTGCTGAATACCTGGGCTGGTAGCAAAGCAAAGTTAACCGGACGGAGGCGGGCTTGGATGAAGCACCCATTCATACCGGGGGGGGGAATATCAGGACTAAAAGGAGTATTTTGTAACCAGTTCAATGATGCTTCGCGGGTCGGCAAAAGCAGAACGGGGTCTAAACGGGAGACATCTTCTCGCCAGAGGGGGGAAGGACAACACGGGTCGCATAGAGAACTGCAAAGAGGAAACGGGGAAATTTCTTCTTTAGCATACGCGTCGCATTCAAATCACCTTTCTGTGATGAGTCGGAAGAGGCGTTCTCAGGGCGAAGTGGCACTTGTAGGCAACCTTAGTTTCGCACTCACGCACCAGAAAGATCGTGGGCAAAGGACTTACGACCTCAGGTTTGGCTGGGTAGGAACGTGGAACAGCGAAGTAGGAACTAAGATTCAAGAACAAACCGGTCAGAGTGAAGACGCTACTGCCTCGCAAAAAAGAAAGCGATCCGGCCCAAAAAACCTTTTTTTGGACGGCCACATAGCCCTAACAGGTAGGGAGACTGCATCTGCGATGACGGCGGGTACGGAACAGCTAAAATCGCCGGTTCTGGGACAGGAGGGCGAAGGTTCGTCAGCTAGTTTGCTATCAAACCAAGGTGCTTTTAAACACTCCGCTTGTGCAAGTAGGGGGGGGCGGCGGAATGAGGGGAACACGCTCCTACTTTTCACATCGATCCAGAGGAGGAGGGCTTAAGGGTGAGGGGGGACAAGACGTTGATCCGAAGAGGCCAACCCAGACCTAATCTCAAAATTCGAGCGGAAGAGTCCGAGGAAGGAAGGAGATGCGACGATGCTACCGGCCCTTACAACTCCGGCCATTGTAATCTCTCTCACCAAAAAGGATGAGCGGAGCCCTGCCGGCGCTGTACAGGGGTAGAATTCTTAGCCGGCTTTCCTTGGCCGCCTAGAGGAGTACGTAAGAAACATGACGCCGTGGGGGAATATCTGGCTATCAACGCCTGAACTACAGCGACCATATGGTTATTGTTTGAAAGGGGGGAAACTTTTTGGGGGACCCGCATAAGAAAAACAACGGGGACGAACGCGGGGACCGAACTATTGTGGTCGCCATTCGCGGTGCGACTCGCGCCCCACATGTGAGCACTTAGTCGAAATGATTGTTGACGGAGGCCTTCACAGAAGTCAGAGTATGTCCGTCGCAAGCGATGTTCGTGGTGTGAACCAGGAAGAACTTCTGTCGCGACGCTTTTGAAGAGAACGACAACGGGCGCGAAGAAGTTTTGTTGCGGTAAACCTAGGCGTAGCCTAGAATGTGAGACCGACAGTACCAAACGGCGTACACCGGGAGGTCACCACGTCACATCCGGCTCAAGGCGTCATCAACGAATTATGGAAATTGGGGAAATACGGCAGACAGTTGCTTGCCTATGCCGGTGCTAACTCCCGAATCGGAGGGAAGACGAATGTCCGGAGGAAGAAACTTAAGACAAGAACCTACTGGCCCGGCATACACGAACTTCCCGTTAGCTTCTGTCCCTTCAGTCCACAGAGAGTAACTGTCTATGAAGAAAACGACGGTCGGCTATTTCCGGATAAAGCGAGAAGCAGAGCACACGTAAAAGTCGCGCGTAGTTCAGGTACTCCCACGGGCCTGTGGACGGGTGAAACGCTGCAAGATGTGGCAACTGGTAGGACCAATCCAGGGGTCGAAAGAGGTAGGGCGTCTTCTTACTATCTGTTGGAAGGGGGGGAGGGTATGGGCTTGGAAAAAAAAAAGGGGGAGTTCACCTTAGAGAGAAGGGTCGAGGTTAGAAACATAGGGTAGAAACATTGACACAAAAGACTCGCAGGAATCACCGCGCATCTAGACCAAGACCGGAAGTTAGGTAACGCAACACAGAAAAATCGAAATGAAGGGGACTTTGGTACCAAAGAGGAGCCCGGGAAAGAACGCAGAAGGGAACGGGGGAAAATTCTGAAATCAGACGGCGAGGACTGAATGATGCCGGGTGCTGAAGTTCTGGTGGAATAGTTAGAGGCGCTCGTTGGCGATTGTAAGCCAGAAATGACTGAAAAATTGGTAATACAGCCCAAGTCTGAAGAGTGGGAGGCCAGAGGGATCAGGCGAAGCCAGAAAAAAGCAGCCCGCCGACTTTAAGCAGTGGATAGACAGCGATTGCGAAAAAAGCATCGCCAAAGGTTTCTATGCCGAAGCATTTGTGGCGGCCCATATAAAAACTACTCGAAAACGCAAGCAGATTTCCTGTACATGAACTCCACGTGGGCCCTTGAAGGGAAAAGAGACAGACGTTGCTGTGGTGAGTCTTCCTGCTCGACAAGCAAACCCAGTGGAAAGGGGCGCATCAAAGACCACTGAAAGGAGATTCTGAGATTTAAAGATTCTTCACATCTCTAAAGGTAAATATAAGTCTCCGGAAGGTGGAATTGACCGTGGCGAACAAGAAGGAATTCTCGTCATAAGCTTTTAGTTTGAAGGGGGGCGAATCGATTTGCGAGAAAAGGACAGCGGGAAGTCTGCTGGGAGAGAGAACCGAGACTACGGACGGTCATCTCAAAGCTAGTCGATCGGGGTGCGGCAGTATGTGCCGGAGAGTCGAAAGGCACAGTTGATCTATTTTTCAAAATAAGGTCGGGGAACGAAGTACCAACTACTTACGGGGAGAATCGCTAGTGGAGCAGTACAAAACGGATTATTAATAGAGCTCTGAAAGGCATCGGGACGCTGATCTTACGATCATCGGAGGGCAACGTGTCATGGCGGGCCCCTGCCCCGCGGTCGCCTCAGAAATGGAACGAAGCAGAGAAGTGAACGTAAAAATGTAACCTGACGAGTACCACTCCAATTAACAAGTCTCAATGTACTTGATAAAAATCCGAGCAGATTGTCTGATTTCCGGAAGGAATCCGGACTACCTCCGAAGGAGTTAAATGTGGGGGGGGTAATATTAAGCCTTCAACAATTCGACACGTGAAGTTACTCCCATCTACTTTGGTGGGAAAAAGATTTCGTGTTTTTGAATCAAAAAATTGGATTTCAAACACCAGCTGAAGCTGGTTTTTTCGTACCGTAGGGTTCAGTACTCTCGAGAACGAGGGTGAGACTCTTCGGCGGCGGATTGGACTCGGTACTACGAAGGCGTCAATACAACGATATACGACGGAAAGGGAGAACGAAAGATTACTCACCGGTAAGGGATCTGCTCAGGAACTGCCTTCGCAGAGAATGAAACCGTATCATCACACAATCAGTCCCATCCGCTGAGTTCTCGAGGATGGCAAGAAAGGAGCAGAGTGTCTACTAGCTTCACCCTAGACGAGACTCATACGGGAGAGGGGGCGGCTAGAAGATTGTCATGTCTCTCAAAAAGGGGGGGTGTGGGGTAGATTTCCGGTAGAAATATCAAGACGGGCATGTCCCTGGTGAATTCATCTTTGAAACGGTGAGAGCCCTTTGGAGAGTCGACAAGCCAGGACTAATACTGCACAGGCTTCTCATCGAGAACAGGGGTGTGGGTGAACAACAAAATGGGAGTAATGAAAATCAGGAAGGACTGGCCGGGTTTCTCAGAAGATTAGGAGAAGGGAGGAGAGAGCTTGGGGAAACAATCGGTTCGGTCCAAGGCCTTGGAAGCAGTATGGTTCAACATTCGGGACGAGGGGTTCTCTGGGGTTGCGAAAAAATAGACGAGGGGGCATACTTAGCTACCTTGGAGCCGCGGCCTGTCCTCTTAACATTCCAACCAGGACACAAGCGCGGCATCATAAAGAAGGATCCGGCCGCAAGATATCTAGTTCGCTGCTGAAGGAGAAGAAAAGAGCATCAAGAAGAATTACGAACCCGAGTGAGTCGATCGCCAACAAAAAAACCGGATCTATAGCAACAAAAGGGTAGTGAAAACTAAGAAATCTGTGTTGGGGAGTGTATGGCTAAAGAGTGTAAGGGGGTGCTGCATTCGGGGATCGTTGGGTCTGGATCGAAGCGCAGCGAAGCAGATCTCTGGGGGCACTCGTCAATGTCGGTGATGAAGCGCTGATCGGAACGGAGTTCCCTGTAGGGCTTACGGAAACATTCTCAACAACCGTCCCTTTGACCGAGTTCTTATCGTTTAGTCAGCAAGGAATACTGATCAAAGGTCGGAAATATGAGCACAGAAAGATGAAGGTAGGGCACGCATTCAGATTGGAGGCAGCGATCGGGTTGGTAGGCATCCCGCATCCTAATAGGGGGATTCAGCCTCAGGCCCCTAGAAGCTGGCGTCGCAGTTTTGAGCAGAACACACCGGGCTAGTGCCTCGGAGTTCTTTCAAGTAGGACATCAGACTTTTCTTTCTAGGTAATATGTCCATGAGGCGAAAAAGAGGGAGATCCCTTAGATGATTCAGGGGTATTATGTGGGTGTCATCGGATCAAAAACCAAACTGAGACGTCTCAAAAGAAACCTCGTCAGTGGAAGCTGAAGGAATGCTGATTCTATGGCAGAGGAAAAATTAAGGGGAAGAAAGGACTGGCGCGAATAAGACTTGACTTTATGGGATTGCCCGGTAAGGGGGTGCCCGGGAACGAAGAGCTTCATGGACGGAGAATATAGTCTGGAAGCCCGTCGCGGGAGGGACGTTGTAGTGATAGCGGCGGGTAGCGAAAAGCAGATAGCGGTCAACCGGGGAGGCAGTGAGGGAGAGCTTGCATCAGCCCGTGGTCCCCTTTAAGTGAATTGGGGAAGACAAGTGAGGGTGCTTGACAACAAAACACGAAATCCACACACCTGATGATGTAGAAGGGACTCGGTAGGGAAGGGGGTTTAAGCAGGTAAGCGTGTATAAGGGTCCGGTCAGTCGAGCGTTTCCTGTGAAGAATAAAATGGGGAGACTTAAAATACTCTTAGGAGATCTGAGGGGAGATTATATGCCATCCGGTTCTGCGAACTAGTGAGAGGGTTAAGTTGGGGGGCGCCGAATTCTGGAAGACGTCGGCGATAAAATGAGAGCATAATCGTGCCAGCAGGGAGGAGAGTAAAAGTCCTGACGGGTATGATATACGGTGGATAGATCTTTGCAGTCTACAAGAAGAGAGGACACTGCGTCTTGAAGAATTTGGAAAGAAAAAGCGAGGGGATGATAAAGAATATCCGTATCCGTGGCTGGGGGAGAAATTCCCTGTAAATAAGCCATGGTCCTAGAGGGTCGAGGGGGGGGCCCGGAACTCTCGAACCGTTTGGGCTCGAAGGCGTAACACTCTCTGAAGGGGTATCCAATCTACATACGTTGTCCAGGAAAGAGGGGGAGCGAGAGAAGGGTTCAAAGCACGGGCATTTATCACTGAACTTAGAAAGGCCATCTTTGTAGAGAGATGTTGTCTAAATCCGAAGGGTCCTGGGGTAGCCGGGGAGTAAACTGAAAATGAGAGTTTCTATAGGCCAGACCGACAAGGCTCAAGAAAATTTGAACGAGGGCCGGCACACGTGGTGATGCCATATTATCGAGTGGTAAAGTGCCGGTTCAACTTGCGAGGGCCAATGACTTCAGGGCAGATTCTATGAAGGAAAGAGTGTCGGCCAAGACGGGCAAGAAGGGAATTTCTTAATACGGTCTTCCGTTTTTGAGGGGCTTACTCGAGCAAGAGAGATGAGTCGACTGGAAGAAGGACGCGTTAAAGGGGCGCAGTCCTCAGAAGTATTGGGGGTGGGAACTCTAAACGCAATAGAGCTGGAATTCCAAAACCCCTAGCCAGCACCTTAGGAGAGGGGCTATCAGTCATCAACACAGGGAAAGAAATTCAGCGGAGGGAGTGATAGAGTTGCATCATTTGGGGGGTTACCAAGACAGCTAAATTCCGTTGCTAGGGAATGACGACGTGAATGATTTTGGCTCGAGGCCGGGTATCTGGGCCTTGCGGAGGAGAGTGGTGGGTCTTTGTGTACTAGGGGGGGAGAGAGAACACTGAGTCGTCCCGGTAGAAGAGTTATACTGGAATTGCCAGGCCAAAGTCAAAAAGGACAAGCCGCTAGAGGAGGAAAGGAGCCGGCAATCGGTTGCAAGGTGACAATGGTGGAGAAGCGCACGAGTTGACCGAGGACCAAGGGAGCAACGACCATTCATACAGGGGAAGCTGGTAAAATAACGAGACGGGTTTAATTGCGTAGGATTGAGGGGAAAGTCGGCCGCAAGCCAGAAACCGTCGGCGCCTGGAATCTAAATCGGAGGGGAGGAATCGATGCCGTAGACAGCTACGGTAAGGTCCCTTAGGAATCCGGCCATAGTCTCTCCTTGTGGGGGAGGCGGGGAAACTAGAGGTAGAAGACGATTCTTTAAGGGCTCGGCAATACGTGCTAAGTTCGCTAAAGAGTAGGAGAAACACGGCGCCCTGAGCCATGGGTATCGGGGAATACCGAAGGTCATAGAGGTTTCGATTTGCGTTTGGAGGAGGGGCGAAGGTCTTCAAGAAAGAGAGAAAACGCCCGGCTGAGAACTTTCTCGAGAAGTCGAACCAACTCGCTATCGGGGTCATAAAGATCAACGTGGAGAAGCAGAACTCGGCGTGAGGAACGCGATGACGCTGAAGGGAAAAGCAGACTGCACAATCATCGCCGTGTCAGGGGAGAGGAGGGTCTAGGGTCGGGGAAAAGAGATTGGTAGCAATCGTGCACAAGGAAGGGGGCACTCCGTTCGGGTGGCGGCGGGGATGGGGGTGAACCGGGATCAAGTGCACAAGGGAAAAAGAGTAATGTCTCGTCTTGAGGCGTTTATCTACTGTCTCCCGCATACTTCTTTGGAGAGGAGCAGGAAATGATGAAGGGGACCAATGGGACAAAGGATATCAACTAAGGGAAGTACATCTCCGAAAGGGTGGAGAGCTAGGAAAAAAATTCTTTAAGGGGAAAAGAGTATTAAACAATTAAGAGATGCAGATTACCTTCTGCAAAGGAGGGGGTTCAGGGAAGGCCGTAATCGCTTAACTAGAGGAAAGCAGAGCGCTATTGTTGAGGGGAGAGGGACGAAACGCGGAAGCAGGAAAGGGTAGGGTACAGAGGGATGAGCATGAAGCCCTTGGTGGCCATACTCCTAGAACACCTGACTGGGAAAGAGGGGGAATTGGTCAAAGCTGGGTCTCTCGCTTGAACGACAATCGTCCAAAAACCTAAACGCTTCGGTATTAAGCGGCCAGAAGGAATGAGAGGAATATGGCTTCATAGTTTGGAAGTGGGTGCGTACCCTCTAGTCTTTAGTCGATAGGAAGGGGGTGAGGGTTCGCGGCCGGGGGCGTCAGAGGAGGGTGAGGCTCCAGCGGTCGGCCCTCGCGATGAAAGAAAAGTCCCAAGCGAAACCGGAAGGGGATTACCGGAGTGACGAATGAAAAGGAAAAGCGAAAGTGCGGCTCACTAGAAAGAATGCGGTTATAGAATGCAGATGAGCACGGGCTCAATGGGAGGGCAGAATAATCAAGAGGGGAGACTAATATGTCTCTTTCATCCGATTACATCTCCGAATATTTCCAGAGACAAAGAACAGGGAGCCGGTCTCTGCGCAATCTTAGGAGAGGGAAGCTGAATAAGTATATTAAGAAGGGGGGTGCGCGGACAGTACCAATTAATCATAAGACTGGGACAACGAACTACTAGCTGAGTTCAATCGAAGAGAAAGAAATGGGGGCTGGAAGAATTCGCCTGGCGGTAAAAAGGAGTCAGATCAACAGCGGATTCAGCCTAGTAGGGGGAAGCGCTATTATGTAGTATTTTAATGGTGGAAAGGGGGGATTGGACTCTTTCGGGCAAGGGCCATTCTATCAAAAAACTGTCTGGAGAAAAGGAGGGTGAGTTTTCAACCCGCGAGTACGAAGTCACAGGGGAAAGGAACGGCCTCGAAAGGTATCCCCCGGAAAGAGAGGCCAATCCTCAAAGGTAGAAGGCAACTGCGAAATAGAGGGGGATGTGGCTGGATTTCAACAACAACGCACGGAAGGGGACGACTCATAAAGTCTTTCCCTGCTGGACTGGGGATATCGGAAACAAGTGCTGCCAGTGGGGATCGTGGGTGCAGGAGGGTTGGATCTTTCCACCCAAACCTGAGGAGGGGGAAGAAGGGAGCCCCATTGCACCTCGGAGGAGGGGTCAGGAGTTCATCGTAGAAGAGGAACGAGATCCAATTAAAACCTGCAGAAACGAAGAGGCATCAGGTGGCGCAGATATCATAAATTGCGTCCATCGGAAGGGAGGGTCTTGATAGACCGCCGTGGTAACTAGGGCCGGAACACTGACGGGGAAAACCTCGGAGTTACCTTTTAGGATCCCTGTAAGAAAAGGCGTTTAAACTATCGATAAGGGGAAGGTGTCACGTTCAGGACTAACCCGAGGGGGAAGTTCTCAGAAATCACCCATTCCGGGAGAAGGTGCGCGGAGCCGCGCAGCAGCAATCGTCTAACAATACTGGAAGGAATCCGGGAAGGGTAAGAAATTAACGTTGAGGGCCAGGTTAGGGGGAAGAAATCATCAGGCTTGCTCAAAGGTGGAAATGGAATGGGGGGAGAACTGCAAGCTCGGGGGTCTCTTCGGAGAGAGGTCGCCTAGCGCTATCTATTTCAAGGGCAGAGAGAGCGGGGCCAGAAGAAAGCAACAGGACGAGGTTGGGCCATCAGGGAGAAAAAGAAAGCACTAAGTATACTTAGTAAAGTCAAAAATGGCAGGCTGTCTGGAACGGTTGAAATTCAACTGACAGCGACGAAGGGAGGCCGCTCTTGGAGAAACAGGCTTTGATGAAACTCTCTAGAAAGTCCTAAGATAATCTGACTGAAGGGGCCACGTTCGATGGGCTGGAAAAGCTTCGCGCATAAGCGTTCAATCATAGGCTGAGAAGATTTGACAACATGAGTAGGTACAATCAAATGTGTCAGAGTTCGATCACACCTAACCGCCGGGGAAGTGGGGGGGGAAATAGGTAAAGTCCTGGGAAGGAAATCCGAGCATGACGTGGGGAAGGTGATAAAAAGACTACTTAACCATGACTAAGGGGGGACTCTACATGGAGTGGGAATAGGGGGTTGGGGGCACATCTAAAATAGGGCACTCACGCTTAACTGGGATGAGACCTTTTTGGAGAATAGATCCCTAAGGGGGTAACCCCTGCTACGCATTGTAGGTGTAAATTACTCGAGCACTGCAGCAGAAAGGCTCGAGCAAGTTAAAAAAAGGAAGAACTATCTTCTGCCGAGAGGAAGGACTGAACCTTAATACAGCACCGTCGGCAATCACGGAACATTCCGGCTTCTTAAAGATATGATGTGGATGTGGGGAGGTACATTCCGCGTGAGAGCTGTCCAACCATCTAGCGAATTCTGACGGCGGGAGAGAGAAGTTAAGGAGCGGAAGTAAGGGGGTTTGGTGGAGAGGATCAGCCGTCCATCCGGGGAAGGGAGTTGTTCTTTCCAGGTCACGTTTGTTAAAAGGGGGAAATGACCCTTTTAGGAAGCGACAAAGGACAGCCATTGAAATCTCGGGGAAAAGCTTCTGATCAGCGACCCAGGGAGGACAAAAACGTGAAGAGGAGGGGGGGGGGGACCTTCAGGTGGAGAAATCGTTCCTGTCGGGTGCCTGCTCTCGAGACGAGAAGGTTCGGTCCAGGCCGCGCGGTATGTGATGAAAAGATCGAGAAGAAGGGAGTACCTGCTGCAGAAATCTAAGGGAGGGGGGAGGAACACGCGGACGAGAGCATTTTTAGAAAAATCTCAGGGATGAGGACGCTGAAGAGGTCAGAAGGACTTCTGAAAGAGAACATCATCAAGACCGGACTAGGAGAGAAGAACGAGATCTATTCTGGACAGACTCGAGAGAAAAGAATACACAGGAATAATAAAAAAAAATCATCTAAAGGTCATAAGAAGGATAAACACCGGGTTAAGAACTCACAACAACACTTAGGATGAAATTAAGGATAGAAACAGGTTGTGTTGATCTTCAAGATCGATGTTGAGAGGATTCTTAGGAGCGCGTGTTCGTAGGGGGCGTCAGCTCTCGTCAATCTGAGATGGCCATTCCTCCGAAAACGTCTTTATT
>Ga0179591_1271490_pt1 | contig 11640 bp, 8 predicted proteins | sample CZOMad2_1_08_16f_FD_182891 | JGI IMG/M metagenome (GOLD analysis project Ga0179591, IMG submission 182891) | Vadose zone soil fungal communities from Angelo Coast Range Reserve, California, USA - CZOMad2_1_08_16fungal (PacBio error correction) | ecosystem: Environmental > Terrestrial > Soil >...
AAGAAGAGCCGGGGAAAAGAAGATTATATCTGCTCCGGGAGAAAATGACTACAAATTCCCACGGGGCGTACTTCCCCAAGTATTCAGGAAGGCGTCATGAGACGTTAGAGAGGGGGCAATAGGAAGGGGGGCGGCGCCGGGTGGGGGGGGGGGGGAAAGTGTAGTAACGAACAAAAAAAAAAAGGAAGGGGGGAAGAGCAAGAGTTGAAGGACTACAGTCACGACAAAGCGGAACTTAAATCCTGAGTCACTTCCACATCTCACGGAAGGTCGGGGGGAAGTCCTTCGAGAAGATTAAGTCAACTACGCGGCTGAGCTGTCGAGGAGGGGGGGGGGGGAGAGGTACACATCGCGGCAGGCTCATGGCTATACGGGAGGAAGTCTCGGAGGTTAAGTAGCTCCGTCTTTTCCAATGGTCAGGAGGTGACGGCTTAGCCTTACGTCCACTCGGTTGACGCAGGAAGAAGACCTTTCTAGGAAAAAAGACAGGGAGAAAAAAAGGGACGCAATCCCTGGTAGGTGCCGGCAATGCCACGGGAGTAGCACGATAATCTTGAAGAGGGAAAAGGAAAAACAAATGAGCTTCTACATCGATGGGGAAGGTAAGATTCAATGCGGCATTTTTGCGAGAACGGACAAGCGTTAAAAGAATGGGCAAGAAGAGGAAAAGTAGAATGCGGACAACATCGGCGAAGGAAACATTCCGAACACGAGGTTCCGACACGGGAAAAACTGCTCGGCGAAGAGAAAGCTCGAGGAGGTGGCGGTCTAGAAATCCATTCCAGAGGGATGGCCGAGCCAAGACGTCACAATGGGCTCCGCTTCATCCGTAGGGCGATCTTCCGCCTTGGCACTACGCACGCGAAAAACTGGGCTTGAGTATGGACCGAGGGAGCTCACCGGGGGGCCGAGGACATGCAGGATGGAAAAGAGAAAAGGAAAAAATGTTAGTCAAATGGAAGGGGAAAGCGGAGGACGCGCACGCCGGTGGAGCAGCACAACTTTAAAACGGCCCGCTAAGAGAGCGGACCGAAGAATGGTTATCAAGGGTCAAGGAAAACTCCCCCGTGAGGGGAGGGACTTGAAAAATCGGAGAATCGAGGTAGCGCTGGGGCGTAGTGGCAAGCCCAAAAGTCAGAGCCGACTCACTTCAGCTGATGGGGACGGAAACGCAAGATCGTCTCGCTCAATCGAGCTTCATGCGGAGCGTGGCCGTTGGAGGGTTGATCTTCGGGAAAAAAACGTGGAGGTCTGCTCCGGGACTGCGTTTGAAACAGGACCAACTCCATGGAGCCTTATCCTCGCGAGGGGAGTAAATCACCCCCCAAAAAGGCAGCAGATTGTTGACCAAATGTGAGGAGGGAAAAACGGCAGGCCCACACCGGCCAATATCCATGCTCGCGGAGGAACCGAGAGATGAAGGATTCTACAAAAGACTGGGTGACCAAAAAGGAAAACTCACGGTGAAGCCGGCAAGCCTTGGCGGGGAAGAGGGCAGAGTCCGCTAGGTGAGACATGAGCTGAGTATCCTCTTTGTCTTCCCTTGACTCCCAACTTCCTCTGAGGTCAGGCCTCGTGACTCGCCCCCTCCAGAGCGGAAGGAGAGATGGTATGGCGGGTCTTTAAACTAGGCCGTCTTGAAGGCTGGTCTCTCTGGGCAGAATGAACGCCCCTAGCGTAGCCCGCGATGCGGTGGGACCGGTACTTAAATTGTATCAGTCAGATCCGAGTTCAGGGGGAAAAAAACTCTTCGAATAGAGAGAGCGTCCAAGCGCGGCAGTACTCGCCCACTCGAGGATCGCAGGATCCCTCCTACATTCGGGATTGGGTTGCCACTTAGTATTTTTTCTTGGATCGAAGAAGGTAGGGACAGCGGCCGGTCCTTGAAGGGGCAGTCACGCTCAATCATCGGCTCACTAATAAAAGGAGGGGCTCCTCGCGTGGAGCATCAATCTCGGTCTTAGGGGGGGGCCTACCAGCATGAGAGACGCCACCAACACTGCGACAGGCCGCGAGACGGACTGGCCACATTCTTGGGGAGCCGGCTACCATCCACTCGGAAGGGGAGGGGGAAAAAGGGGAGATAAAGACTGGGAAAGATGAGCTTCTCGGTCTCAGGGAAGCTTTGGCACAGTTTGGGAGCCGGGTTTTGTGTGCAGGCGAGTGGCGCAAATGACCAGGGAAGCATCAAGATTGAAGAAGCAGTGACGATCTACATTGTTTTATTAGCAAAGTGCTGAAAAGGAAACTCAAAGAGTCTCGGCAGCACTTCTAGCGATCTTCTCAAGAAAGCGATGGGTCAACTTGGGGGTATTTCTTTGACTAGCACCTAAAAGCGGGGACTTGCGATCCCTAGATTTTGTGAAGGGGCAGGGCATCATAACATCATCCCTTGGTGTACTTAAAGGGGGGGACGCCTGAAGGAGAGTGGGGCAAAAGGGCGTATGGCGACAAATCTTCTCAAAATCGTCATGTCTTGGGGTTGCGGAGGGTTAGCTGATGCAATGGAGGACTCTCCAAAGTGCAAATGGGGGGGGTCAAATGAGATAAAGGAAACCCGTTAAAAGGGAGGGAAGGGGGGGTGCCGGAAGGACTCGGCAAAGAGAAACGATCTTCTAGTAAAAATCGGGAAGACAGGGTTGAGTATATCGTCTCAGCGTTGACGCATATGAGGTGGGAAAAAAGGCGCTTAAGGTAAGTCTCGGGGACTAAGGCTGAGCGCCGGACAAAAACTAAGGCCCTTTACGTAGAGAAAAAGGGACCCTCTCACTAAGACCTGCACGAAGGAGAAAACATTCGGAGAGTGTGGACAGTAGGATTCGCCATGGTGTCGGGGGGGGGGGAAAAAACATTTGACTACTGAAATGGAATTCTGGGGGTCCGAAAGCCACACAGTTGCAGGAGGAGAAAGGTGCTAAGGGGAAGTCAGGAGTAGCTAAGCTTGGCGCGATCAGGAAAGAATCTCGCAGAAAGGGAGGTCGCAGATGCATCGAGGAGGGCGAGAGGAAAACCAGCCTTTTGGAAGACTGCCCCCCTTACAAAGGGTTGAAGAGGGGCCCGCGGAAGAATCGCGCGGTCCCAACAGTCAAGACCTCGATTTAACTGTCCGTTGAAAAGATAAGACTGAGGATCCCGATGCAAAGGGCATATTGCCCCTTCAGAATAGAACTCTTCATGAACGGAGTTGAGAGAAAGGCGGGGGGGAAAGGGAGCAATGAAACGGGAAAGAAAACCACAGAGTCTTGAGGGAGGGAGTTTTTTGGTCAGCAAAGAATGATCGGGGAGAGATTGACTTTCGCGCAGGCCAGGAAAAGTCCCATCGCTCTCGTTTAACAGTCGTGACCTCCAAGCCCCAGGGAAAAATGCGAGGCGAGAATGGGACGCATAGGACAAAAATCACCCAATATTGAATTTCACCTACCTTCTATTCGTTCGAAAGAACCAAAAAAGGGAGAGGGCGAGGCAGAGACTCCCTATGACTAGCGAAGGAGGGTGGTGCAGGAAAACACCTCCATGATGACGCGTGTCAGGCTCACAAAAGGAGGGCGAAGGGTTTTCACCACCGAAGGGGGATTTCCGCGCGACGCTCAAGGAGGGATCTGCAAAAAGGGGAAGAGCGTCGGGAATATAGCGGGGGAAAATGTCAACAAGCGGGGTGAAAGGACCGATGTCGAAAAAAACGAGTTGCGAGGCGGCTGAAGCCTCTCCTGAGGCTAAAGAAATGGACAGACGGAGGATCCATTAGGAGGACTGCAACTCGTATGCGGGGCTCGGAGAAGGGAGAGGTGTGACTTTGGACTTGCACTGTGGCCCAGTCTCACGAGGATGCTCTGTAAAAAAAGAGGACCGGGGCCAATACAAATCTTCGAAGAAAAGCCGATTCCGTACAAGGGAACCGGGATGAACCCTCCGAACAAACGTACAACCATGTGACGGGGCCTCATCGAGACTCACACACAAAGAGAGGGAATTAAAAAGAATGCTCAAAAAAAGAAAAAGAGTCCGACTGGTGAAGGGCCTGTATTTGCTATCTGACTCATGGGGCCTCCTCTTCGAGAAAAAAGTGGACTAAGGGAGGGGAGGGCCCGGTCTAGCGGAGCAATATCCTCTAGGGGGGCCTCGTCGAGAGAAGGGAAAAAATCATGCAAAGTGGGAAAAAATCTCCCGCTACTAAGAAGAAATGACACCGTCTCATCAGTGGGGAAGTGGACTTCCGAATGGCCGAAGACGAAAAAAATTGGGCGTGTGAAGAAGCATCGAGATTTCTACCGCAAACGGCGAAAGAGGAAGGAGTCGCCCTCTTGTGAAAACCGAACTGGAAGGAATCACTCTCTTAAAAAGGCCGCTCGTTAGCTAGCGCGGATAACCTGTGTGGGTGGAAAAAACACAGCGCATCAGAGAAAAATGAGCAGCGGAAGGAGCACGCGCGCTCAGGATGCCTCAACAAAGAAGCGCGGACTGGGGGAATAGGTGGCGAAAATAGAGGTCCTTCATCGCCGAGAGGTCGCGGAAGGAGTACAGGTCCTTTTCAGCATTACAGCCGGGAGGCTTTGAAGAGCGCAATGCGGGAGTCCGCGAACTTGACCAGGGCTCTGCTACAAAACGAAGGGATCTCTCCTCTAAAGAGGATGTAACTCCAGAAGGGTCCCTAGCACATTCAGCAGACAAGATAGAGACTGTAAAAAACATAAACAAACTAAAGGGAAGAATGGGGGGCAATTACGGGGGTAAAAAAGGCACTAAGAAAACTATTTGGGAAAAAAACCTTCATTCAGAAGGTCATATTCCGGCAAACGGAACGCCGAAAAGGAGAATAATAAATCATCGAAAACAAAAAAAAGAACCGGGGGGAGGTACGAAAATGAAATCACGGCGCGTCGGCCAGCGGTGGAACGGGCCGGGGGGGGAAGGGGATGAAAGAGGAAGGGGGGATACGGAGAGAAGAATAGCTCAGGAGAGGACGACGGAGTAAACATTAGCGAGTATCGCAATCGGCTAGATGCAAAGGCAATGAAAACTGGTGCACAGGGGGGCCGCATCCTCGCGGAAAGGCACATGATCCGAACTTTGAAACAAGATCCATTTCGTGTGGGGTGTAGGAAAAAATGGCGACTTCCATCCGCAAGGACAAAATCGCCCTCGAGAGCTGGTGGCACAAGGAGGAGGACTCAAAAGGGCGCCGACTGGATAGAAGGACGGTAGAACTTCTGCTCATCAGGAGCTGCCTAGACTCACTGGGAAAAATTCCAGGGGGAGGGAGTGCAATACCTGCTCGCGATCGAGGGAAAAAGCCCGTCGGGGGGGAAAACGGAAAAGAACGGACCTATTTTGGCAAAGACCGATAGGAAAAAGCACAAATTCCCTCCTTCTCACGACGGGCGGCGGAGAGGGCCTGCTTGGACCAACACAAGCCGCACAAGAGGGGAGGAGTCATCGACGAAGGCAAAGAGCAAAGAGAAAACCCCGCAGAGCACGAGGTTGGCAAGCAACAGTGTCCTGGGCCTTCCAAACGGAAAGATCCTAGAAGGGCGTGCAGCCTGGCCGGCAGACAACAATGGGGGGGAGCGGGCTCAGAGACTGGGGGGACGCGCACGAAGAAAAAGAGAGATCCGCAAGGGGAAAACGAACACAGCAAAGCCATCCCTTCGTGGGGAACCTCGTTCGGTCTCTCATCGCCTATAGGGCCCGTACTCATGGGGTGATGGGAAAGAGCCGCCTCTTGGAAAGAATAAAAAACGCGTAGTCAAGGACATCGTACATCTAAAAATCTACTTTTGCTACTTGGTGGAACTAAGGAAGTGGCGCATCAAGACCGGCAAGCACTTCTAAGGGAAAGCCAAAAATACTGTCCCAAAAAGAGCTTAAAGTCAAGAAAGCCACAAGGATTTTCAAACAACAAGTTGAAAAGAATTCCCGCGGGCCTGAGACCAAAGAATATGATAGGAAGGAGAGACGAGCGCCCTAGGGGGGGGGGGGGGGGGGGGGGGGAAATTCGCCGGGGGAGTCGCCAGTCGAAGGGGAAAAAGGAATCCAGGAGGACGCCCAGCTTAGGAAACGCGTGAGCAGGGGAGGGCGAGGGACGGGTTCCGCCAATTCCGGCAAGCGGGTAAAAAAAGGAGAGGGGAAATAAAAAAAAACAAGCTCACGTCCTCCACCAGCCGGGAGGAGGAGCCATGAACGCTCATCCTAGAAGTTGCGCTTCAACAACAAGAAGGGAGCGGGGTCCGAGACGAGATAGCGACTAGGGGTAAAAAAAAAAAAAACAAACCCCAAAAAAGTAAAAAAAAATTCGAGGAGTAGTCAAAAAGGAAAGGAGTTATAAGGGAATAAAAGCGCTACGCAACGTTTGTCTCATCACTAAGACACTCCATAACGGATTACGTGCTAGCCAGACGCTATATAGAGGATGTCGGGGAGTTCTAACTCGGAAATCAGCAGATATGTTGCTGCGAACAACAGACATCAAGAAGTTCCAGTCTTTTCAGAACATCTGCCTGCGATGGGGGAAACCTTCCGGCTCATTCCTCGAAACGTCTAGGACGTGTCAAAAATCTTCGTAGGAATCAAAAGAAAACTCCGCTGAGGGATGTAAGGGGCAGGGGCAGGGAAGAGTCAAACAAGGGAAAGGTTTGGAGCCTTCCAAAGACAGCATCGGTGGGGAAAAAGTCCGTCAGCCTTATGCCTTGGCCGTTTAGTCCCAAGAAAAGAAATAATGCCGCTGCCGTGAGGTAAATTGAGTGATAGGAACTGTTGAAAATTGCACGTCAAAAACAGAAAAGCCAGGGACCTAATGATAAGCTCGAACGGCAAGATCGAATAGCTCGACTCCCGAAGAGCGTAGGGCAATTACAGGTCGGCGGACGACACCAAGGAAGGGGGGAGGATGCCCCCGAGCGCCCCATTCGATACTCGAGTCTGCTGATATTTCGAGCCCCCAAGGGGAGGCCTGTTACTGAGGCTCACAAAAGAACGGCGGCAGGGAAGGAGGGATGAGCTTTCCGTCGGGGAGCTGGGGGAAAAGGGTCGCTAATCCACCGCTCTATCAGGCTCTAGAAGTACGAGAGCCGAGAAATAAACTCAAAAAGACGAAAAAAAAACACCCCTGGGGGGTCGGTCGAGGCCTACCAGCAGCGGGGGATGACGGAAATCGAAAGATTAGAGAAACTCTCAAGATGAGACGGAGACGGGTTCCATCTAGGGGAAGTTTCTTAGAACCTACAGAGCGAAAAGACGTTTCGGCCCGCGAGGTGGTGCTGAAGTGTCTGAACTCACGATGCATCAGAAACGGGAGAAAAAGTTAGAAAGATATAATGTCAGCGGCGGCAAAGCATCAGAAAAAGGGGTCGGTCAGGGACTCCGCCTTAAGCCTCAAGAAAACATACTAGGAGAAAAAAGCCGATCTCTTGGACGGGACGCCGGGCCAATGATCCGCTCCCAGGGAGGAAAGGATATCGCCTAGAAAAATGAGAAAAAGATTGAAGAAAGACGCATAAGTTCGTATCCGTAGGAGAGAATCTTACGGGGCTAAGCAGACAAAGGAAATAAAATGGAGGGAGGGGGAGGGGACAGGCCATAGCCTGAAGAAAGTAGCCATGGCTCCCTGCCGGGCTGTGTCTCCTTCCCAGCCAGATACGCTCAAGAAAGAGGATGGGGAACAGGAAAGTGCGAATGAGAACACATCCCTGCGGTGGAAGGAGTTGTGGGGGGAAGTTGAAGGCATGGGAAGTATCTTGGGGACGGGGAGGTCGAACCGTGAAAGATTTAATTCCCAACTAAAAAAAAGAGGAGGGAGAAAAGGACTAGGGTGACAACGGTTTCCATCACGGCGAGGCAGCGAGGATCATCCGTGAATTATGTCTGCCGTTGGACGGATCGCCGGGGGAAGGGCAGCTCCAAGCGTGTGTGGGGACAGGGGTGATCACGGCGACCAAAAAACCGCTCGGAATCGGACTTGCCCCTTCAGCGCTCGAGATAGTCCACAAAAAAAACAGGAAAGATACCCGGGCAGATGAAAAAAGGCAAGCCGATGGAAGAGATGCCTTAAAAACAAAATACATAGGACAGCTTGCAAAGACGCAACCCCGGAGCGGCCGATGACTACTTATTAATCGTCTTGCAATATACAGGGGAGGGAAAAGCGAAAAAAGTGGGCACTCGGGGAAAACCATCGAACGATGGTAGAGAAGAGTTCAATTCTCAAGAAGGAAAACGACAAAGCTAAAGAAATCCTGAGTACAGGAAAAAAGAAGAGATTCTTGTTCACGCCTTCTAATGTTCGCCAACTATCAAGTCTTAGGCTGAGTTTCCTCGAGGAACACAAATAGGGATGGCTCCAGGAGGAGTAAGGCCTTCGGGGGCCTGCTCCCGCCGAACCCAGTTGTCAGTGTCATTGACGTGGTTATGCGAATTGCAAGTGCTAGGGGATTAGCGTAACGTACGACATGACAGAGCGGGAGATTCCCCCGGAGGGATGGCTGAGGGGCAATGGGGAAGAAAAGGGGGAGTTCGGACTGGGATCAGGGAAGGGGCCGCGTCAAGGTAACAAGCATGGAGATTGAAGGGTGAATCGATGGTTGAAGATTCGTTCGGGCGGACAAGGGGGAAAAAACTCGTTGTGAAAGGGAGGGAGATGCCTTGGAAAAGAAGCAGGGAAGATGCTTGTCCCGACTGAATAAACGGGTGGCAAACAGCTGGAGCGGTTCCTAACAATCGCGGAAAAAAGACAGCGATGAGCGCGGGGGCTCAGATCAAAGGGGACCCTCAGGGGGAGTGGCCTGCAAAAAAAAAAACCACCAACCCCCCCCCAACCCCCCACCCACCGCACACCCCACAAAACACCCCACACCCAACAAAACCAAACCCAAACAACAAACAAAAACACACCCCCAACCCCCAAAAAAAAAACCCCCACCGCGTCTGTATAAGGAAGAAGAGAAAAAGAGATGGAAAAAGTCTTCCAGACCACGTCAGCAACTGCCTTGGGGGGGGGAGAGAGGAACACCCTGGGGGAAGCGACAGGAGGAATGAATGAAGTAGAGTGAAAAATCGTCCTTAAGAAAGCCTAGACAAGCCTGATGCTGACCTTTACGGAACATTCGTAAGAAAAAGAGCCTCTTCCGAAGGGGGGGGAGAAGGCACGTTTGAAAGGACGACCCAAGTTTGCTGGGATCGAAATCGCCGCTCTACTAAAGAGTATCGCTGCTGCGAAGACGGTGGGCGATAAAAACCAGGGTCCGCTTCCAGACGACCTGAAAGATGAGACTCTCACTAGTGAACCACCTCGAGCGGGAAGTGATTGGGGAAGTGCGTTTTTAATTCTCTCGAGTCGCCAGTATGGAGAGAAACGGTTTAAAATGCAGGGTGGCAAAAAGAAAAGCATCTACCTCCAAAGTAGAAAATAAAGAAAAAAAAAAAGACAACATGAGGCGGGTGATGACCTCACAACGTCCATCATCATGTGAGGGCCGGGACACCAGAGGTCGGGTGCAAGGGGCAGGCGCCACAAGGGAATGAGGGAACATGCTCGCGGGGGGAAAGACAAGAGCCGTGTGCGTATTACGAGAGAAACGGGGGGGAAATCCTCTCAGCTTCATTCATTAGAGGGGGGGGCCATCCAAGAATCGTGGGGGAAAAGACAAAAGCTTGAGGGAAGCTCGGGGTGATACGGGGAAAAAAACGATGCTCTTTCGTCAGTTCCTGTCCCTATACCGAAAAAATCCATCGGAGAAAAGCTCGGGCTGATTGGAGTGTATACCGAATAGGGAATGGATTTACTCTTCGGTGAGACCGACTATCTTGTAAGGATACAGGATGTTCCATGTAAAGCTCGGGAACTCCTCCTGAGTTCTGACAAACTACCGTCGAAAGAGCGCAGGCTCTTTCGCGGAAGAGGGGAGACTGCAGGCGACCACTAGGGGCGAGAAAAACCCCTCCGACCTAGGTGTGGGAAACGTGTTAGGGGTGGAGAGGTAAAGCATGGAGGGAGCAAAGAGTGCTCTATGCGGGCCGGCCAGTCACTCTACGATCTTCTAACGAGCCGAATAAAGGGCATGTCTCCACGGTGAAAGGCGGATAAGCGGGGGAAATATTGGCCACAGCCACGTATAGACAAAAAACACTTTCTCTGACTCGAGAAGGGGACTTCCAAAAATTTTTTGCGAAGTACCAAAAAATAATTCACGCGGAAGTCGGTGAAAGGATATAAATCCAGGGTTATGTCTCTGGAAGGACGAAGTGATGTCCAAACATTTGGGGGGGCGAACCCGATGGGGGGGGTCCATTCGTGGCGCACGAGGAAGGGAGCAAAAGGGAAAGCAGAAAGGGGAAAGCGAGTAGAAGTATACGATTGCCATTCAGCAGGGGTTTGGAAGGGGAGTCAAAGGTCCATCAATGATCATCACTCCGCGACAAAGTCGTCGAGGAGGGGTGGGCAAAATCAGGGGGGGTGCTGATAGGGGAGGCGGTGATGATGATAAAAGCTCTAGGGTGAAGACTCCGCAGGCTGTGTCCGGGAGGGGCTCATCAGAATCCGGGCACGAGGCCCCTTGTGTAGGGCCGTATGTAAAAATATGTGTTGGTCCCAGTTAGGGGGGAAAAGCGGGAACCCGTTTGAAAAGGATAGGAGCCATCAGCGCCTATCTCGGGGTGGGGCATGCTCATACCGATCAAGAGTTGGGGAAAAAAGGCGGGATGTGGGTCGCCGGGCCGAATTCTGCAAAAGAAAGGGGGCACAAAAGAAGTTCGGAATTTGCCTGATTATTGAAAAAGGATGAGTCGGGGTTGGGACCTTAACGGAGGTGGACTTGTGAGGGGAAGAGGAGAGACACGGGGGAGGGGGGAGTCTGGGAAGAAGGTCGCACTTACGAAGGAAACTAGGAAGTGCGGAAAGCGCATCCCATTATCACCTAAGGGGGACCGTCCCGTCTACACGCACGCGGCAGCTAGAAGAAGGCTATGAAAACAAGGGTCTTAGAGGGAGAGGTTAGTGAAAAGGGGAGCAAATGGTTCTCCCACAACCTTGGACGCTAGTTGGGAGGATTGTGGTTCAAGAGGGTAGATACCAAACAAGGCGGTGAATTTCTTGAAGGAAGCGGTCAATGTTGGAAGGGCAACAATTCGGGGAAGCGGAGACCGATACTAGCATCGAGGTATGGAGCGTGAGAGGGTCTTCGCGCTAAGGTCGGACAAACCGAAGGATGTCAGTCGGCCAGTTAACCTTTTATCGCAAGCGCAGCCGCGCGTCTTATAAATCGTCCTCCCTGGTGTCAATGTAGGGGAGTTGCGACGGAGGCGGGGGAGAAGACGGCACGTGATGCCCCTCTGAATAAAAATAACCTGGCGGAAGACCGGGGAGGGGATAGCAAAAGTGGGGAAGGTAGAAATGTACCTTACAAAAAAAAGAGAAGGATTCGGAGGTGTTTTAGTCCAGTCGTGAGGGGGGGAAAATCGGCTGGGTTTCGCGGAAGGGGGGCCAAGGAGAACGTCAGCATTCTTCGGGAACGCGGAGATGGCCGTCGGCCGGGGAAAAAATCGCATCATCCATGCAAGAATTGGGAAAAAAAGCATCAAAGAAAGGCTGTCTGGACACAGAACTTCTAACGGGGAAGTCCCGACGAAATAAGCGCTGCCCATCGACAGGAG
>Ga0179591_1350571_pt1 | contig 11639 bp, 13 predicted proteins | sample CZOMad2_1_08_16f_FD_182891 | JGI IMG/M metagenome (GOLD analysis project Ga0179591, IMG submission 182891) | Vadose zone soil fungal communities from Angelo Coast Range Reserve, California, USA - CZOMad2_1_08_16fungal (PacBio error correction) | ecosystem: Environmental > Terrestrial > Soil >...
GGGGAGTGGGGGCGCCGGAAAACGAATTTCCAGGGAAGACCACCTAAAACATTCTGGGGTCGGCAAAGAGACGAAGTACGACACCGGAGGACTCTTGCACCTTATTTCCGGAAAGAAAAACAAAAGGGCCGATGGAAAGTGGGGGGCGGGCGCCCAGGAGGAAAAGGGGTCACGGGATCTGCTACCAACAAAGACGGCACGTAAGGCCCCACCGATCTGGTCACTTGTTTACAGGGGGGGAGAGCAGACGGCTGTGTCTCAGGTTTATTGAGTGGATAGGAAGGGCAAGCAGCTCCCTTGTTTGGGAAAAACCTCAAAGTTAAAAGGAGCAAACAGGAAAAGGCGGCTCCAGGCAGTTGTTGGTTTTGGTTCATTGGAAAGGACCAAGGGGGGGGAAGGAGGACGATGGGGGTCCTTGGGGAAGACTTTGTGTGGGTCCAGTGGTGGAATTACGTGGACCGGAGGCGCAAAATTTCGACAGAGAAAAACTGAAGAAGCACTGGAGTGACCGGAAAGAAAAGAATGCGGGGAATTGAGACGGCCTTGAAGATGCAGTTTTAAGGTCCGAAGCACGGAACGTGTAAAATATGCCAAAACGATTTGAAAAAAAAAACACACAAATGTTCACTGGGGAACAAGACTGGAGAAGGGGGAGGGCGGTTCAAGTGAACTTGGGACGGGGACGAGAATTGATCGAGTCGGAAAAACAGAATCCACCGAGCACGCGGGGGAAAAGGCCAGACAAAGCCCTGGTCAAAAAAAAACCTCCTAGGAAAATGGAAAAAAGGGGTCGAACTGGGGTCCTGGGGGTCACCAGGAAAGATAGGGGGAAAAAAAAGGGAACAACCACGTTCGATTGGGCGAATAAACCGGACATCGGATAAGGGCTCGCCTAGAAGGTTTGCAGGGGGGCAAGAATGCTGCCCAATCCGGGTTGGTATTCCCTACTGATGGGGGGACGGTGTGTTTTTTAAAGGAACAGTTGGTGTTCTGTGAAAGGTGCCGGAAATCCGATCCTCCTGATTAATTCTGGCAGGGGGACACCAATAATCCACATCCCGCCATCCGAACAGGATTGAAGGAAAATTAAACAGGGACAATTCGTGGGGAAAAAAAGAAGTCCCCTTCAACGCGTCGGGAACACTGAGCACACTAAGTAGAAAAAGGGGGATCTAAAATTGATTCATTAAGAGGCACAGAGGGGGTCGGAAGAGGTCACCGCCCGCCGAAAGTCGTGGGGGGATTCCCTAATAAAGTAAGCTTGCATCGCTTAAAACACCTGATGGACATAAGGGGGGAAGCGGGGAAAAGTGTTTTACCGATGACGAATTCACGTCAGGGGGACGTGAGAAAAAAAGGTAAAACAAAAAACAAAAAAAAATGTCACTAAAATCAGGGGAAAAACTTGTAACCGGACCGCCTGGGCGAGGAGAGTTTTCGAACAGGTATTTAGTCGCTTTTTTGGTCGCGAAACCCCACCAAAGGGCTAAGAAATTTAGGACCAGAGACTAAAAAACGTCGGGGTGGCCATGGCCTGAAACAGGGGTCCGGCCCCGGTCAGAACCTCCATGAATTAAAAACATCCGAGCGACGTGGCGAAGAGGGGGGGGGCACACGCAGTCCGACCACCCAAAAACAAAAAAGGGTGACCTGTGAAAAGACCAAGAAGAAGAGGCCAGGAAAAGGGGGGTCGGGACGGAAAAGAAGCGGTGGCGAAAAAAAAAGGCCCCAGGTTGACTGTGCGCGGCAAGGGGACGCATAAGGAGGCGTTCTTAATTGTTCGACCTTGTGGTCGACTTTCAAGGCAATCTGTCCAAAGCACGCAGGCAGATTCGTTCTTACAAACCGAAAAAAACATTTGTGGGGGGGGGGGGGGTCTTTTATCTACAAGGAAGCACGAAACGCAAGTTGAAGACCGGACTTGGAAAGAGTGCGTGACCGTCTGGTCAGCAAATTAAAAATAATCGTGCTTGGTACTAAAAGAGAGGCTTGGGGACCTAATAACAGGCCAACCGCCATCGCAAAAACGCAAAGAGGACGAGAAAGCAAAAGGGAATGGTTGGGCCCGCCAAGAGGTAAGATAAAAACGCACGGGAAAAAGCGCGAACTACTATCGAAGATATAGCCGGGAAGCCCCCCCATGACGTTGTGAACAAAACACTGACAGGGGGCAACCGAAGGTAAAAAGTGAGTGGGGGAAAAGAAAAAAAGGACGGGTTTGGGGCCTGGTCATCTTCAAACCAGAAAAAACAAAAGAAAGCATTCAAGGGGTCTTTTGGCTGGTCCTTGGGGTTTGGGGGGAGGCGGTCAGGGAAAAAAGAATAGCCGACTTAATCTGGAAAACAGCGCCGGGGGGAGGAAACTCCAAGACAGTTTTAATAGTTGAGGGGGGAAAGACGGGCTTTGGAAGGGCAAAAGGGCCAGCAAAACGCTTAGGGGTCGCAAACGAGACACCGGTGGTCGAAGAAGGTCGGAAGAACGGTGGACGTCAAGTTCAGTCACGCTCAAGCGCCGATCGAATTAGGAAAACGTAGGTTGGGATCGGCACGTTCGAAAGACCAAGGGTGTGGGGGGTGGAAACCGCGCGAGGGGGCAGGGAGCATTGGTGGGTGCCATGAACGACGAGTTGGGGGGACGGAGGCGACAAACATGGACTCAATAGCCCTTCTAACAGGAAAAAACACTCTAAATTGGGGGAAAAACAGCCAAAAAAAGAATGTGAGGGGAGGGAGCCGGAAATTATAATTCTGCTCCTATCGAAAAAAAAAACCGATCCAGTATTGTGTGGTGGGGAACCAGAAACAGGGTGGGGGGGGGTGAGGGGTGCGAAACCCCAAAACCTAGCAGGGTGGTCAGGGTAACTTCAGAGAAAACGTAGGGGAGAGCGGGGGGAGGTACAGGGGACCAATCAACTATAAGGGGGGGAACCTAAAAAGAAAAGCGGGGGGCTGACGTATCATACCGGACGATGTTGTCCAGAGGGGTCCACCAGCAAACAAAGGGGGGACCAGGCCAGCGAAAAGCGAGCCAAAGGGAAGAGACGAGGAAAATCAAAAAAAAAGGAAAAAAGGGAAGAACAAAAAAAAGGCGTCTCAAAGTTCGCTTCTTCAAACTGGATGAAGAGCACAGGAATGAAGACGGAAGCAATAGAGGGCGCAGAGGGAAAGGCAAAGAAAAAAAAACAAAGAGATCGCCCAGAATTTGAATCGAACTCCAGGGCACAAAGAATCGGGGGGGTCGGCAGGGGAAAAACCAAGGCCAAAAAATTCAAAAAAAAGGGGGCCAACAAAAAACATTATCAAAGAAGGGGGGCCACAAAGGAAGAAACAAGGGAGGGATCGGGGGGAAAAAAAAGGGATGTGGGCATGGGGGATTCAAACCACCTTTAGAGGTTTTCCAAATGAACCGGGGGGTTCTAGCGCAAGGGCGCGGGGGAGGGCCCAGGAAACCTGAAACGTGACTGCTAGCGACGAAAAAAAGGTTTTCAAAAGCAGAAGGCCGCAAAAAAACCGATCCAAAAAGGCAACGCAGGCCGAATGACAGGGGAAAGAGCGCTTGGGGAAGGGGCAGAAGGGAAGAAGGAAGTAGGACAAAAAGGTGACAGCAATGTCATCCAATCTCAGAAAAAACACAAAAGCCTAATTTCTCCAAACAAAAGAAACCGCAAAAGCTGCCTAAAAGTGGGCAAAAACGGGGGGAGTCTCAAAAAACAGGGGGAGGGTGCAGAAGGAAAGAACTGATGGTACAAGGCCTACCTGACCAACTCCAACAAAAAAAGAAACAACAGAACCCAAGAAGATCGACCGGAAAACCATAAAGGCAAAAAAGAGAAGGTTTAAAGGAGTCGCATAGAAACTGCAAGTTGCGGCCGCCGAATCTGCCCAGGGTTGAGCGAACGGAGGAAAGAATAACCTAGGGGAAGGAAAAGGAAATGGGACTGACGAAAAGGATCGCAACACTAGTGTTTGTCAGGGGGAGGTGGGAATCGAAAGCAACTCGATTTGGTAAATGACGCAAAGGATTGAAGATGGGGGCATGGGAGGTGGGGGCGGGGGGAAAGTTTCCATACTCACAGCGAGTCACCATCAAACGTCTCTGGGGGCGTGGGGGAGAAGCCCACGAACCACAAGGGGGAGGGGTCGGAAAAAAGGAAAAACGCAAGAAAGGAGAGTGGGGGGGTTGCGGGGTGGGGGGACCTGAAATTGCTGTCGCCATCTACTCTAGGACGGACGCCAAAAAACCGGGGGGGGGAGGGCCTGGGGGGGGGGAGGACAGAAGGTCTGCAAGCAAAAAACAGGGTTCAGTGAACCACTGCTAAGATAACAAGGAACCAAGTGGGGCAGGCACAAAAGAAGGTTACAATAAGGAAGAAAACGTGATTGAGTTGTGGTCATTTGAAAACGGGGTCAGACCCGCACACAACGCCCGAGCCTCAAGGCGGTGAAGGACCATTGTAAACAAACGCGAGAGGATAAACGAAAGGAAGGGAGCCACGTGTCGAGAACAACATCTACTAAAGGTAACGTCCTCGGCCGCGGCCTTTAAAGTGCCCATCTAGGCCCAGGAAAAGCACAGGCCAGTGGAAGGGGGACGGGGGGAAGAAGGAAAAAGAAAGACAGCGTTCAAGACGTGGGCTGTACCGTCGTCAAAGCCAGCGGTACGGAAGAAAATGGAAACCTAAACACGCAATTTTAGAGAAACCGAAGAAAAAGATGAAGAAAAAAGAGAATCTGTGCGCGCGATACATACTGTCAGTTCTCCTGAATGGGCGGCAAAAACTACTAGGGGCCATTCCGCCTCGCTGGCACGAATGTTCAAAAAGAGGGGGTTAATTCAAGAGGATCTTTAGGCACTGGGAGGCGGGGGGGAAATCCCCCCCTGAAAAGAGCGCATTGCGCCGCTATAAAGGGCAGTTCCGATCCCTTAAAAAAAACCGTCAAGCCAAAGGAGAGAAAAAAACATAAAGGACAGGAAAAGGAAGGACATCAAAAAAGGGGGGGGGGCCGAGAGGGACCTCCAATCAGTTGGACCAGGGCTTCCCGTAAAAGAAACGGACATCTAGGTGGCACCGGGCAACGAGCATCAGGGGGGGAAAGGGAAGAGGAAAAAAAAAAAAATGGGAAAAGAGGGAAAAAACATCTTGGGTCAACGTCAAGTGCCTTCCACACCCTACGAGAGGTGGAAGTGGAGAGGGGGGAGGAAAAGGTCAAATCAATAAGATTTCAAAAAAAAAAAGAACAAATTGGGGGAAAAGTGTGACCCCGGAAATCAAGATCAACTCACATCTCATTTGTAAGGAGAAAAAAAGGGCATCGACATAGCGACACAAGACGAATCAAAGGGAAAAGACTTCACGGACAACAACCCCCACCACAAAACCCCGCGACAACCCACCCCGCAAGCACCGCCGCATCTTGAGGAACGGGACGCCCAAAGGCGCCCGGAAGAGGTTCTCACAAGACAAAAGAGCAGGCAGAAAAAGAAAAAAAGAAAAAAACCGTGGTGGAAAAACTGTAACTAAAAAAGACAAACTGACAAAACATCGTCCACCGGGGATCACTTCCTCCGGCAAACCACCAAACTGGAAGGGAGACGTGACTGTGCCTAAGGGGTGGAGGAAGGAAACCAGCAGGGTGGGGGGGGGGGCAGAGGGGGAGAAAGAAGAAAGAAATCCCAACCGGAGAATCCGAAAAACCCTCCTACACCATTAACAATCTATCCGGGGAGCTTCAGGGGATTTGGTAGAAAAGAACCAAGGGAAAAAAGACAGGGAAGAGACGCAAGAATAAAGGGCGGAAAAAAAAGAAAGAAGGAAACTAGAACGTGTAGATCCTCTGGGTACCGAAAAAAGGAAGGGGAGACGAACCTGAGTACTCAATCGAGGAGAACAAAAAAGGGAGGGGGAAGAGGGGGAGAAAGGGGATGGTCAGGGGCGAAGGGAAAAAAAATTTCAGTTAAGTAAAAAAACCTGAAGGGTCGGGAAGAACGGACAGAACGGACCGTGGACTACCGACTTGGCCCAGGTAAAGGGGTCCGGGAAAGGGAAACCAGACCGGGAAAAGGGGGGAAGGGGATCTCCCGGAAGTCTTTATACGATCGTGCGACAAAACGTTGCCCTATATCTGACCACCCGGGGGCATGTGGGTGGTAGAGAGAGGCCAGGGGGTCAGAAGGGGGGGGGGGGGGGGGGGAGGTGTTGATAGTCAGCATTCGACCAAAAATTGTAGCCACACACGCGGACGTGGGAAGCACCGGGGAAAGCGCGGGGAAAGGCAAGGGGGGGGGGGGGGAAGGGCATGGGGGAGGGGAGGAAAAGAAAAAAAGGTGGGGTTTCCCTTTTGAAATTTTCCCTTTGTGGGGGATCCGGCCACGGTGGAAGTGAGCCGGAACGGGATAGAAGAACGAGGGAAAAAAAAGGAGAACTGGAGGAGGGAAAAAAGAGGAATGGAGGAAGTGGAACTGGAAGAAAGGCGCCGTTAAAGAAGGGTAAAAAGTGGGTCATTAAAGCGCGGGGGATTGACTATTCACGCACGAAGAGATTTAAAGGGGAAGGGAAGGGTGAAAACGAGAAGGAAGAAGAGACAACTGGGGTACAGTTGGATCTGTGCCGAAGGGGATCGGGAGCCGGGCATCTCACCTTCGAAACGAGACTAACCACGGGAAAAAAAAGGAAAACAGGCAAGAAGGGGAAAAAAAAAGGCAGAAATGGGAATGTTGGGAAACTAAAAAGCAATATACTCGTTTACTTTAACCAAGGAGATGAGGTCCACGGGGGAGGTTCCCGGGGAAATAGGAAAGGCCGGACAACAGGTGGTGTTTTCAACGTTCTGCCATCAGTGTTGAATGGACAGGTACTCTAAAAAAATTGAGGGGGGGAACCTAGAAAAGGGGGGCAGGGGGAAGGCCAGAAGGGAGAAGAAGAACCGCAGCAGTAAACTTCTTAAAGGAACCTATCCAATCCGTGAAACATTAAAAATCGATTTATTACAAAAACAAATTCACGTGGAAAAGAGAGAAGAAATGGCAAGGGGAAACCGGAGAGGGGGCCAAAACAAAGGTCACAGGGATACCAATATTGGCAGGCCGCTCATCAGCCCGCTTTCAACGCAAAACACCGACCCGTTGCGGAAGGGATGGCCGAAAGAGGGGGAAAAAAGAGAAGGGGGAACTTAGAAAGAGGAAAAGTCGGGGTGCCCAAACCTTAATGACTGGATGGAATGGAGATGCAATCCCGGGGGGTGGAAGAGTGTTAAACAGGGTCAAAAAACCCAAGAAAAGGGGGGGGGGAGGGATGCCCAGGGGGGAAAGAGAAGTTCAACCTTTGAAACGCCCTGGGCGTGAAGCGGTATTCAGGCCCGATTTGGGGTGCTCGGGGGAAAAAGGTAAAAGGACGGGGGAGGAAGGAAAAAGACAATACCGAAAGTGGCAGGGCATTTGGTTTGCACAGTTTTAGTAACGATCTGAGGGGAACCGGTCAGGAGGACCGGACTCGTCCCAGAAACAGAAAATGCTGCAAACGAAATGCCAGCCCCACTGCAGGGGAAGGAGAAATATAGAAGAAAATCACGAACAACAGTTTGGAAACGAACTCAATAAAAAAAGGTGCGCCAATGGGGAAGTGCACAAGTTCATTAGCAGGAAAAGGCGAGACGTTGTCGAAATGAGGAAAGGGGGTCGAACGTAAAAAAAAAAAAGGCAAATGAAACGAGGCCAAACCTCAAACGTCAAAGGGATGGGTTGCGTCCGGAACCAACGAAGAATTTTTGGTCGGGATCGCAAAGGGAAAAAAAAAACGAAAACGAGGGGATGAAAAAGAAAGTCAGGGAAAACACACCCCTTACTTGGCAACGACCGTAAGTGGAGAACCAAGCCCGGAAGACGGAAAGGGGGGAAGGGGGTGGCGTACAAGGAAATAAAAATCTAGCGTAGTCAAAGCAGGGGGCCCCGACAGAAGCGAATCAAAAACAGCATATGAGAAGAGCAAAAGAAAAGGGGGGCAAAAAAAACAAATAGGAATGGAAGGAAAAACAACGGGAAAAAGAGAGTAAGAAATCAAAGACCCATAAACGTAAAATCACCGAATGACCCGTATGGGGAAACTAGGCGGGGGGGGGGACAACGGAAGCCTGCCAACAGAGAGGGGATGGGAAAAAAAAGGTATTAAAAAAAACTTGGTTTGTGTAGCCAAAAAAGGAAGGTCACCACACCGGAAAAAGAGGGGTCGCGGGGGAAACACCGAAAAAAGCGCGGGGTTAAGGAAAAACCACGAACAAAAGGGAGACATTTTGTCGGCAGTGAAAAAAATTGGGGGGGGCGACCTTCTCTGGGAGGAAGGGAAAAGCCTTAGGTCGGGGAGAGGAGGGGAGAAAAGGTGGGGGAGGAGCAGCAGTCGGAGCAAACCGCCGCATCGGACCCGAAAAAAGTCAGGCGTCTGAGAACTTGGGAGGCCGGGGCGGCAAGGGGGCAAGAGCGATGTGGGGAAATTCGGCTGCGGCTTCCAAAAAAACCGCGACTTCTTTTTGTAGGTTTGGGGTTACGGGGCCGAGGAACGCCAGTTCTTCAGAGCAAGGGAAAAAAGAAGGACCTCTCAAGGGGTGTTATCCCATCAATGTTGCGATCAGGGAAGGGGGCTGCGAGAAAAAAAAAAGGGCAGACACGAAGAAAGGGCTTGTGAATTTTTTTGTGTCACCGCCTTGGTCTGTGGAGAATCGAAAACCGACTTGACCTGGGACAGGCAGGAGAAAAAGGAGGGGGGACAGGAGCAGAGTGCGGGGGGAGGACACGCGAAGTTGTTAAAAACAGGGCGTTGAAGTTAAAAAAGCACAAATTCTCTTATTTTTGGAAAAAAAGAGAACCAAAAACGGACAGGAAGCAGAAGAAAGCAGCAAGACAGCAACACAAAAGTAGAGGAGGAAAGAGATAGTCACGCCTTCGCTGCGGAAGGGGGAGGGGGAAGAAAAGAGGGACACGGAAGAAACCGGGCAGAAGCCTAAGGCCAATCATGGAACCCTCTATAGCAACCGCCCACCCACTCGGGGGAAGAGGAAACGAACGTGTGAGAGGCAAAACAGGTCCAATCGGGGGTTTTTTCGGCCAAACCCACAACGGAACACAAGCCAAAAATGGAAAAAAAAAAAAAAAACGACTCTCAACCTAATATATAAAAACAAGTCGTCTCCATTCGGGGGCATGGGAGTACCAAAACATTAAAAAGTGGGGACGAGGAGGAAAGTTTCACTATACTGTGCTGCGGCGCTTAGTCGAGGGTAAAGACCTCGCAACTATTGGTGGGCCAAAAAGAGGGAGGGACCAAAGGAAGAAAATCCAGGAAGGCAAAAGACGAATTCTATCATGGACTACGTTAAAAGGTACTATTTGCCCGCCGTAGGCTAAGTGATCTAAGACTAGAAAATCGGGGGGCACGGGAAGGGGGACAAAGCACACCGAAGGTCGAAACCCTCAAAAAATGAGGAAGAAAGGGTATTGGATTCGGAACCTTCGCTGGGCACCGACTGAAAGGCGCCTGGGTCGGGAAGGAAAACTGACCGCTTGAAAAAAAAAACAAACAGGAAAAAAAACCATAAAAAAAGAAGAGCGCGGCCGGAAAAATAAGTCAACCTCATATTTGCACACTTCAGTAGGGACTGGGGGGAGAAAAAAAAAGGAAAAGGGGAGGAGGGAGAAAGGGGAGAAAAAAAATTGACCAGGAGGGAAAGAGGAGGGCTGTCCCCTAGGAGGGAACAGACTTGGCTCAAGGAAACTATGCCTCTTCAAATCCGGATGCGGTCATGGGGCGGGGAAAGGGGGGAACAACAAAAAGAAATAAGTGAGGGGAATAAAAAAAAGAAATTAGAAAAAGTGCAGGGTCTGGTAAACGGTCCCGAAAGCAGAAACTCTCTTGGAGAGACCAGAGGGAAGGGGGAGCTGTGGGGGAGGTGGGGGGTGAGGGGGAAAAAACTAACGAAAGGAATGTAAAAGTCCTGCTTCAAGGACCAGAATCAGCCGGGGGCGCTTGAAATGGTTTCGACAAAAAAGGGAGCAAGCGGGAAAAACGACCAGGAAGAGGACATAACCAGAAATGGGAAAATGCTCACAAAAGAGTTCGCGTAAAACCTTTGGCGCTTGAACTTCCTCAGGGAAATTAATCTTGAAACCAAAAGGGAAAGGGGGGGGGGAGAAAGAGGGGGAAAAAAAAAGAACTGGGGAGACAAAAGGGGCACTCTTATTGGAAGAATTGGGGGACTTGTTCGCCTCCCTCCCGAGGATGCTGTGAAAAAAATCAAATGGGGGACCAAAAAAATCGAGTGAAAGGTATAGAGAAGGGGGTCTGGGGTCGAAAATGGCCGAGAAATCGGTATTGTTCCAGACACACTCGACATGGGAAGGGGAAAGTTTGGGAAGTAGGGAAGACAAAGGAACGCCAGTGAGGGGACAGGCATCCCGCGTAATCTTGCAAACTCAAGCCAATAAAAAAGGAGGGACGCGCCAGACGGGGAAAAAATAGAAAAACAAGAAGGGAAAGGGAGCCCGGGTGAGGACAATGAACCTCCTATAGGGGGGAAGGCACTAAAAAGTCCAAATCCGAAAGATAATACAAAAGCAAAAGTCCTCCCTGTTGAGGGGAAAGAGGAAAGCATCAGTATAAGGGGGGGAAACAAAGGGGTCAAGAAAAAAATGTTGAAGGAGACGGAAGAGGAGGGAAGGTGTCGTTGGTTGAATGCCAGACTGAATGGGACCCGGCATCAAGCACGCCCAAAAACAAATGAATTCCAGAGGGTGAGGGAGAAAGGATGGTTACCGAAAGGAGGGAACGGCAAAATCTGCGAAGCCCCAGGAGAGTCCGCGCAAAGGACATCTACGTTGGCCAGGGAAACTATACATCGGAAACCAGGAGGGAGAAAAAAGGGAACAAAGATGGACTGGCAGGGAGCATAGTGACATGGGGAACTTTCCCGCGTCAAAGATAGGTCCTAGTTAAGAACTCTAAAACAAGGCAACGGGAAAAAGGGGGTGACAAAGGAGAAGGGGGGGGATAACTTAAAGCAGACCGGGGGGAAGAAGAGATGATCAGCAAGCTCTAACCAACCCGAATGAACACCTCTCCTACAAAGCAAGCCGAAGGCCGAATCGGGATCTTTGGGAGGGGGGGGAAGTAGAAGAAAAAAAAATAGGGAAAGCAAAAGCCATAGGACAAAAATCTACCCTCCCACGTCCTACTTCAAACCACGACAATCTGAGGAACACCAGAGTCCATACGAAAAAAGGCCAGAAGGGAAAAACAACTGCCTGGAAAAGGAGGGGGGAAAGGGGAAGACAATAGACGAAGGGGGTGTGGAATCCGAAAAGGGGAGAGGAAACAAAACCACTCCTAAAAAGGAGAAACCAGCCGACCTAATAAAAAACACCATGCAAAAAAGGGGGAAAACTCATGAGGAAAAAAAAAAAAAAAAAAAAAAAAAAAAGGGGGGGCAGGAAAACCGGATGAGTTGGGGTGAGCCGAACCAGAAAAGTACTGCGCACCAGTCACGCTTTTTCTGGACGACCTAAAGAAAAAGGAGACGGGCGGGGGGTTGAAAGAAGGACGTAAAAAACCGAAGGGGGGGGAGGGTGGGGGGAGAAAAAATTGTTTGAGGAAAAAA
>Ga0179591_1336143_pt1 | contig 11638 bp, 17 predicted proteins | sample CZOMad2_1_08_16f_FD_182891 | JGI IMG/M metagenome (GOLD analysis project Ga0179591, IMG submission 182891) | Vadose zone soil fungal communities from Angelo Coast Range Reserve, California, USA - CZOMad2_1_08_16fungal (PacBio error correction) | ecosystem: Environmental > Terrestrial > Soil >...
GAACTACGTCTTCTACAAAAAGTCGGCTTTTTATGCCCGCACCAAAAAATGGGAAGGAGACGGGATCAGTCCGCGCCTTCGGCCCCGGGAGAAGAGGGAAGAGGGGGGTACTGCTTGCCAACGTCCTTTTAAAAAAAGATCGAATCCTCTGCTCGTCCTCCACCGAGAAAACTTCTTTTCTACGGGGATCGCTTTCAGGGAAGGAAAAGTCTGGGGACGTTTACTCTGCCACATGTCAGAGAGATACAGGAGGGCGTTTCGACTAGTTCTGAAAAAACACTTTTTGTTTCCTCGGCGAAAACGAGTCCCCGCAAATCGCAGGCCGGCCATTGGGGGGGGGGGAGGTTGTTTTGATCCTCTCTAAAGGGAGAAGGAATGAGAAAGATCTCTCACAACTCCTGCGGCGGAAGTGAGCCATGGGGAGAGGGGTCCGCTCTGCAACAATGGGAAAAAGGGGTTCTTCGCCGACTCTACGCTGGAGGGGCAACTCGTGCATAGCGGAAAAATAATCAGAGTTTTATCTGATCGCATCAGCGTCAGGACCGAACGGCTCCTAGACGTCTGATGAAAAAAAAAGAAGAGCAAATTTCGCTGCGAGCTTCGCCTGAGAAAAAAACCCTTGGCGATGCCAACTGCCGGCAAAAAAAAACGGGATCAACTTCGCGCAGGGAGCTCTCGCGGTGCGCTTCCCGGCACAAAAGACAATGAACCAACACTCCTGCCTCGCTCGGGAGAAAAAAGGGGGCTTCGTGCTCATTAATCGTTAACCGGGGGGGAATCGTCGCGCTGGTGCAAAAGGAAAAGGGAAAATGTTATCGCGGGGAGCACTGCGCGGGCGGCCTGCATCAACTGGGGGGCGTCTTTTGCTGGCAAAAAAAAAGGAAAGGGGTGCTAGGTCGCCGACTAGTGGGATGGCGCCGACGGAGGAAAGACTTTCGGACGAAACGCGTCTATTGAACAACTGTTAGCCGCCGCGAGGGGGAACGTGTTGGGGAAAAGGACTGCTATCGAACAAGGCTGGTCTGATTCATAGATAGAGGGAGAGGAGTTACTTCAGGAGAAGGAGGCTGCCCCAGCCGTCGGCCAGATATAAGGGGGCCCTCGAGGAGGAAGGCAAATAATTCGGCTAATCGAGGGAAATGAAATGCTGATATGGTGAGAAGGAAGAAAAGAAGGAGAAGAGCCGTAGGCAACAGAGGAAAAAAAGGCCGGACTGCCGCGAAGGACTTGACTTTCGCTCGCCACATTCACTCAGGCTCCTGCGAGCTCAGGCTCCGAGGGGAGGAGGTATATGAGGGAAAAAATGGAAGCGCGCTTTTCGGATCCCTCAATGGGAACAATGAGGTAGACCTGAACGAATGTCTTCCCTATCCGAGGGTGGCATGACTCTCAGAGAAAAGGGAAATTGTCAAAAAAAAGGAAGGCATGTACGTCATTGAACGAAAAACGGGACGAAGGCCTTTTCTACTCAACTTTGGAAAACAATAATATTTCGGCGGCAAAGGGGAATTTGGGGGATGAAGAAAGGTCAGAGGTCATCTTCAGAAGCCCTGCTGCTGGGGGGGGAGTGAGTCCGGCCATCAGTTCATCCATCGCGGAGGGGGAGATGCGCCCTAGAAAAGGGGAAAATAGTTATCATAACTTTTAGTCAGCTTTCCGTGGATTGGCAGCCATAACTGGGACGCGCTATTTTCGTCGACGTCGAAACAAAAAAAGGAGGGGGGGGGGGGGTTTCGCAGTCGCATGGAGGGGGGGAGAAGAGGGGGAGAACGCCATCCGCGCCTCGTTATCAATGGAAAGACTCGGCATATGTGCTGCAACGCTGAGAAAATGGGGAGGAAACCGGGGGGGTCCATTCCATCACGACCAGCGGAAAAGCTGTTGCTTCTTGCCGGATGGGAAAACGGGAGAGGTGAAAAGAGGGGAAAGTGCTCGCATACTGGAGAGGCGGTGCGTATCTCCATCTCTCTCAACGTAAGATAAGAAAGAACGCCACCAGCAATTGAGCCTTCGTCAATGTAGGCGCGCATGAAAAAAAGGGAAGACGGCAAGCGCAAAGAAAGAGGAGAAAGATGTCAAGCTGTCTTGAGGGGGAAGGAAGAAAGGACGTGAAGTACAAATCGTTCAGGGACTTAAACACATCTCATGGCTAACATTGATAACCGGCCCGCGGCAGAAGAATCTGGCCCGCAATGAGAATTGTCGCAAACCCACGCAGGAGGGGGGGCACGTCTACTGCAAAGAGGCGCGCAAAGGGAGAAAAAAATCCACTCCGATCTTTGGGAGAAAAGCTCGCCTACCATGGCGGGCTGATGGATAGAGAAGTTATAAGGGCCGAATACAATCCGCTGCTGTATTAACCTTATGGAACCACTGGGAGAGAGGAACAAGGAAGGGAGAGTTCAATAGATAAGGGAGGAAAAAAGTGCCTCATCATCTGCGAAGAAGAGGGGCAAATCCCGCCGAGAACGTTGCTCTCGACCAAGAAAGGTCACCTTAAACTCCAAGGGGGGAGGGAAAGGGGAGGACGTGTCCGACAAGAGGAAGGAGCGCATCTGAGCAGAAAATAATCGGGGGAGGGAAATGCTTTCGTCCAGAGAGAAAGGAACACCTTTGGAGGGGAAGAAAAAAGGGCAGCGTCTGCAAGTTGCGAGGAAACCCGCTGAGGCCTGAGCGCGTGCGCTGAGTGAAATAGGGGAGGACTCGCGCTAAAAAGGATAAAGGGGGGAGAGGGGGCGGTGTGTGGAGCGGAGGAAAAAAAAAAGAAGAGAATCCGTCGCTAAAGCGGGGCACGGGACGATGATAGGTGGGGGCGCACCATTCAATCAAAAAAAAAGAAAGATTAACTCGATCTGGCCAGAAGGAAGGATCCGTTATTAAAATAAAAAAGACAAGTATCTTCGGGAAAACTCTGAAATGCGAAAAAGGGACGCGCCGAGCGAGGAAAAAAACATTAAGTCAACTGGTCGAGGAAAAGCGCAGGTTCGATGCACAAAGGGCGGCAGGCTCAAAAGTGTTTCATCTAGAGAAAGAAACCCTCGCTCGAGGAGAGGAGCGTCTTCAGGGAGGAAAAAAAAAACCCTCTATCACTACGTAGGAGAAAAAATGTTGTGGGTCCCCGCAAGGGGAAAGCATCTTTTCCTTCATCCTGGAAAAAAAAGGGACGCCAGGCGGAAACGAGGGAGGGAAGAGCCGAAAGGTAACTCGTGAAGGAGAAAAAGCGAAGATATCGATCCGCTGCGCCGCAGAAAAGGGGGGATTAGCGGATCTGGCGAAAAGGGGGAGGAGGAAAGAATGTTGTGTTCAGCTTACCAAGCTCACATCTGAGAGAGATAGAAAAAGAGGGAGGAGACTTCTTTGCTGGAGGGGAAAAAAAAAAAGGGGCTCTCCAAAGGGTTTGGGGGGAAAAAACAAAGCGAAAATCGAGAGGGGGGGAAAGGGGAGGATCTCTTGCGGTTTGTTGGGGAAGACTGTCCTGAAGGCTAAGAAAGGGAAGGAGAAAAGAAAAACCGACGTCGGCGGCATTGAAAGGGGGTGGCTGGTGAACCTTGTTAAAACTCTATGCAGGAGCTTCGCCGATCTCCAAGGCTCGAGCAAAAGAGGAAAAAAAAAAAGCAGAAGGACCTAATCAACAAAAGAACAGACGGCTTTGACTCTGAGATCAGAGGAGGGGAATCATACATTCTCCTATATGCGGGGGAAAGACTGTCAATTTCCGCTGCGGATCTGTAGAAGGGAGAGGGGCGCCGCGGTACAAACCTGGGAGAAAGAAAAGAGCAATGAACATCATTCTAATTCTGTCGAGGAAGACGCGAATGGAGACTCGAGGTGCGCTTCCCGGCCACAACGCTAAACTCCTTCGCAGAAAGTTTGTGGGGAAAAAGTAGGGGAGAAAGGACGTAAAAGGTGGGAAACGGCTACTCTACGTCGCGCTGGTGCGAAAGGGAAAGGGGGGGGGGTGGGAAATCAATTTTCGATCGTCGGGAAAGGAAAAGACACGGATTTGAAGGAAAAGAGGGAAAAAGGGAGGGAAGACAAGAAAGATGGTTTTCTTGTCGCCAGGGGAAAGGGTTATATTTGGGGAGGAAACGGCGGCTGCTATCTCATCTAGACCCCGTCGATGGGAAAGAGGCCGCCGCGAGAATCTTTGGAAAAGGGGGGAATCAACTTCGCGAAAAGGAGATGCAGTAGCAAGCTAAAAATCTTCTTACTGAGAAATGCTAGAAGGGGGGGGGCCCAGCCTTCGGCAACGTGACTCGCATGAAAAATTTCGAATGGGGAAACCTGGAGAGAAGGAAGGGGGAAGATGAGTGAATTCATGCGGGAAGGAGGGTGCGCTCAACGGATAAATCGGAAGGACCGCTTTCTGCTCCTTAACGAGTCCTCGCCAAAAAAGAAGAAGGAAGATTACTGTGGCGGAGGGGGAGGAGAGTTGATCGAGGCAGCCAGAGGGGAAACTATCTGTCTAAGCGGGACCAGTTTCTTTATCTTAAGTCAAAAAAAAACTTGCATCGCGCTGCGGCGAGGCTGGAGAAAAAGGGGTCTTTCCCTGAGCGAGGAAAAGAAGAGAACAGGAAAACATCAGGTCTAAAGGAGATGGGTCTCGCTATAATCCAAGCAAACTTCCGTCAGGGGAGAGGGGGGAAGGTTGATTGCAAGGGGTCAAGAAGAAAGTCGTAGACAACTGTTCGGAGGGGAAAGCCAGGTATGATTCAGGGGGGGAGGAGGAATGCGGCACTTTTTCTGACTAGGACTATTTCATCAGTACCATGGAGGCTGGGGGGGAAAAGGGGCTTCCGGCCACAGGAAAGACGCTGATTTCATTTATTCTCGCCCAGAGAATGATAGCCATAAAAAAAAAATGGGTAGTCGATCTTGCCGTTGAAGCGTTCGTTTTTTTGGCGCAAAGGAGTTTCCTTCGCAGGACGGGGAAAAGGAGAAACGGATGCGTGGGTTTGCGCAAGGATCGTGGGACTCTGTCGGAGTGATGTATCCCGCAAGAGAGCAGACGATTTGCGGGGACGAGGCAGGAAGGCACCGCTTTGGTAAAGAAAAGGGAGGGAACCGGTTTGTCCCATTCATGAGAACAATCTGCAGCTGAGGCTGGACGTAGCACGGCGCGGTGAACAGCGGTGATCCTTGGGCGTTGAAAAAGCGATAAAAAACAAAAACTTATGAGGGGGGAAAAAAGGGGGGGAAAACGGAGTTAGGAGCCGCGTCAATGGGAAGGGCTGGGCACGACGGAGGGGGGGAAAAGAAGGGGGGGGCAAGCCGCACAGCCTGGCGCTACTCAATCTGGTCGTGATTAATGGACCAAAAAAAAGGAAAGGGGGAAGTGAATTACAAAAGGAGGGGGGGAGGAGACAAGCACTAGGCCGAGTCCCAGCACTATCAAGTAGGGGTCTCAAAGGAAGATAACCACCAACATGCGTCAATTGCGCCAAAAAAGGGAGGAGGGGAGTTTTCGACGGAGGGGGAAAAAAGAGCACGCAGTTATTGCGTCCAAAACAACGAGAAAGATCGGAACTCAACGAAAGAAAAAGGGAGCGATGTATTATCAATGATTTTTGCCTACCAGGGCGAGGGGAAAGGGAAAAGAAGGAGCTTTATTACCAGTGGCAAGGGGGGACCTTGAAATCCTCCGAACCCCGAAAGAACAAGAAGAAGAGGATCTAGAGAAGAGAAAAAGGCCGCAGCAGTCGCGCCGAGAGGTTCAATTCCGAGCGCGACAGTGGAAAAAAGCAAGAAGGGAACTTCACGCCAAGGGAGGGAAAGACGTCCTGACGAAGGCAAAATTTTGACGCTTCTCTGCAGGAAGACTACTATGTCGAGGATCGTTAAGAAAGGGAAGGGGGCGTTCTTCCAGGAGAAAGGGGGGGAAAAATTTGGGGGGCTTCTGCGCAGCCGGGAGAAGGGGTGGCCTCACTGTCAAAAAAAAAGGGGCATATATCCAGAACTTGTTACCCAAAGGGATTGAATCGGGCGCTCGAGAAAGGGAAAAGGAATCTTCATTGGTCAGGGGAAGGAGGGGGGGGGAGGGCTCTCCGCCGCTCGAAGAGGGAAAGGGGGGGGTCTGCCCGCTAAGGAGATCTTCTACTGGACCTCATCATCATCATCAAAGAAAAAAGGAAAGAAAGAGGGCCCATTCAAGGGGGGGGGGGGGAAGAAGGGGTCTGAAATCATCGCGGCCGCCAAAAAGGAGAGTCGCTTTCTAAGGGGGAAAGTGAAAAATCCGTCTCCTATAGGTCCGCTGCTCAGCCACAGGGAGGGGGAGAAGTCGTGCTGCTAGAAGAAGGGAAGGGGAGAAAGATTCTCTGCGGCGGCCAGAAGGGGATGGAAAAAAGGGTATGTCGATACTACCGAAACGCCTCCTCCTCGCTCACCAAGAAGAGGAGGGAACAATCAACCATACTGTCGAGGGTTAGAAAGAACCTGACCGCATATTGGGAAGCGTTACATAAAAAACGAGCAAGGGCTTCCCCGCGATCGAAAGGGAAACTCTTTTCTCACCAAGCAGAGGAAAGAAGCTCCTCCCCGGGAAGGAAGGTGAGGAGGACAAGGAAAAAAATTCTGGCGTACGGACGCAAATGGTACCGATTTGGGGAAGGGAAAGAGAAGACTCCATGCTCTACTTTAAGAGAAATCTCGGGTGCAGGCAGTTGGAGGGGAAGAAGGGGCTACTATCAAAGAAAAAGGAGAAAAAGGAATTGACGTATCTCTTGCGGGGGGGGGGGACTCCTACCTGTCGGAAAAGGAACGCTGATGAAATGAAGATCAGCTCAAAAACATAGTATTCTCATTCGGGGGGGAAACCGCAATTGCTCGAGCAGTGTTGGGAGGGAGGGAAGAAGATAATCATCTAAAAGAGAAAAAGAAGAAAAGTCGTCATAGCTTAAAAAGAATAGCAACTTCCGCCGCCGGCTTTGAGAGGGGAGAGTCCTTTAAGCCTCAAGAAAAAGAGAAAGTAACCCAACCGCTAAGAGATCAGAAAAGTGGGAGGGGGAGGGGAATGCCTGGAGGTTTGAGAGGGGAAAGAGGACCAAACCCTTGTCGTATAAAAATCATCAAGCCTTCTGTCTATTCACTTCGCTCATGGAAAAGGAACTCTCTGTACTCACTGACAAAAAGAAAGGAGCCAGAATTTTTTCCGCTTAGAAAGGAAGAGACGCGCGTTCTATAGGGGAGAAAAGGGGGGTTTGCACTTCCTTACCGAAGGAGACCCTTGAAATCTCACTGATTAAAAAAAAAAAAAGAGGAGAGAGACCGACGTATCGTTGGTCTGGAGAGGGTGTGTTCGAGGGAACCGACGGCTTCTTCTCGGGAAAATCTACTCACCCGGAAGGGAGAATCCTCTGAGGGAGGGGACGTTTTGTGTAAGAAGCGTAACTCTAAAAGGAAGGCCCGGCTTGCTTCTCAATCTTCTCACGATTGGAAGAAGGCTATCTGCAGAAAGTAAAAGATCCTTGGCGTCCGAGAGATCGGTTCACAAAAAGGGGGGCCATTCGGCGAGTTAGGATGCTGTATTATGTTGCGCGCAAAAAAAAAGGAGGGGGATTCGACCGAGGGAGAGGCGGCTTCGATTGCAAGGAAGAGAAAACCAATCGAAAAGGGGAAGGGAAGGTTTCGGCGCGAGATTTCCACTCAGCGCCGGCGATAGAAAAGGAAGGGACTGGATATGAAGTCGAAGGGGGCAGCCGCGCTGCGGCGGTCGGCTGAAAAAGGAGCCAAGCTCTCGGGGAAAAAAAAGGGTAACCTTAACAAAAAAGACATATTATTAGAGTCGTGAAAAAAAAAAAAAAAAAAAAAAAAAAAAAAAAAAAAAAAAAAAAAACAAAACCAAAAAAAAAAAAACAGAAAGAAAGGGATTGTCTTCAGCCGCCATAAGAAAAGAAAAAGTTCATGGAAATACCCTTGTGAGTTGGGCACCTGTTCGCGCACGGGGAGGGAAAAGGGAGATTCCGAGAGAGTGAGGGAAAGTGGGGGCTGACGATTCAAAGAGGAATATATGGCGATAAACGGGTCTGCTGGGTTGTCGTGTCATCCATCTGCGGATTTCGGGAAAAAAAGAAAAGGCGCAAATAAGGGATGGAAGACATCGACAAAGGGCGAGCTTGTCCTTTCCGGGGAGAGGGGTTTTGGCGCCATAAGGAGGGGGTTTGTCCGTCTAAGGGAAAGAAAAGGAAAGGGCTGCGTGGGTTTGCGCAATGCGATGAAGAGTGATTATACCGGCAAAAAAGGGGGAGGTATCAATGGAGAGCCATACTATGAAAGGCAACTCCTGCATCGCACGCTTTGGGGGGAGGAAGGAGGTTAACTGGGTGCAGAAACCTGGGGGGAATAACGACCATACTTGCCTCGTAGTAAGGAAGTGGCTCGACCGTCGGAAAAAAGGGGGAAAAAAAATCTTGGTTTGGTGGGGGGGGAAATTTCTCAACTCTTTGCGTTTGGCGAAGAATAAAAAAGACTCTGGGAGGGAGAAGAATGAAAAGAGGAGCAAACACCCACGGAGTTGAAGCCTCGTCAAATGAGGAAAACACCAAGGTTTCAAAAAGGGGAGAAGTTGGCCGACGGCATCCCACATCAGCTTTCAAGCTTTTCGGATGGAATGGGAAAAAAAAAAAGGTACACCTCCTTGGAAATGAAAAAAAGAAGATGCAGGCGTTGTCCAGCACTATGTAAAGGAAAACTGAGCGGATTAGTCTCCATGGGAAATCTCTCCTTATCGGAGAATCATCCCGTCTGAAACCCCCTCGCCTTGAAGATTTGGGGGAGTTCGACGTCGACTGACAAAAAAAAGCGAGGAGAAGAATGGCGCCAAAACTCCGAAAAAAAGGGTGATCGACGCGCAACGGCAAAGCTATGTGATTTATCAATTAGTTTCAGGGCTCTAATAAAACAAAAAAAAAAAAGAAATAAGGGGAGGGACCTGATGGCCGTCCGGGGATAATTCCTAAACCAGGGACTTTTCATATAATACGATCTGAGAGTTATTGCGCTCTCCTGAATCGATAAAAAGAAAAGAGAGTTTCGTGATAACATGCCGCGCGGGTGAAGGGTAAATGGTTAATGACTTCCTTTTTCTCGATCTCGCGCCATAGAAAGGGGGGAGATCTTAAGAAGAAAAAGGGAATGAGAATACACCTGCGTTAGTCCAGAGAGGCCCCTTGTTTAGGGGGAGACGCAGCGTCGCTGCAAGTTCGCAACAGAACCTTTGACCCCGCGGAGAGAGAGGGAATCTGTCAGGCAACAGAGAGCAAGAGAAACCCACGTAATCGGAGGGATTTTGGAGGCTCGAAAAGAGGAAAAGCAACTGGCTCAACTGCGAAAAAAGTCTTATCTTTTCGAAGAGGGAGGAAAATCGATGACCGCTGAACAGAGGAAAAAAATTGGTCTTTGAGCCGTTTTCTGAAAATAGGAAAAAAAAATCAAATGAGGATTGAGACAGGAAGGGGGAGCAGAAGCGCAGGCGCGAAGTACCTAAGGATTTTTTTCTCCGCTGCGAAAGGAGGAGGTTCTCTCTCGGGGAGGAGAAGAGAAAACGTGAAAAGATTCCTCCGGGGCAGGAGGGATAAACAAAGGGGGGGGGAAATCGACGGTTCTTCAAAAATCTCTCGATGATAGAAAGGGGAAACCACCACTCGAACCCTCGAGAATAAGACGACGAAGCAAAACCATACTGTCGGCGTGTGAAGGAACAAAATACCCGCAATTTTCAAAGAAAGAAGGCCGCCGCGCAAGTACTGCGTGCCCAACTCCGGGAAAAGGGAAAAAAACGCTGCTTCTCCTCAAAAAGGGACAGGAAAAAAAGGCGGAAAAAATGCGGGCGACGGCAAAAGGTGTTCATGAGGGGAAAGGGTGACGGGAAGCGCACAGCGAGAGCTCCATGAAAAGGCTTGCGCTGTTCATGAAATTGGGGGGAGAGAAAGGGGGGGGCCGCGGCGACTAATCAAAGAAGGGCAGCAAGGGCGGAGAGAGGGGGGGGGGTTTGAATCCTCTCTAAGGGAAACTACTGAATGAACGACAGCCACCGCAAAGGAAAAAAAGATTCTGAAGGATGACGATCTGCACCACGCTTTGCGCAAGGAAGAGTTGCCGAATAGGGAGGAGGGGAATCTACACTTCTCGAAAGGACCCAGCTTCTGAATCCGCTCAAAAGGGGGGAGGATCTTCATAAGAGTAAGGGGAGAAAGGCATACTAGAGAGGAATGGAAAAAAAACCAAGTTCACTGCGAGAAGGGGATCGTCTGCGCTTACCAAACCCTTTGAAACAGCAGGCAAGCAGTCGCGATTCACTCAGGAAAAAAGGAAAATTCCTGCGGCACACGCGCTGTACAAGGAAAAAAAAAGAGAAAAAAAGGCAAAGAATTTTTGCCGCTTCAGATCAAAAAGACGTCGAGGTGGCAAGGGCGAACAGGAGTTTTGCACTCATTACGTGTCGCATGTGTCGATCGCGGGGCCGCCTGGAAAGAAAAAGGGAAAAGGAGGCGGTCTTTTGTCTGGAATAAAAAGAATAAAGAGGGGGGGAATGGAGCCTACTGATTGATAGAGGGGGAATTGGGGACGCCTGAGAAAAAATTCATCGAGCTATGTCGGGCTTCTGATTGAAGGGAAAAAGATATAATCTTTTGGAGGGGGGGCGAAACTGCGCACGCCGGGGGGGGGAAAAATAAATGAAGGGGGGGGCTTCTTTGAAATCGTGATCGCGCCGGGAGGGGAGGAAGGCCGATCGTGCGCAAAAAGGAGGAGGAGCAGGATATTCAAAACGAACTGCTCAGGAGAGGACTGTTCCACTGCGATTTAAAGGAAATGATTGTGCGGCGTCAACGATAGGGTGCATGTCCCCTTTCGAGAAGAGTCGAGAAAAGCCGCGCCACCACCGCCGAGAAAAGGAAAGAGGAGCGCAAGGGGGGACGGAGATCGAAAGGAAGTCACTCATCGGGGCTGGTTCCAATGTTCTGAAAAGGAAAACACTTTCAGTTCTCGAGGCGAGATGCCCTCGCCTCCCCAAGGGGACGGAAAACGCAGAGTTAAAAAAAAATCAGGTCTTCCCGATAGGGGTTTCGATGCGCGCGAGAAGAAAAGATCGGCAACTCCTCAGGAAAGGAACCAGGTGTCTTGAAAAAAAAAAAGAAGAATGTTCTCGGCGGGACTTTGTCAAAAACAAAGACTTTCGGCATTTTGTCTGACGAGAGGAGGAAACCCTTCTCTGGGTGAGGAGGAGAAAGGGGCTTACCGGCATCATGTCATCCAGACGAAGGGGGGGGGGGAAAGAATCCAAAAGATCCCAGAAAAGGGGGAGGCAAATACTTGATCATCCGAAGGGGCTGAGCTTTCCGTTTCGGTCAAAAAGGAGAAAGCGTTTTGGGGGAGATAAACTGTCGCGCGATTGGAAGAAGCTAAAAAGGGGCCAGGACTTCTGGGGGAGCCATTCGCATGTCTGGCTGAGGGAAGCGGCGCCGGGTATCAATGGAGAGAGAGGGGACTGGTACTCAGGCATAGGGGGGGAGAAAACGCAGGCTCGCACCGCTTTGGACTGGAAAAGGCACACGGTTTGGGGAGAAAAGTTTCTTGCCCGCGTAGTGAGAGGGCACTCAAAGAACTTCTGCTCCTACATTGGGAAAGAGGAGAAAAGGGGAGT
>Ga0179591_1152401_pt1 | contig 11636 bp, 10 predicted proteins | sample CZOMad2_1_08_16f_FD_182891 | JGI IMG/M metagenome (GOLD analysis project Ga0179591, IMG submission 182891) | Vadose zone soil fungal communities from Angelo Coast Range Reserve, California, USA - CZOMad2_1_08_16fungal (PacBio error correction) | ecosystem: Environmental > Terrestrial > Soil >...
AATGTAAACGGAATTATCTAAATCGAAATTCTCCCAGTTCTCGGCGCTAACCCTTCTCACTTTGCAAGGAAGAATATGACCACAAATACCACTCCGGCTTTTGAAGGCGGAAAGCGTATTTCATAATTTCCACAGTCCAGGGAGATGTTCACAATCCTTTTTTAGAATGAAAAGCACGACGAGGAATCTACAAAAGGAAAAGAAAGTAGAGGTGGGAGGGACAAAAAAAAATTAGGGGGGGGCCCGATTGATAGGTACCAGTGGACAAGACCAGATAACATCTCTTCCAAATTCTGGTTAGGATGGAAAGCAAGGAATATCAGAGCGAAAAAGGAGCCCTAGAGTGACCGCAAGAGCATTTTACAAGGGACAAAAGGAAAAAGTGGAATAAACCTTCAGTGTTACCTGCCCTCAAAAAAAATCACAATCTTCTGGAGGTCCGGCGGAAGGGAAGAAATGAGCTCTTTATTTTATCTTGATCAAAAGAAACATCCAATCTAAGCGGGAGAAAAAGGTTAGCCGTACAGGGGTAAAGAAAGAACGCGAAGTGTGATCAGTCCCCCCTTTTCAATTCAAGAAGGGAAGTTGGGCTCAAAAGAGGATCCGTTTTGAAAAAAAGGGGGGGAAAAATAACCACGGAAATTGATAGGGAAGAGGAAAGGAAAAACTGTTAGTAAAAGTAATTGATGAAGGATCAATTATAGTATACTTCTGCCGTTATAAGAAAGGGGGAAGGAATAGTTCGATGGTAGAGGGGGTCCTGACGAAAAGGGAAAGGGGGGTAATACAAACCAAGGGGTATGCTGGAAAAAATTTCAGGGGTTCACAAACTTTCGGGGGGTGGAAGGGAGGCAAAGAAGTCATTCCTAAAGGAAAGGGGCTCAAGTTGGAAGGGGGGAGTGCTGGGCACAGGAGTGGGAAATGCCCAACTTTTCTAAACACAGAAGAAAAGACTCCGTTAATACAGAGAAGATGGAGGTTGATCATGCAGAGGAAACACTGATTGGAAGAACCTACTGGGTAAGAAAAACCTGATACGGGGGCAAAGCGGGGGAGGGGTTGGTGGAAGACGGAGACTGTTTCCCTACTCGGGCAAGAGAAGGCTGTTTTACAGGGGACATGTAGGCAACCATGGGGGCTGGATGATGGTCAACCAAGGGTTCGGGAAAGTGTCAGGAAAAAAAAAGTAAAAAACATGAAGGAACAGCAAGTCCTTCTCCGACCAAAGACAGAAAAGATCGTATCCTTGGGGGGAGTTATAGAAGAGAAAGAACAAGCCATCTGGAATGCTTGCGGGAAAAAAAAACTAACCAACGGGGGGGGTCGGGGGGGGGGGAAAAAGAGAAGAAGCCTCCACGGGGTAAAACACAATGGGGTGTTGTGAAGAACTACCGGCACCAGGTCGGAAACCGTTTGCTCGGAAGAAACAAAAGGAAGCTTGTTTGATTTGGACATAAAACGTTCGTATAAATCAGCAAAACGTGATCGGGCGGATGCGGGAAAAGCCTCATATAAAGCCTTACAGGGGACCGAAGGAGTAGGTCAAGTGTGTTATCAAAGCACTAGGCTATTAAAAAGTCCCCCTTTAGGAGAGAGGACCGCTGTAAGGAAAGAGTCCGTATCTAAAAGAACATCGAAGCCCACAACAAAAAGGGACAGTACTTCACTGGAGGAAAACAGCACCCACAAAGAGAAGCTCCAAGTTTGAAGGATTATGCCTAAGAAAGAAAAATGTGTGTGAAGAAAAATAGAGTGGAGGGAAAAGCTCCAACGTTAAACAGGGGGTCCCCCTTGAGGGGATGCAGCAGGGACAACCTGAGTGGAAAACGATGGGGAAGGTTCTTTGGTTTGCCGTAAAAAAAAAATGACATGGTAGTGCGTGCAGGAAGCCCGGAAAAGGAAGGAATGGGGTGATATATTACAACATCGGTAAGTGGGTGGGGGGGGGGGCTTTGGATGGGAACACATCCGGGCTCTCTCGGCAGCTCTTATTCGCCTCCTGGGTTATAAACTCCTAAGTTTGTTCCAAAAAGTTACTTAAGCGGGTGGGGGAAATATTTTTTTTAACGAAAGCGTGTTTGCAAAACTGCAGGATGTCGTTATGGAGTCCCTTTTCTTTTCTTTGGGGCCCCCAACCGTTTAGAAGCAGAGGTGGGGTTTAGGGGATCAGACTGGGAGTGAAAGGCCTGATGTCCGGGGGCGCTGTACTTCAGGAAACTGGGAAAGAACAAACAGAAACGAGAAAATGTTCAGGAATTGGGGTTACTTATGATGGTGACTTAACCGGGGTTGTGAGAAAACGTCTGTTTGATCAAAGAAATATAGTGGGCGGAGGGGATCTGGTTTAGGAATCGGAAGGGTGGAGCCTGAGGGGAATCGGGACTACTAAGATTCCGAGAGCGTATGTCGCGGGGAAGGGAAAAAGATGCGACATGTTTGGGCGCGGCGGGGGGAGGGGAAAGGTTCTTTGGCAAATCTTGGGATCTTTAGAGAGGGAGAAAAAGGTCAACTGATCGTCAAGGAAAGGGAATGGGGTGCCAGTGGGACCTTCCTCAAGAGTTGGGGTCAACCGGGCATCCTCGCCCAGGATCCATGGTAGAAAGAAATTGATTTCACAATCGGGGAGAGGGTTTGCCATTGGTGTAAAAACCGAAAAAGGGGGGAGAGTTGTTAGGCATTAGGTAAAAAGTAATTGCCGCTGGTTGAGTGGGAGGCGGGGGGGGTTATCCGTCATGTTTGGGAAGAAGGGAAGCTCAGATGGCAAAAAGCTTTGTGGCCAGTCGGGGAGCTGAAGCTATTCCAAGCGGGAAAGCCCGCTTTTTTCTGGGGGGGAGGGTGTGGGTAGGGGAAAGAAACGGGGTAACGACAAGGAAAAAAGTTTGGTACATTGGAGGAAGGGAGTGGTTAGGTCTAGGAAAAAAAACAAAAAAGGGGAGGAGGAAGGAAAAGAGATATAAGAAGAAGTTGAAATAACGTGCTGGATTGGAACTTGGAAGTCCCGACCATATGGCGGGGGGCGACCCATACACCAACGAAAAAAAACGAGGGTCGAAAGGGAAAGGGGAAAAATAAGAACAAAATATGAAAGCAGGGGAAAAAGGAGCGAAAAACAATGAAGGTCAAAGCCACCATGACAAAGGAGAAGAAAAAGTAAATACCTGAAGGAAGATAACGTTTTGGAAAGAGAAGGAAAAAAGTGGAAACGAGTGGTAAAATACCTTTAGGTCACCACGGGGGGGAGAGGGGCTGTATCTCCTTGAAAAGAACAAGACACCAAAAGAAAAAACGGAATAAAGGTCCAGTTCAGAAAGAATTGAAAAAAATCCGCCCGCGCACGGGCTCAACTGGGTTCAACGCAAAAGCTCCACCACCATCAAGATGGGCAACCCCCCCGTCGAGAAACGTGTTGTTGGGAGGAGCGAGCTACATAGAAAAGGTGCAAGATAGGTTTCAAAAGAAAAACAAAGAATCCTAACTTGCATGGAAAAAAAGAGACATCTCCACTATGGGAGAGGTTTATAACCCTCAGTGAGCGACAAACCATTTCCCCAGAGGTATGAACCACACTGTACCATCGGCGGTGTAAAGTTGGGGGGGAAAACGTTTCACAAATAAAACGCTTTAGTCAAAAAACGGAAATCGGAAGCAAAAACCGCCAGTCCTTTTCACACAGAAAAAAACGATGCTCTCCAGGTGTGAGGGACAAACAACCGAACTGGGGGTAGGAGCCTATTCAGGTGTAACACTCTTAAGAAAAATTGCCCCCCCCCCGCATACTGCAGGAATATTGCTTAAACCAGGGAGGATTTAAAAGCAGAGGAAGAAGAAGAGTTACGTAGGAGACTGCAAACAGGGGGGTGGGGAAACGTCCCACGTTGGCGATGGTAAGTCTGAAGTCAGGAGGGAGGAAAAAAGAGAAACCTAAAGAAAAGGATGAAGGGAGGAGGTGGAGCCACCACGCCAGACGACTTTGGTACCGATAAAAAAACCCAATTGGTTTCGTGAAGAAGGACTAAACACTATCGTCAAAGAAAAAAGACTGCCCTTTGGAGCTGGGCTAAATAGGGGGGGTGGAATAAAGAGTTGGAGGCTAGGCATAATCCTTCAATCTTGGAATTAGGGCGGTTATGTTTGTCCCGTGGGGGGGGTTGTGAATACGGACGGCATGTCCATGTGAAACAGCGTAGAAAACTGTGAAAAAAAAGAGTGCCTAGTGGTATCACAAACTGGAACGATCACAGTTGGAATGCATTATGATCGACATGGACGGCTACACATTGTAGCTGCATCCGAAAGAGAAAGGCTCGGGGGGACTGAGGCAGAGCCGAAGACAGTTAAAGCAACACATTTACAAAGCGGAGGGAAGAGCAGGTGAACCCTCCGGGTGCAATAGGAAGAGAAAAACAGAGGGGGGGTGGGGGGAAATGAAGGCGATAGGGTGTACTATATTTCATTTAAATAGGAACAAACGCGTTGGATTTTTTTAAGAGGGACGATCAGAAAGAACTGATACTAGCTTATGGCTTGTGGAAGAGAATCATCATGAAACATAGCTGTGGGAACAAAGCTGACTTCAAAACCCCTTTTTATTCAGGGGGGGGGATTATCAACGCAGATGTGTGCCTAGACATGGGAAAAAGTTCAAATCCCGGATGCAGGCATCACTAACACGAGAGGAAGCAAACACCCGACATTGCACCCTTAGACAAACGGTTGGGTGGTAGGGAGGGTTAGTCAGAAGGGAAAAAAAGAATTCATGATCCCAGAAAGATGCCTATTTGGAGCTTTGTAATTCTTTCTTGAAGGGGAATAAACTTATGGGCGCATCACACGAATTGGAGAACAAGCCAGGCTTCGTGGAAAGGGGGAATCAACATTTCCAAACCGAAGGGGGCACGAAAATTTCGGTCCAGGCACGGAGCCAAAGCCTGGGTTGTTATGGAAAACGGCGTGAGATCAACCTTCCAATCGACAGGGAGGAAAAAAAAAAGGGGTGCACTGAAGACTTCATCAGGACTAAAGAGAGGTTGATCCCTTAAAGAAAAATGGAAAAAATGACGGGCCGGAGAAAGTTGTTAAATGACTCTAAATAAACACCTGGGGCGGGTTTGTGGAAAGAGCAGGAGTGAAAAAAGGGCGGGCTTCATTAGACGGGAATTAGGCAAATCGAGGAGGGAAGGTCCTGTATCCCAGGTACATTATAACGCGGTAACAGCGGAGAAGAATGCGGTCTGCTGGGATCAAAAGCAATAAATGAGGAGGAAAAGTCAACAAGACGCTGGTGGCGTGGGGGAAGGGTGTGAATGAACAAGGAAGGAAGGGGAGTCCAAAGGGGGGGGGGGATCCCCATGTCCTACACTTCTTATGATTGAACTGGTGAAGAGCATCTCTATCACTTTAAGGGGCAATGAAAGAAGGGAAGGATCTTGGTGGCCAAGGGGGGTGGGGGGGGTAAAAGGCACTAGAAAATGCTTTATAACACAGAGGGGGAAGCGCAAATCCTAAAGATAAGTCCTTGTAAATGTTACAACTGGAAGGCAAACCACCGGGGGGGTGGACCAAGAAAGGTCAGAAGGAATAAGAAAAAAACCATGTGGGGAACGAATTCCAAAAAAATGAGGGGGAGGGAGGGGTCATAGTTATTCTGTTTTTTTTGGGCCTCACAGGAGACAGACGCCGAAGCATGTCGAAGTACCACAGCATTTCTATCAAGTAGGGAAAAAAAGGAGATCAACCCAAACAACGTATTATTATGAAAAATAAAGCAAAAAGAAAATGGATCGACATGAGGGTCAAGGAGGGCCCAGGATCAGGCTCTAACCTTCTCCTTGTCGGAGTAACTCCACCTAAGAATAGTTAACAAAAGGAGAGAAAACAAAGAAAGTCTTTTGTAAAGGAAAAGCATCAAATGAGGAAATGTCAGACAGTACCAGAGGGAAGTTCCATTGAAAGAAAGGGAGACTCCCGTTTGTACACGGGATGGGGATACAAGTAGGATTGGGGGGTCAGGGTACAATTAAAAGAGGCAGAGGGGGGACCGCCGGGGGAAAAGCCCAGGAGAAAAGGACTATGAAAGTCAGGGCTGCACCTTACCGTAAAAGAGGGCAGTGGAATACACAATATGTCGCTGTCCGACAGATTGGACAGGGAAATAAGTTAAAAAACGTAGTAGAAAAGGAGGGAAAACAACAAGAAATCAACCTCTCCCAAGCACAAAAGGGGAGATTCTTCTACCTCACTGGCGAATGTTATGGGAAGCTGCCCAGCAGAAAGGACATCACTAGCGCTGAACCCCAGGGAGGGGCAAGGAACTTTAGGAAACAACGAACGAAGGAGAGTCGTTCATTCCCCGGAACTTTGAAAAGGGCCTGCCGTTTTACAAACCGTTTGGGAAAAGGGAGGGATAGGCAGGCCCATCCAAACTTATAAACGCATGGAAGGGAAGGTGGAAAACTTGTCAAAAAGGAAGAAAGAGCAAGAGTGCGGAAGTACGACAATTGTGCAACATGGAAGGGGGCGGGTCCTTATAGGAATGGAAGGAATACAAACAGAAGGGTGATATGGCCATGGCCCGACAAGTGTCAAAACAGGGAAGGGGTTTGAAGAAGGGGAAAAAGATCAAAGGACGAAAATCCATGTGGGGGGGAGGTAACTTGCCCAATTCGGTGGGATGAAACGCCGAAGTGTAGAAAGCCGAGACAGATCAAGAAAGGACTAAATAGGGGAAGGGGGGGAGCATGACATCTTGAATGGGGAAGAAAAGTAACTTTTGCCTTACCAACGGGTCAACGGGGGGCAGGGTAGGTGTTTGCGGGTGAAAAAGCTTCTGGGAATCAAGTGACCGTACTACTTCTGGGGGGAAAAAAGTGCCTCTGATAGGGAACCCCAGCTGGGGGAAAGAACTGACTAATCCCAGGGGTTCCGAGACACTTGGAGTTTACAAGCGACGGAGAGGGGAAGTGGATCCCGAAAAAAGGAATACGCCTAGTATCCGGTCTCCCATGATCGATACTGCTCCCCACGGACAAGGAGGTTGGAGTGCTTAGGAAAAAAAAACACCATATGTAACTCCGAAAAGCCGAAGGACCTAAAATTTGGTAGCACCCAACCGTCGTTGGGGGTTGGGAGAATGGGGACGAAAAAGTGCTGGTGTTACCCTTATTTAGACGCCAGAGACGGGGGTTTTTTAAGTTTTCTCCGGAAGGCATCGGGAGGTACTCCAAGAAAGAAGCGGTTAGAGAGGAATGAATGAGAAAAGTGATGAACATTCGAAAAGAATCCGAGGGGGAATAAAGTAAATAGACCGGGAAAGGAAGAATATGAGATCCTTCTCTCTCCCCCTTCGTGAACAGTAACGCTGTTCCCATAGGGCAAGCAGGATCGACAAACTCACAAAGGAAAAAATCGGACAAACTTGAGTCCACATCAACAACTAAGACCGGCTCCAATGGATTTGGGTTAGGAAATAAGGGCTCTGTTAGTAAACACCAAATCTAGCGGGATTTTAGGAAACGACAGACTAACACCATTCAAGACTGGGAGAGAAAAGTTCTGTCTTGGGGGGCGGGGGGGAAAGGAAAAAAAATTTACTATGTACGTAGAGGTTGGTAACCGGGTCCGCCCTGGGGAATACATGGTAGTTGGCGGTGTCAGGATGATGTAAAAGAAGTTAGGGAGATATTACCATCGCCAGAGAGTTGGATAACATCCAGGTTCATTCTCGAACTCAGCTCGGATGATGAGTCATCAGGGGCTCAAATACAGTGGGACGGGGGGGGTGTCCAACCTCCATAGCGGTTTCCTCTCAACTGGGGACCGTTTTTGGAGGTGGGAAATTTTGGACCGGTGGGGTTTTCCCCCACCCCGCCTTCTGATGTCCCCCCGAGGGACTGGGTGGCCGAAAAGGGAAATCGTAGGGGGTCGGGGTGGAGAGGGAAGGGCGGCGGTAAAGCACCGGTGTCGAAAGCGAGGAGGCGGAAACGTGTTAAACGAAGAGAAAGGGGAGGGACAGTGTTTTGCGACGGGTAAAAGGATGGGCGGACCTGTGGGGGGGGGCCATCTCTGCGTTGTCCAACTGGAAATAGTTGGGCAAAGAGGGGGTAAGCTGACGGGTCGGCAGGGAATTCACGCTGGGGGGGTACCCTCCCATTTGCCGAGGCTCAGTGAGGTCGCGCGCGGGACGGATCACAAAAATATCATGGTGGGGGGTGGGAGAGAGGGATGGTGTGGCGTTCGTGGCTTTGCAAATGTGGTGGATACAGGTAAGGCAAGGAGGGAATTAGATCCCGGGAGTCGGAAAGGGGATTTATTTAAACGTCCCTCGTGGCTGTGTTGATTTGTCGGAAAAAAGGGAGCATACCTAAAAAGGAGCCGGGAAAGACCCTCCCTTTCTTTCAAAAGAACGAGAGTTTTGCATTGGTACAACTCTGGAAAACGGGATCGAGGGGGGTTAGCAAAATGTTAGTTAATTCTATCCGGATGAAGGATTAAGTGTCAATGGGGGCGGTAAAGTAACAGGGGGGGAACCGAGTCTCATCTGTGCAACGTTTGGGGGGTTTTCCGCTATCGCAGCAGGGGAGCTCTAGTACAGGGTTAGGGACCCGCGTTATCTTGGGGGGGGGGGGGTGTCGGGGGGAGGGGGACGCCTCACTAAAGGGGGGAAAAAAAGACCAGTGGCAATCCCCTCCAAGGTTTTGAATGGTCACAAATGCAGGTATTTGGGAATAGTCAACAACACAACGGAAGGAATTGGTGAATAGATAGATGAAAGGCAAAAGGAAATTGCAGGGAAAAAACATGACGTGGCGGGAGGGCTGTTTCCATGTGAAAAAAAAAGTGCTTCGACGCGACACCCAAAAAATACCAAGGAAAACGCGGGGAGCAGGATGGGGGAAGAAGCGAACTATAGCTGAAAAGAGAACGGCAACACATTTCACAAGGAAGAGCCGGCACACTTCCTTATCACCAAAAAAAAAGGGAGCATATCAGCGGAAGGATGAAAAAAAATTCAATACATGCGAAATGATCCACCACGGGTACTGGACGTCCCAGGAGGAACCGAGCGAGTTTTCAATCCGGATGTCAAAATGGCGCCGCTGAGTACGCTCCTGGACGAGAATCAAAAAAGAAGAGGACGAATAAATTCCATGGGCGAAAAGGGGGGGAAACCAATTCCGCATACGACTTTATCAACAGCAATGTAAGCTAAAACGACCCATAAAGGGGCGAAAAAATCTATCCTGGTGGGAAATATGCTCTCAAAGATACAAAGCTGGTCTCCTCTTGAATATGAAGGGTCACCAACGATTGGAAGACGTAAAGTACATAAATTAATAAAAAAGAAGAGGCAAAAAAAGAGAGGTAATGGTATAACACAAGGATAGAACCCACCGATCTTTCAAAAATACATTCAAGGCCCAAAATGGTTCCCTCGCATCGGTTGGAGTTTGTTGGAAACGTTTACCAATAAAGCGGGAGTGAGACAACGAATACGTCGCAGGACCTCCGTGGGAAAAGCAACAATCCAAGGAATCTCCCTGTGGGTTTGATGACCAACAGAAAAGGGCGTGGAATCTCCCTAATGAGGAAAAAAAAAAGCTTGCGCCAAAGACCAAGACCAAGAGAGGGAGCAAAAAGAGGCTTTGGAACAAAAGGGGTAGTATGGTAAAAAAGGGCTGCATCTCTACGCGGCAGACGGAAAGTAGGTGATCCAACGCCACTTTGAAGGAGTCATGAAGGATTACGAGGCCCTCAATGCCACCGCCTACCAAGTGGAAGGGAGTTCCGTTACGTCACCCCACACTCCGGGTTCCATCGTCCAACGGATTTGATGATCAATCGCCCAGGCATAACACAGCAGCAAGGGGATATCCCCCAAGAGTTCTTGCAAAAGGGGAGGAAAAAACGAGAAGGTTGGGTGTAATACAGAGGGGATAGTCTATAATCCTTAAAATCACTTGGATCCGGATCGGTGGAAATGGGAGAATGCAGTGTCCAGTGGGAGTCTTGGGGGCTAGAAACAGGGGAAAAGGGTGAACACTTTATCTTTAAGAGGAAGGGAAGCCGATGTATCTTCCTATTGCGTTCTCAAATGTGGAATACCAGGTAGGGTCAAACTGCAGTATGATAGGCAGTCGAAAGGGTTATTCGGAATAACTCGATAGAGCACAACAGAGGGTCAGCCCGATGACTTTTATGAAGCACCATTGAAAAAAAGGCGCTGTGCGCTCATCAGGGGGACCCGCTGGTGCCTGGTATTGATGCAGCCCCAACCGCGGGGTTGGTTGTACAAAGTGGGAGGCTTGGACGGAGGGGGTTACTAGATTCGGGGGGGAGGGAATCAATCAGCACCCTCGTTGGGGTGGGAAGGAATCTCTGATCATCAGACAGACAAGGTACTATCGTATGGATTTTGTCGCCGGGAGGATAATGCATTAGGATACAGGCAGTGCTTAAAAGAAAAGAATGAAAAAAAAAAAGGGGGGATTCGCCTTTTTTACAAAAGGGGGGAAGAGAATCTGCACTTGTTCCCAAAAAAACGAAACAAGCGGATTACAAAGCATGACCGGAAAACACATCACGACTGAGAACCAGGGGAAAGTTTGTAAGGAAAGTATGGGGATATCTCCAAATCAAGTGGAAATGCATGATCAGCAAGACGGAAATTAACGTCGGGGAGGTTAAGGGGAGGAGAAAAAAAGAGGCCGCATCAACCTAATGGGCCTACCTGAAACACGCGAAAAATGGCTGTAGTAAGTACTTGTTGGCGCTCACTTTCCAAAAAGGGGTAACTGGGGTGAGGGATCACTGCAAGACCGCCTGGGGGGTGGGAAGGAAGGGGAATCAGGACCCGGAATCCGACAAGGGAGGTTCCACTTGGGGCGTCATCCGAAAGGAGAACTGGTTGATCCATATAAAAAAACTTAAATGGACTATTAATGATGGAAAACGAGGGCAGAAAGACAATAAGGTGTCAAAGGAAAAGTTTTGGTCAAACTGCTTCAATGGCCAACAGTGGCAATTATGAATGAACGAATGAGTCACACCGAGTTCAGGGTCTTATCCAAAAGGTACATTATAAAATCGGGGGGGTTTTCAAGCTGGAAGAAGGAGTCGGGGAAACTGGGGGGCAGCAGGCCCTAAAATTCCAAGGAGAAAGAAGACTCAAAGACGCTGTTAGGTTAGAGGGAATATGTAGGCACCTGAAAGGAGGAGGGAAAAACTACGGTAAATTCACCTGCTTGGCGAAAAAAAGGGGAAATTGATTGATAAGGAGAAAGCAAGCGCTCAACGGTAGGGACAGCCATGACCATTTGGCATAGCTGTCCTCTTGGTATTTGGGTGGGGCCCTTGCTTTACACTGAGAACCTGGCGTGAGACCGTAGTGGGATGGAAGAAAAAAAACACTCCCGCCTACGTTCCCTTGTAGTCCGCAGTGGCAATTTTGGAGTCGAAAAAAATTGTGTAGCAAGAACTGTAATTTGAAAAGATACCAGACTCCATTTATTCCCAGGCCAACCCCTCCTGTGCGTATGTGGGGGGGAAGAGGGAAGGGGGGAAAATCGGGACCAGAGGAGAAAAAGGGAAAGGCGAAGGAACGAAGAAACAGAATGGCATGTCAGATCTTACTTTTGCCT
>Ga0179591_1296648_pt1 | contig 11636 bp, 9 predicted proteins | sample CZOMad2_1_08_16f_FD_182891 | JGI IMG/M metagenome (GOLD analysis project Ga0179591, IMG submission 182891) | Vadose zone soil fungal communities from Angelo Coast Range Reserve, California, USA - CZOMad2_1_08_16fungal (PacBio error correction) | ecosystem: Environmental > Terrestrial > Soil >...
CTCCCTTTATGACAGCTTCGGGGGGATTCACTTTTTTACATGTGAACGAGCCATGGGGGGAAAAAAGGGCGGTTTCCTGCATCCGTTTGGGAGAAAAGGAAGGAACTTGTACCTCTTTTACCTAGGGGGGGGGAAAAGCGTATCGCAGGAAAGGGAGGAGTGTTTTTTTGACTTCATACCTCGACAGTCGGGGAGGAGAAAAAGAAAGGGTTCTTTCGCCGCTTAGGGGGGAGAAAAGGGTTTTACTTTCTCGACCCGAAGGAGAGAAGAAACGCAATCACATTTCCTCGCGGGGAGGCAAAAAAGAGGGGGTTGTTTAATTACTTCTTGAAAAAAGGGGAATGTTCTTTCTTGACCTGAAAGGGAAGAAGGAGTCTTGTTGCCGGCATTACTAGTCTTACCGGCAAAAAGAAATAAAAAAGAAGGGGGGAGGGCGTTTTGTCCTTGGTAGAGGGGGAAGGGAGGAAATGCGGTTGTCTAATCCGAGGGGAGGAGATTGACTTTCTTAAAGTCGGAGGGAGGCAGAAGAAAAGGGCCTGCTCGATCTGCCTCTCGCAGATGAAAGAAAGAGGGAATTCTTACTTAGTGTAATTCAGCAGCTTAGCGTGTGGTAAGAAAAGTGGGGGAAGGGGAAGAGCTTGTTAAGCTTTATGTTGAAGAATGAGTGAAAAGGAAAAGTCCGCTGCTTGTGAAGGGAAAGGACCTGCGCCATTTAGAACGGGGGGGACCGAGAGAGAAGCGTACCCTCATGGGACATTTCAAATGGAGTACGAGGAGGAGAAGGAAAAAGACACGGCTCTTAACGTGGCCTACGCACAACGAGAGGTGATAGAAAATATGGGGAGCCTCGAGGAGAAAAAAGAATAATTTAAAGCATCCTAGAGTTGAGGAAGGGGCCGTCCTCATTCCGCCGCGAGAGGAAGGAGGAAAAAAGAGGCCCCTCTTCCTCTATACTCTACATGCCGCCATAAGAAGTCATGGAAGAAAAGGTAGCACTCCCACGGAAGGGGGAAAAAAAAGGGTCTTCTCGACGGCCAGGTACCAGAAAAGGGACAGGTTCCTCCGTAGGGATATGACGGGGAAAAATAGAAAGAGGCCGTGGCCGACTATCGGAATAGCAAAAAAAAGGAGAACCCCGAAAAAAAAAAGACTGCACTCGCTTTCTAGACGTCGCAGGGGAAGATTGCATCGACTTCTTGCTAACAGGCCAAAAGGGGGACACGAGAAAAGGTGGCGCTCTTTGGTATACTGGGCAACAAAGGGAAAAAGAAAGGACGACCCATCCTTCTAGCCCACGCCACGTAAAGAAGGAACGGGATGCCATTGACTACCATCTCTGGGGTACGGAGCGAAAAGGAAAAAGAAAGAAGGCGGGATCTGCGTCTTGGGAGAGGAAAGGAGGAAAAGAGAAGCTCTTCTTTGGTGGGGAAAAAGCAGGTCAGCGTCTGAGAAAAAAAAGCAGGGAAAGGAAGGAGAAAAAGGAGGCTTTATTGACTATCAAGCGATACTAGGGGAAAAAGGGAAAACTTCTCCCGATGTTGTCCGGGGGTGCACGTCTAGCGGCACACAGAGTCTGGGAAAGGGAAAGGAGTGGTCTGCGGTGTAGACCTGAGGCGAAGGGATGGGGGAAAAGACCCGCTGCACTAGCCGTCGCGCCGTCTAAGTAGGGCGAAGTCCCTTATAGAAGGCTAAGTTCGAAGGCCACCGAGAGAAAGAGGGGCCGTCCTCTTCGGCAAAGAAACTGGGCGGCCACATGGGTCCAGTAGAGAGAGCCTCGGAAAAAAGGGAAATGAGCCGTCCTTCTCCTCCTCAGAAAGTTGGAATGCGAGAAAGGGGAGGGGGGGAAGATCGTCTGGCACGTATTGGGAATGTCCATTTACTTGTACAGAAATGAAAGAGAGGCGCGAACATTTCTCCCGGGGGAGAAGGGGTCAATACGGAGATGCGTCCGCAAAAGAAAGGGGGAAAAAGGAGCCCCCAACATTTATCATTTTTAGCGAAGAAAGGGAAAAGGGGCTTTTTCGCAAGTGATAAAAAGAAGGGTGGGAGGAGACCTCTTGTACGGCCGGGGGAGGGTCAGAAGGAAAAAAGGGGCGTGCATACACGTTCCTTCTTCAAGGACCGAGGAGAAAAGAAAAGGAGGGTAAACTCATCCGTCTCCGGTCCGGGGGGGAAAAAAGAAACCGTTTTCTCAAAGATTCAAAGACAGGGACCGAAAAAAAGGGGGGCGCATCATCATCTGCGCTTCCCACTTTTTCATCAGGGTAAAGGGAAAAAGGGGGGGGAGTAAAAGTATATATATCCGCCCTTTCGGGGGAGAGAATCTGGAAAATGATTCTCAACGACAGGTTTCTTAGAGGAACTTTCCACTCTCTACCTCGTAGAAGGTGAAAAAAAAAAAAAGAGGGGAGGCCGTATCCGGTATTGAGGGGGGAGGAGGAACGCGGCTTTTCTATTAGGGGAAGGGACTTCAAGGGGATCTATAGGGCGGACCTCACTCACGGACGTAACGAGGGGGGGGGAAGGGGGAGATCCTCATATTTATCCGCTGAGAAACCATAGTAGCTAACTGTCCTGGGGGGAAGAAAAAAAAAAAAAAAAAAGGGCGCAGCTGGCCTGCCGGCTCTTCCTTCTTCGACCTACATCTCAAAAAAGGGGGAAGCTCCTATCATTATGAGTACAAAGGGGAGCGCCTTTCGGCCAAGCGACCACGTGCCCACGATCTCACCCTCAGCTGATCGTGGAAAAGAAGGGATGTCTAAGTACTTCTTCATCTCTCAGGGGAAAGGCCTAGTCGCGATGGGAAGTACAGAAGGGAAAGGGAGGCTATCGTACTCTCCCTACTCAGTACTGCAGTCAGAAGAAGAGGGGGGAGTGAATACCCCTTCACATCTATCAAGGGAAGAGAAGTGCGACTTGAAGAGACGTGCAGCGGGATTACGGAAGAAAAGGGAAAAAAAAAAAAAATCTATTTCTACCCCCAAGAAAATGGGAGTCTAATGAAAAATGGCCTGACATGGAAAAGGGCACTCTCTCCAAGAAACAGAAGGGAAGGCCACTCTTCTCCTTCTAGGAGGAGAAAAATCCTTACAATATAGAAATTTGAGGAAGTCAATACTCTTACCTGCTGAAAAAGGGAAAGGAAAGGGAAATCTTATCTTTACTAGGAGGAACGACTCCTATCCCTCCGGCACTTGCGGCTTTCCCGTTTGAGAAAAAGGGGTCTTCCAATGGAATACCTGACAGAAAGGCCTATAGAAGGGGAGGGGGGGAGGTTGTTCTCTAACTTCTTTTTTCCCAGAGGTCAAACGTGGTCCCCTTCTCCCCGACTAACACATAGGGGAAAAAGAAAAAGAAGAAATTGAATGGCCGTCAACCTGCCTCGGACGAAGGAGAGGAAAAAAAGGAGGGGTGGGGCTTTGTTCTCTTTGGTTCGAAGGGGGAGTTACATTCCATTAGGTCGAATATCCCCAACTAGTCGAACAGGAAAAAAGGGGGAAAAGGGAAGGTATTTTCCCCCCCCCCCCCCGGAAAAACTGATTGTCACATCTTACCCATAGGTGCGGATGGGAAAGGGAAAAGGAAGAACAGGACGCTCTCTGTCTTCCCCTTTAGAGTAAAGGGAGGGGAGGGCAATCGTCCTTACTCCCTTTCACGCAAGGGGAAAGAAAGGGGCCTTATAACTTCCATTCGGAACCCGGACGCCCAAGGAAAAGGGAAAGGAGTCGCTCCCCTGATCGCTATCTTTTTGCTGTGAGGGGAAGGAAAAAAGGAGGGAGGCACTTCTCCCATATCCAGCCGTCAGGCGAAAAAACTTCTTTCAATAAGCCGGGCAGGAGAAGTTGGAAAGAAGAGCTGTCCTGGTGATCTGCTCTAATCCGCGTCACAAAAAGGCTATCCGTTGCGCTAATAAGAACGCGTCTATTTCTCTGACCGAAAGGGCATCGGAAAAAGGGGGGATGATAAACCTTTCAATCGTCGAAAAACCTAAGGAAAAGCGAACGACTAGTTCTGAGGAGCGAGGGAAGGAAGGTCGAATGGCGAACCTGCGCAGAGAAGAGGGAAAAAAAAAAGGCATGTGAGAGTCGGCTGCTAAAGGCCGCGGCAATTTCCCTGTTCGAACAGCGGACCAGGAACAAAGACGAAAGGGCCCGCGTCGCATGCAGGTGGGGGGAAGGGGGGAAGGCGTCAAAAAGAGGCGGCCGCCCGTAATTCAGGAACCCAAGGGAAGCGCACATCAAGACGGGAAAAAAAAGGAGAGCTGAGCTAAACCTCTAGGGGAGGGGGGAGTCCTCTCGAGTAAAAGCATGGAAAAATACACCCCCTTCTGCCGCCCATGGTGGGGGGAAAAAGAAAAAAGTACGCGGGGCCGCCGAGGGACCTCCATAATTTAATGGCGAAAGGAAAAGGTAGCGAGACTTGCTATCCGCTCAGCGGCAGGCGGAAACGAGGTCACCGCGTTCACACTGAAAACGCTGAGAAAAAAAACGTCCCCGCAAGCTCAGGAGGGTCTGAAAAAAGGAAGGAAAAAAAAATGCAATCAGTGTCCGAAGTCAGAAGCTTTGACTGGGCGTAAGAGAAAAATTAAACCTACCAAGTGCGGCTGTCGGAAAGGGGAAAAGACCCTCCTGTCTTCACTAAAAGACTATTACAAAAAGAAGTTGGAAGAGGATTTCTGGCGCCCTCGTCCGCTCGATTATTATCTCCTCTCGGCAAAGGGGGGGGAAGCGCTCTCCCTTTAGGGGGGAAAAAAAGAGAGGCTTCACTGGCATGAAAGGGGGGGGAAAAAGTGAGACCCTCCTCGAGGAGGGTCAGGAAAAGGGAGAATTCTCGTGAAGGAAAGGGGGGAGGGTTACCTCTTTCCCTTCGGAAAAGGACAGTCTCTCTCAGAGTTCCGATTGAGGAAGGGGGCCCTGCTCCATGCCCTTGAGGGGAGGAGGGAGGGGGGAACCTTTTCTTCTAATTGGCCCTATCCTTCTCCCGCGACTTAAAAGGGGAGGTCAGCTCAGCTCACGATCGTGTTGGGGGAGGAGGGAGGGCTCCTTTCCTACCTTTATTTTGGGGCGGTCCTCCTCTCTGGAGTGTGGGAAGGGAGAGGGGACTTATTCTTACCTTCCATCCTGAATAGGAAAGGGGGGAAGGTCTTTCTTTTTGAAGGGAAAGGTCATGCCTCTTCTTTGGCTAAGGTATCAAAGAAAGAGAGATTGCGTTCTTGCTATCTCTCGGAGAGGAAGGTGAGGGAAAGGACAGTTCCTTCTCTATCTCAGAAAAAGAGTAGTCTTTAGTTCTCAGGGTCTGGGGGGGGGGTAGAAGGGGAGAAGGAGAAGCTTACGGGGCTTTTTACGGAAGATGACGTAAGGAAAAACTACTCGCTTTTCATCGGGGGAGAACACGTCTATCCCTTCTGCTTGGAAGAGGATTCAGAGGAAAAAAGGAGAAATGGATGATCTTTCACTTCTGCAAAGAGGGAGGAAAAAAAAGGGAGGAAAGGGGTCAATTTATTCCTTCTGCGTGGCTCGGGGAAGGGAACTGCGCTAACGTGCCTACAAAAAGGAGGCTCCGGTTAGAGGGGGAAAAAAAAAGGGCGGTCCTCCATTTCCTTTCTCAGGACGCAAGAGGAGAGGAAAAAAGAGGACGCTCTTCCCTCTTCCCTAGGGGAAGGGGAAGTCCAGATATCCCTTCCGGGGGAGAGAAAGGGGGTGTCCAAAATCATTTCTTCCCGGAAAGGGATCTACTTCAAGTGGAAAAGAATCTATCACCTTTCCCTGGGAACCACCACCCCCACAAAGAACCCCGTGGGTAAGGGTTTATCTTCTGGGAAACGTTCCGATGTCCGGTAGAGCGATCTCAAAAGGAGGAAAGGAGGACTCCTGCACCGCGGAGGGGGACTATTGCTTTGTGTAAAGGCCCTGAGAAAGGAAACGGGAGGAGAACAGGCATCAAGAGGGGGGCAGTCTGTTTGCTATCTGGTAGACGGGGAATCCTCTTCGTCGAAAACAGAGAAAGAACAAAAAAAAGGAATGTCGCCTCTCGAGAGAAGGAAAGGGAGGGGAACATTGACTACCATTGTTGAAGTTGGGGGGGAAGACTAGGCCCTTGAATGCGGTCTCTTCAGCGGGGGTTGGGAACTTACTAAGAAAAAGGAAAGGGAAGCCTGCGGATCTTCTCCTGCATCGTTAAGAGAGGGACGGGAAGGGAAAAAGGGAGAAGAGGGGTCGATCTGCCTCCGTCGTCTTAAGAAGGGGTCGCATCCCCGCGCAAGCGTAGAAAGGGGGGAGGGGGTCGCGAGTTCGTCTAATCTCCTCAGCAGGAAGCGATGGGGGGGAAGGGAGGGGCTGGTTGTGTATACCTCGAGTCGCCGCTTGACCTTGAAGGGCACGAGCCTCGCTCCTGACGTGGGACCACTTCTAAAGTGAGGGTCAGAAAGTCACGAACAGCCGTCCGCACCTATATCGCGGGGAAGGAAGAGGGGGAGGAGCGATGAGCATGACTCCGTTATGAAAGAGATCCTTTCCTGCTTATCGTTCTGGGAAACTTCAGGGCCGTCCTTCAGAAAGAAGAAAAAAGTAAAGCTTGATGTGTGATCTCGTCTTGCCGAGGGTAAGAAGGGGGGGGGAAAACCTCCCTGCCGAGCTCGGTGTCAAGAAAAAAAAAGGGACGAACTTGGCGATTTATTGAAAAAGGAAGAGAGGGAGAGGAAACGCCGGGATGCCCCAAATGATCATTTTATCTCACAAGGGGGAGAAACAAAAGGGCCTCTGCTCCTCCCGCAACGAGGGTCATCGGAGAGAATCCCTATCTACTCTATGGTCCTGGAAGGGGAGGAAAGTGGAAAGAGGGAAAAAAAAAGGCGGGTAAAACGATCCTTCTCCGGACGGGACATCAGGGAAAAGAAAAAAGGAACGCGATTCGTTCCTCTACCACTTCCGGGAAGAGATAGGGGTGCGCATCATCACTTTCAGGTTTAACAAACAAAACCCACCCAAGGGGAGAGGAGAGAGAGAGATCGCCTGGACACTATTAACAGTTGGAAGACGAAAAGGAAGGAAGGTGAAAAAACGGGCGGATGCCGGCCGTGTTAGCTGCCGAAAAGAGAGGGATGCTTGCGCTATTCTGACCTGAGGAGTTTAATAAAGAAAAAAAGGGAACGGGAGCAGGCACGTGTTATTTCACGCCATAGCGTGATAGGGAAAAGAAAAGAAACGAGTTCTCCTCGATGACCCTCGTGGAGGGAAGAGCTTGCTGACCCCATTTGAGTGTAAAAAGAGCATTTGGGAGAGTGCCGCAGGCCGAGCGGAAGGAGAGAAAAGAAGGGGGAAAGGTTCGACAAGAAGAGAAGAGAAGAGTAGTACACCTATCTCGTCGTAGACGGAAAAGGAAAATCGTGCCCGACTTCTCACCATCAAGATGAGAGTGGAGCAAGGGGAAGGCAAGGACTTCTTCATCCTCGACGGGTTCAAAAGAGGAGCGGAGATGGAACGGGAGGGTGCCGCGGAAAGGGACCTTCAGGCGAAGAAAGAAAAAAAAGAGCATCCGCTCATCTCGGGGGAGCCGGAAGAAAACCCCTATCACATCTAATCACTTGCGAAGAGCGGCGCGCGGATCGTTAGCGGGCTAACGCCCCTGAGAAGGGAAAGAAAAAAAGCAGACACTCCTCTTATCTAACTACTACGAAAGAGAGGGAAGGAGAAAAAAGGGGAACGCGACACTACCTATGTCCACGTAAAAAAGGAGGGGCGCCTCGTGAGAGAACTGTGGAAGAAAGAATCGGGAAGAAGGAAAAGGAGGCTTCGCACTTCCAAGACGCTGAACCTGCTGAAAAGGAAAAACCCTGCCTAGCTGGGGGAGACCGCTCCCACTACTCAAAAGATCCAAGAAAGGGGATATAGAGGGAGAAGAAAAAAGTCGATGTCGTCCCATGCATCCCTGCCCGTACAAGGGAGACTAGACGCGAAGGGGAGAAAGGCGTGTTGCTCGACTTCTGGTTCTCCCAAAGGGGGCCCCGTCTCCCCTACGAAGCTCGTTGCCAAAGAGGGAAAAAAGGGAGGGAAGATTCGAGCAATTCTTGCCGGCAACCAGAAGAGGAAAAAGAAAGAGGAACAGCTTCGAGTTGCTTTTTTCTCTGGGGAGCCACGGCATCGTGCAAGTAAATTGAGAAAAAAAAGCAAAATCAAAAATAAAAGAGGGAGAGGGAGGGTATTGTTCCTTGCCGGTCGAGCAGAGGGTCAAAAAAGAAGGGGGGCGATTTTCTATAACTAAAAGAGAACGGACTTCTCTCTTTCTCCAATTCTATGGGAGTCGAGGAAAAAGAGAAGGCTCCCTGTCCGAGGAGACTTATAACGGCCCTTATAAAGAAGGACGCCCCAGTAGAAAATTAGGAAAAAAGCGATCTTTTGCTGTAGGCAAGGTGAAGGGACGCAACTGTGCTCCCAGCCAGGGGTGGGGAAGAGGGAATAAAGGGTGGAAAGTCGGGAAAGTCCTATGTGCTCTAATTGAAAGAGAAGAAGGGAAGGGGGGGGCTGCTCGCATCCGCTGCACAAAAGGGAATCCGCAGGCATCAACACCCAGTAAGAGTACGAGGGAAGGGGAAAAAAAAGGCATCGGCCCTTTCCAAAAAAGGAAAAAACGGGCCTCGTACCCCAACACTAAAGGGAGAAAAGTTCTTGAGATCTGAAGAGAGCATGACCTTAACGGTAGAGGGAAAAGGAAAGAGGGGGAGCGCAGAACGTCAAGAAAAAAGCGGTTCTTCGCCAAACCAGCTGCCGCGGTCAATGCACAGTGGAAGAGGAAAAGACCAACTCCTCACGAGATGTCATGTTTTCCTAGAAGCAGCCAAAGAGGGGAAAAAAGATACCAGGCGCTCGGCGGCAGAAAAAAGGAACATCCCGTTCGTCCATGCGCAGAAAAGCGTGGTCTCTTAGCGAATGGAGAAGGGTTTGGAAAGGCGCCGGCTTCAATGGTATCGACGCCAAAAAAAAAAAAACCCAGGGGGAACCTCCGTATTTGTGAAGGAAGAAATGCCCTCTCAAAAGGAGGAGGAAAGGGGGAAACGTCTCCTGTCTCTATACGGGAAGGACGTGCTCGATTTCACGCTGGGAAAGGAGAACGCAGCAGGCTGCAAAAAAAGATCACTCTCAGTAGGTGAGAAAAAACAGTGCAGCATTTCCGCCGCGAGGGGGGAAAGAAAGGAAAAAAGAAAAAAAGGTGCTTCGTCGTCTGTGAACAGGCCTCTCACTTCCGCTTAGCCATAATGCAGAATAGAGAAGAAGAGAAGAGAAAAACACACACAACTTATTCCTTATAAGAGAGATAGAGGATTAGAAAAGGTCTCGCCTTCTTATTATCTCCTCTGGGGAAGGGGGGCATCTCTCGTCCCTTTATTCAGCCTGAGACCCCGCTGGAGAAAAGGGAGGGTCACGATCCATTTTTCAACCCCTCCTGCGCTTGCGGGGAAGGGGAAGGCTTCTTCTTTACTTCCTTGGGGGGGGAGGAGGAGGCCCTTAGGGCTTCAAAGAGGAGAGGAGAGGAGGACCGGAGCCGGGACCCTTGAAGTAGAAGGGAAAAGGGGGGAGGCCCTTCTCCATTCGAAGAGTCGTTCACCTTTGCTCAAAGAAGGGGGACTCGAGAAGGGAAGGAGCCCGCCGGCGAACTCCAAAAGAAGAAGGGGGAAAGCGCTGTCTATCAGCGACACGAAGAATTTATGTTCTCGGGATACCAGGGTGTAGGGAAAGTCCGGCGGCCGCAGAGGAGAGGGGGAGAAAAGAAGGCTTCTTGGCGGGGAAAAAAAAAGGGAGGGCCTTGCGCAGTGCGGTCTGTTGGGGAGGGGAAAAAAGGCCGCTGCTTTGGCGTAAGGGAGGAGATTCCATAGCAGGACGTTCGAGAGCAGGCGCAGTTCGCCCTAGAAAAGGGGGAAAAAAGAAGAAATCGCGCAGCTTGACGACAAAAGGGCGTGTTGGTTTCGATGACCGGAGGACAGAAGAGGGGAAGAGGCCGGTAGATTTAGGGACAGGACGGAAAAGAGGGACAGGAGAGGGTGATTCTTCGATTCGCGAAAGGCCGCTGCTTTTGCCGGGTAGAGAGAGAACCAGACAGAGGGGAGTGCAATTCTCGCACATCTTCTTTACCGACGGGTCGGAAAGGAAAGGGGAAGGCGGCGTGGCTCTGGGCGCCGTTGAGGAAAAGGAACGTGCACCTACAGCCAAAAGATCGCGCTCCGTAGAGGGGAAAAGAATAATAGAGAGAAGAAATCCCGGCCGTTCCGGCCGAAGAGAGGAGGGGGGAGAAGGGACAGGGAGTCCATTACTCGCGGTCCAAAGAAGAAAAATTTGCCTCCATATAGCCTCCAGGAAGCGCCCCAGGGGGAAAAAAAGGGGGAGGTTTTGTTGGGGGGGGAGGGGGAGAAAGATGTGCCATCGGCTCGCGGCCATGACCAAAGGAACTTGCCCGGGTCTCAAGTTGGAAAGGGGAAACTCAGGAGGGAAAAAAGAAAAAGGGAGAACAACCGAGAACCCCGCCCCCCTCGACGGGATAAGGGGAAAAAGAAAGAATTTTCCGTCCCGGCCTTTCTCGAAGGGGGAGTGGACACTAGCATTCTTTTGCGATGGTGAGGGGGGGGGGGGAAAAACTGGAAGGAGGGAAAGAGAGCACACACGCCCACGTCCACTTACATGATGTCTCAGAGAGGGGAAAGGGGGAAGGCCTACCTCGTTTTGGGGACGTGCAGATCGAAAAAGGGGAAGGCGGTCTCGTCTTCTTGGAAAGGAACCGTCTACGAAAATGGTGACGCCGGTGCGTATCTTCGAATTCAAGAGGGGAAAAAAGGGAAGGCCATCTGTTCGATTCTGCTCCGGGGAAGAGGATACTCGAGGCTCAGCTAACGCGCCCGGATGTGGGGTAAAGGAAAAGGCACGTCGAATCGCCCTCAGCAGGCCGCGCTGGGGAGGAAAGAAGAAGAAGGAAAGCTGGGGTTGGAAGAGAGGAGCCGAGGGGAAAAAAAAGGAAAACCTCTGCCGAGCCTCTGCTCCTTAAGTAGCACTTAGAGGGAGGAAAAATTCCACTTGTATATATGTGGCTCAAAAAGGGCAAGCCGACAGAAGAAGGAGGAAGTCGCTCGTCCGGGCGCGTCGATGAGGAAAAGAGGCCCATTCTTTCCAACTCCTAAAGGAGCCCGGCCTGCGGGAGGGAAAAAAAAAATACCTTCCTTCGCAATCCTAGGAGGGAGAAAGAAATTGTATTTCTTTGGGAAAGAGGGAGACCTTTTTCCATGGGACTGAGAGAAGAGGGTAATCCTCCTTAATAGGCTCTTACATGTCGCACAGTGGAGATGGAGGGAGAAAAAAGAGCTCCTGCTTTCCCTTACTCTCCGGGGGGGGAGCACTCATGGTTTCTCCATCCTACTCGCGGTTTATAAAATGCGCCTCAGGAAAAGGGGGGAAAGGGAGTGATGTCGTCTCGCCCTATCGACCGAAGGCGTGCATAACAGAAAGAAAAGAAGATCGCAATCCTTCCTCTAATTCCCGGCGGGGGAAGGAAAAAAGACCTCCTGGTCACAGGGAAATCGAGTCCGGCAGAGGAAAGAAAAGACTAATTTATACCCTCGTAGGTGACGCATCAAGAAGAAAAGGGAGAGGGGAACG
>Ga0179591_1176128_pt1 | contig 11635 bp, 10 predicted proteins | sample CZOMad2_1_08_16f_FD_182891 | JGI IMG/M metagenome (GOLD analysis project Ga0179591, IMG submission 182891) | Vadose zone soil fungal communities from Angelo Coast Range Reserve, California, USA - CZOMad2_1_08_16fungal (PacBio error correction) | ecosystem: Environmental > Terrestrial > Soil >...
CTGTAGGCTCCAACGGGAAGATCAGCGCCTGTCCTCTTCCCCCCAGGCCCATAGCGCGAATGACACGATAAGTGTATAGTCAAAGACGAGTCGCCCGTGAAGAAAAGAAGGCGTCAACAAAGAGGAAATTCACGTCGCGTGGCTTATCTTCGAACTTTCAAACTAAAAATGAAACTCAACGGACGGCAGGAGGAACGCGAAAGGAAGACAAAAAATACGCGGAAAAGGGGATCGCCTCGACTAAAATGGGAACTGAACAGCATGACCCCGTTCTAGCGAGAAGCATTCAAAACGAGAGACGAAGTTCAGTGAACGAAGATGTGGGCGTAAAAGTGAAACTGCCACTACTGAAGGGCGCTTGATCGGATGTCGGGCCCGAAGTCTCTCGATCAATGGTCAAAGGGTGGCACGGAGGACGAGGTCGACTACGAGTGACGGAGGGGGCCTCGTCGCCGAGAAGTTAAAAACCGAATAGGAAAGTTCTCACCCATTACTGTGCCGGAGCTCACAGGAAACACGGGCGGAATCGCAAGTAGCAATCGGCGAATGGAGAACTGCGGGAAAAAGGAGCGTAGGGAACTAAGAAAGGGTGACTCCCTGTTGAAACTCGCTTCTTTCAGAATAAAAAAAACAAAAGAAAGGGGGGGTAAAGAGGAGATGAAACACGCAAAAAAGGAAATGAGAAAAATGCGGAAGAAAACATTCAAAAACTGTCACCGCCTACGGCCTCGGCTCATACATCGCAATTTCAGCAGACGATCGAGAAAGGAGTGTGAAAAATGGCGCCGAATGCACGGAAAGGGAAACTACTAGACGTGGTTTAAGGGAAAGGTCAGCGACTAGCACACAATGTCGTCAACCTCATCCTCGGAACTGGACCCTGAATCCTAGTATGAAAGAGAAAAACAGGGCGAACCGGCGCCGCGCAGAGTCGGGGGGGTCACGGGTGAAACACTCGAAAACGGCGTGTCTCGTGGAGAGCAGATCGAACAGGGGGATGGAGACGGACAAGGAGAGGAGGAAGGATAGCGGCGCTCTTGGGATGGGTGCTGCGATCGCCGAAAAAACGTAGGGCCCGTTCTAGTACTGAAGGGAAACACGGTTCAGCAAGCACGAACGAGGTAAGGAAACGGACGAAGCAAGTGAGGGCGGACGGGTTGAGAAAGATGAGGACATGAAAATCAGTGCCTTGAGTAGGAAAGAGCTGAAAACGGAGCCGGACGCTATCTGATGATGATGGATACAACTATCTCCATCGCCCGGTAAAACACGGAGCACGGAAAACACGAGGCACAAGCGCAAGTACAGGAACACGGCCGATCGGCGCATCTAAATAACGGGGACTTACTCCCCGGTCCGAGGGAAACGGCTCGAGGAAAAAGCAGTCGGACAAAAGTCAAGTACCGCTTCACTGCGGGTCACTCAACAATACACAGCCAATCATCTGCGCGGCGTGACATCTAAATGAAACCAAATCAAAGTCAACAACGGGAAACTAAGAAAGGGGAGTAATTCGCGACACACCCGGATTGAACTTACAGGCCGGCAACTTGCATAAAAAAACCAAAGAAAAACTCCGGCCGGCTTGGCTGCCGACAAAGAGGCATAGGAGAGGGAAAAAAAACGTGAGAGCGTTTCCCACGCAAAAATCCAGAGTCATCAGACTGACCTGACCGGACTAAAGGAGAGGAGACCGAGATCGTGCGCCGGATCGGACAAAAAATGGCAGGGGCTTGCCTGAAAGACCGCGGGGGCTAAACGGCGGAGACCTAATTTAACTATCAGGATCGGGAGAAAGATCAGCCAAGATGATTCCCAAAATTGGAAGGCAGAGATCGACAAGCGGGACAACAGGGAAAGAAATAAGGAGGCAAGAAAAAAAGCGACGACGCTTTCTCCACAAATCGGCTCTGAAAAAACCCCCCTTCAGACTCCAAAAGCACTCAAGCCAAGCCCCGGCCCACGGAAGGGGAGTCCATATCGGCCAAGCAAGACTCGTAAACGGGAACGAAACGAAGAAGCGGGGGTACAACAATTCGCAAGAAATATAACTCAGGTTATACTCCTGCGGAAAAACTCGAACTCAACTTGAATGACTAGTCGTACAAGAAAATCAGGTTGCAGCAGAAGAAAGACAAAGGAAAGTTGAAAAGTGGCAACTAATCATGGATCGAGGAACGTGGTTCAAGTCGGAGAAACGCGAGGCGCGGCATTCTTAGGAAGATCATTCACACCATCGTCAACGATGAAGACGAGCGGACAGGAGAAAGGCAAGTCTACTAATCAGTATCAAAGGAAAAGGAAGTCCTGCCTCTACTTATGGGCGAATGACTCGTCGCTTGATCTTTTCAGGAAAGGATACGAGGAAGGAGAGCAGAGGAACATATCAGAAACGTAAAAAAATACTATTGAAACTCTACTCTATTCAAATTCGAAGAAACGGTAAGATGGCCGGGGATCTAAAGATAGATCCAGAACAAGAGAAAAATTGAAGGAATCACATGATGAACTAACGGCGTCCGCTACAACTTCTAACGCAAGCTCAGAAAGTCAAAGGCAGAGGGGGGGGACACTGACTGAAATTCGTCAACATTGAAAAAAAAAAAGACCGCTAGAAAAGAAAGAAAAAAAAGGGGGGAGTCTACTTTATCGAAAGAAGGTTGAATCTGAAGGAGCTATCATTATACAGATGCGCACCAATAAAAATTGCGGCTTGAAGCAGGGAGGGGGGAAAATGAGGGGAATATTCATCTATAGACACAACAAAAAGGAAGGGAAGGAAAAAGAAGGAAAAAAAGGAAGTGGACAAAGAAGCGGAGCGCCTAACTGTCCCTTAGAGGAAATTTCGATAACTCATCTAAAGGAAGAGGCATCGAAAAGTGAAAAAAGGGAGTGATCCGGAAAGTCGGCTATGTCTAGGAAGGGGGGGGCAGAGAGCGGAGTTCAGTGCCTAAAACCATCGAAGAAAGAAGGAAGCGAAGATGAAAAGTTAGCGACGAAGGATGCGTCTAAGCCGGGGAAGAGTGAACATCCGACTGTGGGTCGGAGAGATCAAAGAAGAGAAGACGCCTCTTAGGGCAATTGGGGTCAGAATAATGAGAAGGGACTCAATCAAAAGGACGTGCATCGAGACCGCCAAGTCAAACATTTACCCCCGCGAAAAGAAAAAAAACATGGGGCCACTCGTGCACAAGGATGCCGGAAAAACCTCTCACAGTCATAGCTCAAAAGGCCACGGACGAACAGTCCAACAGGGAGAAAAGGGCCGAAGGTGGGTGGGGAAACGTACGGGGAAAAAGAAGAGAGAAGAAAGAGAGGGAACGAGTCCCACTTCTTAGAAACATCTATGAAATGCAAAGGGAACATCAACTCTGAGGGTGAAAGAGAGAAAATCTAACAGTAGGCAGGGGTACGACGCAGGAAGAAAGTTGCGATCCTATCAGGAAATCACCTTGAATCCACTAGTGCGACAAAAATCGACGGCAGGTCTAAAGCGTAGATAGAAAGGAAGAGAGAGGGAATGCCCGCGGCTAGAATCAGGAGGGAAATATCTCGAAAAGAGAGAGGCAAAGATACTGCGTGTGCTGCTAAGAGGTAAATCCACGAGCCGGTTGGATAGTAGCAATAATAATCGGTTTGGGGATATGAACAGACGGTGGAAAGACCGGGAATGACGTAGCCCCAAAGAATTTTGAACTCGAGTCACAGACAAAGTCATCTCAGTTAGAAAGAGGTCTTAGCAGGGCCAAAAGGATGAAACTCAAATAGTATAAGGGGACAAGCCGCCGGTAGAGCTCAAAAAACACAGAAAAAAGCACCTCCAAAAGGGGAATAAGCGAAGAAAGAAGTTTACCGCGAGACTTAGCAAGCTGAGCGACATCTCAAAAAAGAGAGGAAAGGGTCCGGAACGAGCGTGAAAAAAGAGGGACACGTCGGGGAGATACACATAAGAAATAGTACTTCGCATCGCCGGCACAGGTAAAGGCAGTCTCCGGTAGGCAGAAAGTCTAGAGCGCAAAAGGAAAAGGATAGAGGAGGTAGCGAGGTAGATCGTCAGTAGACCCCCACAAAAGGGGTGTGACGTTGGACACTTTCTTGAGACCGACTAATCAACCTCATCTTCGCATCCAGGGATTAAAGGAAATGGCATAAAGCAGGTACAGAGAAGGCGCGCGATCTCAGAAAAGGGCAATGTCGAGACGGAGGAGCGGTATTGATTCCCATGGCCGTAGGACGGAACAGAAGACTGGATGGCAGGCCGCCCCGTGAAGAGCAGAGGAAAAGAAGCGTTAACGAGGCACGCGGTAAGTACGTCGACCGCCGGGGCGATACTGCTTCCTTTGTCTCCTGTACCCTCGTCGACCCAAAAAGCCCCGAAGACTCAAAAGGAATCGAAAGACGGCAGCTCAAAGGGGCGCAGCGCGCACGCCGTCTCACTAGCTCGCCTGTATCGGAAAAAGAAGAGGAAAAACCCCGTCCAAAAAGTCAAGGCGTCCACTAATCGGAGGAACCCTGTCCGCATCAGATATAAAAAGAAAACGTGCGAGCTTGTCAACTGAAACACCGCGGTTTTCGGTAAAGCGCGAGAGAGACGACCCAAGCGACGCCAACGCTCACTTTAGAAAAGCTCAAGGTGGAAGTTGGAGAGCACTCACGCAGAAAATAACGAAGGGAGCGGGTAAGAGGGAAAGGGAGTAATAAGCCGTTAAGCGCGCTATCGTCGTAAGGAACTAATTGGAATATGACAGAGGATCAAAAGGCGGTAAGAGGCTCCGAAAGAGGAGAACAAGACGTGCTCGCTCGACTTGACCAAAAAAGAACTAATGGAGGGACGCACACCCGAGGGCAGAGCGCCAGAAAACGCCGGGACGCGATCGCACTAAAGAGCGATGTACTGGCTCCGAGGTCAGGCTCTTTGGAAAATGACGGGCTATGGGGATGCAAGCCCTGGCAGAGTCCGACGAAAAACGACGCGGGAAAGTCTCTCAAAAAAAAAAAAGATGAGTAGTAAATATATAGGCCCCGACGCGGCTCGGGGACCTCGGCCAAGGGGGCGTGAAAATACTGCAAGTAGTATAAAAATACAAGGCACGTAAAAGAAGCATCAGACTGGCTAGGGAAGAAGTCGCCCTAGGGTCAGTCTCCTCCGGCAAGGGGAAATGTGACACCTTCTATGACAGGGTAACGTCCGGGACAGGCCGAAGGAAATGTAAGGCGGGAACCGTCAACACCGGAAAAAAATTGCCACAGCTTCAAAACTTTCCTCTTTCCGAAACGCGATCAGGCCGCGACTGCAAGTGCGTGGCGGTGCAACTTGTCACGAAATAGAGCCACGGAAATCAAGTGGCCGCGGGGCTATCGACGCGATCACGAACAGAGAGGAGCAGGGCCAGTCGAACGTGAGATCGCGGCGTAGCGAGTGCGGAGAGTCAAAAAAAACGTACAAGTGGCAGGAAGATAACACTTTTCGCAGCTGAAAGAGTGATTTGGGGGTTAGGAAGGGCGGGGCATTTGAAGCATGAAAAAACAGGGAAAAAAACGGGTCAGAAAGAGGTAGCTTCACAAAATCAAAAAGTAAAATTGCGCGTAAAAGCAGGGAACCAAAAAAGGGGGGAAGAGGTCGAGCGGACGCAGGTCTCGTATGGAGACTAGAAGATAGACATCCCGTCTCCGAAAGGAAAGGGGAACCGACCCCGACGAAGCGCTTCTAGAGGAGACATAAAGCTTACCCTCGCCGGCGGCTCGGACCCGGACAAGAACAGTGAAACCCCGGTCTCGACTATCAAGAAGAGATCAGCGCGAAAGGGAGAGGAAGCCCCTGACATGAGGGGCATCAACGAAAGAAAAGAAGTAAACAGGAGGCGATCTAAGACCGCGCCGTCCAAGGGCAGTAACACGATCTGGGCAGAGGCTAACCTCAACAAAAGCATTGCCGCTGGGAACATGCCTTCTAAGAGATGCTGGAAAAGAAATCAACACCAGCAGCAACTACCATTAGACAAGGATCTGGAACCACCACGATATTAGGGAAAACCGTGGACCGATAGTGGAAAAAAGCCAACAGCAAAACCTAGCTCCGGAGCTCGCAAGCTCCCAAAGAAAAACACATTCGAAGCGCGAAGTCCGGCTTCCGGCAAAGGGCGTGAAAACGGCTCTACCAAGTGTCGTAGGAAAGAGGCCGGGCTAAGCCGGCGGAGTCAAGAGCATAGGAGGGGGAAACCCGGCTAAGAAAAAAGACGAGCGAGGGTCAAGCTATTGAAAATAACCGAAAAAAGAAGGAAACTCGATACAGAGATCGAGCCGGGCAACAGGAAGGCGGAGAAACCCTAGACGACGACTTCGTCCCTACGAGAGCTGAAAAGTCTTCTTCAAAAACCTGATCCGAATCGTCGAAAAGCCCGTAGTGGATCTCCCCACGGAACCGGGAACGAAAGTCCGAGAAAGAGAAAAGATGATCGCCGACGCCCTTCAACCAGCAGGGACGGAAATTCCGATAGAATCGATGCAAAGCTGGAAAAAGCTCCTAACGGGGTCACAAAAAAGGGGGGTCTCCGAGCACTCACATGGACGACGAGTCGTAAAAGAGACCCGCAGACGAAAACGAAGGCCCACGAAAGGAAGTGTCTTGAAAAATTCCCAGCAGGTCAAAAAGAGGAAACGCCGGGTAACCGCGCAGCCAAGCGTCGGAACTATCGTACACAGATCGGCACGCATGACCAGGAGGGAAAAGCAGTAAAAAAGCGAGGGACAGAGCACAAAAACCTTAGCAGGTCCTTCTTCAAAACCAACCAAAAAAACCTAAAAAAGAGGCCGTCGAGAGGAGCTTTCAAAAAAGCGAGAGACTCAAGAGACCAAGAAAAAAAGCGCGACATCGCGGTGGCCTCGACAGAGAGGAGGGGGAAAATCGACGAGGCACGGCGGACGTGACTCGCGCGATAACCCGAGACGTCTACACATCGTTCTGCTAACCGATAGCAGATACAAGGGACCGAAAACCGGCCGGCAAGAGACAATACGCATAAGTAAAAAAAAACTGGGAAAAGCTACTTCCCGGGGCAAGGCTGGGGGAGGAAAGAGATAAAAAAAAAGTCGGACTTCCATCACTATCTCCTACTTGATAAAAACGCAGGGAAAAACGAGGAAATCGATCATGAAAACCTGAATCGCCCTATACGGTGAAGGAGGCGACAGCAAAATGACGGGTGCAAATGCCAAGGGTCATCGAGAGACAACAACAACAAAAGGAGTAGGTATGACTCTCCCGACAACAACGTAACACGAGCCGCCTAAGAAACTGTATAGGTCTTTCGCACAGCTCCCATTATCGATGCCACGCGACAAAGGACCGACTACAACGGAGGAGAAAAGAAAGATGGACGAGGATCAAAAGAAAAGAGTTGGGGCAGGGACGAGTGCAAAAAATCCCACACGGCATCCCTAAGGAGGGTCTTCAGGGTGAAGCTAGTCAGTAAGCCAGCAGGAGGAAGGGCAGGGGGACGGGAGGAAGGATGCGAGGAGCTCGGGGAAAATCAGGAAGGGGGGGCGATCGGATCAGCTCGCCCCCGGCCTTGGCTCAATCGAGTCGCAGGACCACCGAGAGCTGATGAAAAACGTCCTCGCTTGCGAGCGGGCTAGGAGAGCAAAGCCAGGGGGACAAAAAAGGCGAAAACTGAGCGGGCGGAATCCGTAGTGCTCCGCTCAGCCGCTCGCAGGTACGAGTCAGGAAATCGGCGGCAAGTGGAAGGAGGGGGGCCGGAGTCGGGAGCCGGACGAAAAAGAGCTTACTCCGCTGTCCAATCCGCTAGACAAAGTCGAGAAACTATCGAAAGGGGAAGCAAACCACAGCCTAAGTGGTGAAATAAGAAGAGAAAAGCGCCATAGATCTGCTCAACGTTTGCCTGAGAAAGCTCGAAAAAGGATCCCGTGCAGCGGAAGCGAGCGAAACGGACGGTCATGTCGAAATAACTCGAGCCGGAAACCGGGACAAGATAAAAAGGAGGGGCAAAAGGAAAGGAACGGCGATCAGATTGGCCAAGAGAAGAGAAACCAACTTCAGAGGCAAAGTCGTAACCGCGCGTGTTCTCCAACTGCCTTCGATCATCGCAGGAACCAATGAACTTCCTCGAAGGGGGGCCCGAAGGAACCAGAAGTAAGGGCAAACGGTCTGCCACCTGAAAAAGCCGGGGCAACGGGGTTGGTAGCCCCGCGATCCTAATTCTCGCGCTATCCTCGTACATTAACGCTCAGCCGGCTACGCTCCGCCCGACGGAAGCAAAGCCTCGTAGGCGAACGGGAGGACGTCCGGCGCAAGAAGAAGGGTTCCAGAATAGGGAAGGTCTTCCTCGAGAAGCGAAGAGGGTGCTTAGCAAAGGAAAGATCGGTCACTGGTGGGAGAAAAAAGAATGGGAATTAACCACAAGGAGGACTTGGGAGGTGACGTGTAAAGAAGCGAGACCGCGAATTGACCACCAAGCTAAAACTGAGATGTCAGGTAAGAGATCGGAAGATGCCAGAAGAGCGTGACGTAAACTTAGGAGAAAGGGGAAGGGACTCCCGAAAGATCTTACTCAGGGATGCCTGAGTCAAGGTGAAGCACAGCGGTACTCGAAAGAACCGGGCGAGCCTCTGGAAGGGAAGGGAGAAAGACGGGGGGAGAGGTATTCCGATGCGGTGGCAAATATCGGAAGGAAGAGGCAGAACCCCGGTCGAAGAGTCGACGAACTGGCCGTCTTCTGTCAGGGTCGAAAAGGGGAGGTAAGGATGAAAGCAACGCCTCGTACGCAGCGAATAAAAACCCTCTTCTCAAATAGAGGGTTCCAGCTACACGAGCGCAAGGCGAAGGACTAGGCTCATTCCTAACAGCTGAAAAAACCGAAAATCAAACGGCGTCCACGCCCGCGGAGAACCTGTAGGCCTAAAGAGAGAGGAGGAGGAAAAGGGGGCCATCTGACACAAAGAGGAACAACTCGCGGTCCCTCGGCTATCGAAAAAGAGGCAACGAAAAAAGCGATTCGAAACACCTCCGCCGGGTACGACGCAAGGGGAAAAGGAAGGAAAATGAAGAGCCGGAGTGAATCGTCTCTCGCCACGATCACCACTCGGTCGGAGGGAGTAACCAGTGAAAGCCACCATAACGAGAGGAGGAGTAGGGACACGCTTGGAAGTCGAAAAAGAGAGGAATCACCCTCACAGCCTATAGGGTCTACGACATGGCTGCGCTCGTAGAAGACCGATGGGAAACTGAAACAAGAAGGGGAGTCCAATCCAATAGGCCAAATCCTTCTCGATCGTACCGGCACTGGAGGGAGGTAGGTCGGCAGGGGCCGAGGAAAGTCGCAAAAAACGACGGCAGAGTGTGCCGTGAAAATTGGAAGACAGAAGCTTCCGTGTTCGCTCTCTCTAAACAAAAAAGTTTTAAGAGATGATAGACAAATGGAGTAGGGGGGGAACGCCAGTGTCGGAAATCAAACTTCAAGGCTTCTGCCCGCGACAGGAATCTGAGAAGAAAAAAAAAGGACGGACGGGGCTGCTGATCACGACGAGGTGGAAGAGACCGGGGGAAACAGAGCGCTATCTCATTTTTCGGTGTACCCGTAAATAGGCAGCGAAGATGGAGTCGACCGGAGGAATAAGAGAAACTTGTCATCCGAGGCCTAAAGAACCCTACGGGGGGGGAAATCTAGTGCAGGAGTTATCGAACCGGGTAGACCTCGAGGAACGGAGAAGAGTGAGTCACAGTCCGGAGCTCGGGGGAAAAAGGGGGACCACAGTTCTCGTCCTCGGCGGACGTTCCAGTGAACAACTGGGGCCGAGACAACAATGGCGCAAGGTAGAGCAGCTGTGTGGAGACAGGACGAAGACGAGGGGAAATTCGGTGTCACAGAGAAGACGCCACTTTGGCAGCGAGGAAGAGGGTTGGATCTTCCTTTGGACGTTCAAGTTATGCTTCGACGAGAACTGAGATTCAGGGGGCAAGCCGCGGCAGAGGAAGGTCTAAAAGGGGAGAAGAAAATGTCGAGGAAGAGAAGAGGGAGGGGAGAGGTGATACTATTAGTCAAACTAAATCAAGGAATCCCTACACGCAGCCCCTAAAAGAAGAAAATCTTTCTTCGGCGGACGGTTACTCAGAAGCGTCAACGGGATCGAAACGGGAAAGGCACCTACCGCTGAAAGAAAAGGAAGAGAAAGGGAAAGGATCAGGAAGGAAGAATCCCGACGTGGTACCAGTGACCCTTCAAACGGCAGCACATACGAAATCATCTGCAAAATCGTGACGATCCCGCACGTAAACACTTGCTGCAGGAGAAGATAACCCAACCGAAGAGCAGGTTGAGCTGTAGCTCCATCTAGGGAGGGGCCTGACACAGGTAACGCACGGAAGCCAATCTTTGGGCTTCACCGAAAACTACGATCGGAAGGGACGCAAAACTGAAAAAGGGATAGGGGAAGGGGGGGTAAAAGAGTCAGAAGGGACCAGAAAAGGAGTCTAGACGAGCATAACTTCCGCCATTGACGGCGTGCACAGAAAGGGGGTGACGCACACTAGTGCAAGAAGGACTGGGAAGATGGAGGGGGGGGGGGGGGGGGGTTGGGTGTGGGGTGGTTGGGTGTGGGGGGGGGGGGGTTGTGGTGGGGGGGGGGGGTTGTTGTGTGGGAGAAGGAGAAGATAAGCCTTCTTCGTAAAACCGCGATAGCTCACTAGAGTAAACTAACTGTAAATTAGATCTACCTAATGTACTGCCAGATAGACGCAAAACAACATTAAGGGGGGAGAAAAGGATGGCGGTCAAAAAGCAGACAGCTACTTCTCCTAGCAACTTCTATCGGAAGAGGACAAAAAGTGCAACCAACAACCGACTGATCAAAAGAACCCAGTTTCAAAGACAGGACTTTCCGAGTATATCATGTCAGCAGGCGCCTACGGAATTCGCACGCCGAGGATCGGACGTTCCTAGAGACGAGATAAAAATGGGCCTTATAGTCTCACTAAGAGACACACACGACGATAGCTCATCAAGCGTACTGGGGAAGACACAATCAGAAGGACCTCATCTGACTCAGAGATTCCCAGGGGGAGGCCTTGGCGGGGAAAAAGCTTCGAGAAGAGAGGAGACGAGACACGCTCAGCGGGAAGGTCCGGAGGGGAGCACGCCAGAACATAAACGTCGAAGGTCCGAATAGACTGACCAGTACGAAAGGAGAGCGCTACAATAGAAACTGACCGAAAAAAAGAGTCGGAAGAGTAAGGAAACCATGAGCTCTTCGCTCTGGGGCTCCTTCGAACAAGAGGAGAGAATAAATCATTCTCGAACTCTATTGGGGGGGGAAAGTACACAAAAGGACGGAAGGCCGAGACGTTCGCGACGACTGAGGAGCTCTGCAAAAAAAGGGACGCATAGGGAAAGGACACGTACGCCGCGGATCGGGGCGAAAAAAACTCACACTGTGTGCGTTCATCCGCTGGGGGAGGCATGGAAGAGAACTTGAGAACTGAAAAAAACGAAAACCTCGAACTCAAGGGCGTCGGGGGGGAAAGAAGAAAAAGGAAAACGAGGTGGAAAGGAATCATTTAGACTCTGTCTCACCGAAATTGGGGGGCGTTCGGCGCGCTCGCTGAAGGGAAGCCAGGGAGCTC